>OBUN01000024.1_pt1 | contig 87856 bp, 87 predicted proteins | sample 1475851 | NCBI WGS metagenome assembly OBUN01 (sample SAMEA2579932, study PRJEB22360) | human gut metagenome | reverse complement strand
AAAAAGCTCTATAATCTCTACAGTGGTTTTACCCACTACAGAAATTATAGAGCCCTTATAAACAGCTTCTCAACGCCCATGAAACACTTTAAAAAGTTGAATATGAAAATTAGTATTCTAAGTAGCCAGCAAAGATGGTTGTTGGATTGCGTAAAATTGATTTAGACGATGTAACTTTAGAAGTATTAACTAATTGGCGTGAGTGCAAGTGGAAAATGACGAAGATGATTATGTTTTAGCTCGATTTGGCAATCCGTTATTTAAATCAATTATTTGCCGTATTATTAAACGACAGGCTGAGATTGTGGATGTTCCCAGGATTACTGGAAAAGGCTTGAGTCATAGTCATTCATCTTATCTTCTTAATGTTCTTAAGATATATCCCCTGTATGTTTCACATAGACTAGGTCATGCTGATAGATCAACGACTTTAAATGTTTACAGTCATTGGTATCATAATGATGTAATCGGGATTTCTGACAAAATCACTCAGAATATTTTACAAGCAAAAATTTTTAGTATCCTGCCAAAAAAACTGCCAAAATGTAAATCAACTAAATAAACTAGATAATATCAGTAATTAGAATAAGTCTGCTTCAATTACTCTTAAAATAATAAGGTAACGACTCAAGTCGCTTAATAAAGAAAACCAGGGTGTAAGCCCTGCTTTTTTCTATTGCTTTTAATATTTCCATTTGTTAGAATGTAGGTGATGTGCGTGCTTGTCACGCCCTTTTCTGTACTTTTTAATGTTTCGGAAGTTGGTATCGACTTTTGAAAACGTAAGAGTATAGCTTAATGAAGAAGAAAAGGAGAAATTTATGGCTTATATTTGGTCTTATCTCAAGCGTTATCCTAAGTGGCTAGCGATGAATTTTACGGCGGCCATTTTATTTGTTATTGCCAATTTGGGGCTGCCGACGGTTCTTGCCAGAATGATTGATGAGGGAATTAACCGTGGGGATGCAGACAAGCTTTATACCTATGCTTGGGTCATGTTTGGTGTGGTCTTAACTGGTATTGTTGGTCGTGTGCTTCTGGCCTATGCGGTTGGTAAGTTGACCACTACTATGGTGCAAGTCATGCGTAATGACATTTATGCTAAGCTTCAGGAGTATTCACACCATGAGTACGAACAAATTGGGGTATCTTCTTTGGTGACTCGTATCACGTCGGATGCTTTTGTTCTCATGCAGTTTGCAGATCAAGTTCTCAAGCTGGGTGTTATCACTCCTTTGATGATGGTTTCCAGTGTCTTTTTGATTTTGACGACAAGTCCATCTTTGGCTTGGATTGTGGCAATTTCCTTGCCTTTCCTAGCCGTAGTTGTCTGGTATGTGGCGGTAAAAACGCGTCCGCTTTCTGAAAAGCAACAGACAACGCTCGACAAGATTAACCAGTATGCTCGTGAAAATCTGACTGGACTTCGTGTCATCCGTGCTTTCGCTAGAGAAGATTTTCAAGAGAAGAAGTTCGCTTCTGAAAATGCTGTCTATGCGGATAATTCAAACAAACTTTTTAAATTGACTGGTTTGACTGAGCCACTTTTTGTGCAAATCATCATAGCCATGATTGTGGCAATTGTTTGGTTTGCTCTTGAGCCATTAGGTTCTGGGACTTTGGCAATCGGTGACTTGGTTGCCTTTATTGAGTACAGCTTCCATGCACTATTGTCTTTCCTTTTCCTAGCCAATCTCTTTACCATGTATCCTCGTACAGCGGTATCTAGTGAACGTCTGCAGGAAATTATGGACATGCCGATTTCTATCAATCCAAATGAAGATGGCGTGACAGAAACCGAGACTAAGGGATATTTGGAGTTTGACAATGTGACCTTTGCCTATCCTGGTGAAACTGAAAGTCCTGTCCTACACAACATTTCTTTCAAGGCAAAACCTGGTGAAACCATTGCCTTTATTGGGTCTACGGGTTCAGGAAAATCATCACTTGTACAGTTGATTCCACGCTTTTATGATGTAACACTTGGACGCATTCTTGTGGATGGTGTGGATGTCCGTGACTACAATCTTAAGGCGCTTCGTCGTAAGATTGGCTTTATTCCACAAAAAGCTCTGCTCTTTACTGGAACTATCGGTGAAAATATTCGTTATGGTAAGGAAAATGCCAGTCATGAAGAATTGAATCAAGCTACTGATGTGGCTCAAGCCAAGGAATTTATCGAAAGTAAGGAAGAACGCTATGATTCTCACTTGGCTGAGGGTGGTAGCAACCTTTCTGGGGGACAGAAGCAGCGTTTGTCAATTGCACGTGCGGTGGTTAAACATCCTGATCTCTACATCTTTGATGATTCCTTCTCTGCCTTGGACTACAAGACTGATGCGACCCTGCGTCGTCGTCTAAAAGAAGTGACCCAGGATGCGACGGTCTTGATCGTGGCTCAACGTGTGGGAACTATTATGGATGCTGATCAGATTATCGTTCTTGATAAGGGTGAAATTGTTGGTCGTGGTCGTCACGAAGAACTCATGGAAAGTAATGACATTTATCGTGAGATTGCTAATTCACAATTGAATCAAAAGAGTCTTACGGAAGACTAGAAGGAGGTCAAAATGAAGAATAATAAAAAGAAAACAACTCATTCCTCAAGTTTTGGCCGCCTTTGGTCATACTTGCAGGTTTACCGTTTCCCACTTTACCTAGCTATTTTCCTGAAAATTATTAGTGTCACCATGAGTGTCATTGAGCCGGTGGTCATTGGTTTAGCCATTACGGAACTGACTAAAAATACACTGGACATCATTAAGGGGGTAGAAGGGGCTCATATCAACGTTTCCTACGTTGGTTTAGTTTTGGTCTTTTACCTCTTGTGTGGTCTCATCTATGAGTTGGCTTCTTACTATTCCAACTATTTTATGACCAATGCTGTGCAAGCAACGGTTCAGGATATGCGAAATGAGATGACTGAGAAAATCAATCGTACTTCAGTGTCATACTTTGATAAGCAACAATTTGGAGACCTTTTGGGTCGCTTTACTAGTGACGTCGAGACAGTTTCGAATGCCTTGCAGCAGTCATTCTTGCAGGTTGTCAACGCCGTCTTTACTCTAGCCTTGGTTATTGGAACAGTGCTGTACCTTAATCTTCAGTTGGGAGCTGTGGTTGTTATCACTATTCCGATTACTTACTTTGGTGCTCGTTTCATTATGAGTAAGTCTCAACCTTACTTTAAGCAGCAGGCTGATGCCCTAGGTACTCTTAACGGTTTTGTTCAGGAAAATCTGACTGGCTTCAATGTGCTTAAACTTTTTGGGCGTGAGGATAGGTCTTTAGACGACTTTAAAGAAATTACGGAAGACCTTCAAAAGGTAGGTTTTAAGGCTAATTTCATTTCAGGCCTCATGATGCCTGTCCTTAATGGTTTATCTGACTTGACCTATCTAATTGTCGCCGTCCTAGGTGGTTTGCAAGTCTTAGCTGGTCGCTTGACGATTGGTAATATGCAGGCTTTTGTTCAGTACGTTTGGCAGATTAATCAACCTATTCAGAACTTGACTCAGTTGGCTGGACAATTGCAGAGTGCTAAATCTTCCTTGGACCGTATTTTCCAACTGATGGATGAACCAGACGAGGTTAATGATGCTACTGAGGTGCTTGAAGGAGAATTAACTGGTCAAGTTAGCTTTAATCATGTGGAATTCCAGTATGTAGCTGATAAACCTTTGATTCGTGACTTTAACCTTGAGGTTAATCCTGGTGAAATGGTGGCCATTGTCGGTCCTACCGGTGCTGGAAAATCAACCATTATCAACCTTCTCATGCGTTTCTATGATGTGACTGCTGGTTCTATCTCGGTTGATGGTCATGATATACGCAATTTGTCGCGTCAAGATTATCGTAAACAGTTTGGTATGGTGCTTCAGGATGCTTGGCTTTTTGAAGGAACTATCAAGGAAAATCTTCGTTTTGGTAATCTTGAGGCAACTGATGAAGAAATTGTTGAAGCAGCTAAGGCTGCCAATGTGGATCACTTTATCCGTACGCTGCCTGGTGGTTACAATATGGAAATGAACCAGGAATCAAGTAACATTTCACTGGGACAAAAGCAACTTTTGACCATTGCTCGTGCGCTTCTGGCTGACCCTAAAATCTTGATTTTGGACGAGGCAACCTCATCAGTTGATACTCGTCTGGAACTCTTGATTCAAAAAGCCATGAAGACCCTCATGCAAGGTCGAACAAGTTTTGTCATTGCTCACCGACTATCAACGATTCAAGAGGCAGACAAGATTTTGGTCCTTAAAGATGGACAAATCATTGAACAAGGAAACCATGAATCCCTCCTTGCAGATAAAGGTTTTTATTACGATTTGTATAATAGTCAATTTTCGGAGAAATAAACAAGAAAATCCATCAGTTCATCATAACTGGTGGATTTTTTCTGAATGTGACGTGCAATAAAAGAGACTTCCCCAGTAAGAGAAGTCTCAAAATAACTCTTATTTCCCCGCACGTCGTGTTACGAACATGGCATCTCCGAAACTGAAGAAGCGGTAGCGTTCTTGGACGGCGTGTTTGTAGGCATCTAGGACGAATTCACGACCAGCAAAGGCTGAAACCAACATCACCAAGGTTGACTTTGGAAGGTGGAAGTTAGTTGAGAAGGCATCTACGACTGTGAATTGATAACCTGGTTTGATAAAGATATTGGTCCATCCTGAGTCGGCTTGGAGTCGGCCGTTGTATTTATTGCCGATTGTTTCCAGTGTTCGGATTGAGGTTGTTCCAACAGCAACAATGCGACCTCCAGTGGCTTTGACGCTATTAAGGGTATCGGCAGCTTCTTGGCTGAGAGTGTAAAACTCTGAGTGCATTTCATGTTCGTCGACATTATCGACAGAAACAGGTCGGAAGGTTCCCAGTCCAACGTGGAGGGTGAGGTAGACCAATTTTACGCCTTTAGCTTCAATATTTTGAAGCAATTCAGGAGTGAAATGGAGGCCAGCTGTTGGAGCAGCGGCAGAGCCATTTTCCTTGGCATAGACCGTTTGGTAACGGTCGCGGTCTTCCAATTTTTCATGGATATAAGGTGGCAATGGCATCTCACCCAAGCTTTCCAAGACCTCAAGGAAGATACCGTCGTAGCTAAATTCTACGATTCGTCCACCGTGATCTAGTTCCTCAGTGACAGTGGCAGTCAAGCGACCATCACCAAAACTGACTTTAGCACCTACTTTAAGGCGTTTCGCTGGCTTAGCCAAAACTTCCCATTGATCACCTTGGGTATTTTTCAAAAGGAGAAATTCCACGTGACCGTGGGTATCAGGCTTTTCACCGTAGAGACGGGCAGGAAGCACGCGCGTATTGTTCATGACCAAGGCATCGCCAGGGTTAAGCTGGTCAATGATGTGGTCGAAGTGGGTATCAGTCATTTCCTTGGTTACAGGATCAATGACTAAGAGTTTAGAGGCGTCACGTTGTTCCAATGGGGTTTGGGCAATTAGTTCTTCTGGTAGTTCAAAATCAAAATCGTTTGTATTCATTTCTTTCCTCGTTTAAAAATTTTCAGCCTTTTTATTATAGCACGATATAGGGCGACCGTCATTAAAGGAGTTAAGTGAAAGCGCTTGACAAAAGGATTAAAAAAAGAGATAATAAAGAAAACGGTATATACCAATATCGAGGTGAATAGAATGAAAAAGATTTTAGTTAAAAATCAAGTTGAGGGAGGCCAAGTTGCCTTTGATCTTCTTAAAGAGAGCCTTGTAGTGGGTGCTCAAACATTGGGGTTGGCTACAGGTAGTTCACCTATCGCCCTCTACCAAGAGATGGTTGAAAGCGACGTGGATTTTTCGGAACTTTACAGCGTCAATTTGGATGAATACGTCGGACTAGCACCAGACCATGAGCAGAGCTACCATGCCTTTATGAAGGCTCAACTCTTTGATGCCAAGCCATTTAAGGAGAGCTTCTTACCTGACGGTATGGCTGAAGATTTGGAGAAGGCGGCTAAGGACTACGATGACATCTTGTTGCATCATACCATTGACCTGCAAATCCTAGGAATCGGAAGTAATGGGCATATTGGTTTTAATGAGCCAGGTACGCCTTTTGATAGTCAAACTCATGTGGTCGACTTGACGGATAGCACCATTGAAGCAAATAGCCGTTTCTTTGTCAGTCGTGATCAAGTCCCTACAAAGGCTATTTCAATGGGAATTGCTTCTATTATGGCTGCTAAGAAGATAATATTGTTTGCCTATGGTGACAAGAAGGCAGATGCCATTTTCAAGATGGTTAAGGGTCCGGTGACAGAGGAAGTGCCAGCTAGTGTCTTGCAAAATCATCCAGACGTGACTCTTATCTTGGATGAGGCCGCTGCTGCGAAATTGTAATACTATCTTGTGGAAAAACAATCCCACGAAACTCAGGTTGAGGCATTTAGCATTCAGCCTTTTTCTTCTGTGAAAATGTGCTTCCAAGCAAATCAATTGCCTAGTCCTCTTTGATAGCGCTATAATAGTTAAGTTGAGTTTGACTATCAAACAACAAATATAGATATTTCATAAAGAAAGAGGAAATACAATGGCAAAACCTATTCGAGTATTGCTTTATTATAAATACCTTCCCATCGAAAACGCTGAGCAATTTGCGGCTGACCACTTGGCTTTTTGTAAGTCAATCGGTCTAAAGGGACGTATCTTGGTTGCTGACGAGGGAATCAATGGAACGGTTTCTGGTGACTATGAAACCACTCAAAAATATATGGACTACGTTCACAGCCTTCCAGGGATGGAGGACCTTTGGTTCAAGATTGATGAGGAAGAGGAGCAAGCCTTCAAGAAGATGTTTGTTCGCTACAAGAAGGAAATTGTTCACCTTGGTTTAGAGGATGATAACTTTGATAGCGACATCAATCCACTTGAAACAACGGGTGCTTACTTGTCACCAAAAGAGTTTAAAGACGCCCTTCTAGATGAGGACACTGTTGTCCTCGATACACGTAACGACTATGAGTATGACCTTGGGCACTTCCGTGGAGCCATTCGTCCAGACATCCGCAACTTCCGTGAATTGCCACAATGGGTCCGCGACCATAAAGAAGAGTTCATGGATAAGCGCGTGGTTGTTTACTGTACTGGTGGTGTCCGCTGTGAGAAATTCTCAGGGTGGATGGTTCGTGAAGGCTACAAAGATGTTGGCCAATTGCACGGTGGTATCGCGACTTACGGAAAAGATCCAGAGGTTCAAGGGGAGCTTTGGGATGGTAAGATGTATGTCTTTGATGAGCGTATTGCTGTTGATATCAACCATGTAGATCCTATAGTTGTCGGTAAGGATTGGTTCGATGGGACGCCTTGCGAACGCTATGTCAACTGTGGTAACCCATTCTGTAACCGCCGTATCCTTACTTCAGAGGAAAATGAAGACAAGTACCTTCGTGGCTGCTCACATGAATGCCGTGTTCACCCACGCAACCGTTATGTCTCTGAAAATGGTTTGAGCCAAGAAGACGTTGTCGAACGCCTTGTGGCTATTGGTGAGAGCTTGGATGTAACACCTGCCTAAGTTAAACGAGTTAAGAAGCTGAGAGAAATCTCGGCTTTTTCAAATTTCTTATTTGTAATCATTCTAAATAACTGTTATAATATTTTTTAGAATCATTCTAAAAAAGGAGTGCACTATTGGAAGATAAGAATTTTGCAGAACGTTTAAATATTTTGAGAGCTGGCGTGTTGGGTGCCAATGATGGTATCATTTCCATTGCGGGAGTGGTTATCGGTGTGGCCAGTGCGACATCAAACATCTGGTTTATCTTGATTTCAGCCCTATCAGCGATTTTTGCTGGTGCCTTTTCAATGGCAGGTGGTGAATATGTCAGTGTGTCAACGCAAAAAGATACGGAAGAAGCTGCTATCGCTAAGGAACAAGCTCTCCTGGATCGCTCACCTGAAGCAGCTAGAGAGAGTTTGTACCAAACCTTCCTCAGTCAGGGGGATTGCGAAACAGCAGCGGAAGTTAAGGTCAATCAGGCCTTCAGTAAAAATCCTATCAAGGTCTTGGTTGAGGAAAAATATGGAGTTGATTTAGAAGAAATCACAAATCCATGGCATGCTGCCGTATCAAGTTTCTTGTCCTTTTCAGTTGGTTCCTTGCCACCAGCACTAGCTATTATGATTTTCCCAGAGCCTTACCGTATTCCTGTAACAGTGGTCGTGGTTGCACTGACTTTGCTCTTGACTGGCTATATCAGTGCCAAGCTCGGAAAAGCACCTATTAAACAAGCTATGCTGCGTAATTTGACAGTAGGACTCTTGACCATGCTTGTGACCTATGTGGTTGGACAGGTCTTCCATGTGAATGTGTAATTTTTAGTAATATGAGTCTACCTTCTTAGGTAGGCTTTTTTAGACTATTAGACTATACTTATCCATGGTACAATAGGGCTATGCGTTTAGATAAATTATTAGGACAGGCGGGCTATGGTTCTCGCAATCAGGTCAAGAAGCTCATTCGTAGTCGTCAGGTATATGTAGATGGTGTCCTGGTGGATCGAGATAATCTTAATGTGGATGCTAGTCTTCAAAGCATCACTGTTTCTGGTAAGGAATTGGAGCATGCGCCAGAAGTCTACTACCTTATGAATAAGCCAGCAGGTGTAGTGTCAGCTCGAAGTGACAAGGAGCACCAGACAGTTATTGATTTGATTAAGCCTGAAGATCAGCGAGAGGGTCTTTATCCTGTGGGACGTTTGGATAGAGATACGGAAGGCCTGGTGCTGATTACCAACAATGGTCCTTTGGGATTTGCCATGCTTCACCCACGCTATCATGTGGCTAAGACTTATTATGTTGAGGTTAATGATATTCTGGGGCCTGATGCACCTGCATTTTTTGAGTCAGGTGTTGTCTTTGAGGATGGTACTATTTGTAAATCAGCTCAGCTAGAAATTCTAAGTTCTGCGAGCGACAAGAGCTGTGCTAGAATTACGATTTCGGAAGGTAAGTTTCATCAAGTGAAAAAGATGTTCTTGGCTTATGGGGTCAAGGTGACCTATCTTAAGCGGATTTCTTTTGGAGCGTTTAAGCTTGATGAAGGGATAGCAGTAGGATCCTACCGAGCGTTAACGGAAGCAGAAAAAGTGATTTTGCGTACTTATCTGGGCTAGTCATTTCTTCCTACTAAAGTATGATAGGAACTTTCAATCTCCTGATAGGTCCATTCTATCACTAGGCTTAATACTGTAAGGCCCATAACGACGGTCTTTTCTAGGGGTATAAGTAAAACTTATGATATTATATAAGTTTTTTTAATTTCTCAAGCCTTGTTTCTGGTGGTATGATGGAATCAATTCGATTGAGAGTTTTAAAAAAGGATTGACAATCCAAAACTGATCAGAGACGGAGGTTCATTATGACAGAAGCATTTTACGATCATTTAGCAAAGACGCGTCATCAGATTCACCAACATCCAGAGGTTTCTGAGGAGGAGCATGAGACGACAGTCTTTTTGAAAGCTTATTTGAAAAATCTAGGTATTGAGCCTTTAAATTATCCCTTGAAGACGGGACTCATCGCTGAGATTGGTTCAGGTCATCCGATTATTGCTTTGCGTGCTGATATTGATGCCCTACCCATTAAGGAAAAGACAGGACTTCCTTATGCCAGCGAAAATGGGGCCATGCATGCCTGTGGTCATGACTTTCACCAGACCTCTCTGCTTGGAGCTGCTCAGCTTTTAAAAGAAAGAGAAGCAGAGCTTAAGGGGACCGTTCGCTTGATTTTCCAACCAGCCGAGGAAAATTTCCAAGGGGCCTATCAGGTCATTGAAGCGGGCGGTCTTGACGGTGTGTCAGCTATCATTGGTTATCACAATAATCCTCACTTGAAACCTGGTCAGATTGGACTTCGTTCTGGTGCTATCATGGCGGGCGTGGAGCAGTTTAGGGTTGATGTCAAGGGTGTTTCATCCCATGCGGCCCGTCCTGACTTAGGTGTGGATACGGTCTTGGTTACTACGACTATCATTAATAATTTACAGCAAATTGTGGCTCGGACGGTATCGCCCTTTGAATCAGCTGTATTGTCAGTCACTCATATCGAAGTTGGAAATACCTGGAATGTTCTTCCAGCAGCTGGCTTTTTCGAAGGAACGATTCGTACCTTTGAACCTAAGGTTCGTGAATCTGTTATTGCTCGCTTTGAAAAGGTTGTTCAGGCGACAGCAGATCAGTTCGGTGCTGAGGTAGAGATAAGCTGGGGCAATTCACCTTACGTGACCTACAATGACTATACTCTCACACCACTCATCTTTGAAAATTCTAAATCCTTCGCAGAAGTGATTGAAACGCTTCCATCAACAGGCGGAGAAGACTTTGCGGCTTATCAAAAGGAAATACCAGGGGTCTTTGCCTTTGTCGGCTCTAATGGTGAGGAGGATGCCCCAGACTGGCATCATGATGATTTCCTTGTGAAAGATGAGGCCTTGCCTGTAGCTGTCAATTACTATGTGGAAAACGCTCTTTCCCTACTTGATTATTTTAAGGAGCAAGACGACTGACTATTCCCTTAATTGGAATTACTAGTAATGAAGAACCTGTTACGGAAGGAAGTCCAATCATCCAGAGTTTCTCTTGAGTCATAAGCAATTAGCAGATCAAGGACTCTTAGATTATTTTGTTAAGAGTTTTTCATAAAGCTTAAGGATTTTAAATTGGTGCTGCTTTTGAAAATAAAAAGGAGGATGTGCCTAAGGAAAAATACTCTTTTGATCATTTAGTTTACAACTTAAGAGCCCAGCCGCTTGGTTGGGCTCTTTTGTCGTATTTTAGAAGCAAGATTTCAGGATTTAAAAAGGAGGGAAGATTTTTAACTTGCTATTTTTGAGCTTTTTAGATAAAATGAAAGCGCCATTATGTCAAATCCCGTTTTAAAGAATTATATCTGATTAATAGGCTACTTTTAAAGTCTGCGAGTAAAGAAAAACGCAATCGCTTGTCCGACTCTTGTTCTGGGAGATAAAAAAGATCTGGTTCTATGAGTGGATGGTGCGAGAGAACTTGCCAACAACATTCCCCGTGCTTCCTATTATGAATTTGGCAAACAGGGTCACGCGGTCTTTATCGAAAGTAAGCAATTTAATAAAATTATATTAGAATTTCTGCGAGAAAAGGCTTAGGTAGTGGAATTATGGAAATCTATTAAAAACAGATTAGAAAGGGGTTACAATAAAAGCTGTAGCTTTTTTATTTTCCAGTTCAGATATGTGCAGTCTGAAAAATTAAATGATAGAATGGCAGTATATAGGAGGATACAGAAATGGTAAACTATGATTTGATTGTTATCGGTTTTGGTAAAGCCGGTAAAACTTTGGCTGCTAAGATGAATGCGGCTGGTAAGAAAGTTGCTGTCATCGAGCGCAGTAAAGCTATGTATGGTGGTACTTGCATTAATATTGCGTGTATTCCAACCAAGACTATGATTGTAGCGGCAGAGAAGGGCTGGTCATTTGACGATACCATGAAAGAACGTGGTGCAGTGACTGGCCGTCTTAATGCTAAGAATTATAAAATGTTGGCAGACAATGGCGTTGATGTCATTGATGCAGAAGCACATTTCGTGTCAAATAAGGTTATCGAAGTGGTGGCTGGTGATGACCGTCAAGAGCTTACAGCTGAGACTATTGTCATCAATACAGGTGCTGTGTCTAATGTCTTGCCTATTCCTGGCTTGACAACAACTAAGCATGTCTACGATTCAACTGGTATTCAGACCCTTGAAGCCTTACCAAAACGTTTGGGTGTCTTAGGTGGTGGTAATATTGGTCTTGAATTTGCTGGCCTTTATAACCGTTTGGGAAGTCAAGTGACTGTTTTAGATGCAGCGACTAGCTTCTTGCCACGTGTGGAGCCATCTATTGCTAAGTTGGCCAAGGAATACATGGAAGAGGACGGCATTGTCTTTGAGCAAGGTGTTAAAACTTCTGAAGTGAAAAATGACGGTGATGAAGTTGTCGTTGTTACTGACAAAGGTGAGTTCCGTTTTGATGCACTCCTCTATGCGACAGGACGCAAGCCTAATATCGAACCTCTTCACTTGGAAAATACCGATATTGCCTTGACTGAGCGCGGTGGTATCCAAGTCAATAAACATTTGGAAACAAGTGTTCCTGGTGTCTTTGCAGTGGGGGATGTTAATGGTGGTCTTCAATTTACCTACATCTCACTAGACGATTTCCGTATTGTCTTTAATTACCTAACTGGTGATGGCAGCTATAACCTTGAAACACGTGGAGCTGTTCCAACTGCTATGTTCCTCAACCCACCTTTAGCTCAGGTTGGCCTTACTGAAGACCAAGCCAAGGAACAAGGCTTGCCAATAGCAGTTAAAGAAATGCCAGTGGCAGGTATGCCTCGTGGTCATGTGAACGGTGATTTGCGTGGTGCCTTCAAAGCTGTGGTAAATCCTGAAACTAAGGAAATCTTGGGTGTGACCCTCTTTGGTCAAGAATCTCATGAAATTATCAATCTAATTACCCTTGCTATGAACCATCATATTCCATACACAGATTTGGCTAAGCAAATCTTCACTCACCCAACTATGGCTGAGAACCTAAACGATTTGTTTGCGATTTAAAATGAAAAGAGCCGAGAGGCTCTTTTTTTATGTAGAAGAAAATTTTTTAAGACTTTCCTTAGGTGAGTTCGGTCGTCAGCGACCGTCTTCGAAGTTCCATGATTAATTTTTGAGCCCCTTCACTTTTTAATTTCTAGGCTCAGGCTAAAACAGTTTCCCGAACTGTTTTACTCTCAAAAATTCCGAGTTTCAGAAACTTTTCTCACAGCGGAAAGTCTTGTAAAAAGTAAATCTCAAATCATAGTTTAATCTATTTGATAAATTCTATAGAAATGTTTGGCCAGAATGTGTTCCAATTTTTCTTTTTTACTCTCTCGTTATAGACCATTTGTCGGTCCTTGTCTGAAAAGTAATGCGGTGTGGGTGATACTCTGAAGTTAATCAAATCGTCTGTTCCAAAAGGAATAAATACTTCTAGTTCCTGATTGTCATTTAGTCTAGCAGCTATGGCAGTACATTTTTCGGGAAATTTTGAAACAGCATCTGTAGAGCTGAGATACTTTTCAGTATTAGGGCTATGTATATTCATATAATACTGATTTTTTATTTCCCAATTGTATTCAGGATATTTTCTCTTTATTTGATTTTCTATTTCAACAGTTTGCTCATATGATATGTTTTTATCAAAGAAAATGACATCGATATCTGAGAAATTGATATTTGAAGATGTATTTCCGGTACTTAAGTAGTCCCAAATATAATTGCGTAAAGTTCCGGCACAAAGCCAACAGTCATTAAGTTGGAAAGAGTGGATAATCTTTAATAGTGCCATTAGTTCGGAGTTCTGTTTAATTAGTTTTTCGACATCAATCATTTTTTAATCTCATTGGCATTGTACTAGTTTAAGATAAAAATATCAATTTAGGACCATATCTCTAATGCAAAGCGATACTCTAGGTTAGATGTCGCTTTTTTTGCGCTTTGATGATAAGATAGAAGTGACATAGGAAAATTCCTTAGATTGGTGCTCTTAATCCACTCAGGGAGGTTGATAGACCTTGAGTCACCACTAGAAACTGTATGAAAAACTTAGAAAGATACTCGTATGCCAATTGGTCTGTGGGTGTGTATAACTTATGACTAAGAAAGTAGGAGTGGGCAAGGCCCACAGTAAGATTATTTTGATGGGGGAGCACTCGGTCGTTTATGGTCATCCTGCCCTTGCCCTCCCTCTTAAGGATATTGAGGTTGTCTGTCAGATTCAGGCGGCTGAGACTCCTTTGACGCTCAAGGCTCAGGATCCCTTGACGACAGCGATTTTTTCAGCGCTTAATTATCTGGAAATCAAGAATCAGCCTATCAGCTATGATATTTCGTCTAGCGTCCCTGAAAAGCGTGGCATGGGGTCATCTGCTGCAGTGGCCATTGCGGCTATTCGTGCGGTTTTTGATTATTTCGACCAGGAGCTTAGCCAGGAGACCTTGGAAATGCTGGTCCATCAGGCAGAGACTATTGCCCATAGTAAACCTAGTGGCTTAGATGCTAAGACCTGTTTGAGTGACCAAGCCATCAGCTTTACGCGAAACATTGGTTTCAAGGAAATCGAGGTCAATTTAGGTGCCTATCTGGTCATTGCTGATACGGGCATCCATGGAAACACCCGTGAGGCTGTGGAGAAGGTTGAGGCTATCGGGCTAGATGCCTTATCAGACCTGAACCGACTGGGCGAATTAAGTCAGCAGGCAGAACTAGCCCTCAAAGCCAAGGATCAAAAGCTTCTTGGTCAGCTCATGTCTCAAGCCCATAATCATCTTAAATCTTTAGGTGTATCTTGTGACTTGTCGGACCTTCTAGTAGCAACTGCTCTGGATCACGGTGCACAGGGAGCAAAGATGTCAGGCGGAGGACTGGGTGGTTGTATTATTGCCCTAACAAGTACCAAAGATCAAGCCCAAACGATTGCTAAAAAACTTCAAGAAAAAGGAGCCGTAAACACGTGGATAGAAAGCCTGTAAGCGTCAAATCGTACGCAAATATTGCTATTGTCAAATACTGGGGTAAGGCAGATGCGGAGCGTATGATTCCTTCAACCAGCAGTATCTCACTGACTTTGGAGAATATGTATACGGAAACCAAGTTGTCTTTTCTACCTGAGGATGCGACTGGTGATGTCATGTATATCGATGATGAGCTTCAAGGGGAAAAAGAAACAACCAAGGCCAGCAAGGTCTTAGATCTCTTCCGTACCAATCCAAACCAACATGTCAAGATTGAAACTTGGAACAACATGCCAACAGCTGCAGGTTTATCATCAAGTTCCTCAGGTCTTTCTGCCCTAGTTAAGGCGGCTAACGAACTCTTCCAAGTAGGAAAAACGCAGTCTGAATTAGCTCAAATTGCCAAGTTTGCCTCAGGCTCATCATCACGGTCTTTCTTTGGTCCATTGTCAGCTTGGGACAAGGATAGTGGTGAGGTTTATCAAGTTGAAACAGACCTCAAATTGGCCATGATTATGCTGGTTTTGACAGATCAAAAGAAACCTGTATCAAGCCGTGATGGTATGAAATTGTGTACCGAAACATCGACCTCCTTCCCAGAGTGGATTAAACAGTCTGAGCAGGATTACAAGGATATGTTGGTCTATCTCAAAGCAAATGATTTCCAAGCGGTGGGTGAGCTCACTGAAGCCAATGCCCTTCGTATGCACCAAACCACAAGTACGGCTAACCCTCCATTTTCATATTTAACGGAAGCCTCTTACCGGGCAATGGACAAGGTTAAGGCCCTCCGAGCCTCTGGTGAGCAATGTTACTTCACTATGGATGCAGGACCAAATGTTAAGGTGCTCTGTCTGGAAGAAGACTTGGACCGTTTAGCAGAGCGCTTTCGCAAGGATTATCAAGTCATCGTTTCACGCACCAAGGAGTTGCCAGATGCTTAAGCAGTCGGTCAGTCGAGCCAGGGTAAAAACAGGTGGGAAACTCTACATTGCTGGAGAATATTCTGTCTTAACACCTGGACAGACAGCCCTAATTCAATTTATTCCTATTTTTATGTCAGCAGAGATCAAGAAAGCCCAAACTACCCAGTTGACCTCAGACATGTTTGACTACAGTGTGGGCCGTGAGCCAGACGTAAATTACGCCCTCATTCAAGAGGCCTTGAATACTTTTGAGGCCTATTGTGGTGAGAAGTTGCCCGCTCTGGACCTTTCAATCACTGGAAAGTTGGAACGAGATGGGATTAAATTTGGTATTGGCTCATCAGGTTCAGTTGTGGTATTGACCCTTAAGGCCTTGGCAGCAGCGCTTCAGAAAGACTTATCCAAAGACATTCTCTTTAAATTAGCTAGTTACACCCTCCTCAAACAAGGAGACAACGGTTCTATGGGAGACCTAGCTTGTATCGTATACGAGAATCTGGTTTCCTATCGATCCTTTGACCGTGCAAAAATAGCAGAGCTTATAAACCAAATGACTTTATCCGAGCTCTTGGAAATAGACTGGGGTTATCATATTAGTCCAGTAGTGTCAGTACTTAAAGCTTGCTTCTTGGTGGGGTGGACCAAGCAAGCTGCTATTTCAAAAGACATGGTTAAGATGGCCAAATCTCGTATATCAAGCAAGTATTTAAGTGAAACAGAAGTTGCCGTCCAAGATGCCATCAAGGCACTGGAAACAGGAAATAAGAATTTGCTTAAGAGCAGCCTTCAAACAGTTAGTGACCGGCTAGAATCATTGAGTCCAAATATTTATGTGGACAAGTTGAAAAAACTCAAAGAAGCTGAACAAGGGCTTGATGTTATCGCTAAATCCTCTGGAGCTGGAGGTGGTGACTGTGGTATCGCTTTTGCCTTTGACCAAGCTAGCCGAGATGCTCTAGTTGAGCGCTGGAAACAGGCAGGCATAGAGCTCTTGTATGAGATTTAGGGTCAGCTTAGTAGATATAATCACGCAAGAAAGTAAAGAAGTAGCCTATGACAAATCGTAAAGACGATCACATCCATTATGCCCTCAAGTACGAGTCGCCCTACAATAGTTTTGACGATATGGAACTTATCCACAAGTCTCTACCGACTTATGATTTAGATCAGATTGACTTGTCCACACATTTTGCGGGACGAGATTGGAAATTTCCCTTTTATATCAATGCCATGACAGGAGGTTCGGCCAAAGGTGGCGCTGTCAATCGAAAACTAGCTGAGGTAGCCAGCCGAACAGGTATTCTCATGGTGACGGGTTCCTACAGTGCTGCTCTAAAAGGAGAGGCACCAGAATCCTTTGACTATCGTCAAGAGTTTCCAGACTTAGACCTTGCGACCAATATCGGTGTTGATAAGTCTGTGGACATGGGGCTTAAGACGGTGGAAGCTATGGATCCAGTCTTTTTACAGCTCCATGTTAATCTTATGCAGGAGCTTCTTATGCCTGAGGGAGAGCGTATTTTTCACACTTGGAAGGAAAATGTAGCGACTTATGCACAGAAAATAGATGTTCCTCTAGTGCTTAAGGAAGTTGGCTTTGGTATGGATGAGAAAACCATTCGCTACGCCATGTCTCAGGGCATTAAGACTGTGGATATCTCAGGTCGTGGTGGAACTAGCTTTGCCTTTATTGAAAATAGTCGAGGCGGCAACCGAGATTACCTCAATGACTGGGGACAAAGCACCGTTCAGACCCTCTTGCAATCCCAAGACCTTCGTGAAGATGTGGAAATCCTAGCCTCTGGTGGCGTGCGAAATCCACTCGATATGGTCAAATGTCTGGTCCTAGGAGCAAAAGGTGTAGGTCTATCGCGAACAGTCCTTGAATTGGTGGAACGTTATTCTGTGGATAAAGGTGTTGCTATTATCAATGGCTGGAAGGATGACCTTCGTCTCATCATGTGTGCCCTTGATTGTCGGACTATTGATGAGCTCAAATCTGTAGATTATATCTTACATGGCAAGTTACAAGGGACTTATGTCAAACAAGAGAAGTCATAAAGGTGATATCACTTTAACCCCGGTAAAGGATAAGTAACTCTAATCTTGTTTAGACTTGATTTAAACGAGCATTTAACGAGACTTTCCGCTGTGAGAAAAGTTCTTGAAACACTAGTGGTTCAAGAACTCGGAATTTTTGAGACCTTAGGCTCAAAATTAGTCATGGAGCTTCGAAGAAGATCGCTGACGTCCGCACTCACTTCAGGAAAGTCTCAAAAAAGATTATTTTAAAAAGAGCGTCAGCTCTTTTTTCAATACCGTCCATTCTGCCAAAACTTTCTTATTTATGGTATAATAGGGCGATTATAGATAATCAGACGCCGTTAAAAACGGTTATTCTGAAAGATATATTTTCTCATAAATGAGAAATTGTGCTTTTTCAAGCTCTCCTTTCTTGAGTTGGCCATCCCAGTGGGAGGATAAGGTCCTGAGATTTGGGGATCAAGGTTAAGACCGTCACGAAAGAAATCATTACAAAAAATATTAAGAAGGAAAAAGAAAATGAGTAATTACGCTATTATCCTTGCTGCGGGTAAAGGAACTCGCATGAAATCAGATCTTCCAAAAGTATTGCACAAGGTTTCAGGCATCACTATGCTTGAGCATGTTTTCCGTGCAGTTTCAGCTATTGAACCAGCTAAAAATGTTACTGTTATTGGTCACAAGGCTGAGCTTGTTCGTGAGGTTTTGGATGGTCAATCTGCCTTCACTATGCAAACAGAGCAGTTGGGGACAGGTCACGCAGTAATGATGGCTGAAGAAGAGTTGGCTGGACTTGAAGGACGAACGCTTGTTATCGCTGGGGATACACCTTTGATTACCGGTGAAAGCCTTAAAAACCTTATTGATTTCCACGTTAATCACAAAAATATTGCCACTATCTTGACTGCAACTGCCGACAATCCATTTGGATATGGCCGTATCATCCGTAATGAAAATGGTGAAGTCACTAAGATTGTTGAGCAAAAAGATGCAAATGAGTTTGAACAACAGGTTAAAGAAATTAATACAGGGACTTATGTCTTTGACAATAAACGTCTCTTCGAAGCGCTTAAAAATATTAATACTAACAATGCTCAAGGGGAATACTATTTGACGGATGTCATCTCTATTTTCCGTGAAAATGGTGAAAAGGTAGGTGCCTTTACCCTTCGTGACTTTGAAGAAAGTCTTGGAGTTAACGACCGTGTTGCCCTAGCTACAGCAGAAGATGTTATGCGTCGTCGTATTAACAAGACTCACATGATTAATGGTGTTACTTTCCAAAATCCAAATGCGACATACATTGATGTAGATGTGGAAATTGCACCGGACGTTGTGGTTGAAGCTAATGTTACTCTTAAAGGACAAACTAAAGTCGGAGCAGAGTCAGTGTTGACCAATGGGACTTATATTGTTGATTCAACTATCGGTGCCAATACCGTCATCACTAACTCAATGATTGAGCATTCAGTGGTTAAAAAAGGTGTTACCGTTGGTCCATTTGCCCATATTCGTCCGGATTCAATGCTCAAAGAAGGCGTTCATATCGGTAACTTCGTCGAGGTTAAGGGTTCTACTATCGGCGAAAATACTAAGGCTGGTCACTTGACCTACATTGGTAATGCGGAAGTTGGTTCTGACGTTAACTTTGGTGCCGGAACAATTACTGTTAACTATGATGGACAACACAAGTTCAAGACACAAATTGCTAACAACGTCTTTATCGGAAGCAATTCAACATTGATTGCACCGCTTGAAATTGGGGCTAACGCTCTCACAGCGGCTGGCTCAACCATCACAGATGATGTGCCAGCTGACAGCGTAGCCATTGGACGTGGCCGTCAGGTCAATAAAGAAGGCTACGCTATCAAGAAACCTCACCACCCAAGCCAACAAAAGTAGGCTTAAGCCTATCTGAGCTAGATTCTCTTGTAGAGTAGAGGTAGCTTAGAATGAGGTCAGAAGTAAAAGGAGTCAAGTCATGGAGTTTGAAGAAAAAACACTCAAACGTGAGTCAAAATTTAAGGGACATATTTTTGAAGTTGCAGTGGATGAAGTTCTCTTGCCAGACGGTAAGACAGCTGGTCGTGAACTGATTTTCCACAAGGGAGCAGTGGCCGTTTTAGCTGTTACCCCTAAAGGGAAAATTATTATCGTCAAGCAATACCGTAAGGCTATTGAGGCGGTTTCCTACGAAATTCCTGCGGGTAAACTGGAAGTCGGTGAGGCTGGCGATGAGATGGCTGCAGCAGCGCGTGAACTTGAAGAGGAGACTCAGTATAAGGGTGAACTTAAATTGATTCATGAGTTTTACACAGCCATTGGTTTCTGTAATGAAAAAATTAGGCTCTATGTTGCTACAAATCTCCAGCCTGTTGAAAATCCACGTCCACTTGACGAAGATGAGTTTCTTGAAATTTATGAGTTGACTTATGAGGAGTGTATGGAACTCGTAGCTTCAGGTGCTATTCAGGATGCTAAAACCATCATTGCTCTCCAGTACTATGCACTTCATTTTGGAGGAAAATAAGTTATGAGTAAGCCACTTTTGACTGACGATGTCATTGAGCAGGCCAAGCGTGGGGAAATTGACTTAGAGGATTATCCTTATTATCAGGACTACGAGGAAGAGTTCTATGCAGAGGACTATGAGGCTAATTATCAGCCTTCTGCATACAAGAGCCGCCGGATTGAGAATGCTAAACGTAATCAATTTCAGCACAAGCTTAATCGCATCCTCTTTTGGATTGTTGTCCTCTTGATTATTCTCATTGTTGCTGTCTTTTATTTCTAAAAAGTCTGTGAGTTGGATGGATGTATTTGCTGAACTCTGATAAGATTACAAGTAAAAAAGGAACTATATGAAAATTGGAATTATCGCTGCCATGGAGCAGGAATTAGTGCTTCTAGTGGAGCAATTGGAAAATAAAGTTGAAGAAATTGTTTTAGGCAATATCTACTATACAGGACGTTTGGGCAAACATGATGTTGTTTTGGTGCAATCAGGTGTAGGGAAGGTCATGTCAGCCATGTCTGTGGCTGTTCTAGCAGACCACTTTGAGGTTGATGCCCTCATTAACACTGGCTCTGCAGGAGCTGTAGCGCCTGGACTTAAGATTGGGGACGTGGTTGTGGCATTAAGATTAGCCTACCACGATGTTGATTTGACAGCCTTTGGCTATGATTATGGTCAAATGTCTATGCAGCCGCTTTACTTTGAAAGTGACCCTACCTTTGTAGAGACTTTTGAAAAGGTTTTGGCTCAAGCCTCTATCGACTCTAAAATTGGTCTTATTGCGACTGGTGATAGCTTTATTGCGGGTCAGGATAAGATTGATGCTATTAAAGGGCATTTTCCAGAAGTCTTAGCCGTGGAAATGGAAGGAGCAGCCATTGCTCAAGCTGCACACAGTGTCAAGAAACCTTTCATCGTTATCCGTGCTATGAGTGATACAGCAGCCCATGACGCTAATATTACCTTTGACGAATTCATTATTCAGGCGGGTAAACAATCAGCTGCGATCCTAGTGGAGTTTCTCAAAGAACTTGCTTAAGTAGTATAAATGAGTCTTAAGGCTCACCTTCTTAATAAGGTTAAAATCTACTGTCATTCTTAAGAGAATGGCAGTTTTTTGTGTCACGAAAACCACTAGCTATGCTCGTGGTTCCAACAAGTTTTTAGCGATGTATAAAAAAGTCCCCCCTAAAGTGTTATATTAGATAAGTTTTCCCGACCACTAATTAATATATTAAAGGAGGATTTTTGTTGAGACAGAATAATAGTTTAGCACATACTACATGGAATTCTATGTATCATATTGAGTTCGCACCCAAATATTGACGTCAGATAATTTATGGGAAATACAAAGCAAGTATTGGTCAAATTTTACGGTTAATATGTGAAAGAAAAGGCGTTGAAATTCATGAAGCAGCAGCTTGCTCAGATCATATTCACACGTTGGTGAGTATACCATTTAAATTAGGTATCTCTTCATTTATTGGATATTTAAAGGGTGAGAGTAGCTTAATGGTATTTGACCGACACGCCAATTTAAAATATAAATATGGGAATCGCAAATTTTGGTGTCGAGGCTTTTATGTTGATACGGTTGGGCAAAATCAGAAGCGAATTGAAGAATATATTCGTAATCCATTACAAGAGGACATGATAGCAGATCAGTTCAATCTTTTCGAGGAGTATGATCCGTTTACAGGTGAGAAGAATAAGAGAAAGTAATCTTAAAGAGACCCGCTAGACGGGTCAGCTAGCAAAGGTGGTGCTGAAGGGAAACCATTCGGTAGGCCTTTAGGCCTCGGCCGGTAGCAGAGGCTTTCAGCCGAAGAGCAAGCCACCCGTTCTCACGGGTGGTTTTGACTTGTGCTTTTCTACCCTATCTCATTAAATGAGAAATCAAGATAAAGTTAACTGCAAGATGAAATTTCGTACAAATTAAGCTATAATTATGAGTATGAAAGTTCTACTTTATCTTGAAGGAAAATCGGTTCTTGAAAAATCAGGAATCGGACGGGCTCTTCACCATCAGATGCGTGCCTTAGACTTGGCGGGGATTCCCTATACAACAGACATCTTGGGTGATTATGATGTTGTTCATATCAATACTTATGGACCACGCAGTTTGATGTTGTTACATGCCGCAAAACGTCGTGGAAAGAAGGTCATCATGCATGGTCATTCGACACGTGAGGACTTTGAAAATTCATTCATTGGTTCTAACTTCATGGCACCACTTTTTGGGAAATATTTGGCCCACATGTATCAAAAGGCTGATTACGTGATTACGCCATCTGAGTATTCCAAAAAATTGATTCAGTCTTACGGAGTTACCACACCAATCATTGCTGTTTCAAACGGGATTGATCTGAAAAAATACGGCAAGGACCCACGCAAGGAAGAAGTTTTCCGAGATTACTTTGGTATCGAGGAGGGACAGCCAGTAGTTATTTGTGCAGGTCTTTACTTCCAACGCAAGGGAATTGAAGATTTTGTCAAGGTTGCTGAGAAGATGCCACATGTTCGTTTCATTTGGCTAGGCAGTATTAGTAAATGGCTAATTCCTAAAAAGATTCGAGACATTGTCAATGGTAAGCATCCTGATAATGTCAGCTTCCCAGGTTATTTCAAGGGAGCTGTCTTCCAGGGAGCTATGAGTGGTGCCAACGCCTTTTTTTTCCCATCTTATGAAGAGACAGAGGGAATTGTAGTACTTGAAGCCTTTGCTAGTCACCAACATGTGGTCTTACGTGATATCCCTGTTTATGAGGGTTGGGTTGATGAGAAATCTGCCTCATTTGGGCACAATGTGGATGAATTTGTAGTGGCCTTACAAGATATTATCGATGGTAAAGTGGACAAGCGTGAAGCAGGATACAAGGTTGCGGAAAGTCGCTCGATTGATGATGTCGCCCAAAAACTTGTTAAAGCCTACAAAGAAGTATTGGAGATTTAAATGCGTATCGGATTGTTTACAGATACCTATTTTCCACAGGTATCAGGTGTTGCTACTAGTATTCGCACACTGAAGACTCAGTTGGAAAAAATGGGGCATAGTGTCTTTATCTTTACTACGACTGATAGAGATGTTGACCGCTATGAAGACTGGCAGATTGTTCGTATTCCTAGTGTGCCTTTCTTTGCCTTTAAGGATCGCCGAGTGGCTTATCGTGGTTTTTCTAAGGCTCTAGAGATTGCAAAACAGTACAAGCTTGATATTATTCATACGCAGACAGAGTTCTCCTTGGGGCTTCTAGGGATTGCCATTGCGCGTGAACTTAAGATTCCTGTTGTACACACCTATCACACCCAGTATGAAGACTATGTCCGCTATATTGCCAAAGGTATGGTCATCCGTCCAAGTATGGTTAAGTACATTGTTCGTGGCTTTATGAGCGATCTGGATGGGGTTATCTGTCCGAGCGAGATTGTTTATGACCTTTTACTCAAGTACAAGGTTGCTGCTGAAAAACGGGTCATTCCAACAGGCATTGAACTTGAGAAATTCCAGCGTCCAGAGATTACTGAGGAAGATGTGGCGGACTTGAGAGCCAAGCTTGGTATTGCTTCGGATGAAACAATGTTGTTGAGCTTGTCTCGTGTCTCTTATGAGAAAAATATCCAAGCAGTTCTGGCGGCTTTACCTTCGGTTTTAGAAGAAGATGATAAGGTTCGGTTAGTTGTTGCTGGCGATGGACCTTACCTACTAGACCTGAAGTCCCAAGCCAAGAAACTTGGTGTTCTGGATAAGGTGGTTTTCACAGGTATGATTGCACCTGGCGAAACAGCTCTTTACTATAGGGCTGCTGATTTCTTCATCTCGGCATCAACCAGTGAGACTCAAGGTTTGACTTATTTGGAGGCCTTGGCGAGCGGCACACCTATCATTGCTCATGGAAATCTTTATTTGGATAATGTGATTACGGACCAGATGTTTGGAACGCTTTATTATCATGATAATGATTTAGCTGGGGCCATTTTGGAAGCAGCCATTGCAACGCCAGAAAAAGACGAGACTAAGTGGGCCGACAAGCTCTATGAAATTTCTGCGGAAAACTTTGGAAAACGTGTCTATGAGTATTACTTGGACCTTACAATTTCTAAGGATTTCCATAATGATCTTAATGGTGAAGGTAGCACTATGAAACGCTTGACCCGTATGGTGACTTATTTGCCAACTAAGGCTATCACCTTGCCTGTCAATGGCTCTGTTCGGATTATCAAAGGGTCTGCCAAACAGGTTAAGAAAATCAGAAATATCACAAAACTTTTGGATTAGGAAAGCTTCACATTTTCCTAGTCAGATAAAATCTTAGAATTGATTAATAAAAGAGATAATTAGCTTGAAAAATTACAGTTTCATGCTATAATAACGCATAGAGACATATCAGTCATGGGAAATCTTTCAGAGAGCGTGTGTCGCTGGGAATCACGCAGAGGACATGATTGGGACTACTCGATAAATTTTTTATGCAAACATAAAACGGTGGCCACGTTAGAGCCAATCAGAGGTGTAAGACAGACTTATTTTTTGTCGTACACGAACTAAGGTGGAACCACGTTGCGACGTCCTTTTCAGGATGTTGCAATTTTTTTATGAGGAGTCTAACTATGGACTTGCAAGAATTAGTGGAGCGTAGTTGGGCAATCCGACAAGCTTATCACGAGCTGGAAGTTAAGTATCATGATTCCAAGTGAACGATAGGAGAAGACCTCTTGGCTTTATCTAATGATATTGGAAATTTCCAACGACTAGTGATGACCAAGCAAGGACGCTACTATGATGAAACACCCTACACACTGGAACGAAAACTTTCAGAAAATATCTGGTGGCTAGTGGAGCTTTCTCAATGTTTGGATATAGACATTCAGACGGAAATGGAAAACTTCCTCTCTGATAAAGAAAAGCAGTTGAACATTAAGACTAGGAAGTAGTCTGCTAATAAAAAGTCAATGCTTAGAAACTATGAAATAATAAAAGGAGAAAATTATGATTAACATTACTTTCCCAGATGGCGCTGTTCGTGAATTCGAATCCGGCGTTACAACTTTTGAAATTGCACAATCTATCAGCAACTCTTTGGCTAAGAAAGCTCTTGCTGGTAAATTCAACGGTAAATTGATTGACACTACACGTGCTATCACTGAAGATGGAAGCATCGAAATCGTGACACCTGATCACGAAGATGCCCTTCCAATCTTGCGTCACTCAGCGGCTCACTTGTTTGCACAAGCAGCTCGTCGCCTCTTCCCAGACATCCACTTGGGTGTTGGTCCAGCTATTGAAGATGGTTTCTACTACGATACTGACAATGAAGCTGGTCAAATTTCTAACGAAGATCTTCCTCGTATCGAAGAAGAAATGAAGAAAATCGTTAAAGAAAACTTCCCATCAATCCGTGAAGAAGTGACTAAAGACGAGGCGCGTGAAATCTTCAAAAATGACCCATATAAATTGGAATTGATTGAAGAACACTCAGAAGACGAAGGTGGTTTGACTATCTACCGTCAAGGTGAATACGTTGACCTTTGCCGTGGCCCACACGTGCCATCAACTGGTCGTATTCAAGTCTTCCACCTTTTGAATGTTGCAGGTGCTTACTGGCGTGGAAATAGCGATAATGCTATGATGCAACGTATCTACGGTACAGCTTGGTTCGATAAAAAAGATCTCAAGGCTTACCTTAAACGTCTCGAAGAAGCTAAAGAACGTGACCACCGTAAACTTGGTAAAGAGCTTGATTTGTTCATGATTTCTCAAGAAGTTGGTCAAGGGCTTCCATTCTGGTTGCCAAACGGTGCGACTATCCGTCGTGAGTTGGAACGTTATATCGTTGATAAAGAAGTAGCAGCAGGCTACCAACACGTTTATACGCCACCAATTGCATCAGTTGAACTTTATAAAACTTCAGGTCACTGGGATCATTACCGTGAAGACATGTTCCCTCCAATGGATATGGGAGATGGGGAAGAATTTGTCCTTCGTCCAATGAACTGCCCACACCACATCGAAGTCTACAAACACCATGTCCACTCTTACCGTGAATTGCCAATCCGTATCGCTGAAATCGGTATGATGCACCGTTACGAAAAATCAGGTGCTTTGACAGGTCTTCAACGTGTTCGTGAAATGTCACTTAACGATGGACATACTTTCGTTGCTCCAGAACAAATCGAAGATGAATTCAAGAAAATCCTTCAATTGATCATCGATGTGTATGAAGACTTTAACTTGACAGATTATCGTTTCCGCTTGTCTTACCGTGATCCTGAAGACAAACACAAATACTTTGATAACGATGAAATGTGGGAAAATGCTCAACGCATGTTGAAAGCAGCCGTTGATGATATGGGTGTTGAGTACTATGAAGCTGAAGGGGAAGCAGCCTTCTACGGACCAAAATTGGATATCCAAGTTAAGACTGCTCTTGGTAAGGAAGAAACTCTTTCTACTATTCAGTTGGACTTCTTGCTTCCAGAACGTTTTGACCTTCACTACATCGGAGCTGATGGGGAAGAACACCGTCCAGTCATGATTCACCGTGGGGTTATCTCAACTATGGAACGCTTCACAGCTATTCTGATTGAAAACTACAAGGGTGCTTTCCCAACATGGCTTGCCCCTCATCAAGTAACCCTTATTCCAGTATCTAACGAAAAACACGTAGACTACGCATGGAAAGTGGCTAAGGAACTTCGTGATCGTGGTGTCCGTGCCGAAGTGGATGAACGTAATGAAAAAATGCAGTTCAAGATTCGTGCTTCTCAAACGCAAAAAATTCCTTACCAATTGATTGTTGGTGACAAGGAAATGGAAGACGGAACTGTTAACGTTCGTCGTTATGGTCAAAAACAAACACACACTGAGACTGTTTCAGAATTTGTAGAGAATATCCTTGCTGATATCGCTCGCAAATCACGCCCAGATGCCGAATAAAAAAGGGTCGGTTAGCTAAGCTAACTGACTTTTTAGTAGGATAAACCATGCATGTTTTCTATGAAAAGACTTTTATTTCTGATGGGATTAGTTCTGTTCTTGTTACTGGCGAGCTTTACTTACCATAGATTGGGCTTGCAAAGAGAGAAGGCCTCTCTTAGCCCTTTAGGGCGGATGGTAGCTGTCAATGAACACAAAATGAGCGTTTTTGTAAGGGGGCAGGAACGGCCTCTCCCATTCTATATTTTAAAGACTTGTATGATGGGCTTTCTAAGCAGTATAAGATAGTCGTTGTAGAGAGAGCTGGCTGTGGTTATAGTGAGGACACCTCTAAGTCCAGAGATGTTTCTGAGGTTCTTTCAGAGACACGTCAAGCCCTAGCCAAGGCCCATGTATCGGGTCCTTACATTATCCTTTCTCATTCGATGGCCTCCTTAGAGACACTTCTTTGGCAGGAAAAATACCCAAGTGAAATCCAGGCAGTCATTGTCTTAGATTGGGCTCTACCAGAGAGTTACTATCAAATAAAAATGCATCCCCAGATGTTATCTATGGCTCGTTGGGAAAGTCAATTAGGTCTATTAAGGTATTTACCAAGTCGCTTATATATGCCTAATGAAAATCTAAGTAGCAGTGACCGACGCCTCTATCAACGAATAGCTTATCGTCAAATACTGTCACAAGCTATGTTAATGAGAGTCTATCTGTTAAGGGAAATGCTAAAAAGGTTGATACTAAGATAAATTCGCAAATCCCAACCTTGCTTCTAGTTTCTAATGGAGAAGGCATGGGTTTTAGCCAGGAGGAGTGGCGACATTATGCGACTAGATTTGCAAAGGACCAGGAAAATATCGAGCTGACTTTTTATGATGCCCCACACTATCTTTATCACTATCACACCAAAGAGGTAGTTGCTAAGATAGAGGACTTCATAAAGGAGACCACTGATTAAACTAACTGATGTTATTGAGGAGAGATGAGATGCTCATAGGCTCAAAAGCCTTTTCTAGCTTATGGAAGGAATGGCAAAAGGAATACCAGCCACTGCAGGTGCTGAAGTTATTGCTGGCTTATATAGAGATGCCAGAGGATCTATCTGGGGAGATAGAGGAAACTCAGCGTTTATTATCCTATTTTGACCCTGACTTGGCGCCTCATGATGCTTTCTGGAAGGATGTTGCCAGGTTAGTAGATCTGGCTTTTCCTGGTGATATCTTGTCTCAGGAAGGCCTTGTAGAGCGACAAATCCATCAGTTACGTTACTTGATTTCTAGTCAACAGGCTCAGTATGTGAGGACACATTATAAAAAAACAGGGATGACAGACAAAGAAGCTTTAGCTGTCTATCTCAGATGGAAACCTTTCACCATGTTTGATCAGGGGCGTCTGCACCAAAAGATTTCTTTCTGTGATGGCAAGGGGATTTATCCAGATGGGATTCCTAGTGTTAATCTCAAGATTCTCCTTTATAATCGTGTAGAGTTTATTTTAGATAGTCAGGGAAATTTTCTCAATGAGGTCGATGCGGAGCAGGTGACTGAGAGTGGAGTGGTTAATGGTGCTAGTTTCAACTATGGTAATTTCAAGCGCCACTGGCAACTGGATGTGGAGCCGGTTCAACCACATGATCCTGATTTTCGTAATCGGATGACCAAGGGTTTTCGTTCACCAAACAAATTGAGAAAGAAGTTGGGCCGAAAAGAGCCTGAACAATTTGATAAATCTTTCTACAATCCAAAAGGTATCTATGCCCAGTCTCATAGGTCTTTGGCAAATGATGTCAAACGCCAAGTCAGACTTTTTCTCGCCATGGTTTATGGCTTTAAACCAGTTCAGAAAAAGCAAACAAAGGAGGTTCATATGTCTAAACAACCACAAAACAATAAAGGAACAGCAGTTCTAGGATCACTAGTCTTTATGGCCTTATACGCCCTAGGTATTTGGCACAATGCTGTCCGAGGAAATATTCCTTTCCTTATTCTTTGGAGTGTTTTACTCCTTGTTAATATCAGTTATTTGATTTTCCGCTTGAAAAAATAAAAAAGAAAGTGATACAGACCTAAATGGTAAGAATTTAGATCTGTGTCACTTTTTGTATATTCAATTGCAACTTACCACTTGCTTTCTTCTGGGATAATAATCTAGCAAATGATGTAGAAAAGAAAACCTGTTCCAAATAAGAAAATCGCTGCAGCCCAGATGAGGCGAATAATGACAGGGTCAATGTCAAGATATTTGGCGATACCAGAACAAACACCAGCGATGATTTTGTTGTTAGGATCTCGTCTGAGTTCTTTTTTCATATGATTTACCTCCGTATGGCCTTATTATATCATAACTGTTTGAAACCTGGTATTTGTTTTAAGGAAGCATGAAATAGACAATACCCAGATATTGGAGAGCCGAAGCCAACATGATGAAGAGGTGCCAAATCATGTGAAAGTATGGCTTTTTCTTAGCATAGAAAGCTGCACCAACCGTGTATGACAATCCTCCAGCAAGCATGAGTCCCCAAAAGGCAGGTCCTGTCTTAGTGACGATAGCTGGAATAATGAAGATAACCAACCAGCCCATCATTAGATAGAGGAAGAGGGAGAATTTTTCATTGATTTTTTTAGCAAAGATTTTGTAGAGAATACCAAAAATTGTTGTTCCCCATTGGAGGACGATGATGCTGTAGCCTAGCCATCCGCCAACCAGTGAGAGGGCAACAGGGGTGTAGCTTCCAGCAATGGCGATATAAATCATGCTGTGGTCAATAATTCTTAGAACCATCTTGTGGGGTGAATTGTAATCCATGGCATGATAGATGGCTGAGCTCAAGAACATGAGGAAGAGGCTAATGACAAAAACAGCCATCCCGACAGCAGCAGTCATGCCGTAGCCGTTGTTGGCATGAACAGCAGTAATTGGCAATAAGACCAGCATGGCCATGGCTCCGACAGCGTGAGTCACGCTGTTAGCCACTTCCTCACCAAAGCTGAGTTTTTTACTGAGTTTGAGGTTGGGAGAAGTATTAAAAGTAGCAGTATTAGACATTGTTTCCTCCTTCAAGGTTGTTCAAAAGTTGATGGGTAGCTCGGTAGCATTGAAGCGTCTGACAGGCTGAGAGTATGACTTGCGGAGCCTCTTGGGGAAACTGACCATTCATACAGGCTACAAAGTTATTGTAGTAACTCTTTTGACTTTCAGCATCTGTCCGTAGGATTTCCAAGGTTTTAGCAATCTCAGAAATCTCAAAGACGGTCTTCAGACTAGTGATGACAATAAGTCTAGCTACCTGAGCAGCATTATATTTTTTCTTGATGGGTTTTGCGACATGGCCATGTTTGACATAATTGTTGACCATAGAGGCGGTTAGCCCCTTGTCGTTTGGCCCCAAAGTACTTTGGGTGACCTGATTGACATAGAGCAAAACCTGATCCAAATAGAGTTCAATCTCTGGTAATTCTTCCCAGAGAGGGTATTGTTGTGTTGTCAAATTATAAAAACCTCTTTATCTAGTTTTCATAACCAGATTATAACATTATAGAAATTTAAGTCAAGTCAGAACTTACGGGAAATGAAAAAGATGTTGAGAAAATATGTTCAACATCTTTATTTCTTATGTGATATGGTAGAGTTATTTTTTAAAACTGCTTCAGTATCTCTTTTTATGGGGTTCTAAGTTTCTTCAAAATTGCTTGTGCAGTTTCTTGGTTCATATGTTTGGCCTTAAGAAGTTCAGTCAAAACGTGAGGCATTTCTTCAGGACTAGCCCCGGCTAACAAGGCCAGAGATTTGGCCTGAAGTTTCATATGTCCTGCTTGGATTCCTGTTGAGGTTAGCGCTTTAAGAGCAGCAAGATTTTGTGCTAAACCAAGAGAGACGATGATACTGGCTAGGGTTTTAGCATCTGGATAGTTCAGCAAGTCATGGGCGATAGATGCACTTGGATTAAGTCCAATAGAACCGCCACGGGTTGCGATTGGCATGGGGAGGGTTAATTCTCCCACCAATTCTTTAGCCTCTTGGTCATAAGTCCATGTGGACAGGCCACGGTAGCTACCATCCTTGCTAGCATAGGCATGACTACCAGCTTCAACTGCTCGCCAATCATTGCCAGTCGCAATAACTAGGGCATCGATACCGTTGAAAATTCCCTTATTATGGGTGGCTGCTCGGTAGGGGTCCACCTGGGCCAGTTGGCTAGCCATCTCCATTTTCTTGGCTAGGTCATGTGCTTCGTCCTTATTGCGGCTGAGGAAGCGTGTGTTAAGACGGCAAGTCGCTGTCACAAGGCTCTCAGTGGCTAGATTTGAGAGAATAGCCATGAGGCTTTGACCTTCTGAGAGATTTTCCAGTTCTGGCACCAGTGCTTCCATCATGGTGTTGACCATATTGGCTCCCATGGCTTCTTGGGTATCAACGGCTAGATAGATAATGAGGAAGTCTCCCTTAGCCTCAGTCCAGAGCCTGCGAGGGCCACCCCCACGCTTAACAATAGAAGGATGAGCCTCTTTGGCAATCTCTATGAGGTCCTGATTGGCTGCTTGAATTTTACTTGAAGCAGCGGCTTTATCAGGAACGTCAAAAAGGGCAACTTGGCCAATCATTTGACGATTATGAATCGTAGTTGTGAAACCGCCAGAGCGTTTAATGAGCTTGCTAGCATAGGAAGCAGCGGCGACAACAGAAGGCTCCTCAGTAACCATAGGAACCTGATAGGTTACACCGTCTACCAATACATCTGGGCAAACGGCAAAGGGAAGTGTAAAGCGACCAATGACATTTTCAGCCATTTGATTGGCTGTTTCAAGAGTAAGTTGTTGGTCCTTATCCAGAAAGTCTTGATTTTCCTGAGACAAAAGAGCATTCTTTTTCAAATGCTCTTTGCGTTCTTGCGGTGTCTTCTTGGAAAAACCAGTCCAAGAGAGTTTAGTCATTTTGATTTCCTTTATAGATACGTTGGTGTTCAGAGATTTCAGTTAAACGGAAAGATCCAGTTTGGTAATCAGTGAATTGAGTAGAGCCAGTGTCATCCAACTGCGCCTCTTCATAGAAAAGTTTTTCATAATCAGCAACGCTCAAGGGGTGACGTTTGGCAAAGGTATCTAGACGGTCTGAACGAAGCAGGTCTTTGTAGCCTTCCACTAAACGTCCTGAGAAAATTTCAGAGACGGCTCCAGAACCATAAGAAAAGAAACCAATTCTATCTCCCGCTTTAAGATCTTGTGACTGTTCTAATAGAGAAAGGAGTCCAAGATAAAGTGATCCTGTATAGATATTTCCAATTTGTCGACTATAAGTAATGGATGCATCAAAGTTGTTAATTAAACGCTCTTTATTCTCTATATTCAAATCTTTGGGAATAATCTTGTTAAGTCCCTTAAGAGCTAACTTAGGATAAGGAAGGTGGAGACAAAAAGCGGCAAAATCAGCAAAGTCAGCCTGATGGCGTTCTTGATAAGCTGCCCAAGTTGTCTTCAAACTGTCAAGGTACTGCTTGGTTGAATAGATGCCTTGAACATAAGGCGTTGAACTGTAGTTTGGACGCCAGAAGTCCATGACATCACGGGTTTGTGCCACATTGTCATCAGCAAGCTCCAAGATACGAGGATTCTGACTGACTAGCATGGCCACGGCACCAGCTCCCTGAGTTGACTCCCCAGAAGATCCGACACCATAGCGAGCAATATCACTAGCGATAACCAGAACTTTGCTATCTGGGTGAGTTGCCACATGCAACTTAGCATAGTTAAGTCCGGCTGTTGCAGCGTAACAAGCTTCCTTCATTTCAAAAGAACGGGCAAAAGGCTGAATACCCAAAAGACTGTGAACATAGACAGCAGCAGCCTTAGACTGGTCAATGGAAGACTCAGTAGCCACGATGACCATATCGATAGCTTTTTTGTCGTCGTCATTTAAAATATCAGCCGCTGCATCAGAGGCAAGCGTCACGATATCTTCTGTAATCGGCGTAATACTGGTTGCATCAAGCATCAGCCCCTTGCTGAATTTTTCAGGCTCCGCCCCACGGGCAAGAGCGAGATCAGCCATGTTTAGAACATATTGACTGGTTGCAAAACCAATCTTATCAATTCCAATAGACATATGATGTTTCCTTTTATTCTTCATTGTAGAGTATCCAGAAGATACTAATCTATAGTGATTTTACCATAAAAGAGTGCTTTCGCCTTGAAAAAAACTTTGATAGTTAGTAATATCTTATTTTTTGATAAGTGCTATAGGATTTCAAAAGACTCACTTTTGCTATTCCTATAGCTTTTAGTTCTCATTTGCACCAGAATAAGGTAAAATTAAAATGAAAAGCAACATTATTTACAGCTATAATTAGATAAGCAAAATTATTTCTACTTATTATGTTGCGAGTTTTTAGTGAGACTTTGTTTTCAATAGAATAAAGAGGAAAATCATGACAAAAGCAGACACTATTTTTAAAGAAAATATCACCAAAATCCTGGAAGAAGGTGTTTGGTCTGAGCAAGCACGTCCTAAATACAAGGATGGCACAACAGCCAATTCCAAATACATCACTGGAGCTTTTGCAGAATATGACTTGAGCAGGGGAGAGTTTCCAATTACTACTCTTCGTCCTATTGCTATCAAATCTGCCATCAAAGAAGTGTTTTGGATTTATCAAGACCAGACAAATAGTCTAGATGTCCTTGAAGATAAGTACAATGTTCACTATTGGAATGACTGGGAAGTTGAAGACGTACCTGCTAATAATGGGGACAAGCGTTCGATTGGTCAGCGTTATGGGGCCGTCGTTAAGAAGCACGATATTATTAACCGTTTGTTGGCTCAGTTGGAGGCTAATCCGTGGAATCGCCGTAATGTCATCTCTCTTTGGGATTACGAGGCCTTCGAGGAGACAGCAGGACTTCAGCCTTGTGCCTTCCAAACCATGTTTGATGTTCGTCGTGTGGGTGAGGATATTTATTTGGACGCCACTTTGACGCAACGCTCTAACGATATGTTGGTGGCTCATCATATTAATGCCATGCAGTATGTGGCCCTTCAGATGATGATTGCCAAGCACTTTGGTTGGAAAGTTGGTAAATTCTTTTATTTCATCAACAACCTCCATATTTATGACAATCAATTTGAGCAAGCTGAGGAACTCCTCAAGCGTCAGCCGTCTGATTGCCAACCACGCTTGATTCTCAATGTTCCTGATGGAACTAATTTCTTTGATATCAAACCAGAAGATTTTGAATTGGTTGATTATGATCCTGTCAAACCTCAACTCAAATTTGACTTAGCAATTTAATAAATGCTTATGATTTAAGCCTATAAAGAGCTGGCAAAGTTTTTCCGAGCTCTTTTTGTCTTTTTTTGTTAGAATGGATTGTAAACTTAAAAAGAAAAGGAAATACCGTGTCTAAACAACTCATTGCTATTTGGGCGGAAGCTCATAACCATGTTATTGGGAAGAATCACACCATGCCTTGGCACTTGCCTGCTGAACTGGCACATTTCAAGAAAACGACCATGGGCTCAGCAATTCTCATGGGACGTGTGACTTTTGATGGCATGAACCGTCGTTGCCTACCAGGACGTGAAACCTTGATTTTGACACGAGATAAGGACTTCGACTGTGAGGGTGTGACGACCGTTACGAGTGTTGAGGAAGTTCTGGCTTGGTTCGAACAGCAAGACAAGGATCTCTATATTGCTGGTGGTGCTGGTGTCTACAAGGCTTTTGATGGACATTATGATGCGCTCATCAAGACAACTATTGAGGCTGATTTAGAGGGAGACACATATTTTCCACAACTAGATATGACGGCATTTAAAGAGGTATCACGTGACCGCGTTACCAAGGATGATAAAAATGCCTACGACTTTAGCATAAGTCGCTATGAAAAAGAAGGAGACTAGGTTCATGCAACGTAGTGTTTTTGGGTTATTTACTGCATTATTGGGAGTACTTTGTGTGCTCTCTGCCATTCCTGCCTTTCGCAAGAAACGTTATGGGTTAGCAGTTTTTCTCTTTTTAAATGCTTTTACTAACCTTGTCAATACTATTCACGCCTTCTATGGCACCCTATTTTAGAAAAGAGTGAGGAATAAATGGCTGGAAATCGTAATGAAGAAATGGTTTATTGTTCATTTTGTGGCAAAAACCAAGAAGAAGTAAAGAAAATTATCGCTGGGAATGGCGTCTTTATCTGTAACGAATGTGTGGCCTTGTCACAAGAAATCATTCGTGAGGAAATGGCAGAAGAAGTTTTGGCTGACTTGGCTGAAACTCCGAAGCCAAAAGAACTTTTAGATATTTTAAACAACTATGTCGTGGGGCAGGACCGTGCCAAACGTGCCTTGTCGGTAGCTGTTTACAATCACTATAAACGTATCAATTTCACAGAAAGTCGTGAAGAAAATGATGTGGATTTGCAAAAATCAAATATTCTCATGATTGGACCAACTGGTTCAGGGAAGACTTTCTTGGCTCAGACCTTGGCTCGTAGCTTGAATGTTCCATTTGCGATTGCGGATGCAACATCATTGACAGAGGCAGGTTATGTGGGTGAGGATGTGGAAAATATCCTCCTCAAACTGATCCAAGCGGCAGACTTCAATATTGAACGTGCGGAACGTGGGATTATCTACGTGGATGAGATTGATAAGATTGCCAAAAAAGGTGAGAATGTTTCAATCACTCGTGATGTTTCAGGTGAAGGGGTTCAACAAGCTCTCTTGAAGATTATCGAGGGAACAGTGGCTAGCGTTCCACCTCAAGGTGGTCGTAAACACCCTAATCAAGAGATGATTCAAATTGATACTAAGAATATTCTCTTTATCGTGGGTGGTGCTTTTGATGGTATCGAAGATATCGTTAAGCAACGTCTTGGTGAGAAAATCATTGGGTTCGGTCAAAATAATAAGGCGATTGATGATGACTCATCATACATGCAGGAAATTGTGGCTGAAGATATCCAAAAATTTGGTCTTATCCCTGAGTTTATCGGACGTTTGCCAGTCCTTGCGGCCCTAGAACAGTTAACGGTTGACGACTTGGTTCGTATCTTGACAGAGCCTAGAAATGCCTTGGTTAAACAGTATCAAACCCTCTTGTCTTATGATGGGGTTGAACTGGAGTTTGACCAAGATGCTCTTGAAGCTATTGCAAGTAAGGCGATTGAACGTAAGACTGGTGCGCGTGGGCTTCGCTCTATCATTGAGGAAGTCATGATGGATGTCATGTTTGAAATTCCGAGTCAGGAAGATGTGACTAAGGTTCGTATTACCAAAGAAGCCGTTGACGGTACAGCTGCTCCAGTTTTGGAAACAGCGTAAGGAGGACCTATGGCTGAAGAACAAGTCCTAAATACGCACAACGCTGAGATTTTGCTCAGTGCGGCGAATAAGAGCCACTATCCCCAAGATGACCTCCCTGAGGTTGCCCTAGCAGGACGCTCGAATGTTGGTAAATCAAGCTTTATCAATACACTTCTTGGTCGTAAAAACCTCGCACGTACTTCTGGGAAACCAGGGAAAACTCAGTTGCTTAATTTCTATAATATTGACGATAAGCTTCGTTTTGTGGATGTGCCAGGTTACGGTTATGCCCGTGTGTCTAAAAAAGAACGTGCCAAATGGGGCAAAATGATTGAGGAGTACCTTGTGACTCGAGACAATCTTCGTGTGGTTGTTAGCTTGGTTGACCTCCGACATGAACCAACTCAAGACGATATCCAAATGTATGAATTTCTCAAGTATTATGAAATTCCGGTCATCGTTGTGGCGACTAAGGCTGACAAGATTCCTCGCGGAAAATGGAACAAGCACGAATCTATCATTAAGAAAAAACTAAATTTTGATAAAAATGACCATTTCCTTGTCTTTTCATCTGTCACACGTGACGGTTATGATGAAGCATGGGATACGATTTTGGCAGAATTGTAAGAAGAACTCGGAAAAATCCGAGTTTTTTTTTCTTGTGATAGTCTTTAGCTATCTTAATGATAGTTTTAGTCTATTATCCAAGGGGCTAATATTGTGATAAGCTTGTTTTATTACATTTTTTGGAGGAAATTATGGAAAACCATAATTATGAAAATGAAGGTCAGTTCCAACGGAAGATGACTTCACGCCACCTCTTTATGCTCTCGCTGGGTGGTGTTATCGGTACTGGTCTCTTCTTGAGTTCAGGCTATACGATTGCACAAGCTGGTCCCCTTGGTGCTATCCTCTCTTATCTTGTGGGGGCTGTTGTTGTTTACTTGGTCATGCTTTCATTGGGGGAGTTAGCAGTAGCTATGCCAGTAACGGGGTCCTTCCACACCTATGCTACTAAGTTTATTAGTCCGGGAACCGGCTTTACAGTAGCCTGGCTTTATTGGATTTGTTGGACGGTTGCCTTGGGAACAGAATTTTTGGGTGCTGCCATGTTGATGCAACGTTGGTTCCCATCAGTTCCGGCTTGGATTTTCGCAGCCTTCTTCGCCTTAGTGATTTTTGGGATTAATGCTTTGAGCGTGAGGTCTTTTGCAGAAGCGGAATCCTTCTTCTCGTCAATAAAAGTCATTGCTATCTTGGTCTTCATCATTCTCGGTCTTGGAGCAATGTTTGGTTTGGTGAGTTTTGATGGTCACTGTGAGGCTATTATGTTTAAGCATTTGACGGCTAATGGTCTCTTTCCAAATGGTGGTCTTGCCATTGTGTCAGTCATGTTGGCGGTTAATTATGCCTTTTCGGGAACAGAGTTAATCGGTATTGCAGCTGGTGAAACAGACAATCCTAAAGAAGCTGTTCCACGTGCTATTAAAACAACTATTGGACGCTTGGTTATCTTCTTTGTCTTGACCATTGTGGTCTTGGCTTCGCTTCTTCCCATGAAAGAAGCAGGGGTATCTTCAGCACCTTTCGTTGATGTCTTTGACAAGATGGGGATTCCATTTGCGGCGGACATTATGAACTTTGTTATCCTGACTGCTATTCTTTCTGCTGGGAATTCGGGACTCTATGCGTCAAGCCGTATGCTTTGGTCTTTAGCCAATGAGGGAATGCTCAATAAAAAGCTAGTGAAAATTAATAAGCATGGTGTTCCAATGACAGCCCTTTTGATTTCCATGGCCGGAGCAGTTTTATCGCTCTTCTCAAGTATCTATGCTGCAGATACGGTTTATCTAGCTTTGGTATTAATCGCTGGTTTTGCAGTTGTTGTTGTTTGGCTTTCTATTCCTATGGCACAACTTAATTTCCGTAAACAGTGGAATTTAGAACATTCTGAAGACCAACTGGACTATAAAACACCGTTTAACCCAATCCTCCCTTATATCACAATCGTTCTCTTGGCCATTTCTGTGCTTGGGATTGCTTGGGATAGTTCACAACGTGCGGGACTCTACTTTGGTATTCCTTTCATGATTTTCTGTTACCTTTATCACTACCTTCGCTTTAAAAAATGGTAAGGAGGTCTTTCATGGCTATATTTAAAGATTATTTAGAAAATAAATCCCCCCTCATTCTTCATGGCGCACTAGGAACAGAGATGGAGGCCTTGGGTTATGATATTTCAGGCAAGCTCTGGTCAGCCAAGTACCTTCTTGAGAGGCCTGAAGTTATTCAAGAAATTCACGAAACCTATGTAGCTGCTGGGGCTGACTTGATTACCACATCATCTTATCAAGCGACCTTACCGGGCTTGATGGAGTCAGGGCTTACTGAAAGAGAAGCGGAGCAGATTATTGCCCTAACGGTCCAGTTGGCAAAGGCTGCACGAGATAAGGTATGGGCAACCTTGGATGAGACTAAGAAAGCCAAACGCCCCTATCCTTTGATTTCTGGAGATGTTGGTCCTTACGCAGCCTATTTGGCCAATGGTTCTGAGTATAGTGGTGATTATGGTCAAATTACTATCGAGGAGCTTAAGGATTTTCATCGCCCTAGGATTCAAATTCTCTTAGATCAAGGTGTGGATTTGTTAGCTTTGGAAACTATTCCAAATCGTTTGGAAGCACAAGTCTTGATTGAACTCCTGGCTGAAGAATTTCCAGAATCAGAAGCTTATCTCAGTTTTACAGTCCAAGAACCAGGCACTATCAGTGATGGGACTTCTTTAGATGAGATTGCCAAGCTTGTTTCTCAGTCAAATCAAATCTTGGCTGTAGGAATCAACTGTAGCTCACCTCTTCTCTATAACCAGGCTCTAGCTATTCTTAAGAATGCTGGCAAGGTGCTCATTACTTATCCAAATTCAGGTGAAGTTTATGATGGCAACAGTCAGACTTGGAAAACCAAAGATAAGGACGCTTTAACCCTAGTTGAACATAGCAAGGATTGGCATGCTCATTTTGGCGTGAAAATTTTGGGTGGTTGCTGTCGAACACGTCCAAATGACATTAAAGCCTTATATCAAGAATTTAGAACCTAGTCAAATTTCTAATTATCTGTTATAATAAGAAATTGTAAGGCTATTAGCTCTACACACTATTAGTAGAAAATGAAGCCAGCGTTAAGCTGGTTTTTAAAATGAAGAGGAAAATATGACCTACGAACAAGAATTTCTAAAAGACTTCGAAGCCTGGGTTGTTACCCAAGTTAAAGTAAACGAAACGGCCTTGGCCGCTAGCAAGAAAATCTGGGAAGAAGATGGCGATGAGCGTGCACGTGATGCAAGTTTCCGTTATGAGGCTAAATTAGATGCCTACAATTTCCTAATTGGTAAGTTTACCAATTATCGTGCGGGTAAAGGTTTCCATGATATGCCAGATGGCCTGTTCGGGGAACGTCACTATTAATAGAGAATGAAAAAGAAAATGACAACCGTAATTTATAAGAAAAAGTCGTCTGTCAAAATAGGAGAAAACTAGACATGGCTAAAGTAAAAAATAAAAAGAAAGCTTTTAAACACCGTTTGAAAAAACAAGGACTTTTCAATAATCTTAAAGCCCCTGTTTCATCGGTGCCACCGGTAGCACCACAACCTCTTGCTGAATCTAAGACAGTTGATAAGGAAGAAGTGGTAACTACAGATCTTAGTCTTGAAGCCTTTAAAGAACTTCCAGAAGTTGACGGGCTTCGTTCGAACCTAGTAGAGACCCTCTACAATGAAGGTTTGACGTCAGTAGCGGCTTTTGCTACTGTGACTGAAGAAGAAGTTCTTGCCCTCAAGGGTGTCGGACCTGCAACAGTTAAAAAATTAAAAGAAAATGGTGTCAGCTTTAAAGATTAAGCCTAAAAAGATCCGAGGTAGAGACTTCGGATCTTTATTATTTGTCTTGGAGTCGTTAGTTGGTTAGCAGAACAAAAAAACCACTAGCTTGGCTAGTGGTCAATAGTAATTAATGATTTATTTCTTTGGATTTTGTTTGGTTAAGTTAAGTCCAAAAGGTACTAAGTTTTCTTGGTGCCTGCGGATTCGCCCCATATTTTCAGTGTGACGGAAAATAATCACTAAAGCCATGATGATAAGAACAGTGCTAAAGATTGGGTCATAACCATCTAGCAAGAAGTGGATAGCTGGAAAAGTAGCCAAGGTGATTAGTCCAACAATTGCGGCAGTGACACTTGAAAATGAAATCATGCTGGTTAAATAGAGCGTTAAAGCAAAGACCAGGAGTAGGAAGACGCAGTAGAGGGGAGCAAAACCAAGAAGCACCCCAGCACTTGTTGCAACGGCTTTTCCGCCTTTAAATCCCGCAAAGATTGGAAAAACATGCCCGATAATGGCAAAGAAACCAATGATTAGGGGTGATACTTCCGTGACACCCAGCCAAATAGGTAAGAGCACTGCCAAAGTCCCTTTAAGCATATCCACTAAGAAAGTGATTGTGCCAGCAGTCTTACCTAGAACACGAAAGGTATTGGTTGTTCCAGTGTTTCCAGAGCCATGCTCCCGAAGATTAGTATGAAAGAAAACTTTCCCAATCCAGAGGCCGGTCTGAATGGAACCTAACAAGTAGGCAATTAGGATTAACAATAAGATTTTCATGAGATAATTATAGCATACAGCCTAGTAATTGACAAAGCTAGTCAGCATAAAGATATCCTTTGAGCTTTCCTGATTTCCTTTGCAAATTCTTCTGAAAACTTATAAAATAATAAGGATGAAAATTTTGGAGGTCACTCTTGGCTAAAAAAGAAATAAATGTAAATAATTATAATGATGATGCCATTCAGGTACTGGAAGGGTTAGATGCTGTTCGCAAACGCCCAGGAATGTACATTGGCTCAACAGATGGGACAGGTCTTCATCACCTGGTTTGGGAGATTGTCGACAATGCGGTCGACGAAGCTCTCTCAGGCTTTGGTGATGTTATCGCTGTTACCCTAAATAAGGATGGTTCCGTTTCTGTTTCTGACTCTGGACGTGGGATGCCGACAGGGATGCATGCCATGGGTAAACCAACAGTTGAAGTTATTTTCACCGTTCTCCACGCAGGTGGTAAATTTGGACAGGGTGGTTATAAGACTTCTGGAGGTCTTCACGGTGTGGGTTCCTCAGTTGTTAATGCACTGTCTAGTTGGCTTGATGTAGAAATTACCCGTGACGGTAGCGTTTATCGCCAACGTTTTGAAAATGGTGGTCACCCTGTAACAGGGCTTGAAAAGATTGGTAAAGCGCCTAAGTCTAAGACAGGTACAAAAGTTACCTTTATGCCTGATACGAGTATCTTTTCAACGACTGACTTTAAATTTAACACTATCTCAGAGCGTCTCAAAGAATCAGCCTTCCTTCTTAAGAATGTCACTATGACATTGACAGACTTGCGTGGCGAAGAAGAAGTTTGTGAAGAATTCCATTATGAAAATGGAGTCCAAGACTTTGTGTCTTACTTGAATGAAGACAAGGAAACGCTGACGCCGGTCATCTATATTGATGGAGACCAGCAAGAATTTCACTTGGAATTAGCCCTTCAGTACAATGACGGTTACTCTGATAATATCCTTTCCTTTGTCAATAATGTCCGTACTAAGGACGGAGGGACCCACGAAACAGGTTTCAAATCTGCCATTACCAAGGCTCTTAACGATTATGCTCGTAAAACAGGTCTTCTCAAAGAAAAGGATAAGAACCTCGAAGGGTCGGATTATCGTGAGGGCTTGTCAGCAGTTATCTCGCTCTTGGTTCCTGAGGAACACCTTCAGTTTGAAGGACAAACCAAGGACAAACTTGGATCTCCTTTAGCACGTCCCATTGTCGATAGTATCGTTTCAGAGCATCTGACTTACTTCCTTATGGAAAATGGAGATTTGGCTTCTAACTTGGTGCGTAAGGCTATCAAGGCCCGTGATGCCCGTGAAGCTGCTAGAAAAGCGCGTGATGCTAGTCGAAATGGCAAGAAAAATAAAAAAGACAAGGGGCTCTTATCAGGGAAACTGACGCCAGCTCAGTCTAAAAATGCTAAGAAAAATGAACTCTATCTAGTCGAGGGTGATTCTGCCGGTGGATCAGCCAAACAAGGCCGTGATCGTAAATTCCAGGCTATCCTGCCTCTTCGAGGTAAGGTCCTAAACACTGAGAAAGCCAAAATGGCTGACATTCTCAAAAATGAAGAAATCAATACCATGATTTACACCATTGGTGCAGGTGTTGGAGCTGATTTTAACCTTGACGATATCAACTACGACAAGATTATCATCATGACCGATGCCGATACCGATGGGGCTCACATCCAGACCTTACTTCTTACTTTCTTCTATCGTTATATGCGTCCACTGGTTGAAGCAGGACATGTTTATATCGCTTTGCCTCCTCTTTACAAGATGTCTAAAGGGAAAGGTAAGAAGGAAGTTGTCGAATATGCTTGGACGGATGGGGAACTTGAGGAACTTCGTAAAAAATTTGGTCGTGGAGCTATTCTCCAACGTTACAAAGGGCTTGGTGAGATGAATGCTGACCAGCTCTGGGAAACAACCATGGATCCTGAGACAAGAACCCTTATCCGAGTAACGATTGATGACCTAGCGCGTGCTGAACGTCGTGTCTCAGTCCTTATGGGAGATAAACCAGCACCACGTCGTCAATGGATCGAAGATAACGTTAAATTTACCTTGGAAGAAACGACAGCGTTTTAGGGAGTGTGAGTAATGGATCTATACTTAGGTTTTCCTTTATTAGTTTTTTTGTCCTCAATTTTTCTTGTAATCATCATGAATCGTCGAAGAATTAGACTTTTAGGATTGTATACACCGATAGTATTTCGTCTATGCATACTTAAGGTAATTGAATCCAATATTGGAGATACAGAAAGTTTTTTAGAGGCAAGCTTTCTCATGATGATTGTACAGGAAAGTGTGATTGTCTAAAAAGATGGGGTTTGCCTACAATCATAAAGAGGATGAGAGATGACGGCTTATGATAAGGAGAAACTCCCTAATCACTGATTCAATAATCTATTTTAAACACTTTAAACTACAGAAAGGGTCGTTTGGTTACTGAATGTAACTGAACACGGGACTAATTTCTTAGGAAAAAAGATAAATCGCCTTGGGCTTATCGAACCCTACATCGATTTCCTATTTTTCGACAGAAATTTTCGGCAAGCCGAATCGTCCCTTTGTATCTTATGTCTAATATTCAAAACATGTCCCTTGAGGACATCATGGGGGAGCGTTTTGGACGCTACTCCAAATACATTATTCAGGAGCGTGCGCTTCCTGACATTCGTGACGGTTTGAAACCCGTTCAACGTCGTATTCTTTATTCCATGAATAAGGATGGCAATACTCATGACAAGGGCTATCGTAAATCTGCCAAGTCGGTGGGGAACATCATGGGTAATTTCCACCCACATGGTGATAGCTCTATTTATGATGCCATGGTGCGTATGTCTCAGGACTGGAAGAATCGTGAAATCTTGGTTGAGATGCACGGTAACAACGGTTCTATGGACGGTGATCCACCAGCGGCCATGCGTTATACAGAGGCACGCTTGTCAGAGATTGCTGGCTATCTTCTTCAAGATATCGATAAAAACACCGTTCCTTGGGCTTGGAACTTTGACGATACAGAGAAGGAACCGACCGTTTTACCTGCAGCCTTTCCAAACCTTTTGGTCAATGGTGCGACAGGGATTTCTGCTGGTTATGCCACAGACATTCCACCGCATAATCTATCAGAAGTCATCGATGCCGTTGTTTACATGATTGATCACCCATCTGCTAAACTGGATAAATTGATGGAATTCTTGCCTGGTCCAGATTTCCCAACAGGGGCTATCATTCAGGGTAAAGATGAGATTCGCAAGGCTTACGAAACTGGTAAGGGCCGCGTCGTTGTGCGTTCATGTACTGAAATTGAACAACTCAAAGGTGGTAAGGAGCAAATCATTGTTACTGAAATTCCTTACGATGTTAATAAGGCAGTTCTTGTTAAAAAAATCGATGATATTCGTGTCAATAACAAGGTTCCTGGCATTGCAGAAGTTCGTGACGAGTCTGACCGTACAGGGTTGCGTATTGCTATCGAGCTTAAGAAAGATGCTGACAGCCAAACCATTCTTAACTATCTTTTGAAATATACGGATCTTCAAGTCAACTACAATTTCAACATGGTGGCCATCGACAATTTCACCCCACGCCAAGTGGGCTTGCAAAAGATTTTGTCAAGTTATATTGCCCACCGTCGTGATATTATCGTTGCTCGTTCAAAATTCGACAAGGAAAAAGCTGAAAAACGTCTTCATATCGTTGAAGGGCTAATCCGTGTCATCTCTATTTTGGATGAGGTTATTGCCCTTATCCGAGCTTCTGAAAATAAGGCAGATGCCAAGGAAAATCTTAAAGTCAGCTATGATTTTTCAGAAGAACAGGCCGAAGCTATCGTGACCTTGCAACTTTATCGTTTGACCAATACGGATATCGTTACTCTCCAAAATGAGGAAGACAATTTACGTGAGCAGATTGCGACTTTGGCTGCCATCATTGGAGACGAGCGTACCATGTTTAATGTCATGAAGCGTGAGCTCCGTGACATTAAGAAGAAATTTGGAAATGACCGTCGTTCAGAGTTGCAAGCAGAAACTAAGACTATTGAAATTGATACTGCAAGTCTGATTGTTGAAGAAGAAACCTATGTCAGCATCACTCGCGGTGGTTATGTCAAACGTACAAGCCCACGTTCTTTCAATGCTTCAACGATTGACGAAGTCGGAAAACGTGATGATGATGATTTGATTCTGGTTCAGCAAGCTAAGACGACACAACATCTCCTGATCTTTACCAATCAGGCCAATGTGATTTATCGTCCAATACATGAGTTACCAGATATTCGTTGGAAGGATTTGGGAGAGCATTTATCACAAACTATCACCAATTTATCTAAGGATGAAGAAGTGCTTTACGCAGAAATCCTGGATGATTTTGAAACGGGTACTTACCTAGCAGCGACTAAGCTTGGTCAGATTAAACGTTTCGAACGCAAGGAATTTACACCATGGCGTACCTACAAGTCTAAGTCGGTTAAATACGCTAAACTCAAGGATGATAGTGATTTTATTGTTACAGTCACTCCGATTCAATTGGATGATATCATGATTATCACTCAAAAGGGTTATGCCCTTCGCTTTAATGCGGACGAAGTGCCGGTAGTTGGTGCCAAGGCAGCAGGTGTTAAGGCAATCAATCTTAAGGATGATGATACCGTCCAGGCTGTCTTTGTGGCAAATACTCAAAGTTTCTACCTTCTGACACAAAGAGCTAGTCTCAAACGTGTGGCTACAGCCGATATTCCGCAGGCTAAGCGGGCTGGTCGAGGTCTCCAAGTTCTTCGTGAGCTTAAGACGAAACCACATCGCGTCTTCACTGCGGGTCCAGTCTTTACGGAAAATGCTGGTAGCGAGATAGATCTTCTAGCGACACCAGTAGAAGAGACTCCTCAGACCTTGCTTGTAACAGCTACAACAGGTGAAACGGCAGAGGTTGACTTGTCCCTTCTAAATCTTTCAGACCGTACTAGCAACGGTAGTTTCATTGAAGGATTAGCAGACAAAGAAGTCTTTTCTGCCAAGATTATTGAAAAATAAAGATAAGAAAGCTTTGTTCTCTTACTAGAGAGTAGAGTTTTTTTCTTTGTTGGGCAAAATAAGTGTTTTAAAAAGAATTGTCAGAATTTTGCAACACAACCTTGAAATTTTCAATGAAAAGGACTATACTAGAAAGCACATAGTAACAGAAAAGAGGACATACACATGACAGTTGATTTAGACTGGAAAAATTTAGGATTTAATTACCGTAAACTTCCATTCCGTTATATTTCATATTACAAAGACGGTAAATGGGATGATGGGCAATTGACTGAGGATGCAACCTTGCACATCTCAGAAGCATCTCCAGCTCTTCACTATGGTCAAGAAGCTTTTGAGGGTCTCAAAGCTTACAGAACTAAAGATGGCTCTATTCAATTGTTCCGTCCAGATGAAAATGCCAAACGTTTGCAACGTACTGCTGATCGTCTTTTGATGCCACAAGTTCCTGTTGACAAATTTGTAGATGCATGTAAACAAGTTGTACGTGCAAATGAAGAATATGTTCCACCATATGGTACTGGTGCAACACTTTATCTTCGTCCACTCTTGATCGGGGTTGGTGACATTATTGGTGTTCACCCAGCAGATGAGTATATCTTTACAATTTTTGCTATGCCAGTAGGAAACTACTTTAAAGGCGGATTGGCTCCAACGAATTTCCTTATCCAGGACGAATATGACCGTGCTGCTCCACATGGTACAGGTGCTGCTAAGGTTGGTGGTAACTACGCGGCAAGTATGTTGCCAGGTAAGATTGCACATGACAGTAACTTCTCTGATGTTATCTACCTTGACCCAGCAACCCACACTAAGATTGAAGAAGTCGGTTCTGCAAACTTCTTTGGTATCACAGCTGATAACGAATTTATTACACCACTCAGCCCATCTATCTTACCATCAATTACGAAATTCTCATTGCTTTACTTGGCTGAAAATCGTTTTGGTATGAAAGCTATTCAAGGTGATGTTAAGATTGCCGAGTTGGATAAATTTGTCGAAGCCGGTGCCTGTGGTACAGCTGCTGTTATCTCACCAATTGGTGGTGTCCAACACGGTGATGACTTCCATGTCTTCTATTCAGAAACAGAAGTCGGACCTGTAACACGTAAACTTTATGATGAGTTGACAGGTATCCAATTTGGTGATGTTGAAGCTCCAGAAGGATGGATTGTCAAAGTTGACTAATTCTAAGTAAATAAATGGTTATTTTAAAGCTTGCTCTTGCAAGCTTTTTTCTTTTTCGGTAAAATTAAGAACATATACTAAGAAAGGATGGCTCGATTTAGGTATCGGGTATAAATCTATGAGTAAAAAAGACAAAAAAATTGAAATCCAAATCAAAGATGCCAAAGTCATTGTAAACAAAGCAACCATTGAAGGTTTTGAGCTTCTTGTTGGTAAGAAAGTCATCGGACAAATTGTAGAAATCGATGGGAAGTTTGCCGTTGTTGATAAAGAAAACGTAGCAGGTTTCCACAATAAAATGGATGATGCAATAGCTGCCATTATCGAATCCTACAATCTTAATCATTAAAATCCAAAGTAAAGGCTTGCTTTGGTCAAGAAACTGTGTTATACTATTTCTTGTTCTTAAGGAGAGATAGCGAAGAGGCTAAACGCGGCGGACTGTAAATCCGCTCCTTCGGGTTCGGGGGTTCGAATCCCTCTCTCTCCATGTCTAAGAAACTGAATCGGAATATTCGATATCAAGTGCTTAGATATTTTTTTATAGCATTTTGCTATTGGGGTATAGCCAAGCGGTAAGGCAAGGGACTTTGACTCCCTCATGCGTTGGTTCGAATCCAGCTACCCCAGTCAAAGGTATCGGGTGCATTGGCACCGTCTATGTTAATAATTGTCTTTGCGGGTACCTTGAAAAATATATTGTTATCAAGGGTCAGAATTGGCTGGCTCTTGTTGGAGGATCTTTTTAGAATGAACGAATTTGAAGAATTGCTAAACAGTGTTAGCGAAGTTAACACAGGTGACGTTGTAACAGCTGAAGTTATCTCAGTAGATAATGATCAAGCAAATGTTGTTATCGAAGGAACTGGTATCGAAGGTGTTTTGACACGTCGTGAATTGACAAACGACCGTGACGCAAACGTTGCAGACCTTGTTAAAGTTGGTGAAACACTTGAAGTGCTTGTTCTTCGTCAAGTTGTTGGTAAAGATACTGATACTGTAACTTACCTTGTATCTAAAAAACGCTTGGAAGCTCGCAAAGCTTGGGATAAACTTGTTGGTCGTGAAGAAGAAGTTGTTACTGTTAAAGGAACACGCGCTGTTAAAGGTGGACTTTCAGTTGAATTTGAAGGTCTTCGTGGATTTATTCCAGCTTCAATGATCGATACTCGTTTTGTTCGTAACACTGAACAATTTGTAGGTCAAGAATTCGACGCTAAAATCAAAGAAGTTGATCCAGCTGAAAACCGTTTCATCCTTTCACGTCGTGAAGTTGTTGAAGCTGAAGCTGCAGAAGCTCGTAAAGAAGTCTTCTCTAAACTTGAAGTTGGTTCAATCGTAACTGGTAAAGTTGCTCGTTTGACAAGCTTCGGTGCTTTCATCGACCTTGGTGGTGTTGACGGACTTGTTCACGTGACTGAATTGTCTCACGAACGTAACGTTTCACCTAAATCAGTTGTATCTGTTGGTGATGAAGTTGAAGTTAAAGTTCTTGCTATCGACGAAGAAGCAGGACGTGTATCGCTTTCACTTAAAGCAACAACACCTGGACCATGGGATGGCGTTGAACAAAAACTTGCTGCTGGTGATGTAATCGAAGGTAAAGTTAAACGTTTGACTGACTTTGGTGCTTTTGTTGAAGTATTGCCAGGAATCGATGGACTTGTTCACATCTCACAAATTTCACACAAACGTGTTGAAAATCCAAAAGATGTTCTTTCAGTAGGCCAAGACGTTACAGTTAAAGTTCTTGAAGTAAACGCTGACGCAGAACGTGTATCACTTTCTATCAAAGCTCTTGAAGAACGTCCAGCTAACGCTGAAGGCGAAAACAACGAAAAACGTCAATCACGTCCACGTCGTCCAAAACGTCAAGAAAAACGTGACTATGAGCTTCCAGAAACTCAATCTGGATTCTCAATGGCGGATCTTTTCGGAGATATCGAATTGTAAGATAATAAAAAGGCATGTAAACATGTCTTTTTTTATATTTTAGAGTATGCTATAATAGTATACTGTTAGCACCCTTAGTGTAATGGATATCACGTAAGATTCCGGTTCTTGAGATAGGGGTTCGATTCCCTTAGGGTGCAAAGAGGAAACGTTGAGAGAGTAGTGCTTTCAGCGTTTTTTAGTTGTTAAATTTATCAAGAGTACTCTGTAAATTCAGGGAATGTTAGAAAAGGTAAATGATATATAGTATCTTTAGAGTTTAGGGAGAAAGTCATTGAATAGTAATTTGTAATAATAACCGAATTATCTATTTCTGTAAATTGGGTAGAGAGCTAGATGCTAATAAATCGTACATAGTCTATACTTTTGTGTATATTTTGGTAATCTTTTGCTATTTATTAAAAATTTTGCTATAATACTCAGTATCTCATATTGGGGTCGTTACGGATTCGACAGGCATTATGAGGCATATTCTGCGACTCGTGTGGCGACGTTAACGCTCAGTTAAATATAACTGCAAAAAATACTAATTCTTACGCTGTAGCAGCCTAAACACCTGCTCGCGTGACTTCTAGCAGATTGCTTATGTTTGCTTAGAGGTTTTATTAATTTATAAGCTACGTTTGACCATTGCCTAGCTGGTTGAAAAGAGATTTATAGGCTCGCATATAGAAGGCTTGAGTTATGTGTCGTCTATCTGTTAAATGAAAGACATAACCTATGGTTGTAGACGAATATGTTGGCAGATGTTTGGACGTGGGTTCGACTCCCACCGGCTCCATAAAAAACTTGAGGCGTCAGCCTTTTATTTGTGTATAGGAACTTATTATGAAAAAACTTTTGTCTTTGACCGTTTTAGGTCTCTCACTTTTTTCCTTAGCTGCTTGCGGAAATTCTTCGTCTAAGACTGAGACGAAAGGATCTTTGGATAATGAAGCATCCAAGATCTTAACTGTTAAGCATGGAAATGTTCGTCAGAACTTTGATAAGATTACCATGGCAAATGCTTCTCAGGAGTTTTCTGGGGGATCAAATCTTGATAGTTTGAAGGGGTTGTTTGGTGAGCCAACATCAACTAGTCAGGAGCAGGCAGGAGACGCCACGCTTGATGTCTATAATTGGCAGTATGATAATGTTGTTGTTACAGCAAAACTTTTTAACAATAGTACCGTTGTTAAGTCAATTTCAACTTTTTCTTACGTTCGGGATTCTAAAATCACTTTGAAAATGTATGAAGATCTTAAAAATGGAACTAGCTATGATAATGTGGTCAAAACACTTGGGGTACCAGATGTTTATTCTATCGCTGTTTCTTCTGATGCGACAATGACACAAGCACTTTGGTCATCTAACCTTGTAACTAAGAAAGGGAAAACAGGTAGCCTTACTCTTAACTTTAAAAATGGTGCCTTGGAAAACAAGTCTCAAGAAAATTTGATTAACAAGTAATCACAGTAAAAGATGCCTTTCTAAATCAATGAAGGTATTTTTTTGTTATAATAAAAGGAGTGATTAAATTTGTGGAAATATAATGACTAAAAAGGGTGTTTTTTATAGGGATAGCAGGTTTAATTCTGGTATTCTTATGGTCTCTTTTAAATAACTTTATCCCCTAAATCAAGAAGTGGACCAATGCTAATCATGATCAAGTCTTTTTAAAAGAGGTTTTTAAGCAGGCTAAATTCCAAAACGAAATGATACTTCTTAGTCTAATGATTCTGTCATCAGCTATTCCTGGAGTTTCAAGTTCTATTTTTTGCATTTTTGTTGGGCTACTCTATGTCCCTTTGCTTGTGATTCCGATGAATATTATTGGGAATACTTTTGGAAATTTGACTAGTTTTGAAATTCTGAGAAGACTTGAGAGGTCTAAACGTATGGAGAAACTCCTAAACTATGTTGAGTCCTTTAAACATCGCTTTATTGGGATTTCACTGGCCTTTTCTACTCCTTTTATCCCATCAGCTTTGGTCAATTATGCTTGTGTTCAGATGAAATTACCCACAAGTACAAGGATTTTAGCGACACTAATTGGAGTGGCACCACTCTCTGTTGTTTATGCAGTCAGTGGGACTTGTTGCTTAATATCCGTCTAATCCGAATACCATTAGTGTCAGTACTTGACCTCTTGCTGTTTATCTTACTCGTCATTTACTTTATCCATTTTAGGAAGGAAAAAAATGAGCTTCATTCAAGTAACTAAAGAAGAATTTAACACACATGCTCAACAAGTGTCTGAGCGTTCTTTTATGCAAACTGAGGAAATGGCTAGGCTTCTTGAAAAACGTGGGTTTAGCATTAGCTATGTCGCTTGGAAAGAAGGAGACCGGCTAGAAGTCTCAGCAATTGTCTACAGCATGCCTATGACTGGTGGGCTTCGTATGGAGGTGAATTGTGGACCGATTCACTCAAATGCAGCTCATCTGAGCGACTTTTACCAAGGTTTGAAGGATTATGCTAAGGAAAATGGTGCTCTTGAACTATTAATCAAACCTTATGATACTTATCAAACTTTTGACAGTAATGGTGAACCAACTAGTGATGAGCAGAAACAGTTGATTAGTCAATTGACTGATTTAGGTTATAGCTTTGATGGTTTACAGACAGGATATCCTGGTGGTGAGCCTGACTGGCATTATGTGAAGGACCTATCAGGGATTGCGGAAAAAGATCTCATCAAATCATTCAGTAAAAAAGGGAAACCTCTTGTAAAAAAAGCCAAAACATTCGGGATTAAACTGAAAAAATTGAAACGCGATGAGTTATCGATTTTTAAAGAAATCACTTCAGCGACCTCTGATCGTCGTGAGTACAGTGACAAAACTTTAGATTATTATCAAAATTTTTATGATGCTTTTGGTGATAATGCTGATTTTATGGTAGCTACCCTGAATTTTCAGGATTACTTTGATCATTTGGAGAGTGATCAGGCAAAGTTAGGAGCTAGAATTGTCAAATTGCAAGCTGATTTAGAGGCCAATCCAAAATCTGAGAAAAAGCAAAACCAATTGCGAGAGCTATCAAGTCAGTTTGCGACCTTTGATGTTCGAAAGGGCGAAGCGACTGCCTTTATTGACAAGTATGGTCAAGAAGATATTGTCCTAGCTGGAAGTCTCTTCGTCTACACACCTCAAGAGGCAGTCTATCTTTTCAGTGGCTCTTACCCTGAATTTAATAAGTTTTATGCACCAGCACTCTTGCAAGAGTATGTAATGACACAGGCTATTAAACGTGGCGTCAGCTTCTATAACTTCCTTGGTATTATGGGAATTTTTGATGGTTCTGATGGGGTTTTGCGATTTAAACAAAATTTTAATGGTTATATCGTTCGTAAGATGGGAATTTTCCGTTATTATCCACAACCGCTTAAATATAAAGCGATTCAAGGAGTTAAGAAACTGCTTGGACGTCATTAAGTCTCGGAGGGCTTCTATTGGAGTCCTCTTTCATTATAGTTCTGTTTATAGAATTATGCCGTATAGTAAGAGAGTTTAGAGGAAGAAGGAGGTAAGTTGATGAAACTTGCATTATTAGGGACAGGGATGATTGTTACAGAGGTCCTTCCTGTGTTAACGACTATCGAGGGAATTGAGCTGGAGGCTATAATGTCGACACCACGATCACTTGATAAGGCTGAAACTTTAGCCAAGCAGTATGGTCTTACTCAGGCGACAAGTGATTATGCAGCGATCTTGTCCAATCCGGATGTTGACACCATTTATATTGGAACACCTAATCATACCCACTATGACTATGCCAAGCAAGCACTTCTAGCTGGCAAGCATGTCATCTGTGAGAAACCTTTTACCCTGCATTTGGAAGAGTTTGAAGAGCTGATTAAGCTTGCTCAAGAAAAAGAGCTTCTCTTGATAGAAGCAATAACAAATCAATATCTGGAAAATTTTAAAGTTATCAAGGACTCCTTATCTGAAATTGGTGATATCAAAATTGTTAACATCAATTATTCCCAATATTCGTCACGTTATGATGCCTTTAAGCGAGGAGATATTGCTCCTGCCTTTAACCCTGAAATGGGCGGTGGAGCGCTTAGAGATCTTAATATCTATAATATTCACCTTCTTGTTGGTCTTTTTGGAAATCCTAATCGAGTGGAATATCTACCGAATGTAGAGCGAGGAGTGGATACTTCAGGGATTTTAGTTTTGGACTATGGTAACTTTAAGGCTGTTGCCATTGGAGCTAAAGACTGTAGTGCGGAGATCCGTTCGACTATTCAAGGTGATAAGGGAGCCATTACCATTTTTGGTGCAACCAACACCCTTCCTGAAATTGGTCTTACTCTTAATGGTCAAGAAGAGACTGTGATTAATCTTAATAGTCCAAAACATCGTATGTATGATGAATTTGTAGCTTTTGAGAAAATGATTGCGACAATGGATTTTGAGAATGTTTCCAAGCGGTTGGAGCATAGCCACCAGGTTATGGAAGTCTTGGACCAAGCTTCTAAAGTCTTATAAAAAGAAGCTGTGGCGGTGGCCACGGCTTCTTTTTGAATTTATACAGTTGTTGGGAATGAAATCTCAATCAATTTGTCAGTGTGTACTGTTCTAAGTTTGTCCATCAAAACGATATCTTTGTCGATCTTTCGTTTAAGGAAGAATTCACGGATAACTTCTAATTCGTTGTCTTTAACAGCACGATGTTTATTTGAAATCAAGAGTTCATAATGCTTAGGTGCTTGTGTAAAGACAACATCTGTGTTTCCAGCAGAGTATGTCTCTACGAGAAAGGCATCTGTATTATCGAGTTGATTTTGAACGAGTTCTTGGTGTGTACGGGTCGTATTAATGAGTTTCATAGTTTCCTCCTAAGATTTGCCAGTTGTTCTGTTGTTTGCTTTCCATTGTTCGATTCCCCATTTATGACTACCACGTTTTAGCTTGGCAATTGCCTCATCAATTGGAAACCATGCTAGGTTATTGAAATCTTCGAGGGGCTTGCCAATTTTTGAAAAATCTACAACTTCATAAATATAGGCTGGATTGTAATAGTAAGTGTCACGGTGGCTTGAATAGAAGTATTCATCAGCCTGGCCATAGTACTGGCCTAAAGTGGCTGTAAACCCAAGTTCTTCAATTAACTCGCGTTCTAATGCGCTATAGTGATCCTCGCCTGCTTCGATTTCTCCACCTGGGAGAAACCAAGCTCCGTTAGGAGCCTGGACTAAAATAATCTTTGTCTTTTTTTGGTTAGGAATCACAGCATAAACACCGTAACGTGTTTGATAATGAGCTCCCTCAACCTTGTCACCAAATGTTGGATTCATGAGTTGCTCCTTACGTTTATTTGCCTATATTATACTAAAATTTTGCTCATTTTCCTATTGATTTAGGCAGAATTAGGGATAAATTTGAAAATAGGAAATGAAAAGATAAATAAACCAAGTCGTAATGACTTGGTTTATTTGTTTAATCAGATTCTTTTGCTGCCTCAGCTTTTTGAGTAGCTTTTTCGACTTTTTTAGCAGACTTAATGGTAATGTGGCCTTTTGAAGTCATGACTGCCTTGAGATCTTTTTCATTTGGATTTTCAAGGTAGAAGTCGGTAATAGCATCTTCAATGTAATCTTGGATGGTACGACGTAGTGGTCGAGCACCCATCTTAGGATCGTAACCAAGGTCAACCAATTTTTCCTTAACTTTCTCTGTTACACTGAGGTGGATACCGTTGTTAGCCAAGCGTTGGTTGACATTATCAAGCATGAGGTCCACGATAGTAAGGAGATTTTCTTTGCTGAGGGCAGAGAATTCGATAATACCGTCAAAGCGGTTCATAAATTCAGGACTGAAGAAATCTCCAAGCTGGTTAAGAACAGAATTGGTACGATTTTCACGGGTAGCTCCAAAGCCAACGCTAGCTTCAACTTTACCAGTACCAGCATTTGATGTCATGATGATGATGGTATCCTTGAAGCTTACAGTGCGCCCTTGACCATCAGTCAAACGACCGTCGTCAAGTACTTGGAGGAACATGTGAAGAACGTCTGGGTGAGCTTTTTCAACCTCATCTAAAAGAATAAGTGAATAAGGATTACGGCGGACTTTTTCAGTCAACTGACCAGCTTCGTCGTAACCAACATATCCTGGAGGGGCACCAACCAATTTAGCAACAGCGTGTTTTTCCATGTATTCTGACATGTCGAAACGAATCATACTGTCAGCTGAACCAAAGAGTTCAATAGCCAATTGTTTAGAGAGCTCAGTTTTACCGACTCCTGTAGGACCTACGAAGAGGAAGCTACCAATTGGGCGGTTTGGAGCACCCAATCCAACACGATTACGGCGGATAGCTTTGGCAATCTTATCAACTGCAGCATCTTGTCCGATAACATGTGATTTAAGATCATCGGCAAGACTAAGAAGTTGTGATTGTTCTTTTTCTTTCAAATCACCGACAGGAATATTGGTCTTTTGTTCCACAATAGCTTCGATATGTTTTTCTGTGATGACAGGCATATCTTGGTCTTTGATGGTTTGCTTTTGCATTTCCTTGTATTTGGCAATTTGATCACGGAAGTAGGCAGCTTTTTCAAAGTCCTCGTCACGAGTAGCCTGAGCTTTAAGATTCTCTGCTTCAATCAAACGTTTGTCGATATCTTTAGGATCAACAAAATTGAGGGTCAAGTTCATCTTCGAACCAGCTTCATCCAGAAGGTCGATGGCCTTGTCTGGCAAGAAGCGGTCTTGAATGTAGCGGTTGGACAATTCTGCAGCTGCAGTAATGGCTTCATCAGTGTATTTGACATGGTGGTAGTCTTGATATTTAGGCTGAATACCACGCAAAATTGTGATTGTTTCCTCAACTGTTGGCTCATCTACCTTAACGGGTTGCATACGACGTTCGAGTGCAGCATCTTTCTCAATGATACGGTATTCGTTGAGTGTTGTTGCTCCAACAAGTTGAAGCTCTCCACGGGCAAGTGCAGGTTTTAAGATATTTCCAGCATCCATATTGCCATCCCCAGCATTACCAGCTCCTACAATTTCATGGATTTCGTCAATAAAGAGGATAACATCCTGACGTTGACGAATTTCTTCCATGAGTTTTTGCATGCGTTCTTCAAATTGGCCACGGATACCAGTCCCTTGAACCAGGCTGACCACATCAAGACGGATCACTTGCTTGCCTTGGAGTTTTTGTGGCACATTACCGTCAACAATTTTTTGGGCAAGTCCTTCGACTACAGCGGTTTTACCAACACCAGGCTCACCGATGAGAACAGGGTTGTTCTTGGTACGGCGGTTCAGGATTTCGATGACGCGAATAATTTCTTCGTCACGACCAATGACAGGATCAATGTCTCCACGACGAGCAATATTTGTGATATTAATTCCAAATTCTTCAAGAAGGCCTTGAGGTTGTTGAGGAGCTTGTTGGCGTGGTCCTTCTGGACGGCCTGGCCCTTGTGTATTGCCACCGTTTCCTCGGTTGCCTCCCTCTTGTGTTGGAGGTGTATTGGGAAGATCACCGTTAGAAGAACGGAAGTTATTTAGGTCGCTGAAGAAATCATCGAAGAAGTTGGAACCTCCTGTTTGATTGAATTGATTGAGGGGGTTTTGGGGGTCAGATTTCATGATTTTATAACAATTTTGACAGAGGTCAACTTGTTGCTGATTACCATTTACATTGGTATATAAATGAATACTAGCTTCATTAAGGTTACAGTTTTGACAGAGCATATCAGAACCTCTTTTCTATTTGAATTGGGAAAGACCTTTAATGAAAAAAACTTGGTCAAAAAAGGTCAAATCTATGACTCCATTATAGCATGCGGGAGGTAGATTGCAAGTAAAAAGCATCTATATTTGGCACTCTCTTGGCAAGAGTGCTAATATTGAATTTTAATTCAAAAACACTTGTATAAAATGAATAAATAATATATAATATTTATATATTATTCAGAACGGAAGAGAGATACATATGACACAAACTAAATCCTTTTTGAGAGAAATCGACTTTACTAAGCAGGAACTAGAGGAGTTGATTGATTTATCCATAAAATTTAAACAGTTAAAGAAAGATAGAATTCCGCATAAATATTTAGATGGTTTAAATATTGCCTTGATTTTTGAAAAAACATCTACAAGAACCCGCTCAGCTTTTACAGTGGCCGGTCAGGACCTAGGTATGAATGTGACCTACCTTGGTGCTGGAGACATTCAGCTGGGTAAGAAGGAATCTGTTGTTGATACGGCCAAGGTGCTTGGATCTATGTTTGATGGAATCGAATACCGTGGGTTTAAGCAAGAAGATGTCGAGGATTTGGCTAAGTACTCAGGTGTTCCGGTCTGGAATGGTTTGACGGATACCTGGCATCCAACTCAAATGATTGCGGATTTCATGACTTTGAAGGAGCGTTTTGGTAGTTTGGAAGATTTGACCATTGCCTATATTGGAGATGGTAGAAATAATATGGCCAACTCACTTTTGGTCACTTCGGCTATTTTAGGCGTTAATGTTAAGATTATTGCCCCAGAGGTGCTGCAACCCGAAGATGAGATTGTAGCCCTAGCTCAGAAACATAATAATGGTGCCGATTTAACCATTACAGATGATATTTCAGAGGTCAAGGGAGTGGATATGCTTTATACGGATGTCTGGGTATCTATGGGTGAAGAGGTAGATTTTAAATCTCGTATTGATTTACTCTTGCCTTATCAAATTAATGCAGACCTACTAGCCAAGACAGAAAATCCAGATGTTACCGTTATGCATTGTCTCCCAGCCTTTCATGATCTCAATACCCAAATTGGAAAAGAAATCTATGACAAATATGGTTTGGCAGAGTTAGAAATTACAGATCAAGTCTTCCAAAAATACAGTGACATCATATTCCAAGAAGCTGAGAATCGTATGCACTCTATCAAGGCCATTATGTACAATTCCTTGAAAAATATTTAAAATTCCCCCATTTTTCCCATAAGTGTGATAAAATAAGTAAGAAATACACAATTAATAGGAGAAATAACATGGAATCACATTTGGTGAGAATCATTAACCGTCTGGAAATGATGGCGGCTGATGGTGGTAATTTGAAACGTAATTTTGAACGCGAAGGAGTAGTTGTTGCCGAAGTATCATTTAGTAACGATCCTGAAAATGGTCCAGTGTTCACATTGCGTGATGTTGAAGCTCGCGAGTCATACTCATTTGATAGCATCGACTTGATTGCAATGGAAATCTATGATTTGCTTTACTAATAATTAATTTGGATCCTCAGATAGGGGTCCAAAAATTCAAAATGCCTGAGACTCAATAGTTTCAGGTGTTTTTTTAGGGCTAGAGTTTCAGTTTATGCTTGTTTTAATTACAAAAAATTGGAGTCACTTCAAAAGTTTTCGTAGAGTTTTTGATTGCTGTGCAATCTTTTATTTTTTATACTGAAATTCCGCATTTATAAGAAAAATACTTTATTATTATACAGTTTTCTGATATAATATTGAAGAATATTAGTAAGGAGTATCTTGATGAATTTTTCATTTCTACCACAGTTTTGGTCTTACTTTAACTATGGTGTCTTAGTAACAATTATGATTTCAGTCTGCGTGGTCTTCTTCGGAACCATCCTTGGGGTTTTGGTATCCTTGGCCAAGCGTTCTGGAATCAAACCTTTGGAGTGGTTGGTAAGCCTTTATGTTTGGGTTTTCCGTGGGACTCCTATGGTTGTGCAGATTATGATTGCTTTTAACCTCATCCACATGAATCTTCCAACTGTTCAGTTTGGGATTTTAAACCTTGATTTGTCACGTATCGTTCCAGGTATTATTGTCCTTTCTTTGAACAGTGGGGCTTATATTTCTGAGAGCGTGCGTGCAGGTATCGAGTCTATCCCTAAAGGTCAGGTTGAAGCTGCCTACTCACTTGGTATCCGTCCATGGAATACCATGCGTTATGTGGTCTTGCCTCAAGCTATTAAAAATATCTTGCCTGCCTTGGGTAACGAGTTCGTCACTATTATCAAGGATAGTTCACTTTTGCAAACTATCGGGGTTATGGAATTGTGGAATGGTGCACAAACTGTTGCAACTACAACCTACCTGACTTTGACACCGCTCTTGTTCGCAGCCTTCTATTATTTGATTGTGACAACGGCTATGACTGCACTCTTGAAACAAATGGAAAAACGACTTGGGGAGGGACGTAAATAATGGCAGAAACAATTATTGAGATTAAAAATCTCCACAAGTATTTTGGTAAAAACGAAGTTCTCAAAGGGATTGATTTAGATATTAAAAAAGGTGAAGTAGTGGTTATCATTGGTCCTTCAGGATCTGGTAAATCAACTTTCCTACGCTCAATGAACTTACTTGAAACGCCTACAAAAGGGGTAATTTCCTTTGAAGGTGTGGATATTACAGACAAGAGCAACGATATTTTTAAAATGCGTGAAAAGATGGGAATGGTTTTCCAACAGTTCAACCTCTTCCCTAATATGACAGTTAAAGAAAATATCACCTTGTCACCAATTAAGACTAAGGGTGTTTCTAAAGCTGATGCAGAAGCAAAGGCTATGGAACTTTTAGAAAAGGTTGGCTTGAAAGATAAGGCAGATGCCTACCCAACGAGTCTATCAGGTGGTCAGCAACAACGTATTGCGATTGCACGTGGTTTAGCTATGGATCCGGACGTTCTCTTGTTTGACGAACCTACATCAGCCCTTGATCCAGAAATGGTTGGTGAAGTTCTTGCAGTTATGCAAGACCTCGCTAAATCAGGGATGACAATGGCGATCGTTACCCACGAAATGGGCTTTGCCTACGAGGTAGCTGACCGTGTCATCTTTATGGATGGCGGTGTCATTGTCGAAGAAGGTACACCACAAGAGATCTTCGACAATACTAAGGAAGATCGTACCAAGGATTTCTTGAGTAAAGTTTTGTAATATATTCATTAAGTATGTATACATTGTTTGTGAAGGTTGGAACTTTTCCAGCCTTTTCTTTTTTGTGTTCTGCTTTTCTAGAATCATTCTTGTTTAGGATAATATTGCGGAAAAGATGGATAAATATGCTATAATGATGCCATATCAAAAATAATAAAGTAGGTCAAGAAATATGCTCATATATGATGCGGCCTTAAAAACGCCTTACCGGATTCTTGGCATTAACCTCCCTAAGGATAGTCTTTTACACTTATCTAACTTAGGGTTGGCTGCCGGTGAAACGATTGAGGTGGTAACTAAGACCAAGAACAGTGCTATTATTATCGTTAAGGGGAGTCGCTTAGCCTTTGATGCTTCGATTCTGGATAAGATTGATTTGGCACCTGCGGAGGAAGATCAGGAAAAGATACCTCTTTCTGAATTACCAGTTGGACGTTCGGCTATTGTTACTGATATTTTTTCAGCAAATGAAACCAAACGACGTCTTATGGATATGGGAATCACAAAGCGTACTCGAGTCTTATTGCGTAAGGTAGCACCTTTGGGAGATCCTCTAGAAATTAGCTTGAGAGGGTATGAATTAACTCTACGCAAGTCGGAAGCGCAAATGATTAGTGTGGTCATGCTGGAAGAGGGAGAGGAAAAATGACAGAAATTGCATTAATAGGTAATCCTAATAGTGGTAAAACCAGTTTATTCAACCTGATAACAGGGAATAATCAGCGTGTTGGTAACTGGCCGGGTGTTACTGTAGAACGAAAAAGTGGTCTGGTCAAAAAGAATAAGGATTTAGAAATTCAGGATTTACCAGGGATTTACTCAATGTCACCCTATAGCCCTGAAGAAAAGGTGGCGCGTGACTATTTGTTGAGCCAAAGGGCCGACAGTATTTTAAATGTAGTCGATGCGACAAATTTGGAGCGTAACCTTTATCTGACAACGCAGTTGATTGAGACAGGTATTCCAGTCACTTTAGCGCTTAACATGAGTGATGTTTTAGAGGCTCAGGGAAAACAGATTAATGTTGAAAAATTATCTTATCATCTAGGCGTGCCAGTAGTAGCTACTAGTGCTCTCAAGCAAACTGGTGTGGATCAGGTAGTGAAAAAGGCGTCCCATACGACGACTTCTACAGTCGGTGATATTGCCTTTCCAATTTATGATGATAAATTAGAAGCTGCCATCTCACAAATTTTGGAAGTTTTGGGAAATTCGGTGCCACAAAGGTCTGCGCGTTTTTATGCCATTAAACTCTTTGAACATGATGCTTTAGTTGAGGCTGATCTAGACTTGTCCCCATTTCAACGAAAAGAAATCAAAGATATCATTCGCATCACTGAGGAAATTTTCACAGAAGATGCGGAGTCAATTGTCATTAATGAGCGTTATGCCTTTATTGAACGTGTTTGCCAGATGGCTCAAAGTTATACAGAAGATTTTGACCTGACCTTGTCAGATAAGATTGATAGAATTGTCACCAACCGTATTTTGGCCTTGCCAATTTTCGCAGCAGTTATGTATTTGGTTTATTTCTTATCTATTCAGACTGTTGGAACCATGTGGACAGACTGGGCTAACGATGTGCTTTTTGGTAAGTATGTTCCAGATTTGGTAACTTCTGGTCTTGACTATCTTCAAGTTCAGGACTGGCTTAAGTCTTTGATTGTTGATGGGATTGTCGCTGGGATTGGGACAGTGCTAGGCTTCCTTCCTCAAATTTTTGTGCTCTTTATCTGTTTGGGTGTGCTTGAGGACATTGGATATATGAGTCGTATCGCCTTTGTTATGGACCGTATTTTCCGTCGTTTTGGACTTTCTGGAAAATCCTTTATTCCCATGTTGATTTCGACAGGTTGTGGGGTTCCAGCGGTTATGTCTAGTCGAACCATTGAAAATGAAAGGGACCGTCGCATTACTATTATGACGGCGACCTTCATGCCGTGTTCGGCCAAGTTGGAAATTATTGCCTTGATTGCTGGAGCTTTCTTTCCTAGTAATTCTTTTGTGGCACCAAGTACCTATTTTATTGGGATGGCTGCTATTATCCTATCAGGTATTGCCCTCAAAAAGACGAGTTTTTTGGGTGGTCTAACCAGTCCGTTTATTATGGAATTGCCTGCCTACCACTGGCCTAAAGCCATGTCAGTCTTGCGTTATGCCTTTGGTAAGGCCATGAGTTTTGTCAAACGTGCGGGAACAATTATTTTCAGTTTGACTGTCCTGATTTGGTTCATGTCCAACTACAACTTTATGTTACAGACCGTTGATACGGAAATGAGTATCTTAGCGACTTTGGGTAAAGGATTGTCTTGGATTTTTGCACCTCTTGGTTTTGGAAATTGGAAGGCAACAGTTGCTGCTCTCACAGGTTTAGCAGCCAAGGAGACAGTTGTTGCCACCTTCGGAATTCTCTATCATAACAGTAGTGAATCTGGTTTGGCTACGGCTCTGCAAGCAGATTATTCTTCCTTAGCTGCCTATTCCTTCTTGATTTTTAACTTGCTTTGTGCGCCCTGTTTTGCGGCTATTGGAGCTATTAAGCGTGAAATGGCCAATCTTAAATGGACGGTTGGTGCTATCGGTTTCCAAACAGGCCTAGCTTATTGTGTGAGTTTAATCCTTTACCAGTTTGGCCAAGTTATCCTGTACGGCAAGTCAATGACAATTTGGACTTTTGTTGCTTTCTTACTTTTAGTTACTATGATTTACTTTGTTGTTCGTAAACCACGTCAGATTAAGGATCAAATCATTAGCTTGGATAATCTTCAAGAAGCCCATATTTAGGTTTAGGAGGAATTGTTATGTCTACGTTTATTATTGCCTTCATTATTTTTGCTTTGGCTGGTCTTGGTATCCGTCACTATATTAAAGGAAAAGGTTCTTGTGGCGATTGCGAGTGCTCTTGTCCGGTCAAAGAAGAAATGCATAAAGTTAATCACTAATGGAATATAAGAAAATGAGCTTTTATTTGGATAAGGGGTCATTTTTTCTTACAATTGTGAGGAATGTATAAAGGTTTCCTAAGAGAAAGTATGATATGATGACATGGAAAGAATCTAGCGTGACTTAATAAAGGCAAAATGAAAGAAATGGGTTTGAACAGAGAGATTGTCCTAATTCATGAGACCTGGTGTGCTGATAATATTTGGGGAGAATTTGCGACAGGTCTCCGTCAGATGGAGTATACGGTGCATACACCTAGCTTTCGTTACCATGACTTACCATATCAAGACTGTCTGACTAAAGTTGGTACCGTAACTTTGCAGGATTATCGAGATGATTTGGTGGCTTTGATCGAAAGTTAAAATCAGCCACCGCTTATTTTGGGACACTCTTTAGGTTGTCTGGTGGCATGATGGTTGCTGAAAAGACAGAAATTGCTGGTAGGGTTCTCATGTGACCTGCTCTGATAGCTGATATTTTTGCCTTTTATTCAACTATGCTAGCTTGTTTCGGCGAACACTTTTTCCGTTGGGGTTTTTGGAAAAAAAGCCATTCCGCCTTATAAAAAAGAATTTTTTCAAGTATTGTATGAATGAGCAGGAGGAATCTTTAAAAGAAGAAGTCTTTGCTATACTAGTGCCTGAGTCGGATATTACACTCAGATGGCCCTTCATTGATTTGATAAGACCAAGGCGGTTTACGTGAATTTTAGTAACATTTCGTGCCCTGTTTTTGTAAGAATAAGATGACTCATCCTAATATTGCTAGAAGAACAGCTAAGAACTACCGTGATTCAGTTCTTGTTTCACTAATGGTTGCAGATCACATGTATGAAAGTGGTAAATTTCAGTAAAAGACCTTAAGAGTTATTGAGGGCTGGAGTCAACAAAATGGTTTTGTAAATTAATGACGAAGAATAATCAGACGAAGTTGGGACAAATTCCCAGCTTTTTGTGTTTCATTTTAAATGTCTTTTTGAAAATTTTGAAAATTGAGTCACAAAGAGGCCTCCCTATGGTATAATTGAAAAAAAGTATGTATTGGAGAACACCCATGGCGATTATAATGGATGGTAAGGCCCTAGCTGTTAAAATGCAGGATCAATTGCAAGAAAAGGTAGCACGTCTAAAAGAAAAGGAATGGATTGTTCCAGGACTCGTGGTGATTATGGTCGGAGACAACCCTGCTAGTCAAGTTTATGTGCGTAATAAGGAACGTGCTGCTAAAAAGGCTGGTTTCCACAGTAAGACGGTCAATCTTTCTGAGAGTATCAGCGAGGAAGAATTGATTGAGGTTATTGAGAAGTACAATCAAGATCCGCTTTTCCATGGGATTTTGGTTCAATTGCCATTGCCAAATCATATTAATGAAATGCGTATCCTTTTGGCTATTGATCCTAAAAAGGATGTGGATGGTTTCCATCCTATGAATACTGGGAACCTCTGGAATGGTCGTCCTCAAATGGTACCTTGTACACCAGCGGGAATTATGGAAATCCTTCGTGAGTACAATGTTGAATTGGAAGGTAAGACAGCAGTTATCATTGGACGCAGTAATATTGTAGGTAAGCCTATGGCACAGCTTCTCTTGGAGAAAAATGCCACAGTTACTTTGACCCACTCACGTACGCCACATTTGGCTAAAGTTTGTAACAAGGCTGACGTTTTGATTGTGGCTATTGGCCGTGCAAAATTTGTAACGGAAGAATTTGTCAAAGAGGGTGCGGTTGTCATTGATGTAGGAATCAACCGCGATGAAGAAGGTAAACTCTGTGGCGATGTTGATTTTGATCAAGTGAAAGAGAAGGTTGGCATGATCACTCCTGTCCCAGGTGGTGTAGGTCCTATGACTATTACCATGCTGATGGAACAGACCTATCAAGCTGCTCTTCGTAGTTCGAAAGGATAGCTTATGAAAGTTGATGACGATTTAGTTAGGCAAGTGATAAGGCCTAGATTGAGAGAGTCTCACAAGGGCTCTTATGGTCGAGTGCTTTTGGTTGGTGGACTTTATCCTTATGGTGGTGCCATCATTATGGCTGCTATTGCCTGTGTCAACAGTGGTTCAGGTTTGGTTACAGTTGCTACAGATCGTGACAATATCACAGCCCTTCATGCTCACCTTCCTGAAGCTATGGCCTTTGACCTAAGGGAGACTGAAAGATTTCTTGATAATCTTAGGGCAGCTGATGTGGTATTAATCGGTTCTGGCCTAGGTGAGGAGGAGACGGCTGGTCGGGCTTTGGATTTGGTCTTGGCAAATATTAGGTCAAACCAGAACTTGGTTGTTGATGGTTCAGCTCTTAATCTGTTGGCACACAAAAAAAAGAGCAGTTTGCCAGAGTGTCACCTTATACTTACTCCCCATCAAAAGGAATGGGAAAGACTGTCTGGTTTAGCTATTTCAGAGCAGTCGGTTTCCAATACTCAAAGAGCCTTAGAGGAGTTTCAAAGTGGGACAATTCTAGTTGCCAAGAGTCATAAGACAGCTGTTTATCAGGGAGCAGAAGTAGCCCATTTAGAGGTCGGTGGGCCCTATCAGGCGACTGGAGGAATGGGAGATACCTTGGCTGGTATGGTTACTGGTTTTCTTGCCCAATTTGCCTCAACTGACTCTTACAAGGCAGTCATAATTGCGACTTGGCTTCACTCAGCTATTGCGGATAATATCGCTGAAAATGCTTATGTGGTTTTGCCAACTCGCATCAGCAAGGCTATTCCTAGCTGGATGAAAAAATTGTCATTATAAATCTGAAAACATGTCTCAAATTGAGGCAAGTTTTTTAAAATTTCGATATTTTTTTAAGTTTGCTGAAGATAATTTGTGATAAAATATAAGAAAATTCTTATAAGAACATAGAGGAAACAAAGTGACATCATTTTGGGAAAAAAATAGTCAAAAATGGAAAATATGGCGTCAGAAGCGAAAAGAAAAACGAGCGAACAAACCTAGAAAGCCAGTAAACATCTCGCGTCGTGTTTACTTGCTTTTTGGTGTCGTCTTTGTTCTTTTTTTGTTACTTTTTGCGCGTTTGACCTATATGCAGGTTTATAACAAATCGTTTTATACTAAAAAATTAGAGGATAACTCCAAGTATACGGTTAGGATTGCAAGCGAACGTGGGCAAATCTTTGATGCCAAGGGGGTTGCTCTTACGACCAATCAGAGTAAGGACGTTATCACCTTTACACGTAGCAATTTGGTGTCATCAGATACGATGAAGAAGGTCGCTGAAAAGTTGGCGACCATGGTGACTCTGACAGAGACCAAGGTGACCGATCGCCAGAAACGTGACTTTTATTTAGCTGATTCTGCCACCTACAAACGTGTGGTTAATGATCTTCCAAAGGACAAGAAAACAGATAAGTTTGGTAATAAATTAGCTGAAGCTACTATTTACAACAATGCTGTTGATGCCGTTCCTGATGAAGCAGTGGATTACACTGAGGACGAGCTTAAGATTGTCTACATTTACTCACAGATGAATGCTGTTTCTAATTTCTCAACAGTCACACTGAAGACGGCGGACTTGACCCCTGATCAGATTGCGATTGTGGCAGCCAAGCAGAAGGAACTTAACGGAGTTACAGTTGCTAAGGATTGGGAACGTCACACGTCTGATTCGGCCTTGTCCCCTCTTATCGGTAGGGTTTCAAGTTCAGAAGCAGGACTGCCTCAGGAGGATGCTAAGGATTATCTTAAAAAAGGATATGCCCTAAATGACCGTGTAGGTACCTCTTATTTGGAAAAAGAGTACGAGGAGAAGCTCCAAGGAAAACACACTGTTCGTGAGATTACTGTGGACAAGGAAGGTAAGGTTGATAGTGATAAAATCACTCAGAAAGGTAGCAAGGGAAACAACCTGCAGTTGACCATCGACCTTGATTTCCAAAAGGGAGTTGAAGATATCCTTGGTCAACAACTTTCTTCAGAGATTTCAGAGAATAAAGCGACTTATTCTGAAGGTATGTACGCAGTAGTTATGAATGCGGAGACTGGTGCTGTCCTTGCTATGGCAGGACAAAAACATGAGCAAGGGGCACAGGATTTTAAGGCTGATGCCTTAGGGACAATCACCGATGTCTTTATTCCAGGTTCTGTAGTTAAGGGAGCTACTTTAACCGCAGGTTGGCGCTCGGGTGCTATCTATGGGGACCAGGTATTAACTGACCAACCTATTAATATTGCTGGTTCGCCCTCAATTACCTCTTGGTTTACAGAGCAAGGTAGTCGTGCCATTACCGCAACTCAGGCCTTAGAATATTCCTCAAATACCTATATGGTACAGATTGCTATCAAACTTCTTGGGCAACAGTATGTTCCAGGGATGTCCCTGTCGACTGATAATATGGAAAAGGCGATGACGACGCTTCGTGATACCTATGCTGAATTTGGTATGGGTGTGTCTACGGGACTTGATTTACCAGGAGAATCAGAAGGTTACATTTCCAAGAATTATAATGTAGCCAATGTCTTGACAGAGGCTTTTGGACAATATGACTCTTATACAACTATCCAGTTGGCTCAGTATGTTGCCTCAATCGCAAATGGTGGAAAACGTGTAGCGCCTCACATCGTTGGAGGTATCTATGATGCTGGTGAAAATGGTAGCCTAGGAACTCTAGCTTCAACGGTAGACACACGTGTCCTTAACAACTTATCCTTAGATTCTGAGCAATTAGGGATTATCCAACAAGGGTTTAATGACGTTGTCAATTCAGGTTCTAGTCTTGCAACCGGTAAAGCCATGGCAAGTTCTATTATTCCAATTAGTGGTAAAACAGGGACAGCCGAAACTTATGCAACAGATGGTTCAGGAAATTCAGTAACGACAGTTAACCTTAATGCTGTTGCCTATGCGACAGCCAAAGATGGTACTAAGTTGGCGGTTGGGATTATGTACCCACATGCTTTAGACTGGAAGAGTAAGGCCCATCAAAATGCCGTTAAAGCTATCATGGAACTTTATCAAAATACTCACTAATAATATAAAATCTCTTGTGCCTTGCATGAGAGATTTTTCTGTGATATAGTGTTTGAGTATTTGTTCTTTAAGATATGAATTGAGAAAGATAAAAGAAATGGAGGCCTTCATGCTTTACCCTACTCCAATTGCTAAACTGATTGATAGTTTTTCAAAACTTCCAGGAATTGGGGCTAAGACGGCGACACGTCTGGCTTTCTATACTATTAACATGTCTGATGAAGATGTCAATGATTTTGCAAAAAATCTTTTAGCAGCAAAACGTGAATTGACTTATTGTTCGGTTTGTGGTCGCTTAACAGATGATGACCCATGTAATATTTGTATGGATGAAACTAGAGACCGTACTAAGATTTTAGTTGTTGAGGACTCCAAAGATGTTTCTGCTATGGAAAAGATTCAGGAATACCGAGGTCTCTACCATGTGCTTCAAGGGCTTATCTCCCCTATGAATGGTGTCGGACCAGATGATATTAATTTAAAGAGTTTGATTACCCGTCTTATGGACAGCGAGGTTGACGAGGTCATCATCGCAACTAATGCAACAGCCGATGGTGAGGCAACCTCTATGTATATTTCACGTGTCCTCAAACCTGCAGGTATCAAGGTGACCCGCCTAGCGCGTGGGTTGGCTGTTGGTTCTGACATTGAGTACGCTGATGAAGTAACCTTGCTAAGGGCTATCGAAAATCGAACAGAACTGTAGAAAAAAGTGTTGGTATAGCCAGCACTTTTTGTTTATTGTCATTAGGTTTCTCATTAAAAATTTGGTAAAACAAAAGAAAGGCTTAAATGATGAGGAATCATGATGCAAATTGAAAAAATTTTAAATAACAATGTTGTCCAAGCCATGGATAATGATGTGGAATACATTGTTATGGGGAAGGGACTAGGCTTTCAAAAGAAGGTCGGAGAGGCGGTTGATAAAGAGAAGGTTGAAAAGACTTTTGTCTTGGAAAATCCGGAGATAGAGGCCGAATGGACTCGTGTGTATGTAGATTTGTCTGATGGTGAAATGCAGGTTTTTTTGAATATCATTACTTTTGCTGAAGCTGTCCTGCAAACCAAGTTTGAACCCTCTTTTTTTATCGCTCTTGCAGACCACCTTCATTATGCTATTGAACGCAGTAGAGAAGGCATATCCCTGCAAAATCCTTTGGCCTGGGAAATTCGAAAATTTTCCCCTTGGGAGTATGAAATTGGAAAACAAGCTCTTCGTTTGATTGCCAATGATTTAGAGGTTGAATTGGCAGATGATGAGCCAGCTTCTGTCGCTTTGCACTTTGTCAATGCATAAAAGGATACGGATCTCCATGAAAAAGACCGACAGATGACTCAAATTGTGGTTGGCATTAGTGAGATTGTCCGTCTTGATTTTGCTTGTGACTTGGAGCAAGATAGCTTTTCTTATAACCGTTTTATTACTTATCTTCGGTACTTAGCGCAACATATTGTGAGTGGGGTTAGTGGTGGTAAAAACGATGCTTTTCTATATGAACAAGTCAAGGTTAACTACCCAAAATCTTTTATCTGTACCCAAAAGGTCGTCACCTATATCAAGTCAAGTTATGCTTTTGAACTTAGTTTAGACGAACAGGTTTATTTGACCATTCATATTCAACGCTTTAGAGATCATATCGATTAGTAAGCGATTCTCATAGCTACTATACAAAAAGCAGACAATTAGGCTCAAGTCTGCTTTTTCTGTGCCCTTGTGATATAATGAATTGATTGATATTGTACTGAATCACTCGATGAAAGTATTGAATGTATTTTAGTATTCGTAATAAAAAGCTAATTTGTTAGGGAAAGGAAGGGAACGGCTCTGTCCTTTAAGTAGGCTAAACTGTTCCGAAAAAGCATGCTATGTACGTTGAAATGATTGATGAGACTGGACAAGTCTCAGAAGAAATAAAAAAACAAACTTTGGAATTACTTGATTTTGCAGCGCAGAAACTTGGCAAGGAAGACAAGGAAATGGCGGTTACTTTTGTAACTAACGAACGTAGTCACGAATTGAATTTGGAGTATCGTGATACGGATCGTCCAACTGATGTTATTAGTTTGGAGTATAAGCCGGAGTTAGATATTACCTTTGATGAAGAAGATTTGGCTGAAAATCCCGAATTGGCTGAAATGATGGGGGAGTTTGATAGTTATATCGGCGAACTCTTTATTTCTATTGATAAGGCTCGCGAACAAGCTGAGGAATATGGACATAGCTACGAGCGTGAGATGGGCTTTTTGGCTGTTCACGGATTTCTTCATATCAACGGGTATGATCACTACACCCCAGAAGAAGAAGCGGAAATGTTTGGATTACAGGAAGAAATTTTGACTGCTTATGGACTTACGCGACAATAACCCACAAAAAAAGTGGAAAAACAGAGAATTTACGGCCAGTTTTGAGTTTGCTCTGACAGGGATAATAACGGCCATTAAAGAAGAACGCAACATGCGTAAACATTTGGTATCAGCTATCTTAGTGGTATTGGCTGGCTTGGTTTTTCGTGTGTCTGCGACAGAATGGCTCTTTCTTCTGCAGGCAGTTTTTCTAGTAATTGCCCTAGAGATTGTTAATTCTGCCATTGAAAATGTTGTTGATTTGGCCAGTAATTATCACTTTTCGATGCTAGCTAAAAATGCTAAGGATATGGCTGCAGGAGCGGTCTTGGTTGTCTCTTGTTACGCACTCATTACTGGTATGATTGTTTTCATACCTAAGATTTGGAATTTGATTTTTAACTAAAAAATAGAAAGAAGATATATGACATTTAAATCAGGATTTGTGGCCATTCTTGGTCGACCTAATGTAGGAAAATCAACTTTTTTAAACCATGTTATGGGGCAAAAAATTGCTATCATGAGTGATAAGGCTCAAACAACCCGTAACAAAATTATGGGGATTTACACAACAGATAAAGAACAGATTGTTTTTATCGATACACCGGGTATTCACAAGCCCAAGACAGCACTTGGAGATTTCATGGTGGAGTCTGCTTATTCAACCCTTCGTGAAGTGGATACGGTCCTCTTCATGGTTCCAGCCGATGAGCCTCGTGGTAAGGGTGATGATATGATTATCGGACGTCTTAAGCAAGCCAAGGTTCCGGTTATATTGGTGGTTAATAAGATTGATAAGGTCCATCCAGACCAGCTCCTTGAGCAGATTGATGATTTCCGTAAACAAATGGATTTCAAGGAGATTATTCCAATTTCAGCTCTTCAAGGAAATAATGTTTCCCACCTTGTAGATGTTTTGAGTGATAATCTTGAGGAAGGCTTCCAGTATTTCCCATCGGATCAAATCACAGACCATCCAGAGCGTTTCTTGGTCTCTGAGATGATTCGAGAAAAAGTCCTACAGTTGACGCGTGAAGAAATTCCTCACTCAGTTGCTGTTGTCATTGATTCTATGAAACGTGATGAAGAGACTGATAAGGTTCACATTCGTGCGACTATCATGGTTGAGCGTGATAGCCAAAAAGGTATTGTCATCGGTAAAAAGGGTGCTATGCTCAAGAAAATTGGTACTCTTGCTCGTAAAGATATTGAGCTCATGCTTGGGGACAAGGTCTTCCTTGAAACTTGGGTGAAGGTTAAGAAAAATTGGCGGGATAAAAAACTTGATTTGGCCGATTTTGGTTATAATGAAAAAGAATACTAAGAAAAGCTGGGCATTTGCTCGGCTTTCTTGCTAGAAGGAGGGGCAGATGCCTGAGTTACCTGAGGTAGAAACTGTTAGACGAGGGTTAGAAAGATTGGTAGTAGGACGGACTATTTTGTCACTTGAAGTTAAGGTCCCGAAAATGATCAAGACATCATACGATAGCTTTTTGCATGATTTGCCTGGCCAGATGATTCAAGTCATGCGACGTAGAGGTAAGTACTTGATTTTTGACTTTGGACAATTGATTATGATTTCCCACTTGCGTATGGAGGGGAAATACCTGCTGTTCACAGACCAGGTTCCTACCAACAAACACTTTCACTTATTTTTTAAGTTAGATGATGGCTCTACACTTGTCTATCAGGATGTTCGCAAGTTTGGGACTTTTGATTTATTGGATAGGAAACAGGAAGAGGTCTATTTTATACGGAAAAAACTTGGCCCTGAGCCCACCAAGAAGACCTTTAAATATGCACCTTTTGAGAGAGCCTTAATGCATTCTGCCAAGCCTATTAAGCCCTTACTCTTGGAGCAGAAATTAGTGGCCGGTCTAGGAAATATCTACGTTGATGAGGTGCTTTGGGCGGCCAAGGTTCATCCTGAGACACCAGCAAATAAACTTAGCAAGGCAGCCATGAAACGAGTTCATGATCAAACGATTGCCATATTACAGTTGGGAATTGAAAAAGGTGGTTCCACTATAAGGACCTATCGTAATGCCCTCGGTGAAGACGGGACCATGCAGGATTATTTGCGGGTTTACGGAAAGACAGGGCAACCTTGTCCACGTTGTGCAAGCACGATTGAGAAAATCAGGTTAGGAGGAAGAGGAACGCATTTGTGTCCTCATTGTCAAAAACGATGATTATAGGATTAACAGGAGGCATTGCTTCAGGAAAATCAACCGTTGTTGAAATGATTAAAGAGGTAGGTTACAAGGTCATTGATGCCGATCAACTGGTGCACGATATGCAGGCCAAAGGGGGCAGGTTGTATCGAGCCTTGCATGATTGGTTGGGAGAGGATATTCTTCTTTCTGATGGAGAATTAAATCGTCCTAAGTTAGGGAAATTAATCTTTTCAAGTGAAGAGATGCGGCATCAATCTGCTGAAATTCAGGGAAAAATTATCCGAGAAGAGTTGGCAGTCAAAAGAGATTGCTTGGCCAAGGAAGAGGACGTCTTTTTTATGGATATTCCCTTACTGATTGAAAATGATTATCAGGATTGGTTTGATCAGATTTGGTTGGTGGCGGTGTCACCTGAGGTCCAGCGCCAACGCTTGATGAAAAGGAATCACTTAAGTGCTGAGGAAGCAGGCATGCGTATTGCTAGTCAAATGCCTTTAGCTGAAAAACTGCCCTATGCTAGTTTAGTTATTGACAACAACGGGAGCATCGATGATTTGAAGAAGAAGGTGAAGAGTGCCATAAAAGATTTAGCTAACCTCGTATAGTTAGTCATTGTGTTATAATGGATAGTGAATTTTAGAAAGAAGATGATTATTTGCGCCAAAAAGAGCTTAAAACCGCTGATTGGCAACGAAATCTTAAAATTGCTTGGATAGGAACTTTTTTTACTGGGGCTAGTTTTTCTATTGTTATGCCCTTCATGGCTCTCTATGTAGAAGAATTAGGGATTAAAGGCGCTATGGTAGAATGGTATGCTGGTTTATCTGTTGCCCTGTCTGCCCTAGCTTCAGCCTTGGTTTCACCAGTTTGGGGACGCTTGGCGGACCGTTATGGTCGAAAGCCCATGATGATTAGAGCCAGTATGGTCATGACCTTTACAATGGGAGGTTTAGCCTTTGTGCCTAATGTCTTCTGGATGCTTTTCTTAAGAATCTTGAATGGATTGTTTGCGGGCTATGTCCCAAATGCAACAGCTTTGATTGCTAGTCAGGCTCCTCAGCAACGTTCTGGCTATGCTCTGGGGACCTTATCTACGGGTCTAACAGCAGGTGTCCTGATTGGCCCTTTGTTAGGTGGGACCTTGTCTGAGGCGTTTGGTATGAGGTGCACCTTTTTATTAGTTGGGGTGATTTTGTTTATCTGTTGTCTTTTGACTATCTTTGGTTTGCGAGAGGACTTTCAACCGATTGAAAAGGGAGAGATGATGACCCTTTCGCAAGTATTTGCTAAAATTCCCAGCAAATCGCTTTTAATCGGCCTCTTTGTGACTAGTATGATTATCCAGATTTCTGCCCAATCGATAGCGCCTATGTTGGCCCTTTATATTCGTTATTTAGGTCAGAGGGACAATATCCTTTTTTACTCAGGTTTAATTGTTTCTGCTATGGGCTTCTCTAGTCTCTTGAGTACCCCTTTTCTGGGAAAATTGGGAGACCGTATTGGCAATCATCGTTTGCTCTTGATGGGCTTATTCTATAGCTTCCTCTTGTATTTCCTTTGTGGTTTTGCCGGTTCAGCCTTGCAACTGGGGATCTTACGCTTTGCCTATGGCTTTGGTATAGGTGCCCTTATGCCTAGTGTCAATTCTTTATTGACCAAGATGACACCCAAGGAAGGAATCTCAAGAATATTTAGCTTTAATCAAAGCTTTTCATACATTGGACAAGTTTTAGGTCCTTTTGTTGGTTCAGCAGTTGCGACTGGACTAGGTTATCGCTGGGTCTTCTTTGTGACCGCAATGATTGTCTTTGGAAATTTTGTCTGGTCCTTAATCATCTTTAGAAAATCGCTAGGAGTTAAGAATATAGGTGAGAGTTAAAATCAATTTAAAGTGTAGTGAATGTGGGAGCATCAACTATCTCACAAGTAAAAATAAACAGAATCATCCTGAGAAAATTCAGGTACTCAAATTCTGCCCCAAGGATAGAAAAGTAACCTTACATGTTGAATCTTAAAGGGTTCTATGGTAGAATAAAAAGGACTTTTTCGGAGGAATAACTATGTACGACTTATTATTAACGCTGCTCTTGGTGATGTCAGCTATTATTGTGATTGCGGTATTCATGCAACCACAAAAAAATCCAAGTAGCAATGTCTTTGATGGTGGTGGGTCAGAAGCACTATTTGAACGTAGTAAACCACGTGGTTTTGAAGCCTTTATGCAACGCTTTACAGGAATCATGGTTTTTCTATGGATTGTAGATGCAATCGTCCTTTCCATTCTCTCAAGTAAGTAATGAGCTGACTGAGGTTGGCTCATTTTTTGCGTTATAGTCAATAAATAAAAGAAAAGGAAATCATGAAAGAATCTATTATAAATTATTTGAAGGAGCATGGGAAATCCAGTGTAAACGACATTGCCCAGGCTCTTAATCATGCTGGGGGAGAAAAGTTTCCTCAGCTCATCAAGGCCATATCAGCCATGGAAAGTAAGAGACAGTTGCGTTTTAACCGAGATGGCTCTGTATCCTTGCGTCCTAAGAAAGAAAATCCTAATCAGGTGACTGTTGAAGGTGTCTTCCGTGCCAATAAGAACGGTTTTGGTTTCTTGCATGTCGATGACAGTGAAGATGACATGTTCATCGGTCGTAATGACGTTGGCCATGCCATTGATGGTGATACTGTTGCCGTTGTTATCAAGAAGCCAGCAGACCGTTTGCGTGGGACAGCGGCAGAAGCAAGAGTTGTTGAAATTGTCGAACGATCTCTTAAAACGGTTGTCGGGAAATTTATCCTCAATGATGAGAAAGAACCTTATGCAGGTTACATCAAGTCTAAGAATCAAAAAATTCAGCAGCCAATCTACATCAAGAAAGAACCAGTTGCTCTTGAGGGAAATGAGATTATTAAGGTTGATATTGAAAAATACCCTAACCGCCATTACGATTATTTTGTAGGAAGTGTTCGAGATATTATTGGTCATCAAGGAGATGCTGGTATTGATGTCTTGGAAGTTTTGGAATCAATGGATATTGTTTCGGAGTTTCCAGAAGATGTTATGGCTGAAGCAGAGGCTGTGCCGGATGCACCTAGTCAAGAAGACCTAATTGGTCGTGTTGACCTTCGTCAAGAGGTGACCTTCACTATTGACGGAGCCGATGCCAAGGACTTGGACGATGCGGTTCATATCAAACGTTTGCCAAATGGTAACTTTGAGCTTGGTGTTCATATTGCCGATGTGTCCTACTATGTTACAGAAGGTTCTGCTCTTAACCGTGAGGCAGTAGCACGTGGGACTTCTGTTTATGTGACAGACCGTGTGGTACCAATGTTGCCTGAGCGTCTTTCGAATGGTATTTGTTCACTAAATCCCAATGTTGACCGCTTGACGCAGTCAGCTATTATGGAGATTACTCCAAAAGGCAAGGTGGTCAATCATAAGATTTGCCAATCTGTAATTAAGACAACCTTCCGTATGACCTATAGTGATGTCAATGAAATGTTGGCTGGAAATCCAGAAAAGATTGAACAGTTCAAGCCTATTATGGATTCTGTGTCAGCTATGGCAGAACTTCATAAGATTTTAGAAGACATGCGTGAACGTCGTGGAGCCCTTAATTTTGATACATCTGAGGCTCGTATCTTGGTTAATGATAAGGGGATGCCAGTTGATATCGTGGTGCGTGAGCGTGGGACGGCTGAGCGAATGATTGAGTCCTTTATGTTGGCTGCCAATGAATGTGTGGCAGAGCATTTCGCTAAGGCTAAGCTGCCATTTATTTACCGTATTCACGAAGAACCTAAAGCGGAGAAATTGCAACGCTTTATGGATTATGCTTCTATCTTTGGTATTCAAATCAAAGGAACAGCTAATAAGATGGATCAGCTAGACTTGCAAGATTTCATGGCGCGAGTTCAGGGTAAACCTGGAGCAGAAGTTATGAATATGATGTTGCTTCGTTCGATGCAACAAGCCCGATATTCAGAACACAATCACGGACACTATGGACTTGCGGCTCAGTACTATACCCACTTTACTAGTCCAATCCGTCGTTACCCAGATCTCCTGGTTCACCGAATGATTCGTGAGTACACCAATAATATGTCCCAAGAAACGCGTGAACATTTTGAAGAGGTTATTCCAGAGTTAGCTACTTCATCTTCAACTCTTGAGCGTCGGGCTATTGATGCTGAACGTGTCGTTGAAGCCATGAAAAAAGCAGAATACATGGAAGAGTTTGTTGGTCAAGAATTCGATGGTATTGTCGGAAGTGTGGTTAAATTCGGTATGTTTGTGGAATTGCCAAACACCATCGAGGGTTTGGTTCACATCACGACCCTTCCAGAATTTTACAATTACAATGAACGCACCATGACCCTTCAGGGTGAGAAAACTGGTAAGACTTTCCGAGTTGGTCAGCCTATCCGTGTCAAATTAACACGTGCTGATAAGGAAACCGGAGACATTGACTTCCAATACCTTCCAAGCGAGTATGATGTCACTGAAAAAGTAGACCACAAGGCTCGTCAGGAACGTGAAGAAAAGGCGAAAGCCTTCCGTAATAGAGGTCCACGTCGTGACCGTCAAAATGGAGACTTCGAACGTCGTGGTAAACGTGGGGATAACCGTAACCGTCAAGACGATAATGGTCGTAAAGGCTCTTATGACGAAAAACGTAAGTCATCTAAGAAACCAGACAAACGTAAAAATCAAAACCGTCCTCACAATGATAACAAGGGACGTGAGAGTGGTCGTCGTAAGAAAAAAAGGAACAAACCTTTTTACAAGGACGTTGCTAAAAAACGAAAATAGGATGAGAATGGAGGGACTGCTATGCCAAAGGGTGAAGGCAATGTTGTTGCTCAGAATAAAAAGGCGAGACATGACTATAGTATTGTAGATACTATTGAAGCAGGCATCGTGCTGACAGGGACAGAGATTAAGTCTGTTCGTGCGGCCCGCATCCAGCTAAAAGATGGCTATGCCCAAATCAAGAATGGTGAGGCCTGGTTAATCAATGTCCATATTGCTCCTTTTGAGCAGGGAAATATTTGGAATCAGGATCCAGACCGTACGAGAAAATTATTGCTTAAGAAAAAGCAAATCACCAAACTTCAAAATGACCTTAAGGGAACAGGGATGACCTTGGTTCCTCTTAAGGTATACCTAAAAAACGGTTTTGCCAAGGTATTGCTTGGTATTGCCAAAGGGAAGCACGATTACGATAAACGTGAGTCAATCAAACGTCGCGAGCAAGAGCGTGACATTAAACGTATTATCAAGAGTGTTAACCGTTAAAACGCCTATCATCTAAGACTGACCTGGTCTTAGATGATTTTTTGCTTTTTAGCTTTAAGAAATGATATAATGGAAACACCGCATGATCTTTTGTTAGGGCTGCTTCTTGAATAGTACCTAGCGCTAGATTTTGATACTGTAAAGGAGATTTACGATGCCAGTAGATGCAAAAACAAAATACAAGGCTAAGAAGACTAAGATTGTTTTCTTTGATATTGATGACACCCTTCGTGTCAAAAAGACAGGTTACATTCCTGAATCTATCAAGGCTGTTTTCAAAGGGCTTAAAGAAAAAGGAATTTTGACGGGGATTGCCACAGGACGTGGCTACTATGGTGTCGTTGAGGATATTCGAGACCTAGAGCCCGATTATTTTGTAACCATCAATGGAACTTATGTGATTAATCGAAAAGGGGAAGAAATTTATAACCAGCCCCTAGCTCGTGAGGTTACAGAAGCTTTTGTTGCTTGGTGCAAAGAGATTGGGATTGCTTGGGGCTTCGCTGGTAAGGACAAGCCAGTTGTTTCAGAGCGTTCAGATTTGATTGATAATGCTATGAAACCAGTCTATGGTCTTTGTGATGTGGAGCCAGACTTTCACTTGTCGAATGATGTTTACCATATGTGGACTTTTGCGGAAAATGATGGTGAGCTTGAGTTACCAGAAGAACTCGCAGCCCATGTCCGCATGGTACCTTGGCATGAACACTCATCTGACGTCGTAGCAAATGATATCTCAAAGGCCTCTGGTGTCGAGCATGTCTTAGAGCATGAAAATCTTAAACCAGTCAATGCCATGATGTTTGGTGATGGTCCAAACGATATGGAAATCTTTGACTATGTTGGACTTAAGATTGCTATGGGTAATGCCACACCAGAATTGAAAGAAAAAGCAGATTACGTTACAGGAACAATAGAAGAAGATGGCATTTTCAATGCTTTGGAGGAACTCGGATTGGTAGAAAAAGAACTTCATTTCCCACAACTTGACTTGGATACAGTAGAAGGTCCAGTCGCAACAATTAAAACAAATCATGGTAATTTGGTCATCAAACTCTTCCCTGATCATGCACCATTAACAGTTACAAACTTTGTCAATTTGGCCAAGAGTGGCTACTATGATGGTGTGATTTTCCACAGAATTATCAAGGACTTTATGATTCAAGGTGGTGACCCAACTGGTACTGGTATGGGTGGTGAATCAAGCTTCGGTGGTAGCTTCCAGGACGAGTTTTCTGAAGAACTCTATAACCTCCGTGGTGCACTTTCAATGGCAAATGCTGGACCAGATACTAATGGTAGCCAGTTCTTCATCGTTCAAACACCTGAGATTCCTTATGCTAAAAAGGAACTCGAACGTGGTGGTTGGCCAGCACCAATCGCAGAAGCTTATGCTGAAAATGGTGGAACACCTCACCTAGACCGTCGTCACACAGTCTTTGGTCAATTGGTAGATGAAGACTCTTACAAGGTGCTTGATGAGATTGCTAATGTTGAGGTTGGAGCTCAAGATAAGCCACTTGAAGATGTTGTGATTGAAACAGTTGAGGTAGCAGACTAAGATGAAAATTGGAGACAAGCTTAGGGGTGTTATCACAGGCATCAAGCCTTACGGTGCCTTTGTTTCATTGGAAAATGGTACCACAGGCTTGATTCACATCTCGGAGATTAAGACAGGTTATATCGACAACATCTACAATACCTTAAAGGTAGACCAGGAGGTCTTGGTTCAAGTTGTTGATTTTGATGAATTTACACAAAAGGCCAGTCTTTCTTTGAGAACCCTTGAAGAAGAAAAAAATAAAATTCCTCATCGTCATCGTTTCTCTGACAGTCGTTTGAACTATGGCTTTAAACCTTTGGCAGAAGCAATGCCAGGATGGATTGAAGAAGGACTTGACTATCTTAGACAAGAGCATGAAGGATAAATAGCAAAAGCTGACTCATCAGGAGTCAGCTTTTTTGGTGTTTTCGATTTGGCTACAAACAAAAAGGTCTTCAACTTAATTGAAGACCCATATTTATTAATTAGACATCAAAATAGAGCAATTCTTTTGGTGTGTGTGTGAAGACTTCAAAGCCATCTTTTGTCACGTAACCACAGTCCTCAATACGAACACCAACTTTTTCAGGAATGTAAATACCTGGTTCAACAGAGAAACACATTCCTTCTTCGATTACCAAGTCATTTCCTTCCATGATTGAAGGAAACTCGTGGACATCCATACCAAGTCCATGTCCCAGACGGTGGTTGAAGTATTCACCGTAACCAGCTTTTTCAATAACATTACGTGCTGCAGCATCGACTTCGCTGGCAGTTACACCTGGTTTGATAAAATCAAGGGCAGTGAGTTGAGCTTCCAAACAGATATTATAGATATCTTTCTTGAATTGGTCAGGTTGACCAACAGCTACGGTACGTGTCATATCTGAAACATAACCTTGACTAACAACACCCAAGTCGAAGAGGAGGAGGCTGTCATTTTCAATGCGGTTAGTTCCTGGAATACCATGTGGGTTTGCTGCATTGTTGCCTGTGAGAACCATAGTTTCAAAGGACATTTGATTGATGCCGATTTTTTTCATGCCAAATTCGATTTGAGCAATGATATCTGTCTCAGTCATATCAAGAGAGATATTGTCGAAACCGATATTAACAGCTTTATCAGCATAGTCACCAGCAACAATCATTTTTTGAATTTCATCAGCTGACTTGATAACGCGCATTTTTTGAATGAATGGTGTCAAGTTTTCAAAGCGACCTTCAAAGACTGTCTGCAATCCTTGGAACTTAGTCACATTGAGATTGTCAAACTCTGCATAAATAATAGGGCTGTCTGTACTTGCTAGACCAGCTTTGATTTTTTGCCATGGATTTTCAGAGTCCACATAACCGAAGACTGGGAAATCGAGAACAGAAGAGGCACGTGCAACCTCAAGAGCAGGAACAAAGAGGGCAGGCTCACGATTTTCGTAGACGAAGAGGAACATTTGGCGTTCATGTGGGTCACAATCAAAACCAGTAAGATAATTGACAGTTACAGGATCTGAAACAATAGCTAGCCCTGATTTATTTTCATTTAAAAAATGACGAATGCGATCAAGTTTAGACATAGAAAAAACTCCTTTGTATTTCTTACACTCATTCTGTCACTTTTATAGGGAAAATGCAAGCTGTTTTTGGCTTTTCATTAAATCATTTGCTTTCATTGAGTTTTTTTAATCTTATAGGTTGTAAGCGATGGATAATCATGAAAACGTGAAATGATAACCCAATATTTGAAATAGCTTTCTTTACCTTAGCTAGCAAAAGAGGATCCCTTTCATTTTTTTGTAAAAAATCAGTCAAAACAATTGAAAGTGTTTTCAAATTTTGCTACAATTACTATGAAAGAGTGTGCATTAAGTTTAGAAAGGAAGTGTTTCTTATGAATACTGATGAAACAATCACAATTTACGATGTTGCGCGTGAAGCCGGAGTATCGATGGCAACTGTTTCTCGTGTTGTAAATGGTAACAAAAACGTAAAAGAAAACACCCGAAAAAAAGTTCTCGAAGTTATTGATCGTTTGGATTACCGTCCAAATGCAGTTGCGCGTGGCTTGGCGAGTAAAAAAACAACTACTGTAGGAGTTGTCATTCCAAATATTACAAATAGCTATTTTGCTACTCTAGCTAAAGGTATTGATGACATTGCAACCATGTACAAGTATAATATTGTTCTTGCTTCCAGTGATGAAAATGACGATCATGAAGTTACAGTCATTAATTCTCTATTTGCTAAACAAGTTGATGGTATTATTTTTATGGGACACCATCTGACAGAAAAAATCCGTGCAGAATTCTCTCGTACCCGTACACCGATTGTTCTAGCAGGAACAGTTGATCTCGAACACCAATTACCAAGTGTTAACATCGACTATAAAGCTGCCGTTGAGGATTGTGTAACGAAACTTGCTAAAAATAATGAAAAGGTTGCTTTTGTATCAGGACCACTAATCGATGATATTAATGGCAAACTACGTTTGGCTGGGTATAAGTCTGGACTTGAAAAGAATAATTTGAGCTACAACGAAGGACTTGTCTTTGAAGCTAAATATAGCTATAAAGACGGCTTTGATTTAGCACAACGTGTCTTGAACTCTGGTGCCACTGCTGCCTATGTTGGGGAAGATGAATTGGCTGTAGGTCTCTTGAATGGCCTCTTTGCTGCAGGCAAATCAGTTCCAGAAGATTTCGAAATCATCACAAGCAATGATTCACCGATTACAAGCTACACACGTCCAAACCTTTCTAGTATAAACCATCCTCTCTATGATTTAGGGGCAGTTAGCATGCGTATGTTGACTAAAATTATGCATAAGGAAGAACTTGAAGATAAGAACGTTATTCTTAATCATGGTCTAACTTTACGCCAGTCAACAAAATAAAAAAGGAGTTGGGACATCAGTTTGTCTCAACTTCTCTTTTTTAGAAAAAGGGAGAATGAATGACTTTTGAGGATGCTTATTTTAAACAGAAAGTCCTAAAACATGATAGCCTGGAGCCTTTTGGTTTTATAACTAGTGAGAAAGGCTACGAGCTCAGAAAAACACTAATGGTTGAAGGACTTGAGGCTCGACTATTCATTGATTTAGAAGGTAAGTTGACAGGGCAGGTTGTTGATATTGATTTTGATGAGTCTTATGACACTTTCCGAAGCCCTCACGCAACTGGAACCTACGTTGGTCAAGTCAGAGAAGCTTATGGAGATCTCTTGTCACAAGTAGCTGATTTTTGTTATGACGACCAATTGTTTTCGTCCCCGCAAGCTAATCGTCTGGCTAATTTTATAGTTAAGGAATTTTCAGACCAAGCTGACCATCCTTTTGAGAAATATCCAGACTATCTTTCCTTTCGGGTTGATGATAAGTGGTATGCCTTATTTTTCCCTCTCAAAGGGGAGAAACTAGGACTTGGTGGGGAAAAGGCAGATTTAGTCTATGATGTGGTTAACCTCAAGATCGATCCAAGGCAGATGGATAAGCTCTTAGAATTAGATGGAATCTATCCTAGTTACCATATGTCCAAGAAGACTTGGATTAGCCTTGTTTTAGATGAGACAATTCCAGATCAAACGATTTTTGAGCTCCTTAGAGGGAGTCGTTCTCTGGTTGCTCCTAAGCATCTTAGAAAGCCTTCAGAGCCTCATTATTGGATTATCCCGGTAAATTTGAAATACTACGATATTGGGGAAGAGTTCTCGGCAAGTGAGGATATTCTTTGGACCCAGAAAGCCAGTATGCAAAAAGGGGACGTCGTTGCACTCTATATTACGGCACCTACCAAGGCCATTCGTTATCTCTGTCAGGTTTTAGAAGCGAATATCCCTAATCAAGGTTATCGTGAAGAGGAGAGTATTAAGGAGTTGATGCGGATTAAACCCTTATACACTTTTAATGACACTGACTTTGATAGTGATAGACTAAAGAGTTTAGGTATTAAAACTGTTCGAGGTCCTCGACATATGACGGATGGGTTAGTTCAGGCTTTATACCCTTACCTAAAAGAAAAATAGAAGGAGGACATCATGCGAATTTTGATTGCACCTGATTCCTTTAAGGAAAGTTTGTCTGCAAAAGAGGTCGCCTTAGCTCTTAAATTGGGCTTTGAAAAGGCTTTACCCGACACTGAGTTTGACCTCATGCCAATAGGTGATGGTGGCGAGGGCACCTTAGATGCTCTTGCTGAAAATCTAAATCTTGAGAAGAAAAGTATCGAGATTCCTCATGCCTATACAAGTGATGGAAGTGTTTCTTTTGCCAGCAATGGCCAGACTGCTATTTTTGAAATGGCTGCGATTTGTGGCTTGGAGCATATACCTAAAGATAAACGCAATCCTCTTTGTATAACAACCCAGGGGGTCGGTGAACTGATTGTTCACTTGGTTAAATCTGGTATTCGTGATTTTATTATAGGTGTAGGCGGATCAGCTACTAATGATGGCGGAATTGGTATGGCTTATGGATTAGGTTATTGTTTTTATGATTCTGAGGGACAGGAGCTTGATCCAATAGGTGCTAATCTTGGTCTCATTAAAAAGGTATCCTCTAAAAATAAGGTTGATTTGTCTGGTGTCACCATTCGTCTGATTACTGACGTAGATAACCCCTTGTGTGGTCCACATGGAGCGACCTATATTTTTGGTGGACAAAAAGGCTTGTCTCCTTCACAATTTAAAAAAGTTGACCAAGATATGGCTCAATTCTACCAAGGCTTTGCTCCTGAGCTTCCAAAACTGGCTGGTTCAGGGGCGGGAGGAGGCATGGCTGCAGGCCTGGTGGCGTTTGCAGATGCAGAAGTTAAATCAGGGATTGACTTTGTACTTGATTGTGTTGATTTTGACCAACGTGTGAAGTCTGCTGATTTGGTTATAGTAGGAGAAGGACGATTGGATAGCCAGTCCTTGTCTGGTAAAGCACCGGTCGGGGTGGCTAGGCGGACACCATCAGCAATTCCCGTCATTGCTATTTGCGGTAGTTTGAAGGATGGCTTGCCTGATTTTCCAGTAGCAGGCATTTCAGCTGCTTTCCCTATCATTGGACAAGTATTAGAGTTAGACCAAGTTTTAGCTACCGCTAAGGAGAATCTCTATCGCACAGGACTCAATATTGGAAATCTCATCAAGCTCAGTAAAACATTGTGATATAAGAAAAAGCTAACTTTGCATCAGCTTTTATTTTCCAAATAGTTTAGCAAAAAATCCCTTTTTTTCAAGGATAGGTTCAGTTTCACTAGGAGCAAGGATATCAGGATAGAGTTCTGAAAATAACACTTTATCAAGATTCTCTGCTTGATTACTATGTACGATAAGACCGTATGGTGAATGAGCCTTGGCCTCGTCCACGATAGTAGCTGAAATGTTGAGCGCTTGAGCCGTTTTGATATAGGTAAATTGTATCTGGTCAGCTAATTTTGGCGATAGCTTGAGACTAAGATTCGGGTAAACGGCTTGCAAGTCTTTTAAAATCTGCGGAAAATGGTCAATTACAGTTTTCTTTTCAGCATTTTCTAATAGAACAGCTAGGACTACACGTTCCGCATAGGTTCCAAAATACTGACGAAGTTCATCGGGATTTAGGCGTTTTTCGCCACTAGCGCATTGGAGCACTTTGTTTTCAAGTGAAGTCATAGGCATCTCCTGTAAGTTTTCTACTAGTATTATACAATATTTTGAATTCCTTTTCATTTGAGTCGTTTTCTGAGATTTTCAAAAATAATTGAAAACATTAAAAAATAGAAAATCGCTAGAAAATTCTGGTTTTAATTTGCTTAAGCCTTGATATTATGGTAATATAAGGGTGTAAAAAATTTTAACTCATAAGGAGAGTATTGTAATGTCAATTATTACTGATGTTTACGCTCGCGAAGTCCTTGACTCACGCGGTAACCCAACACTTGAAGTAGAAGTTTACACTGAATCTGGTGCATTCGGTCGCGGTATGGTTCCTTCAGGAGCTTCAACTGGTGAACACGAAGCAGTAGAACTTCGTGATGGTGACAAAGCTCGTTACGGTGGTCTTGGTACTCAAAAAGCAGTTGATAACGTAAACAACGTTATTGCTGAACACATCATCGGATTCGACGTACGTGATCAACAAGGTATTGACCGCGCCATGATCGCTCTTGACGGTACTCCAAACAAAGGTAAACTTGGTGCCAACGCTATTCTTGGTGTGTCTATCGCTGTAGCACGCGCAGCTGCTGACTACCTTGAAGTTCCACTTTACAGCTACCTTGGTGGATTCAACACTAAAGTTCTTCCAACTCCAATGATGAACATCATCAACGGTGGTTCTCACTCAGATGCTCCAATCGCTTTCCAAGAATTCATGATTGTACCTGCTGGTGCACCAACATTCAAAGAAGCTCTTCGTTGGGGTGCTGAAATCTTCCACACTCTTAAGAAGATCCTTAAAGAACGTGGTCTTGAAACAGCGGTAGGTGACGAAGGTGGTTTCGCACCAGCATTTGACGGTACTGAAGATGCTGTTGAAACTATCATCAAAGCTATCGAAACTGCTGGTTACAAACCAGGTGAAGATGTATTCCTTGGTTTCGACTGTGCATCATCTGAGTTCTACGAAAACGGTGTATATGACTACACTAAATTCGAAGGTGAAGGTGGAGCTAAACGTACTGCCGCAGAACAAATCGATTACATCGAAGAATTGGTTAACAAATATCCAATTATCACAATCGAAGATGCTATGGATGAAAACGACTGGGACGGTTGGAAAGCTCTTACTGAACGTCTTGGTGGTAAAGTTCAATTGGTTGGTGATGACTTCTTCGTAACTAACACAGCTTACCTTGAAAAAGGTATTGCAGAACACGCTGCTAACTCAATCCTTATCAAAGTTAACCAAATCGGTACTTTGACTGAAACTTTCGACGCTATCGAAATGGCGAAAGAAGCTGGATACACAGCAGTAGTATCACACCGTTCAGGTGAAACTGAAGATTCAACAATCGCTGATATCGCAGTTGCAACTAACGCTGGTCAAATCAAGACAGGTTCATTGTCACGTACTGACCGTATCGCTAAATACAACCAATTGCTTCGTATCGAAGACCAACTTGGTGAAGTTGCAGAATACCGTGGTTTGAAATCATTCTACAACTTGAAAAAATAAAACGTTGATTTAACAACGTTTCTGAGGACTCTAGGTTAAAACTAGGGTTCTTTTTTCTACCTAGGGGGCAAGGAAGGGGCAAGATTATTTGTAATGATGTTATCTAAAACATTGACCGCTTGGTCTTTCATGTTCCTAGTGACATGGGTATAGATGCTAGTAGTCACTTCCGAATCAGCATGACCAACTCTGTCCATAATAGTTTTTAGTGGCACGTTGTTTTCAGCCAGTATGCTTATCGTGGTATGTCTGAAGATATGAGGGGATAGGCGTTTGTCGATAGGTATTTCCAGTCTGGCATTAGCTCGTTGAAGTGATGCACTTAGGATGGTGCTATGGATAGGTTTTCCAGTATTGGTCGTGAAAATCTTATCACTACGATACCACTCTGGATTGGTTGTTTCGCTTAACTCTTTCAACTCTAGTATCTGGTCAATAATTTCAATCTCACGATTGGTGAGGTAGGTTGTTCGGTAACTAGCGACTGTTTTCGTCCCTTCGTTTTCTGGAATATATCTGTTGAATGATGTGTGGATATCCAAGGAGCGTGTCTCTTTGTGGTAATTTGAAATAGTCAGCCTAGCCAGTTCACCAATACAGCAACCATTCAAGAGCATAAACTTGCACGCTAGAGCATATCTCAGTGTTACGTCCTTTCGGTAGAGTTCTTTCAACAATCGACTGTATTCGTCTGGTTCTAAGTATTTATTCTTGGCAACTTGTTGTTTTTCGAGCTTGTTGGTCTTCTTTGGCAATCGTGCCTTCCTTGATGGCTTATAGCTAATAAGCTGTTGATCCATAGCATAATCGAAGAATGTATTTAGTACAGTCTTGGCACGATATTTTTGGGAATCCGTCCAGTCTTCAGTATCTAGTAATGATTGAATAAGTCGGACATTGATATTTGATAGGATAGTCCCTTGTTCGATAGTGTCAGATATTCGCTTAACGGATGCTGCAAGGCTCTTGATTGAGCTTAACTTAATCTGTTTTTGATGAAATTCCCACCACTCGTTGAAAGCACTATGAAACGATACATTAGTAGTGCTTGATGATTCTATTTTCTGGACTATCTTATCATCCAGTAAGCGTTGAGCTTCTTTCTTTGCTCGATTCGAGCCACTATTAAGCGTAACAGACACCCGTTTCCACTTCTCAGTGTAAGGGTCTCTGTATCTCTCAAAATATTTATATTTTCCGTTTGGTAATTGTTTTACCCACATTGTATTTACCTCACTTTTTTGATAAAATGGGTATAGTAAAGAGGGCTTTTTAATGCTTTTTACTATACGGGATATCCTCACACTCAAAGATGGCCGTCGGAGAGTGTGGGGATATTTTGGCTCTTTGTCAACTGTAGTGGGTGACGAAAAGCTAACATCTAGAGAGGACCTGATAGGTCTTCTCTTTTTTTATGTTCAGAGTGATGAAGACACGTTTCTTAAAGTTGATGAAGTTTCTAA
>OBUN01000020.1_pt1 | contig 104639 bp, 92 predicted proteins | sample 1475851 | NCBI WGS metagenome assembly OBUN01 (sample SAMEA2579932, study PRJEB22360) | human gut metagenome | reverse complement strand
ACTCATCAGGGGGGCAGGGGGGGGGGCCCGTCCCGGGGGCGAAAGCCACGGCAATAATGGCGGGGATCCAGCCATTGCCTGAAGGTGCGGCAGAAAAAGCCCGCACGCAAATCGAATCTCAATTACCCGCAGGTTACAAGCCGGTTTATCTTAACCAGCTTCAACTGTTGTATGCCGCACGCGATATGCAACCCATGTGGGAAAACCGTGATGCTGTTAAAGCCTTCCAGCAACAGCTGGCCGAGGTGGCGATTGCCGGTTTCCAGCCGCAGTTTAATAAATGGGTAGAGTTACTGACCGATCCTGGTGTTAACGGGATGGCACGCGACGTCGTGCTCTCTGATGCGATGATGGGCTATCTCCATTTCATTGCAAATATTCCGGTCAAAGGCACTCGCTGGCTATATAGCAGTAAACCTTATGCGCTTGCAACGCCGCCGCTTTCGGTGATTAACCAATGGCAGCTGGCGCTGGATAAAGGTCAATTGCCGACGTTTGTTGCAGGACTGGCACCGCAGCATCCGCAATATGCGGCGATGCATGAATCGTTACTGGCCTTACTCAGTGACACCAAACCGTGGCCTCAACTGACCGGTAAAGCAACGTTGCGCCCAGGGCAGTGGAGTAACGACGTACCGGCGTTGCGCGAAATATTGCAACGCACAGGCATGTTGGACGGGGGGCCGAAAATTACTCTACCTGGCGATGACACGCCAACTGACACGGTAGTCAGCCCATCCGCTGTTACTGTTGAAACAGCAGAAACTAAGCCGATGGACAAGCAAACGACGTCTCGTAGTAAACCTGCGCCTGCCGTTCGTGCCGCCTACGATAATGAACTGGTGGAAGCCGTTAAACGTTTTCAGGCATGGCAAGGATTGGGAGCAGATGGCGCTATTGGCCCGGCAACGCGTGACTGGTTAAACGTAACGCCCGCCCAGCGTGCTGGCGTGTTGGCACTCAACATCCAGCGATTGCGCTTGCTGCCAACAGAGCTTTCTACCGGGATCATGGTTAACATTCCGGCCTATTCGCTGGTCTACTATCAGAACGGCAATCAGGTGCTGGATTCGCGAGTCATTGTCGGTCGCCCCGATCGCAAAACGCCGATGATGAGCAGTGCACTTAACAACGTAGTGGTAAACCCGCCGTGGAACGTACCACCAACTCTGGCACGCAAAGATATTCTGCCGAAAGTGCGCAACGATCCGGGATATCTCGAAAGCCATGGCTATACGGTGATGCGCGGCTGGAACAGCAGAGAAGCGATTGACCCATGGCAGGTTGACTGGTCTACAATCACGGCCTCGAATTTACCGTTTCGCTTCCAGCAGGCTCCAGGCCCACGGAACTCGCTGGGGCGCTATAAATTCAATATGCCGAGTTCAGAGGCCATTTATTTGCATGACACGCCGAACCACAATCTGTTCAAGCGTGATACACGCGCATTGAGCTCAGGCTGTGTACGAGTGAATAAAGCTTCTGATCTGGCGAATATGCTGTTGCAGGATGCAGGATGGAATGACAAACGTATTTCTGATGCGCTGAAGCAGGGCGATACGCGTTACGTCAATATTCGGCAGTCGATTCCGGTGAATCTCTACTACCTGACTGCCTTTGTTGGTGCAGATGGTCGTACCCAGTATCGTACAGATATTTACAATTATGATCTGCCTGCGCGATCCAGCTCGCAAATCGTATCGAAAGCGGAACAATTAATCAGGTAAATGAAGCAGTTCGGGGAAATCAGTTGTCGTAATAATTAGCATGATCGGGGGCGATTCTCTGCAGCCCCCGTCACTGCTGGGGTTGAGTCATCTTGACGTCAGCTTTACTGACGGTTAAGGTGCCTCTTGTGCGCCAGAAGTGCATATAAACGATAACATTGACCTGTAGACTTGATTATCATGGACAAATTCGACGCTAATCGCCGCAAACTGCTGGCGCTTGGTGGCGTTGCACTCGGTGCCGCCATCCTGCCGACCCCTGCGTTTGCAACACTCTCTACCCCACGCCCGCGCATTTTGACACTCAATAATCTTCATACCGGAGAGTCAATCAAAGCGGAGTTTTTCGATGGCAGAGGCTATATTCAGGAAGAATTGGCAAAACTTAACCATTTTTTCCGCGATTACCGCGCGAACAAAATAAAGTCCATCGACCCAGGATTATTCGATCAGTTGTATCGCCTGCAAGGGTTATTAGGTACCCGCAAACCGGTGCAACTCATTTCCGGTTATCGTTCCATTGATACCAACAATGAACTACGCGCCCGCAGCCGTGGAGTAGCGAAGAAAAGCTATCACACGAAAGGGCAGGCGATGGATTTCCATATTGAAGGTATCGCGTTAAGCAATATTCGCAAAGCCGCGTTATCTATGCGCGCAGGTGGTGTAGGATATTACCCACGTAGTAACTTTGTGCATATTGATACCGGGCCAGCACGGCACTGGTAGCAATTGCTTAACGAAACAGGGGCAGTATGAACTATCGTATTATTCCGGTCACCGCATTCTCCCAGAACTGTTCATTGATCTGGTGTGAACAAACCCGCTTGGCCGCACTGGTCGATCCTGGCGGCGATGCGGAAAAAATCAAACAGGAAGTTGACGCCAGCGGCCTGACACTGATGCAGATCCTGCTGACGCATGGTCATCTGGACCACGTTGGTGCAGCGGCGGAACTGGCGCAACATTACGGCGTGCCGGTTTTTGGCCCGGAAAAAGAAGATGAGTTCTGGCTGCAAGGCTTGCCTGCGCAAAGTCGTATGTTTGGTCTGGAAGAGTGCCAGCCGCTGACGCCGGATCGTTGGCTGAACGAAGGCGATACCATCAGCATAGGGAATGTGGCTTTACAGGTGTTACATTGCCCTGGGCATACGCCGGGTCATGTCGTGTTTTTTGATGATCGGGCAAAGCTGCTGATTTCTGGCGACGTTATTTTCAAAGGCGGAGTAGGGCGCAGTGACTTCCCGCGTGGCGATCATAATCAACTGATTTCTTCAATCAAAGATAAGTTGCTGCCACTGGGGGATGACGTGACATTTATTCCGGGTCACGGACCATTATCCACACTTGGTTATGAGCGTCTGCATAATCCCTTCCTGCAAGACGAAATGCCCGTCTGGTAAAGGCGCATAAAAAAGCCCGCTTTTTAAGCGGGCTTCATTGTTTTTAACGCTTACAGCACTGCCACAATCGCTTCGCACAGCGGAGCCATGTTATCTGGTGTCATCCCGGCTACGTTCACACGACCAGAAGCAACAGCATACACGCCAAACTCTTCGCGCAGACGCAGCACTTGTTCTTTTGTCAGACCACTGAAGGAGAACATGCCGTTCTGTTTGATGATAAAGCTGAAGTCGCGGTTTGCGCCTTTTTCCTGCAGCGTATTGACGAACAACTGACGCATACGCTGAATACGCTGGCGCATATCAGTCAGCTCTTGTTCCCAAATCGCACGTAACGCATCGTTGCTCAGGATGGTGGCAACAACAGAAGCGCCGTGTGCTGGTGGGTTAGAGTAGTTAGCGCGAATCGCCGCTTTCATTTGGCTGAATGCGCGATCAACGGTTTCACTGTCAGCAGCAACCAGAGTACAAGCGCCAACACGCTCGTTGTACAGGCCAAAGTTTTTAGAGTAGGAACTGGCAACAATCAGCTCTTTATGCATAGCCGCGAAAGCGCGCAGTCCTTCAGCATCTTCTTCCAGACCACGGGCAAACCCCTGGTAAGCGAAGTCAAACAGCGGTAACCAGCCTTTCTCAACGGAAAGTTGTGCCAGTGTCTGCCATTGTTCCAGCGTAGGGTCGATACCGGTTGGGTTATGGCAGCAGCCATGGAACAGCACTACGTCGCCAGCCTGAGCTTCGTTCAGGCTGTTAATCAGTGCATCGAAGTCAAGGGTGTGATTTTCCGCATCATAATAAGCGTATTCACGAACTTCCAGACCTGCAGAGTTAAAGACGCTCTTATGGTTCGGCCAGCTTGGGTTGCTCACCCACACACGCTTAACGCTGGTATTTTTTGCCAGGAAATCGGCAGCCACGCGTAGTGCGCCAGTGCCACCCGGAGTCTGTGCCGTGCGAGCACGTTTGTCATTGATCAGGGCGCTACCTTTACCAAACAGCAGTTCCTGAGTGCAGCGACCAAATTCAGGGATGCCGTCAATGCCGAGGTAATTTTTGGTGGTTTCATTTTCGAGCAGATACTGTTCAGCTTTTTTCACGCTGGTCAGTACCGGGGTTTTGCCCGTCTCATCTTTATAGACACCAATCCCGAGGTTAATTTTGCCGGGACGTTCATCGGCACGAAACAGATCGGCCAGGCCCAGAATCGGGTCGGCAGGAGCGGCGGTAATGTTCTCAAACATGACGAGGTTCCATTATGGTTACAGAAGGGAAGTCCGCTATCAGGGTAACGGGAGATTTACAAAATTCCAACTATTACTGATGAAAACGCAGGCTGTTTTTGCAAGACGTGAGATTGCTCTGGAAGGCATAAAAAAAACAGGACCAAAGTCCTGTTTTTTCGGCATTTAACAAAGAGGTGTGCTATTAGAACTGGTAAACGATACCCACAGCTACGGTGTCGTCAGAACCTACGCCCAGTTTGTTGTCAGAATCGATCTGGTTGATGATGTAGTCAACATAGGTGGACATGTTTTTGTTGAAGTAGTAGGTTGCGCCCACTTCAAAGTAGTTCACCAGATCAACATCACCGATACCTTCTACGTCTTTCGCTTTAGATTTGGTGTAAGCGATGGACGGACGCAGACCGAAATCGAACTGGTATTGCGCAACTAACAGAACGTCTTGCGTTTTGTTGGCGAAGCCGCTGATGTTTGTAAATTTATTAGTGATCGGCGTAGCGTTACGGGTTTCACCGTAGTTCGCTGCCAGGTAGATGTTGTTCGCGTCATACTTCAGACCAGTAGCCCACTGTTCAGCTTTTTTACCGTTGCCAAGAGGTTGAGCTTCTTGCAGGTTGGTACGGTCAGCGGCGCCATAAGCACCAACGATACCAAAGCCTTCGTATTCGTAGCTGATAGAACCGCCAACACCGTCGCCGTTAGAGCGGCGTGCAGTGTCACGCTCGTTTTTACCCAGGTACTGAACAGCGAAGTTCAGGCCATCAACCAGACCAAAGAAGTTGGAGTTACGATAGGTAGCAACGCCGCCAACACGACCAACGAAGAAGTCATCGCTGTATGCAGTATCACCACCAAATTCTGGCAGCATATCGGTGTAACCCAGTGCGTCATAAACCACACCGTAGTTACGGCCGTAATCGAAAGAACCAACGTCAGCGTATTTAAGACCCGCGAATGCCAGACGCGTTTTGTTACCAGTTTGAGCGTCAGCGCCTTCAGAGTTGTTACCCTGGAAGTTATATTCCCACTGACCATAACCGGTCAGATCGGAATTGATTTGAGTTTCCCCTTTAAAACCAAGACGGGCATAGGTCATGTCGCCATTGCCACCGTAACTGTTTTCACCGTTACCCTTGGAGAAATAATGCAGACCGACAGCTTTACCGTACAGATCTACTTTGTTGCCATCTTTGTTATAGATTTCTGCAGCGTTTGCAGTACCTGCTACTAACAGAGCAGGGACGATCACTGCCAGAATATTGCGCTTCATCATTATTTATTACCCTCATGGTTTTTTTTATGACACCTGCCACTGCCGTCAATAAGTTCTGTCAATAAAAATTTACGGAACTATTGATGAGAGTTTGGTGTCTTTATGTGTCTGCAGGCATCTTTCCATTCAAACTAACGTTTCGCTACCGTGAAAGTGCTACAAAGATAAAGATTTGGTTTCAAAAAGAAAAAATATGTAACTAAAAGTAAAAATTAAGGAACTTTGTGAACACCGTCATATTTCCATAGAGGCGTGATGATATTTACAGCAATTTTTATCTATTTATATGATTTCCTTATATTTAAATTAACTAAACGGAAATTTTGTTTCTGATGGAAACTTTATCGACCTGGCACAAAATCCTCTTTCAGACATCCAGAATGCCAAAAAATAGTATGAAAATTGTGCTATCAGCTAAGAAAAAACTAATCCGCAATAAGAATGCGGGTTATTTTTTGTGCGTAAATGTTGCAATGTAATATTCCGTAACAGGATGATCGTTATGGCGGGGTTGCAAATAGATTGCTTGACTTAACAAACAGATAACTTGACAGAAAGGATAAAAAAAGAGCCAGCGGGTGCTGGCTCTTGAAGACGCTAAATTAGAAGCTGGCGTTACGCGGAGTACGTGGGAACGGAATCACATCACGCACGTTTTGCACACCAGTTACGTAAGCAATCAGGCGTTCAAAACCAAGACCGAAACCGGAATGCGGAACAGTACCGTAGCGACGCAGATCGCGATACCACCAGTAATCTTCTTTATTCAGGCCCATTTCCAGCATACGCTCGTCCAGCACGTCCAGACGTTCTTCACGCTGGGAGCCACCAATGATCTCACCGATGCCCGGAGCCAGAACGTCCATAGCCGCAACGGTTTTACCGTCTTCGTTAAGGCGCATATAGAACGCTTTAATATCTTTCGGATAGTTTTTAACCACTACCGGTGCTTTAAAGTGTTCTTCCGCCAGATAACGCTCATGCTCAGAAGAGAGATCAACGCCCCAGTAAACTGGGTTTTCAAACTTCCTGCCGCAGTTTTCGAGAATAGTCACTGCGTCGGTGTAATCCACCTGCGCAAAATCGGCTTCAATGAAGCGTTCCAGACGTGAAACGGCATCTTTATCTACGCGTTCAGCGAAGAATTTCATGTCGTCAGCGCGTTCTTCGAGAACCGCTTTGAAGACATATTTCAGCATGGCTTCAGCCAGACCCGCGATATCGTTCAGGTTAGCAAACGCCACTTCCGGCTCCAGCATCCAGAATTCCGCCAGGTGACGGCTGGTGTTGGAGTTTTCAGCACGGAAAGTCGGGCCGAAGGTATAAATTTTGGACAATGCGCAAGCGTAGGTTTCGCCGTTCAACTGGCCAGATACGGTCAGGAAAGACTCTTTACCAAAGAAGTCTTTGTCGAAATCCACTTTGCCCTGATCGTTACGCGGCAGGTTTTCCAGATCCAGCGTAGAAACGCGGAACATTTCGCCAGCCCCTTCGGTATCAGACGCAGTAATCAGTGGCGTTGAAACCCAGAAGAATCCCTGCTCGTTAAAGAAGCGATGCAGCGCCTGCGCCAGCGTATGGCGAACGCGCGCGACGGCACCAATCAGGTTTGTGCGCGGACGCAGGTGAGCGACTTCACGCAGATACTCAATGCTGTGGCGTTTTGCCGCCATCGGGTAAGTGTCTGGATCTTCAACCCAACCAGCAACTTCAACCTTGCTGGCCTGAATTTCAAATTGTTGCCCCTGGCCCGGCGATGCCACGACTTTACCCGTCACAATGACCGAGCAACCGGTGGTCAGACGCAGGACGTCTTCATTGTAATTGGGCAGAGAATTATTGATGACAGCCTGTACAGGATCAAAGCAGGAACCGTCATAAACGGCGAGGAAGGAGATGCCAGCTTTTGAATCTCGGCGGGTACGTACCCATCCGCGCACGGTGACTTCGCTGTCAACGGCTACGCGGCCCTGGAGTACGTCGGCTACAGGCACAACGCTCATAATATTCTCTCTGTTAATAGTCGGAAAAAATAAACACTTGTCCACCCGTAAATGGGGGGATACCTATGTTACCTGGCATCTGCAATCAGACAAGCAGAATTCGCAAATGCAGCGAAAGATTTCGGAATTAAAGGTAAAAAAAGGGAGCCGATTAGCTCCCTGATGATATTAACTGGCTTTTTTAATATGCGGAAGGTCGAACGCTTTGCGCAGCGCCCGAACAAACGCTTTATCGTGGCAGATAGTTTTGCCAGGGCTGTCAGAAAGTTTCGCCACCGGTTTACCGTTACACTCTACCAACTTAATGACAATATTCAGGGGTTTTACCTGGGGGATATCGCAGGTCAGGCGAGTCCCAATACCAAAACTTAATTGCACGCGGGAAGAGAAGTGGCGGTATAGCTCAACCGCTTTGCGTAAATCCAGATTGTCAGAGAAAACCAGCGTTTTACTCTGTGGATCAATTCCCAGCTTCTCATAATGTGCAATGGCTTTTTCACCCCATTCAACCGGGTCGCCGGAGTCATGACGCAGGCCCTGATAGCGACTGGCGAACTCGACACCGAAATCACGCAGGAAAGCATCCATAGTGATGCAGTCGGTTAATGCAATGCCAAGTTGGTCGGGATATTCTTCCAGCCAGGCAGCAAGTGCAGCTCGCTGGCTGTTGGCAAGATCCGGACTGATTTGCTGATGCGCCTGGAACCATTCGTGTGCTTGTGTTCCCATTGGCGTGAGGGAAAGCCGACGCGCCAGATCGTAGTTGCTGGTGCCCACGAACCAGGATTCCTGTTGCAGACGTTTCACGATGGTTTCTTGTACTTCACGAGAAAAACGTCGGCGGGTGCCAAAATCCATCAGATGGAAGCGCGACATATCAAGACCGGCGGTTAATGCCGAGAAATCGGCTAATTTGCTTTCCAGCGTGTCGAGGGCTTGCGCAACGTCGGCCTGCGGTGAGCGATAGCGATGTACCATTTCACTGATAACCGCCAGCAAAGGAACTTCCCAGAGGATGACTTCACGCCACGGGCCGCTTAAACGAATATCCAGCTTGCCATTATCGTTGGACACGGTGACTTGTTCCGGGTTAAAGCGGAACTCGCGTAGCCAGTTAAGATAGTCGGCCTTAAAGAAAGGCAGGGCTGAGAGCCATTGATATTCATCATCCTGCAGGCGCAGGTGCTGCATCGCCTGAACCTGTTCACGAATAGCATCGGCATAAATACCCAGCAGATCGTCACCTCGGCAACGAAACTCCGCCGCGACATGCACATCGTAATAGTGATGAAACACGGCTTGCTGCATATGCAACTTATAAGCATCTGTATCCAGCAACGAGTGCAGAACAGGAGAAGCGAATTGTGTCATAGGTGCGCAGTAGCGTCCTCGTACAGGAGCGTTTAGTACAATAAACATCTTCAGGAACTGCTGGAGTATACCTTGTTTCGCAATTTATTGAACCCCGATCACACCATATGCCACCTTTCTGGTCGATGGCATTACGCGGTGTATGTTATAAAAATGTAGCAATAAAGGCGTTTGTACCTGAAAAGATGAAGATTCTGCATAGCGCGATTTACGCAACAGGAATAGACTGAACACCAGACTCTATCAAAGATGCTAAAGGTTATTTATGACTCAACAGCCACAAGCCAAATACCGTCACGATTATCGTGCGCCGGATTACCAGATTACTGATATTGACTTGACCTTTGACCTGGACGCGCAAAAGACGGTCGTTACCGCGGTCAGCCAGGCTGTCCGTCATGGTGCATCAGATGCTCCGCTTCGTCTTGATGGCGAAGATCTTAAACTGGTTTCTGTTCATATTAATGATGAGCCGTGGACCGCCTGGAAAGAAGAAGAGGGCGCACTGGTCATCAGTAATTTGCCGGAGCGTTTTACGCTTAAGATCGTTAATGAAATTAGCCCGGCGACGAATACCGCGCTGGAAGGGCTTTATCAGTCAGGCGATGCGCTTTGCACTCAGTGTGAAGCCGAAGGTTTCCGCCATATTACGTATTATCTTGACCGCCCGGACGTACTGGCGCGTTTTACCACCAAAATTATTGCCGATAAAACCAAATATCCCTTCCTGCTTTCCAACGGTAACCGCGTTGCGCAAGGCGAACTGGAAAACGGACGTCACTGGGTACAGTGGCAGGACCCGTTCCCGAAACCATGCTACCTGTTTGCGCTGGTGGCAGGCGACTTTGATGTACTGCGCGACACCTTTACCACGCGTTCTGGTCGCGAAGTAGCACTGGAGCTGTACGTCGATCGCGGCAACCTTGATCGCGCGCCGTGGGCGATGACCTCGCTGAAAAACTCAATGAAATGGGATGAAGAGCGCTTCGGCCTGGAGTATGACCTCGACATCTATATGATCGTCGCGGTGGATTTCTTCAATATGGGCGCAATGGAGAATAAGGGTCTGAATATCTTTAACTCCAAATATGTGCTGGCCCGCACCGATACCGCCACCGACAAAGATTACCTCGATATTGAACGCGTTATCGGCCATGAATATTTCCATAACTGGACCGGTAACCGAGTGACCTGCCGCGACTGGTTCCAGCTCAGCCTGAAAGAAGGTTTAACCGTCTTCCGCGATCAGGAATTCAGCTCTGACCTTGGTTCTCGCGCGGTAAACCGTATCAACAACGTGCGTACTATGCGCGGATTGCAGTTTGCGGAAGACGCCAGCCCGATGGCGCACCCGATCCGCCCGGATATGGTCATTGAGATGAACAACTTCTACACCCTGACCGTTTACGAGAAGGGCGCGGAAGTGATTCGCATGATCCACACCCTGCTGGGCGAAGAAAACTTCCAGAAAGGGATGCAGCTCTATTTCGAGCGCCATGATGGCAGCGCGGCAACCTGCGACGATTTTGTTCAGGCAATGGAAGATGCGTCAAATGTCGATCTCTCCCATTTCCGCCGTTGGTACAGCCAGTCCGGTACGCCGGTTGTGACCGTCAAAGACGACTACAATCCGGAAACCGAGCAGTACACCCTGACCATCAGCCAGCGCACGCCAGCCACGCCGGATCAGGCAGAAAAACAGCCGCTGCATATTCCGTTTGCCATCGAATTGTATGACAACGAAGGCAAAGTGATCCCGTTGCAGAAAGGCGGTCATCCGGTGAATTCGGTGCTGAACGTCACCCAGGCTGAACAGACCTTTGTTTTTGATAATGTCTACTTCCAGCCGGTGCCTGCGCTGTTGTGCGAATTCTCTGCGCCAGTGAAACTGGAATATAAGTGGAGCGATCAGCAACTGACCTTCCTGATGCGTCATGCGCGTAATGATTTCTCCCGCTGGGATGCGGCGCAAAGCCTGCTGGCAACCTACATCAAGCTCAACGTCGCCCGTCATCAGCAAGGGCAGCCGCTGTCTCTGCCGGTGCATGTGGCTGATGCTTTCCGCGCGGTACTGCTTGATGAGAAGATTGATCCGGCACTGGCGGCAGAAATCCTGACGCTGCCTTCCGTCAATGAAATGGCAGAACTGTTCGATATCATCGACCCGATTGCTATTGCTGAAGTACGCGAAGCACTCACTCGTACTCTGGCGACTGAACTGGCGGATGAGCTACTGGCTATTTACAACGCGAATTACCAGAGCGAGTACCGTGTTGAGCATGAAGATATTGCAAAACGCACTCTGCGTAATGCCTGCCTGCGCTTCCTTGCTTTTGGTGAAACGCATCTGGCTGACGTGCTGGTGAGCAAGCAATACCATGAAGCAAACAATATGACCGATGCGCTGGCAGCGCTTTCTGCGGCGGTTGCTGCACAGCTGCCTTGCCGTGACGCGCTGATGCAGGAATACGACGACAAGTGGCATCAGGATGGTCTGGTGATGGATAAATGGTTTATCCTGCAAGCCACCAGCCCGGCGGCGAATGTGCTGGAGACGGTGCGTGGCCTGTTGCAGCATCGCTCATTTACCATGAGCAACCCGAACCGTATTCGTTCGTTGATTGGCGCGTTTGCGGGCAGCAACCCGGCAGCGTTCCATGCTGAAGATGGCAGCGGTTACCAGTTCCTGGTGGAAATGCTTACCGACCTCAACAGCCGTAACCCGCAGGTGGCTTCGCGCCTGATTGAGCCGCTGATTCGCCTGAAACGTTATGATGCCAAACGTCAGGAGAAAATGCGCGCGGCGCTGGAACAGTTGAAAGGGCTGGAAAATCTCTCTGGCGATCTGTACGAGAAGATAACTAAAGCACTGGCTTGATACTTTTGAGCCAAAATGCCGGATGCGACGCTTGACGCGTCTTATCAGGCCTACAATCCGTTGAAACTGCTGGTTTTGTGCGCCACATCCGGCATATTAACCATGACGCCGAATCGGTTGTTCAGAGTGCCCACGCTGCATCACCCGTTGCAACACTTCCGCTTCCAGCTCCGCTAATCGCACCGACCCTAACCGGCGCGGACGGGGGATATCCACCGTCAAATCCAGACCAATTTTTCCCTCTTCAATTAATAACACCCGGTCCGCCATTGCTACCGCTTCGCTCACATCATGCGTCACCAACAGTACGGTAAAGCCGTGCTCCTGCCAAAGTGACACAATCAAATCCTGCATCTCGAGCCGAGTCAGGGCGTCCAGCGCCCCGAGCGGTTCATCAAGCAATAATAAACCTGGTCGATGAATCAACGCTCTTGCCAGCGCCACACGCTGTTTCTGCCCGCCAGAAAGTGCGGCAGGCCATTCCCGCGCGCGATTCTCCAGCCCTACCGCAGCCAGCGCCCGACGCGCGGCATCGCGCCACTGACCTTGAAGGCCTAGCCCAACGTTATCAATCACCGATTTCCACGGCAGCAGACGCGCATCCTGAAACATCATTCGCGTGTCTTCCTGAATCTGAGCCAGCGGTGTGGAACCCGCTAACACATCGCCAGCGGTTGGCGTTTCCAGACCTGCCAGCAGGCGCAGCAAGGTACTTTTGCCACCACCGCTGCGGCCCACCACCGCCACAAACTGACCTGCCGGAATATGTAAATCCAGTTGGTTCAGGACGATATTTTCTGCGTAATGTTTGCTTACTGCATTGAGCAACAATGGTGTGCCCTGGTTCAGACGAGCAGTATTCATACCGTGGCCTCCTTCAAATGATAAGCCGGGTTCCAGCGCAACCAGAGGCGCTCTAACAGCTGCGCGCTGACGTCAGCAAGTTTGCCGAGCAGGGCGTAAAGAATAATAGCGACAACCACCACGTCCGTTTGCAGAAACTCCCGCGCATTCATCGCCAGATAACCAATGCCGGAATTGGCAGAAATAGTTTCGGCAACGATCAGTGTCAGCCACATCAGGCCCAACGCAAAACGCACGCCGACCATAATTGAGGGCAGGGCGCCAGGCAGGATCACATGGATAAACAGCGGTATGCCGGATAATCCATAGCTACGCGCCATCTCCACCAGCCCGCGATCGATATTACGGATGCCATGCCAGGTGTTGATATAAATGGGGAATAGCGTGCCAAGCGCCACCAGAAAGATTTTTGCGGATTCATCAATGCCAAACCACAAAATCACCAGCGGGATCAGCGCCAGATGCGGCACGTTGCGCAACATCTGAATTGAGGTATCCAGCAGCCGTTCTCCCCAGCGCGACAGCCCGCTAATCAGTCCCAGAATCAAGCCCAGCGATCCGCCAATTGAAAAGCCAATGAGCGCCCGCCAGGAGCTGATCGCCAGATGCTGCCACAATTCGCCGCTGGCGGAGAGCGTCCAGAACGCCATCACTACCCCTTCCGGTGAGGGCAAAATACGCGTCGACAGCCAGCCAACTGAGGAGGCCAGTTGCCACACCGCCACGATGCCCACCGGTAAAAACCAGGGGGCAACGCGCAATAACCACTTTTTCACTGGCGTTGCCATCATTTTGTTCCTTAGCTTTGCGCGACTTTACGGGGGATAAATTCATTTGCCACCGCTTCGCCTTGCGGATTCAGCGGCTGCGGCTGGGGAATTTCCGGGATGGCGACATCCAGATGCGGGAACAGCAACTCGCCAACCCGATACGCTTCTTCCAGATGCGGGTAGCCCGAAAGCACAAAACTGTCGATGCCAAGTGCAGCGTATTCGTTGATTCGCGCGGCGACCGTCGGACCATCGCCCACCAGCGCCGTCCCGGCACCGCCGCGGACTAAGCCAACGCCCGCCCATAAATTGGGGCTGATCTCCAGATTGTCGCGCTTGCCGTTATGTAACGCCGCCATCCGCTGTTGTCCTACGGAATCCGTCCGGGCGAATGCGGCCTGTGCTTTGGCGATAGTCTCATCATCAAGATGCGAGATTAACCGCTCGGCGGCCTGCCACGCTTCGTCGCTGGTTTCACGAACAATCACATGCAGACGAATACCGAAACGAATTTTGCGTCCATGCGCGGCAGCTTTCGCCCGCACTTGTTCGATTTTCTCTTTAACCAGTTCCGGCGGTTCGCCCCAGGTAAGGTAGAAATCTACTTGTTCTGCCGCCAGCTCCTGCGCGACATCTGACGATCCGCCAAAGTAAAGCGGAGGATACGGCTGTTGAATCGGCGGGAAGAGTAGTTTGGCTCCGCGCACATGAATATGTTTACCGTTGAAATTGACGGTTTCCCCCAGCAATAAGCGCCGCCAGACCTGGGTAAATTCCGCCGAGGCTTCGTAGCGCTCGCTATGATCAAGGAACACGCCGTCGCCTGCCAGCTCTTGTGGATCGCTGCCTGTGACCAGATTAAACAACGCACGACCATTCGAGAGACGGTCAAGCGTGGCGGCCTGGCGGGCGGCAACGGTAGGAGAGGTTACGCTGGGACGCAGGGCGACAAGAAACTTCAGCCGTTGCGTCACCGGGATCATCGACGCGGCAACCAGCCACGCATCTTCGCAGGAGCGCCCCGTTGGGATCAGCACGCCGGTATAGCCCAGACGATCCGCTGCTTGCGCAATTTGTTGCAGATAACCGTGATCAACCGGGCGTGAACCTTCTTCCGTTCCCAGATAATGCCCGTCACCGTGGGTTGGTAAAAACCAGAACATATTCAGACTCATAATTGTTTTCCTTCCAGTTGAGTGGGCTGCCAGATACGCTGGCGAATATCGACTTTTTTCGGCATCAGACGGTTTTCATAAAACAGATCTGCCGTTTGCTGCTGTAAGGCGGCAACCTCGGCGTTAACCGGTTTGATGGTGGTAGGGGGGCGATGATCTAAATAAGAGGCAATCACCGGCGTTGGTAAGCCCATCGTTTTTGCCAGTAAAGCGATGCTTTGCTCGCGCTGGCTGCGGGTTAACGCATCGGCCTCACTAAAGGTTGCCAGTACGCCCTGAATAAAAGCGCCGTTTTTTTCTGCATACGGACGGGCAGCCAGATAAAACGATCCGGTTTGATTGAGATCGGTACCGTCTTTTAGCACCCGCACGCCGCCCTGTAATAATGCAGCGGAGTAGTAGGGATCCCAGATAGCCCATGCGTCGACGTTACCTTGCTGGAACGCGGCGCGGGCATTGGCAGGCGTCAGGTAAGTGGGCTGGATATCCGTGAATTTAAGCCCGGCCTGGCGTAGTGCGCGTAGTAAAAGATTGTGCGAGCTGGAACCTTTCTGAAAGGCAACTTTGTGACCTTTAAGATCGGCTACGGTTTTGATCGGGCTGTTTTCTGGCACCAGAATCACTTCGGCTTTGGGCTTCGGCGGCTCGACGCCCACGTACACCAAATCAGCCCCGGCAGCCTGGGCAAAGATTGACGGAATATCTCCGGTACTGCCGAGATCAATACTGCCAACGTTTAACGCCTCCAGCATCTGTGGGCCAGCGGGGAACTCCACCCAGGAGATTTTGGTTTGCGGATAGCGTTTTTCCAGTAACTGGTGGCTTTTTGCCAGCACCATACCAATACTGCCTTTCTGATAGCCTATACGTAACGCTTCAGGAGAGGATTCTGCAGCAACCGCAATCGTAGAGACGCTAAGTAATCCCGCCAGCGCCAGTTGAATGATGTTACGCATGGGCATTACCTCGCAGAGACAGAAGATCGGGAACCTGAATATCGCGGCGGTGCAGCGCCTGCCAGAAAGTTTCCAGCGCGGTATCAAGACGGGTTTGCAGATTTGGCGTGAACTGCGGCTTGTGGTGGTAATCAATCACCTGTGAGTCATCGGCAAACACGCCGTGCAGGATCTCCTGGGCTTTCAGCGCACTTAAAACTGGCTTAAGGGCATAATCGACCGCCAGCAGATGGGCCACCGTACCGCCCGTCGCCAGCGGTAGCACCACTTTGCCTTGCAACGCACGTTCTGGCAGTAGGTCGAGCAGGGTTTTCAGCGCACCGGAATAGGCGGCTTTATACACAGGCGTGGCGACAATCAGCCCATCGGCCTGTTGCAGCTGTTCGGTGAAGGTTTTGAGTGCCGGACTATCGAAACGAGCATAAAGTAGATCTTCCGGGGCGAAGTTTTGCAGATTCCAGTGATAAACCTCTACATCCAGGCCATTTAGTTTTTCCCGCGCATATTCCAGCAAGGAGCTGGAACGAGAAGGAAAGCGAGGACTACCCGCCAGGGTGATGACACGCATACTCTCTCCTTATAACCAATTGTTCTTGTTTTGTTAACATTGATAACAATTCGGTCAGTCTGACAGAGGGCGTCCGCGAGTCGAAATGATTTATCTGAGGAAGAAAAGCCAAAAAAAGCATAAAAAAAGCGCAATAAGAAAACGTTTGCTATTTATTGCCACAGGTCAATTCCCTTTTGGTCCGAACTCGCACATAATACGCCCCCGGTTTGCACACCGGGAATCCAGGAGAGTTCATGTACTACCCCTTCGTTCGTAAAGCCCTTTTCCAGCTCGATCCAGAGCGCGCTCATGAGTTTACTTTTCAGCAATTACGCCGTATTACAGGAACGCCGTTTGAAGCACTGGTGCGGCAGAAAGTGCCTGCGAAACCTGTTAACTGCATGGGCCTGACGTTTAAAAATCCGCTTGGTCTGGCAGCCGGTCTTGATAAAGACGGGGAGTGCATTGACGCGTTAGGCGCGATGGGATTTGGATCGATCGAGATCGGTACCGTCACGCCACGTCCACAGCCAGGTAATGACAAGCCGCGTCTCTTTCGTCTGGTAGATGCCGAAGGTTTGATCAACCGTATGGGCTTTAATAATCTTGGCGTTGATAACCTCGTAGAGAACGTAAAAAAAGCCCATTATGATGGCGTCCTGGGTATTAACATCGGCAAAAATAAAGATACGCCGGTGGAGCAGGGTAAAGATGACTATCTGATTTGTATGGAAAAAATCTATGCTTATGCGGGATATATCGCCATCAATATTTCATCGCCGAATACACCGGGATTACGTACTCTGCAATATGGCGAAGCGCTGGATGATCTCTTAACCGCGATTAAAAATAAGCAAAATGATTTGCAAGCGATGCACCATAAATATGTGCCGATCGCAGTGAAGATCGCGCCGGATCTTTCTGAAGAAGAATTGATCCAGGTTGCCGATAGTTTAGTTCGCCATAATATTGATGGCGTTATTGCAACCAATACCACACTCGATCGTTCTCTGGTTCAGGGAATGAAAAATTGTGATCAAACCGGTGGCTTTAGTGGTCGTCCGCTTCAGTTAAAAAGCACCGAAATTATTCGCCGTTTATCACAGGAATTAAATGGTCGCTTACCGATCATCGGTGTTGGCGGCATCGACTCGGTTATCGCTGCGCGTGAAAAGATTGCTGCGGGGGCCTCACTGGTGCAAATTTATTCTGGTTTTATTTTTAAAGGTCCGCCGCTGATTAAAGAAATCGTTACCCATATCTAATTATTTCTTCGAATTCCTCTTTATAAGATAATCAGGGCTTTATTTTCAGCCCTGGTTGTTTTATATTCATCGCTGTTGCTTATTTAGACATTTTGTACTTTTATTGTTGAGGTTATTAAGCGAAGCGACAATGGATTGTGTTGCTGCGGTTTTATAGGGTAGGGGAGAGGCAAATGCGAATTAAACCAGACGATAACTGGCGTTGGTATTACGATGAAGAGCACGATCGAATGATGCTCGATTTAGCCAATGGTATGCTATTTCGCTCACGTTTTGCGCGCAAAATGTTGACTCCAGATGCCTTTTCTCCCGCAGGCTTTTGCGTTGACGACGCCGCGCTCTATTTCTCATTTGAAGAAAAATGCCGCGATTATAATTTATCTAAAGAACAAAAAGCCGAACTGGTGCTGAATGCACTGGTAGCAATTCGTTATCTCAAACCGCAAATGCCGAAAAGCTGGCATTTTGTTTCCCATGGTGAAATGTGGGTGCCCATGCCGGGCGATGCGGCCTGCGTTTGGTTGAGCGACACTCACGAGCAAGTCAATTTGCTGGTCGTTGAATCTGGCGAAAATGCCGCACTATGCCTGCTGGCACAACCCTGCGTTGTTATTGCGGGTCGCGCGATGCAGCTGGGCGACGCCATCAAAATCATGAACGACAGGCTGAAACCGCAGGTTAATGTTGACAGCTTCAGCCTCGAACAGGCAGTCTAACGCGTCAGCTTAAGCGCAGTCTTCGGTACACAGCTACAGCAAAGAATGGTGCCATCATCGCCCATTGCTGATTTTTTCAGCGGCGTGACTTCGCCTTCTAAAAGCTGAACACGGCAACTTCCACAAATGCCCGCGCGGCAAGAATAAGGGATACGAATTCCCTGATTTTCTAATTGCTCCAGCAACACCTGCTGGTTATTTCCACGAAATGCCTGTCCCTGCCAGTCAATATCTACATTTGCGTCCGGTTGTTGCGTGATGTTGACGGTATCATCAGCGGCGGCTGCGCCGTAAATTTTAGCCGGAGCCGTTGCCAGAATTTCCACCTCATCGCCAACGCGAATTACGCCGCTATTACGGGCAATTAAATTCTGGCCAAAATCGACATCGCCGTTATCCTGGGCAGTGCGGAAAGATTGCAATGTTTTTAATGGTTCGCCTGCCGGATGTTTTTGCCCTTTTTCTGGGCTGACGGTGGTGAAAATACAGCGGCTACAAGGTTTAACCACATCAAACACCACATCACCAATACGAATCACTTTCCAACTATCTTCTTCCCAGGCTGACGCGCCGGAAACCACCAGATTGGGGCGGAATTGCTCCATTTTTACACTGGCCGGACAACGTTGTTGGAGATCACGTAACGAGGCTTCGTTAGCAAGAAGGTAAGGATAGCCATCAGCAAATGACAGGGGTACAGTGTTGTGGCGTTTCACGCGCCGCGTCATTTGTGGCCCCACCCAGCGCAACTGCACTTCGCGGGAGAAAAATCCACTTAGCCATTTGTTGATCGCGTCTGGCGCAATTCGCGCGGTAAAATGTGTGCCCCAAACTTCGGTTGGTGCGTCTTGTGTGGCGAAATCAGCAAAACGAACATATGCGCTACTGCCATCTGGTGCGGTGAGATGCAAGCCATCATGCACGGGTGAAGGAGTAAACCGTACCATTTGCGGAAACTGGCGAGCGGTAATAAACGTACCGTCAGGTTCCGTGATCATAAAGATGCGATCGAAGGCCAGACCACTGACATCTGCCAGGGCATGTGTAAGACCAATGCCGCGCATCGATTTAACAGGATGAATAAAAAGCCGGGTTAATGTCGCCACGGTGCGGTCCTCAAATGAAAATAAGCCCTCAACTTTATGACATGACGCGCTTATTAGCTATAATGCGCAACAATTTTCTTAGCGCCTGTCCCATTAGGCTATTTTATTTGTCAGTTTGGCCCTGGGTTGTGCTCGAAATCCTCACGTACTTGTGTACGCTCCGGTTTCTCCGCGCTGTCCATGTCCAGACTGACTGCAACAATTACGCCTACTGCGGTAGGCTCTTAGAGTAAAAGTGACGATATGAATTCTCTGTTTGCCAGTACGGCCCGTGGGCTGGAAGAGCTGTTAAAAACTGAACTGGAAAACCTGGGGGCCGTTGAATGCCAGGTGGTTCAGGGTGGGGTCCATTTCAAGGGCGACACACGGCTTGTTTACCAGAGCCTGATGTGGAGCCGCCTGGCCTCGCGTATTATGTTGCCGCTGGGCGAGTGTAAGGTTTACAGCGATTTAGACCTCTATCTCGGTGTTCAGGCGATCAACTGGACAGAGATGTTTAATCCTGGTGCGACCTTCGCTGTCCACTTCAGTGGTTTGAATGACACCATCCGCAACAGTCAGTACGGTGCGATGAAAGTGAAAGACGCGATCGTCGATGCTTTCACGCGGAAAAATCTGCCGCGTCCAAATGTTGATCGCGATGCGCCGGATATCCGCGTTAACGTCTGGCTGCATAAAGAAACTGCCAGTATCGCCCTTGATCTCAGTGGTGATGGTTTACATCTGCGTGGCTATCGCGATCGTGCTGGTATTGCGCCGATCAAAGAAACCCTGGCAGCCGCGATTGTGATGCGATCCGGCTGGCAGCCAGGAACACCGCTGCTCGATCCAATGTGTGGTTCCGGTACGTTGCTGATTGAAGCAGCGATGCTGGCGACCGATCGCGCACCTGGCTTGCACCGTGGGCGTTGGGGCTTTAGCGGCTGGGCACAGCATGATGAAGCTATCTGGCAGGAAGTGAAAGCGGAAGCGCAAACTCGCGCCCGTAAAGGCCTGGCTGAGTATAGCTCTCATTTTTACGGTTCGGACAGCGACGCACGGGTGATTCAACGTGCGCGCACTAACGCCCGTCTTGCGGGGATTGGTGAACTGATCACCTTTGAGGTGAAAGATGTCGCGCAACTGACCAATCCGCTGCCGAAAGGGCCGTACGGTACAGTGTTGAGCAACCCGCCATACGGTGAACGTCTGGACAGCGAACCGGCGCTGATTGCGCTACATAGTCTGCTGGGCCGAATCATGAAAAACCAGTTCGGTGGCTGGAATCTCTCTTTGTTTAGTGCCTCGCCGGATCTGCTCAGCTGCCTGCAGCTGCGTGCAGACAAACAGTACAAGGCGAAAAACGGCCCGCTGGACTGCGTACAGAAAAATTACCACGTTGCCGAAAGCACTCCAGACAGCAAACCGGCGATGGTAGCGGAAGACTACGCTAACCGCCTGCGTAAGAACCTCAAAAAATTCGAGAAGTGGGCTCACCAGGAAGGGATTGAATGTTACCGCCTGTATGACGCCGATCTGCCGGAATATAACGTTGCCGTTGATCGTTATGCCGACTGGGTGGTGGTGCAGGAGTATGCGCCGCCAAAAACTATTGATGCGCACAAAGCGCGTCAGCGTCTGTTCGATATTATCGCTGCAACCATTTCGGTACTGGGGATTGCGCCAAACAAACTGGTGCTGAAAACCCGTGAACGCCAGAAGGGCAAAAATCAGTACCAGAAACTGGGCGAGAAGGGCGAGTTTCTCGAAGTCACCGAATATAACGCTCACTTGTGGGTGAACCTGACGGATTACCTCGATACCGGTCTGTTCCTCGATCACCGTATCGCCCGTCGTATGCTCGGTCAGATGAGCAAAGGCAAAGATTTCCTCAACCTGTTCTCTTATACCGGCAGCGCCACCGTGCACGCGGGATTAGGCGGTGCACGCAGCACTACCACCGTGGATATGTCGCGTACTTATCTGGAGTGGGCAGAACGCAACCTGCGTCTGAATGGCCTAACCGGGCGTGCGCATCGCCTGATTCAGGCCGATTGCCTGGCGTGGCTGCGTGAGGCAAATGAACAGTTCGATCTGATCTTTATCGATCCGCCAACCTTCTCTAACTCAAAACGAATGGAAGATGCGTTTGATGTTCAGCGCGATCATCTGGCGCTGATGAAAGATTTGAAACGTCTGCTGCGTGCTGGTGGGACGATCATGTTCTCAAACAACAAACGTGGCTTCCGTATGGATCTTGACGGACTGGCAAAACTGGGACTGAAAGCACAAGAAATTACGCAAAAAACGCTCTCCCAGGATTTCGCCCGTAACCGCCAGATCCACAACTGCTGGCTGATTACCGCAGCCTGAAAGGAATAGTAATGTCATTAATCAGTATGCATGGCGCATGGCTGTCGTTCAGCGACGCGCCGCTTCTCGATAACGCAGAACTGCATATCGAAGATAACGAACGTGTTTGTCTGGTAGGCCGTAACGGCGCAGGCAAATCGACGTTAATGAAAATCCTCAACCGTGAACAGGGGCTGGATGACGGTCGCATTATTTACGAGCAAGATTTGATTGTCGCTCGTCTGCAACAGGATCCGCCGCGTAACGTTGAGGGTAGCGTTTATGATTTCGTTGCCGAAGGCATTGAAGAACAAGCGGAATACCTGAAGCGGTATCACGATATTTCGCGCCTGGTGATGAACGACCCGAGCGAGAAAAATCTCAACGAACTGGCAAAAGTTCAGGAACAGTTGGATCACCACAACCTGTGGCAGCTGGAAAACCGCATCAACGAAGTGCTGGCGCAACTGGGGTTAGATCCTAACGTTGCGCTGTCGTCGCTTTCCGGCGGCTGGTTGCGTAAAGCGGCATTAGGACGCGCGCTGGTGAGCAATCCGCGCGTATTGCTGCTCGACGAACCGACTAACCACCTGGATATCGAAACCATCGACTGGCTGGAAGGATTCCTTAAAACCTTCAATGGGACGATAATTTTCATCTCCCACGACCGTTCGTTTATCCGCAATATGGCGACGCGCATTGTTGATCTCGATCGCGGCAAACTTGTGACCTATCCAGGGAATTACGACCAGTACCTGCTGGAAAAAGAAGAAGCTCTGCGTGTGGAAGAACTACAAAATGCCGAGTTCGATCGCAAACTGGCGCAGGAAGAGGTGTGGATCCGCCAGGGGATCAAAGCACGCCGTACCCGTAATGAAGGCCGCGTACGCGCCCTGAAAGCAATGCGTCGCGAGCGTGGCGAACGTCGCGAAGTGATGGGTACCGCAAAGATGCAGGTGGAAGAGGCCAGCCGCTCCGGTAAGATCGTTTTCGAAATGGAAGACGTTTGCTACCAGGTCGACGGTAAGCAACTGGTGAAAGATTTTTCTGCCCAGGTTCTACGTGGCGACAAAATTGCCCTGATTGGTCCGAATGGATGCGGCAAAACCACGCTGCTGAAACTGATGCTCGGTCAGCTTCAGGCGGACAGCGGGCGTATTCACGTTGGCACCAAACTGGAAGTGGCTTATTTCGATCAGCACCGTGCGGAACTGGATCCCGATAAAACGGTGATGGATAACCTTGCTGAAGGTAAGCAAGAGGTGATGGTTAACGGCAAGCCACGCCATGTTTTGGGCTATTTGCAGGACTTCCTGTTCCATCCGAAACGGGCGATGACGCCGGTACGTGCGCTTTCTGGCGGTGAGCGTAACCGCTTGTTGTTGGCGCGTTTGTTCCTCAAACCAAGCAACTTATTGATTCTTGACGAACCGACCAACGATCTTGATGTTGAAACGCTGGAACTGCTGGAAGAACTGATCGACAGCTACCAGGGCACGGTATTGCTGGTGAGCCACGATCGTCAGTTTGTCGATAACACCGTTACAGAATGCTGGATCTTCGAAGGCGGCGGTAAAATTGGTCGTTATGTTGGCGGTTATCATGATGCCCGTGGTCAGCAAGAACAGTATGTGGCGCTCAAACAGCCTGCGGTGAAAAAAACCGAAGAAGCCGCCGCGCCAAAAGCAGAAACTGTAAAACGCAGCAGTAGCAAACTAAGCTATAAATTGCAGCGTGAACTGGAGCAGCTACCGCAATTGCTCGAAGATCTGGAGGCGAAGCTGGAAGCCCTACAGACGCAGGTGGCGGATGCTTCCTTCTTCAGTCAGCCGCATGAGCAGACGCAAAAAGTGCTCGCTGATATGGCTGCTGCAGAGCAGGAGCTGGAGCAAGCCTTTGAACGCTGGGAGTATCTTGAAGCGTTAAAAAATGGTGGCTGATCGCAAAATAGTCGATTTAAACAGAGACAGCTGACAACGGTAAAATTGCCTGATGAACTGGGTTAATCAGGCATGAAAACCAACACTTTGTTAGTCATCTGTAAAATAGCGCATCATTAAGGAGTACCAATGTGCGAACATCATCATGCCGCGAAGCACATCCTGTGCTCGCAGTGTGACATGCTGGTGGCGTTACCGCGCCTTGAGCATGGTCAGAAAGCGGCATGTCCCCGGTGTGGCACAACGTTAACCGTGGCGTGGGATGCCCCTCGGCAGCGTCCCACCGCCTATGCGTTGGCTGCACTGTTCATGCTGTTGCTGTCCAACTTGTTTCCTTTTGTGAATATGAACGTTGCGGGAGTCACCAGTGAAATTACATTACTGGAAATTCCCGGCGTGCTTTTTTCTGAGGACTACGCCAGCCTCGGCACCTTTTTCCTGTTGTTTGTGCAACTGGTTCCCGCGTTTTGTCTGATAACCATTCTGTTACTGGTGAATCGCGCGGAATTACCGGTCCGTTTAAAAGAGCAACTGGCACGAGTGCTTTTTCAACTCAAAACCTGGGGAATGGCGGAGATTTTCCTCGCGGGTGTGCTGGTCAGTTTCGTTAAACTGATGGCCTACGGCAGCATTGGTGTCGGCAGTAGCTTTCTCCCCTGGTGTTTATTTTGTGTCCTGCAACTGCGCGCCTTTCAGTGCGTTGATCGTCGCTGGTTGTGGGACGATATCGCCCCGATGCCAGCACTGCGCCAGCCGCTAAAACCTGGCGTCACGGGGATACGTCAGGGGTTACGTTCGTGCTCCTGTTGTACGGCAATCCTTCCTGCTGATGAACCCGTATGCCCGCGCTGTGGTACTAAAGGGTACGTTCGGCGTAGAAACAGCCTGCAATGGACACTCGCGCTGCTTGTAACGTCCATCATGCTGTATCTTCCGGCTAATATTTTGCCCATCATGGTGACGGATTTATTAGGTTCGAAGATGCCATCGACGATTCTCGCTGGGGTCATCCTGTTATGGAGCGAAGGATCTTATCCCGTCGCTGCGGTTATCTTTCTGGCCAGTATTATGGTGCCAACGTTAAAGATGATCGCCATAGCGTGGCTGTGCTGGGATGCCAAAGGGCATGGCAAGCGCGACAGTGAAAGAATGCATTTGATTTATGAAGTTGTTGAGTTTGTAGGCCGCTGGTCGATGATTGACGTTTTCGTTATCGCGGTGCTCTCGGCGCTGGTGCGTATGGGAGGTTTAATGAGTATTTATCCGGCAATGGGTGCATTAATGTTTGCTTTAGTCGTCATAATGACAATGTTTTCTGCTATGACGTTTGACCCGCGTTTGTCGTGGGATCGTCAACCTGAATCAGAGCATGAGGAGTCCTGACAGTATGGAATCTAATAATGGGGAAGCCAAAATCCAGAAAGTGAAGAACTGGTCTCCCGTGTGGATATTTCCTATCGTCACGGCGCTCATTGGGGCCTGGGTTCTTTTTTATCATTACAGCCATCAGGGACCGGAAGTGACCCTGATCACCGCGAATGCGGAAGGAATTGAAGGTGGCAAAACCACCATTAAAAGCCGTAGCGTTGACGTCGGCGTGGTTGAAAGCGCCACACTGGCTGATGATTTGACGCACGTTGAAATCAAAGCGCGGCTGAATTCCGGTATGGAAAAATTGCTGCATAAAGATACCGTCTTTTGGGTGGTGAAACCGCAGATTGGTCGAGAAGGGATTAGCGGCCTGGGAACGCTGCTGTCTGGGGTTTATATCGAACTGCAGCCAGGCGCGAAAGGCAGCAAAATGGATAAATACGATTTGCTGGACTCGCCACCGTTGGCCCCGCCTGATGCGAAAGGTATCCGTGTGATTCTCGATAGCAAAAAAGCCGGGCAGCTCTCGCCAGGAGATCCCGTGCTGTTCCGTGGCTATCGGGTAGGTTCGGTTGAAACCAGCACCTTCGATACGCAAAAACGCAATATCAGCTATCAACTGTTCATCAATGCACCTTATGACCGACTGGTGACCAGCAATGTTCGCTTCTGGAAAGATAGTGGCATTGCGGTTGATTTGACGTCAGCGGGAATGCGTGTGGAGATGGGCTCATTGACAACGCTGCTTAGTGGCGGTGTCAGCTTTGATGTGCCGGAAGGTCTGGATTTAGGGCAGCCAGTGGCACCGAAAACAGCTTTCGTTTTGTATGATGATCAGAAGAGCATTCAGGATTCGTTGTACACCGATCACATTGATTATCTGATGTTCTTTAAAGATTCGGTACGCGGTCTGCAACCGGGAGCTCCGGTAGAATTCCGGGGTATTCGCCTGGGTACCGTAAGCAAAGTGCCATTCTTTGCGCCGAATATGCGTCAGACATTTAACGATGATTACCGTATTCCGGTACTGATTCGTATCGAGCCAGAGCGGCTGAAAATGCAGCTTGGCGAAAATGCGGATGTTGTTGAGCACCTTGGCGAATTGTTGAAACGTGGTTTACGCGGATCGCTGAAAACCGGAAACCTGGTCACTGGCGCACTGTATGTTGATCTCGATTTCTATCCAAATACGCCTGCAATAACCGGTATTCGTGAATTTAATGGTTATCAGATTATCCCGACCGTTAGCGGCGGTCTGGCGCAAATCCAGCAACGACTGATGGAAGCGTTGGATAAGATCAACAAACTGCCATTGAATCCGATGATTGAACAGGCAACCAGTACGCTTTCTGAAAGTCAGCGCACAATGAAAAACCTGCAAACGACGCTGGATAGCATGAACAAGATCCTCGCCAGCCAGTCGATGCAGCAGTTACCGACGGATATGCAGTCAACGTTGCGTGAATTGAATCGCAGCATGCAGGGATTCCAGCCTGGCTCCGCAGCCTACAACAAGATGGTGGCGGATATGCAGCGACTTGATCAGGTGTTGCGAGAACTGCAACCGGTGCTGAAAACGCTCAACGAGAAGAGTAACGCGCTGGTATTTGAAGCGAAGGACAAAAAAGATCCAGAGCCGAAGAGGGCGAAACAATGAAAAAGTGGCTAGTGACTATTGCGGCACTGTGGCTGGCCGGATGCAGCTCCGGCGAAATTAATAAAAACTATTACCAGTTACCTGTGGTGCAGAGCGGTACACAAAGTACCGCCAGCCAGGGTAATCGCCTGTTATGGGTAGTGCAGGTCGCTGTTCCTGACTATCTGGCCGGAAATGGTGTGGTTTATCAAACGAGTGATGTGAAGTATGTGATTGCCAACAACAACTTGTGGGCCAGCCCGTTGGATCAACAGTTGCGCAACACCCTGGTTGCCAACCTGAGCACGCAACTGCCCGGCTGGGTGGTTGCCTCCCAGCCTCTGGGAAGCGCCCAGGATACGCTCAATGTTACCGTAACGGAGTTTAACGGGCGATATGATGGCAAGGTCATTGTCAGTGGTGAGTGGCTGTTGAACCACCAGGGACAACTGATCAAACGTCCGTTCCGTCTGGAAGGGGTGCAAACGCAGGATGGTTACGATGAAATGGTTAAAGTGCTGGCCAGTGTCTGGAGTCAGGAAGCCGCTTCTATTGCGCAAGAGATAAAGCGTCTACCGTAATCATAAAGATTTGTAAATATAACCGTCTCCGGTATGTTGCCTGAGGCGGTTTTTTTGTTTCTAACTTGCGGAAAAAGTTGTTCCTCTTCACATTTTTTGTACAACCGACATGCCCGTGTAGCTCACAAATATGACAGTGGCGTGAATTTTGCGCATTGACGGCAGTTATGATTCGCGGTATTGCTTAACTGTGATTGCACATTTAGTAATCACTGTTTTCTTTTCCACCAGAAACCAGTATGAGGGAAACGAGGCATGAAGAGACAAAAACGAGATCGCCTGGAACGGGCACATCAACGTGGTTATCAGGCCGGCATAGCCGGACGCTCAAAAGAAATGTGTCCCTATCAGACGCTGAATCAAAGGTCACAATGGCTGGGAGGCTGGCGAGAAGCCATGGCGGACAGGGTAGTAATGGCCTGATTCTGTCTCTTTAAAAAGAAACCTCCGCATTGCGGAGGTTTCGCCTTTTGATACTCTGTCTGATTGTAATCAGAAGGCTGACGTATCCTGGAACAGACCGACTTTCAGGTCGCTGGCGGTATAGATCAGACGACCATCAACCAGCACTTCGCCATCTGCCAGACCCATAATCAGACGACGATTAACAATGCGTTTAAAGTGAATACGGTAGGTCACTTTTTTCGCTGTCGGCAATACCTGACCAGTGAATTTAACTTCGCCAACGCCCAGCGCGCGGCCTTTACCTTCGCCGCCCAGCCAGCCGAGGTAGAACCCTACCAGCTGCCACATTGCGTCCAGGCCCAGGCATCCCGGCATAACCGGATCGCCAATGAAGTGGCATCCGAAGAACCATAGATCCGGATTGATATCCAGTTCTGCTTCAACATACCCTTTGTCGAAGTTACCACCCGTTTCGGTCATTTTGACCACACGGTCCATCATCAGCATGTTCGGTGCTGGCAATTGCGGGCCTTTAGCGCCAAACAGTTCACCGCGACCAGAGGCAAGAAGGTCTTCTTTTGTATAGGATTCGCGTTTATCTACCATGTTCTCTGTAAGCCTTATTTTATTGAAGCACGCAGGATAGCTAACACGTGTACGCTGAACAAGTCCGATCAGTTCGGAATAAACCAGTTCAGCCAACGTAATGGCCATGGAAAACGGTGACGTCCTTCCTGTTGCGATGCTTGCGCGATACGTTCCTGGATGGTTTGCATCAGCGTCGTTTGGCCTTCGCCATCCCACACCAGATTTAATAATAACGGCAGTGCGTCAGTCACATCGTCTACTGCCCAGATGGTGAATTTACCTTCTTCTACCGCTTTCACCAGTTCACTGTGAAGACTTAAATGGCGAACGTTAGCTGTGGGGATAATGACACCTTGTTTCCCCGTTAACTCACGTTGCTGGCAAATAGCAAAGAAGCCTTCGATTTTCTCATTTAAACCACCGACCGGCTGGGCGCGACCGAACTGATCGACTGAACCTGTGATAGCGATACTCTGATTCACCGGCACATCGGCGAGGGCGCTTATCAGGGCGCAGAGTTCAGCCATCGAGGCACTATCGCCATCCACTTCACTGTATGACTGCTCAAATGTCAGCGATGCTGAGAAGGGGATCTGTTGCTCAAGCTGTAGTTCCGACATCAGGAACGCCTGCATGATCATCATCCCTTTCGCATGGATATTGCCGCCAAGCTCCGCTTTGCGTTCGATGTCGGTGAATTCACCATCGCCAATATGCACAACGCAGCTAATGCGAGAAGGTTCGCCAAAAGCGCGTGGATGACCCGGAAATTCAATGACCGAAAGGGCGTTAATTTGCCCGATGCGTTCGCCTTCGGTTTCAATCAGGATTTGCTCCTGAAGGATCTCATCCTGCATGCGTTCAGCGAGGAAACCTTCACGCCATTCACGCTGCTGCAGCATTAAGTTTAGCTGCTCGCCGGAGAAGGTGTCGCCATCGCACAGGGAGGCGACCTCTTTACACTGGCGGAGGATCCACTGCGGGCTAAGCGGAAGTGTTTCTTGTTCACCGGTGTAGCGTGCTGCTTCGCGGATAAGTACCGGCCAGGCATCCGCTCCCGGTGCAGGTAAGTGATTATGTCTGGCGGTTAATGTCACCCAGCGACACCACTGGCTTACTGACTCCGCATCGACAATCTGCAGAGTGTCTTCAAATTCGCTATAAATAGCCTGCTCTGAAAGCTCTGGTTCCATCTCCTGGAAATCAGCCAATGATTCGCGTTCGCCTACCAGAATGACTTTCAGCTTCAATGGCATCGAAGGCACTGAGACGGGGAGAGGGCGCGACTCATCAAACGCAACCCAGTCAAAACGCTCGCGGTTAACGATATTTTTCAGCCGCATCCACAGCAGAGGTTGCGCCAGCAGTGTACGCAAAGAGATGATGAGAATACCGCCATTTGCCTGATGCACCAGACCTGGCTGCAGGGTAATGTCGCCATTAAACTGGCGCAGGCAGCCAAAGAGTTGTTCCGCTTCTACCCAGTCGGCAGCGACAACTTGCGTTAAAGTCGCAAAATTATCATCTGCACTCACTGCGTTACGTAAGCGGATGGTGTGCCCGGAAACCTCATAGTGACCGCCCACCAGTTGGCCTGCATCGCTTTGTAGCGCATGCGCGGCATCGGCAATAAGATTCAGATACTCAGACTCTTCCGGGGCCTTCGCCAGCATAAAAGAGGAGGATGCTCGGGTATGCAGCAACTGCTCCAGCGCAAATTGCAGTCGCGGTTGAGTATCACTGAATAAAGGATCGTTTTCGTCAATCAAATGTGGCTGAGCAAATATTTCCTGATAGCTATCGGTATCAGGAACCAGGTCACGCCATGCAAGTTTCGTAATGGTCAAAGTTGATGTTTTTTAGTCTGTTGTCAAAGCTGCGATTATACCGTAACCGGCACTACAGCACACGTAGAAAGCACCGACAATACTCCTGGCATGGGCGTTAAAGCTCACAGGATGGAGATTCTTTTCTTCACTGGCCGAAAAAGCTGATATTCTGTAAAGAGTTACACGGTAACATTGAGATCGCTATGAAATATCAACAACTTGAAAATCTTGAAAGCGGTTGGAAATGGAAGTATCTGGTGAAGAAGCATCGCGAAGGGGAGTTAATCACCCGTTACATAGAAGCCAGTGCCGCCCAGGAAGCCGTCGATGTGTTGCTCTCGCTGGAAAATGAACCCGTGCTGGTAAATGGCTGGATTGACAAGCATATGAATCCGGAACTGGTCAATCGCATGAAGCAAACCATTCGGGCCAGACGGAAGCGCCATTTTAATGCGGAACACCAGCATACGCGCAAAAAATCGATCGATCTGGAATTTATTGTCTGGCAACGTCTGGCTGGTCTTGCGCAGCGTCGCGGTAAAACGCTTTCTGAAACGATTGTTCAGCTGATTGAAGATGCGGAAAACAAAGAGAAATACGCGAATAAAATGTCTTCTTTGAAGCAGGATCTGCAGGCATTGCTGGGTAAGGAATAACTGACGAAAGTCAGTTCAATTTACGCAAGGCGAAAAAAAACCCCGCAGCAGCGGGGTTTTTCTACCAGACGAGAACTTAAGCCTGCGGCTGAGTTACAACGTCTTTGATACCTTTAACTTCGATCTCTACGCGACGATCCGGAGCCAGGCAGTCGATCAGTGCAGCACGCTGTTTCACGTTGTCACAGGTGTTGCCAGTAACCGGGTTGGATTCGCCCATACCACGTGCGGAGATCTTGTCTGCCGGGATACCTTTAGAGATCAGGTAATCAACAACAGACTGAGCACGACGTTCGGACAGACCCTGGTTGTAAGCGTCAGAACCGATGCGGTCGGTGTAACCCAGAACAACTACGGAACCGTCTTTCGGATCCAGGTTGCTCAGCTGGCTGTACAGCTGATCCAGAGCAGCCTGACCTTCCGGTTTCAGGGTTGCTTTGTTGAAGTTGAACAGAACGTCAGACTTCAGAGTGAAGTGCTTGGTCTGTACTTCCGGTGCCGGAGCTGGAGCCGGAGCAACTACTGGAGCTGCTTCGCCCTGACCGAAACGGTAGGAAACACCCAGGCTCAGCAGGCCGTTGTCCGGACGAGTACCGATGGTGTGTGCGTCACCGATGTTGTTGGTCCACTGGTATTCCAGACGGGTAGCGATTTCAGGAGTGATCGCGTACTCAACACCGCCAGCGAAGACCGGAGAAACGCCGGTGTCGTGGTCTTTAAAGGATGCGCCACCAGGTACGTTAGCCTTGGTGTCTGCACGCCATACCATACCACCCAGACGAGTGTAGATGTCCAGATCGTCAGTGATTGGGTAACCCAGTTTAGCGGTCAGCTGAACGCCCTGAGCTTTGTATGCGCCGTTGATGTTGTCGCCTTTGTACGGCATACGACCTAACCAGTCGTAACCCATTTCAAAGCCAACATACGGGTTAACCTGGTAACCACCAAAAGCACCTGCACCCAGTTGGTTTTCGTGGGTCGGACCATTGTTGTCGATGAAACCAGTGTCATGGTACTGGGACCAGCCCAGTTTAGCACCAGTGTACCAGGTGTTATCTTTCGGAGCGGCCTGCGCTACGGTAGCGAACCCAGCCAGTGCCACTGCAATCGCGATAGCTGTCTTTTTCATTTTTTGCGCCTCGTTATCATCCAAAATACGCCATGAATATCTCCAACGAGATAACACGGTTAAATCCTTCACCGGGGGATCTGCTCAATATTAACTCTACCGATATCTTCGGCTTATGCCGAGCACCCCTGGCGATGTAAAGTCTACAACGTAGTTGAAAACTTACAAGTGTGAACTCCGTCAGGCATATGAAAAAAAAGTCTTGTATAAGGTACGTTTAATCTTTTTTGTCAGCGACAATTTACAGAAGAAAATCGCGGAAACCGCTTCAGACAAGCCTCTGCAAGGAAAATTAGTCACGACTGAAAGCATTGGCTGGGCGACAAAAAAAGTTCCAGGATTAATCCTAAATTTACTTAATGATACAAATTAGAGTGAATTTTTAGCCCGGAAAGTTGTCTCGTTGCGTGAGAGGATGCGCTTACCGGACGCATAATAAACCCCATAGCGTTACCTTCATTTGCCGCATCAACAAGTTCAGCATGCTCTTCTTCAGTCAAATCATCTGCCAACCAACCGATCACCACACTGTAATTGCCCGTGCGTAAAGCGCGAACCATTGACTCCACGGTGTGGCAAGGGGAGAGCTGGCTAATCTGCATCACTTTTGTTAAGGGTAGCCCAGATGCCTGAACCCATTCCCGACTCAGTTTTTGTTGCGGTGTTAACCAGAGTTGCCAGCGCGATTGCTGACCGAGTTGCTGTAACAATGGCAACAGTAGAAGTTGCGTCATCATGGGCTGATCTTCGCGATAGACAACTTCACTGATAAGCCCGGCTGTAGTGTTTTCCGTAGAGACACGCGCAATTTTACTTGCTGCGGATGAGAACGACGAAGAACGATGTGCATAGCCTGAAGTGTACATAATCAATCCAGCCCCTGTGAGTTACTGTATGGATGTACAGTACATCCAGTGACGACAAAGATCAACCCTATTTTCGGAAAGAGCCTCGCAAATTTTGTCGTTGGTGACGGGAAAACATAAATTAATCTTGCCCCTTAAGAATAAGTTGCCTATTTTCGTAGTTAACGGATCCGTTAATGTGAATCATTCTTTTATGTTATGATTTTAAAAGGAATTTTATGAAAAGCCTCTCCTATAAGCGGATCTATAAATCACAAGAATACCTGGCAACGTTGGGCACAATTGAATACCGATCATTGTTTGGTAGTTACAGCCTGACCGTTGACGACACGGTGTTTGCGATGGTTTCTGATGGTGAGTTGTATCTTCGTGCTTGTGAGCAAAGTGCACAGTACTGTGTAAAACATCCGCCTGTCTGGCTGACATATAAAAAGTGTGGCCGATCCGTTACCCTCAATTACTATCGGGTTGATGAAAGTCTATGGCGAAATCAACTGAAGCTGGTGCGTCTGTCGAAATATTCTCTCGATGCAGCGCTGAAAGAGAAAAGCACGCGCAATACCCGGGAAAGACTGAAAGATTTGCCCAATATGTCTTTTCATCTGGAAGCGATTCTCGGGGAGGTGGGGATTAAGGATGTACGGGCGTTACGTATACTTGGGGCAAAAATGTGTTGGTTGCGACTGCGGCAGCAAAACAGTCTGGTGACAGAAAAGATTCTGTTTATGCTTGAAGGGGCCATTATCGGCATTCATGAAGCTGCGCTCCCGGTGGCACGCCGCCAGGAGCTTGCAGAATGGGCTGACTCTCTTACGCCGAAACAGGAGTTTCCTGCGGAACTTGAGTAATCTGGCGTTGCAGACGACCAATCTCTGGCAGTAATGCAATCAATAACCCGACTTGTTGTACGACCAGAGGTTCTTTGCTGTCTGCCCGCGGTTCAAGTTGCTGCATTCGCTGTTTCAGGCCAGCTAATGCCTGATTGACGCGTTCTTCATCAGCAGGTTGATGATGTAGCGCGTCATCAACATAGCAAACTGCGTCATCAAGAAACGCCAGAATATCAGGATTAGTTAACTGCTCCCGGTGAGCACCGAGGGCTGAGATATAGCTGGTAAACGTATGGTTAAGGCACAGCAACCGAAACGCGGCCTCGCGAATTTGCGGGGTAACGTTCGGCTCGCTGGACATATTTGATACCACCGACGCCAGTTCAGCATCACGGTTGTGTGCATCGCGGCGGGCAATACGATACGCCAGACGGTTATCACGCCCCTGATGGTATTGCTCCAGTATGGCATCGAGATAGCGACAGTTGGCCTCGGTGGCACGTTCGAGCATGCGCGGCAGATTGCGAAACTTCCAGTCAGGCCAGATGTAGCTCACCGCCGCCCACGCAATGGCACAACCAATCAGCGTATCGATTACGCGAGGTAACGCCACTTCAAAACCTTCACCCAACAAGTTAAAACAAAGTAGCACCAAAAGTGTGATGAACATCGTTGCATGGGCGTATTGCACGTTACGGAAGGCAAAAAAGAGCACGCCGGTAATAACCAGTAGCACCAGTTGCCCTTCCAGTGACGGTACAAACCACAGCACAGGAATGCCAATGGCGATACCTACCAGCGTACCAATAATCCTTAACTTCAGGCGGTGGCGCGTGGCGTTATAGTTTGGCTGGCAGACAAACAAACTTGTCAGCAAGATCCAATACCCGTGATGCATTCCGGTTATCTGAATGATGGCGTAGCCGAAGCACAACACCAGCGACATTCTTACCGCATGACGGAAGAGGGCGGATTCCGGCGTGAAGTGACGGCTAAGACGCAGCCAGATATCACTCAATCCGTGCGGGCTGTCATCAGCGAGCTCATTTTCGTCATTATTATGGGGCAGTGCCTGGGCCTGTTCTGATTCAATTGTTGCCAGTTGGGCATCAATGGCGCGTAAATTGTTCAGCAAAAATCCCAGTGTTTTGAGTAAATCGGCAGGTGCGCCGTTATCGCGCATCCGCTCCAGCGCAGCATCAATATGCGTAAAAGCGCGCTCGAAATGCGGATCATGTTGATAAGGCTGACGCAGCAAAATACAGCGTGACAGTTGCTGGCACGCCTGGCCCTGCATCGACATCAGCCGCTGAAAACGGAACAGCACGTCGCTGTGGCGAAAATGTTCACGCAATGTTTGATACTGAATATGAGAAGAGCTGGCACGCTCGTGAATATCCTGCGCGACAAAGTAATAATGCAGCGTGCGACGCGTTCCCCGTTGACCACGATCGCCACGTAAGCGGGTCAGCAGCGAGAGTTTCGTCTGATTCAATGTCGCCATCAGCTGACCGTTGGCGAGAGCCAAATCGTACAGCGGTGCCTGGCTTTCATCTTCAATATCAGGATCAAACATGCGTGACTTGAGCTCAAGGTAACGCGCCAGTTGTTCATAGCAACGCGCCAGGTTGTCCTGCAGCGGGCGGACCGGGAACAGTAGATGACCAATAAGTGTCAGGACGTTGTACCAGACGGCACCGGCCAGCAGATACATCGGCTGCTGATACCAGTGCTCATACAGTGACGTCCCCAACATAGTGTAAATGGCGATCAGTAACGCACCGAAGGCAATTGTTGCATAGCGTTGACCCAGACCGCCGAGCAAAATGAAGCCGCTGGTAGAGAGCGTTAAGCCAATTGCAAATAGCCAGGGCCAGGGAAACAGCAATTCTACTGAGGCCGAGGCGATAAAAAAGCAGAACAGCGTAATGATGAGGTTACGCAAACGTCCCGCCAGCCGGTCATCGAGATCGGTCAGCGCCGCTGCCACCATCCCCAGCGTCAGCGGAATCGTCAGTTTTACATCACCCAGCCACCACGGAAACGCTGTGGTTCCACAAAGCGCAATAAAAATACGCGCGTAATACAGCCAGGCGCTGTTCCAGGTATAGCGTTTGAGCAAAGGACTTAGCATAAAGGCCATATTAGTGGATTATTCAAAACGACGACGTGCATTGGCTTCACGCGCAGCTTGCGCTGTTTCTACCGATACCACGCGACGACCGACCGGCCATAGTGCGATAGCGGCAATTTTAAAGTTCGCAATGCCGACAGGAATGCCAATGATGGAAATACATTGTGCGATGCCCGTTGCAATGTGCATCAGGCATAACCACCAGCCAAAGAAAATCAGCCAGAAAATATTCAATACCGTACCGCCAGTATTCAGCAGCACATTTTTGCCAGCCGGGTTCAGTTCATCGACATGAATAGCTTCATTGCCATAAGGCACCAGAGACAGTTTAGTGATCTCCCAGCAGGATCGTGTCAGCGGTAAGGTAAAAATCAGCACAATACTGACCAGAGTCGCCAACAGCCAGCCCAGAGTGGTGGCAAATCCGCCAAGCACAAAGTTCAGAATGTTCAAAACGGTACGCATAAAACCTCGCTTTACTGTGGTTTTCAGTAATGGGCGGCAATTGTAACGTTTTTTTGGGCTGGAGCACGTTTTCTCTGACGGTTACACTGATAAGAAATCATTTCGTGTGGATCTACAGAGTCATGGAACTGAAAGCGACAACGCTTGGAAAACGTCTGGCACAGCACCCTTACGATCGGGCGGTGATCCTCAATGCCGGGATTAAAGTCTCCGGTGATCGCCACGAATACCTTATTCCTTTCAATCAATTACTGGCGATTCACTGTAAGCGCGGTCTGGTATGGGGCGAGCTGGAATTTGTACTGCCGGACGAAAAAGTGGTGCGTCTGCACGGCACCGAATGGGGCGAGACGCAGCGTTTTTACCATCATCTTGATGCTCACTGGCGGCGGTGGAGTGGCGAGATGAGCGAAATTGCGTCTGGTGTTTTACTCCAGCAACTGGATTTGATTGCCACGCGCACTGGAGAAAATAAATGGCTGACGCGTGAGCAAACCTCTGGCATTCAGCAACAAATCCGCCAGGCTTTGTCGGCGTTGCCGTTGCCGGTTAACCGACTGGAAGAATTCGATAACTGCCGTGAGGCGTGGCGTAAATGTCAGGCCTGGTTGAAAGATATTGAAAGCGCTCGGTTGCAGCATAACCAGGCGTATACAGAAGCCATGCTTACCGAGTATGCAGATTTTTTCCGCCAGGTCGAGTCTTCACCGCTGAATCCGGCGCAGGCCCGGGCAGTCGTTAATGGCGAGCATTCTCTGTTAGTGCTGGCTGGTGCAGGAAGCGGAAAAACGTCGGTGCTGGTGGCCCGTGCAGGCTGGTTGCTGGCGCGTGGTGAAGCGTCCCCTGAGCAAATTTTATTGCTGGCGTTTGGTCGCAAAGCCGCTGAAGAGATGGACGAGCGTATTCGCGAACGGCTACATACCGAAGACATTACCGCACGCACGTTTCATGCGCTGGCGCTGCATATTATTCAGCAGGGCAGCAAAAAAGTTCCGATAGTCAGCAAACTGGAAAATGATACCGCTGCCCGTCATGAACTCTTTATTGCTGAGTGGCGCAAGCAATGCAGCGAAAAGAAAGCGCAGGCGAAGGGCTGGCGGCAATGGCTGACGGAAGAAATGCAGTGGTCAGTGCCAGAAGGTAACTTCTGGGATGATGAAAAATTACAGCGTCGTCTTGCCTCACGCCTCGATCGTTGGGTAAGTCTGATGCGGATGCACGGTGGCGCACAGGCAGAAATGATTGCCAGTGCACCCGAAGAGATTCGCGATCTGTTCAGTAAACGTATCAAGTTGATGGCCCCGTTATTAAAAGCCTGGAAAGGTGCGCTGAAGGCAGAAAACGCTGTCGATTTTTCGGGCCTTATTCACCAGGCGATTGTGATTCTGGAGAAAGGTCGCTTTATCAGCCCGTGGAAGCATATTCTGGTTGATGAATTTCAGGATATCTCGCCGCAGCGCGCAGCGTTGTTAGCGGCATTACGCAAGCAAAACAGTCAGACGACGTTGTTCGCCGTTGGTGATGACTGGCAGGCGATTTATCGCTTCAGCGGTGCGCAAATGTCGCTCACCACCGCTTTCCATGAAAACTTTGGTGAAGGCGATCGCTGCGATTTAGACACGACTTACCGTTTTAACAGTCGTATCGGTGAGGTGGCAAACCGGTTTATTCAGCAGAACCCAGGCCAGCTGAAAAAGCCGCTAAACAGCTTAACCAATGGAGACAAAAAAGCCGTCACGTTATTGGATGAGAGCCATCTTGACGCTTTGCTGGATAAGCTCTCTGGTTATGCCAAACCGGAAGAGCGCATTCTGATCCTGGCGCGTTACCATCACATGAGGCCTGCCAGCCTGGAAAAAGCGGCAACACGCTGGCCGAAGTTGCAAATCGACTTTATGACCATTCATGCCAGCAAAGGGCAACAGGCGGATTACGTCATCATCGTTGGCTTGCAGGAGGGAAGTGATGGTTTTCCGGCTGCGGCGCGGGAGTCGATTATGGAAGAGGCGCTACTGCCACCGGTTGAGGATTTCCCGGACGCTGAAGAACGGCGGTTAATGTACGTGGCGCTGACCCGGGCACGCCATCGGGTATGGGCACTGTTTAACAAAGAGAATCCCTCTCCCTTTGTGGAAATACTGAAAAATCTGGATGTGCCGGTGGCGAGAAAACCGTAAGAAACAGGTGGCGTTTGCCACCTGTGCAATATTACTTCAGACGGTCCGCGAGATAACGCTGATAATCGGGGATCAGAATATCGACCGCGTCGTTGAAATGCGGCGACTGGATAATGAAGTCTGCCGTTGCCACGTTGGTGGCGACCGGAATGTTCCATACCGTCGCCAGACGCAGCAAGGCTTTCACGTCAGGATCGTGCGGAACGGCATTTAGTGGGTCCCAGAAGAAAATCAATACATCAATTTTCCCTTCTGAGATCAATGCGCCAACCTGCTGGTCACCCCCCATTGGGCCACTCAACATCGCGTTGACGTTCATGCCGGTTGCACGGGAAATCAAGTTACCGGTAGTGCCTGTTGCATACAGTACGTGTTGTTCCAGTAACGGTTGATGTCGTTCCACCCAGCTCATCAGCATTTGTTTGCAGTGATCGTGTGCCACCAGCGCAATATGTTTCCGCGCAGGTAAAGTGCGTGTCGTCAGTTCCATAATGTACATCCGTAGTTAACTTTCCTACAGATTACTGTAAGCACTTATCGCTGCAAGAGAAAGACCGAAAAAGCCTGCGCACAGGCACAAAAATCTCAGGAAGATGGTTGTTTTTCCGCCCATTGCAGGAAAGTATTTCGCGTTTGTGGGTCAGCCAGTTTAAACCAATACTTCAGCCGTTGTTCTGTGAGCACCTGAGACTGCGGTGGAATAGCATCCAGCTCGGAAACACCCGAAAGCAGCGTACTGTCATCTGCCATCATCGTGGCAAATTGCGGTAGTGAAGCGCGTTTCGCGGATTTGTTATAGCGTTCAACCTCGACCTCATAATCAATCGTTTTTGCCGTTGAGGTAATGGCGAGAATATCCAGCTTTACCGGAATCGGCGTCGCATCGCCATCCAACAATTCAAGGCGCGGCGCGGCATCAAAATGGTTAGCTTCCCGCTCATTCTCCAGACGAGGCAGGCGAAAATTGACCTGGTTGATGAGCTGGGTATTAAAACTGACCACCAGCGGTGGGGAGATATACAGCCGTTCTTCACTATTGGAAAGATGAATCGTCTTCTCAACGCGAAACACTAACTGATGCGGTCCATTATCCAGTTCAATGCTGTCCGCACCGCGCAGCAGAGAGCTGGAAACCTTTTTACCGTCGAGTACCAGAAGATCGACATCGGTTGAAAGCCGCAGCGTGGTGGCAAAAACGGATACCGGCAAACATAATGCAATCAAGGTGGTCACGATGCCGGTTTTCATAGGTAGCTCCTGTCAAAAGACCGCCCGAATAATAATGTGTCAAAATTTTTCTTTAATCATACTTACTAACATATAGACATATTTCCCGCTTTTGCTCTCATTCATTCGTATTAGCTGCATGGTTGGCATGTCGGCTTTGTCGTACACTTTGTTAAACAGTCTGGAGGAAATAATGAAAGAAACCGATATTGCAGGCATTTTAACGTCCACTCACACCATTGCGCTGGTGGGGGCAAGCGACAAACCCGATCGTCCCAGCTATCGCGTGATGAAATATCTACTCGACCAGGGGTATCACGTCATTCCGGTTTCACCAAAAGTTGCCGGCAAAACGCTGCTGGGCCAGCAGGGGTATGGCACGCTGGCAGAAGTTCCGGAAAAAGTCGATATGGTCGATGTTTTCCGGAATTCAGAAGCGGCGTGGGGCGTGGCGCAGGAAGCGATCGCCATTGGCGCGAAAACCCTCTGGATGCAACTGGGGGTGATTAATGAGCAGGCGGCAGTACTGGCACGGGATGCCGGGTTAAATGTGGTGATGGATCGCTGCCCGGCTATTGAGATCCCTCGCCTGGGCCTGGCCAAATAAAAAATCCCCGGAAGGCCAAAACCTTCCGGGGATTTGTTCAGGGATTAGTTACGCAGACGCGGGGCCTGAAGTTGTTTGCGGATGGTCTGCGCCAGCTCATCCATGGATGGCTGTTCAGGATGTTCATCCTGCAATTCGCTACTTAGCTGGGCTTCAGCCAGGTAGGTATGAACCGGTAGGCCGTTATCGTCCTCCATCACCACGTGATACCACGGAGCGGCGCGAAGCTCGTCATTCACCGCCAGCTCATCAGGCGACGGTTCAGAGAGCGAATAAACCGGGTCGATATCCACGACCACTCCGAGATAACCTAACAGGGAATGGCGGACCTGCTGGCCGATACCGAATTTGCTGGCAATCATAGTCACCTCCCGGGAAATCTTTACCTTTGATATAAGGGTAAAATTCCACATTTCAAGTTACATGACGCGACAGGCAAACCCTTTCAGATATAGCCCTTCCGGATAGGTAGCGATCACCGGATGATCGGCTGCCTGACGGAACTGCTCTATAAATTGTACATCACGACCGGCATCAATTGCGGCATCCGCGATGATTTTCTGAAATAAATCGCTGGTCATCAGACCGGAACAGGAGAAAGTCAGGAGAACTCCACCTTCATTCAGCAACTGAATCGCCAGCATGTTGATGTCTTTATAGCCACGACATGCGCCCATCAACTGGCTTTTATTCTCAACAAACTTCGGCGGGTCCATCACGATAACGTCAAATTTTTCACCGCGATCGCGATAAGTACGCATCAATTTAAAGACATCATCACGGACAAACTCAGCCTTGCTCAGATCCAGTTTGTTCAGCTCAACGTTCTGCCGTGCAATATCCAGGGCTTCCTGGGAGGTATCAACGCTGACAACCTGGCTGCAACCGCCCATCAGTGCCGATACGGCGAAACCACCGGTATAGGAGAAACAGTTCAGTACGCGTTTATTTTCAACGTAGCGGCGGGTAGCCAGGCGGCTATCACGCTGATCCAGGTAGTAGCCCGTTTTGTGTCCGTGCTGAATATCCACCAGCAGCTTCATGCCGTGTTCTTCAATCGGCAGCAGGGCAGGCGGCAACTCGCCGGTGACGGGGCCCTGGGTCAGCTCCATCCCTTCTTTTTTACGTACCGCAACATCGCTGCGATCGTAAATCGCACATTCCGGGTACAGCGTTTGCAGGGCGCTAATTAATGCCGCGCGCTGATATTCTGCGCCAGCACTCAGTAGTTGCAGCACCAGAAAATTACCGAAACGATCGATAGTAATACCCGGCAGGCCATCAGATTCTCCGGCGATTAAACGATAGCTGTCGAGGCCATCTTTTTGCGCCAGCCAGTCACGCCATTTTTGCGCTTGTTGCAAACGGCGGGTAAAAAAAGCAATGTCGATAGATTCATTCGGGTCAAACGTCCAGACGCGCGCCCGGATTTGCGAAGCTGGCGAATAAGCGCCGCGTGCTAACCATTTTCCCTGATGATCAACAATATCGATGGTTTCCCCGAGGCTGGCTTTACCTTCCATGCGGGCAACGGCCCCGGAAAAGATCCACGGATGGCGACGAAGTAATGATTTTTCGCGCCCTTTGGCTAACACTAAACGTACACTCATAATTTACTTTTCTGTCGATGCAAAGAAATGGGCGTCATTGTCCGGAGTTTTCCATGGATTTGCAACGCGTCCATTAAGGATAAGGAGAGCAGCAATGTCGAAAGTCTGCATAATTGCCTGGGTTTACGGGCGAGTTCAGGGCGTTGGATTTCGCTATACCACGCAGTACGAAGCGAAAAAACTAGGATTAGCCGGGTACGCCAAAAATCTTGACGATGGCAGCGTGGAAGTGGTTGCCTGCGGTGAAGAAGGGCAGGTAGAAAAATTAATGCAGTGGTTAAAGAGTGGCGGCCCGCGTTCTGCGCGTGTAGAACGGGTGCTCAGCGAGCCGCATCATCCCTCGGGGGAATTAACCGATTTTCGTATCCATTAAATACATTTTACCGGTTTTGGCAGGCCAGCAATTTTGGTGGCTTGCTTAGCCGGACCTTTCGGAAACAGTCGGTATAAATAGCGGCTGTTACCTTTTTCTTCACCAAATTTATTCGCCATCGCTTTTACCAGCATACGAATCGCCGGAGAAGTATTGAATTCCAGATAGAAATCACGCACAAAACGCACCACTTCCCAGTGTTCTGGCGACAGCGAAATCCCTTCGTTCTCTGCAATCACCACTGCCAGCGGCTCACTCCACTGGCTGCTTTCTTTGAGATAGCCTTCGGTATCCGTTTCTATCTCTTTACCTTCGAAGATCAGCATAATTATTACTACCTTAATCAGACTGGCGGCAGTGTAACAAAAAACAAAGCCCCGCATAAAGCGAGGCTCGGTAAGTAACCCTGGGCGAGATTAATCGCGGCTGGCGAAGCCCAGAATGCTCAGCAGGCTGACGAAGATGTTGTACAGCGAAACATACAGGCTAACTGTGGCACGAATATAGTTCGTTTCACCGCCATGAATGATGTTGCTGGTTTCAAACAAAATAGCGCCAGAGGAGATCAGAATGAAGACCGCGCTGATCGCCAGATGCAGAGCAGGCAGTTGCAGGAAGATATTAGCAACCATACCAATCAGCACCACCACAATACCCGCCATCAGCATACCGCCGAGGAACGACATATCTTTGCGGGTGGTCAGCACATACGCAGAGCAGCAGAAGAACACCAACGCCGTTCCGCCCAGTGCCATAGCGATTACGTCACCCATTCCGGCAGACAGGTAGGTGTTCAGAATTGGTCCGAGGATATATCCCAGAAAACCGGTAAAGGCGAATGCGGAGATAATCCCGGTCGGCTTATTCGCCGTTTTATAGGTCAGGAACATCAAACCATACATACCCACCAGCGTCAGAATCAGACCCGGAGATGGCAGCATCAGCACCGTACTGGCAGTTGCGGTAATCGCCGAAAAGGCCAGCGTCAGGCTCAGCAGAAAATAGGTATTACGCAGCACCTTATGGGTGCTAAGCAGCGATGTACGGTCATGTGAAGAACTAACAATACGATCCATTGAGTCACTCTCTATGACAGATGTAATTAATTAAGCAGCATAATGATAATGCGTAAGGGCACCCAGAAGTTTTACCCATCTTTACGCATTTGATCTGGAACAGGTTTAACAGCGGATTATCAGGTCATTAAGCAAATATAACGCCCTGAGAATTTCGACAGGCAAAAGAAAAAGGGGTTAGCAGTTAGCTAACCCCTTATCTTATTTGGCGGAAGCGCAGAGATTCGAACTCTGGAACCCTTTCGGGTCGCCGGTTTTCAAGACCGGTGCCTTCAACCGCTCGGCCACACTTCCGGAATGACGCGCACTATAAACATCCCGATGCGGCGTGTAAACCCCTAATTTGTTTGTTTGCCTGAAAAACAGCCAAAAGTGCATTGATAGCGTGAAATAACAGCAGATTGATCATTTCATCACCATGAATTCCTTCTCTTTTACTCGTTTAGCAACCGGCTAAACATCCCCACTGCCCGGCAAAAAGAAAAATAGGTCCATTTTTATCGCTAAAAGATAAATCCACACAGTTTGTATTGTTTTGTGCAAAAGTTTCACTACGCTTTATTAACATTACTTTCTGGCGACGTGCGCCAGTGCAGAAGGATGAGCTTTCGTTTTCAGCATCTCACGTGAAGCGATGGTTTGCCTTGCTACAGGGACGTCGCTTGCCGACCATAAGCGCCCGGTGTCCTGCCGGTGTCGCAAGGAGAAGAGACGTGCGATATGAATAACGAGGAAACATTTTACCAGGCCATGCGGCGTCAGGGCGTTACCCGGCGCAGCTTTCTCAAATATTGTAGTCTGGCTGCCACGTCGCTGGGATTAGGCGCGGGAATGGCACCAAAGATTGCCTGGGCGCTGGAGAACAAACCGCGCATTCCGGTGGTATGGATCCACGGTCTGGAATGCACCTGCTGTACCGAATCTTTTATCCGCTCCGCTCACCCGCTGGCAAAGGACGTCATCCTTTCCCTGATTTCCCTCGATTACGACGATACTTTGATGGCTGCCGCCGGAACCCAGGCGGAAGAAGTCTTTGAAGACATCATCACGCAATACAATGGCAAATATATCCTCGCAGTAGAAGGTAATCCGCCGCTGGGCGAGCAGGGGATGTTCTGTATCAGCAGCGGTCGACCGTTTATTGAGAAACTCAAACGTGCCGCTGCCGGAGCCAGCGCGATTATCGCCTGGGGAACCTGCGCGTCCTGGGGCTGCGTGCAGGCCGCGCGACCCAATCCGACGCAGGCAACGCCTATCGACAAAGTCATCACCGACAAACCTATTATCAAAGTACCTGGCTGCCCGCCGATCCCGGATGTGATGAGCGCCATCATTACTTACATGGTGACCTTTGATCGCTTGCCAGATGTCGACAGAATGGGCCGTCCGTTGATGTTCTATGGTCAGCGAATCCACGATAAATGCTATCGCCGCGCTCACTTCGACGCCGGAGAGTTCGTCCAGAGTTGGGATGATGACGCTGCCCGCAAAGGTTACTGCCTGTACAAAATGGGCTGCAAAGGGCCTACCACCTATAACGCCTGTTCCTCCACACGCTGGAACGATGGCGTTTCCTTCCCGATCCAGTCAGGTCACGGCTGCCTGGGTTGTGCGGAAAATGGTTTCTGGGATCGCGGTTCGTTCTACAGCCGCGTGGTAGATATTCCACAAATGGGTACTCATTCCACCGCCGACACCGTCGGTTTAACCGCGCTTGGCGTGGTGGCAGCGGCTGTTGGTGTGCACGCAGTCGCCAGCGCCGTTGACCAGCGCAGACGTCATAACCAGCAACCTACAGAAACCGAACATCAGCCAGGCAATGAGGATAAACAGGCATGAGCACTCAGTACGAAACTCAGGGATACACCATCAATAATGCCGGACGCCGCCTGGTGGTCGACCCGATTACGCGCATTGAAGGCCACATGCGCTGCGAAGTGAATATTAACGATCAGAATGTGATCACCAATGCCGTCTCCTGCGGCACCATGTTTCGCGGGCTGGAGATCATCCTGCAAGGGCGTGACCCGCGCGATGCGTGGGCGTTCGTTGAACGTATCTGCGGCGTCTGTACTGGCGTACACGCCCTGGCTTCGGTTTACGCCATCGAAGATGCCATCGGTATTAAAGTGCCGGACAACGCCAATATCATCCGCAACATTATGCTGGCAACGCTCTGGTGCCACGATCATCTGGTGCACTTCTATCAGCTTGCCGGGATGGACTGGATCGATGTGTTAGATGCGCTGAAAGCCGACCCGCGGAAAACCTCCGAACTGGCGCAAAGTCTCTCCTCTTGGCCGAAATCATCCCCTGGCTATTTCTTCGACGTACAAAATCGCCTGAAGAAATTCGTTGAAGGCGGCCAGTTGGGGATCTTCCGCAATGGCTACTGGGGGCACCCGCAGTACAAACTGCCGCCAGAAGCCAACCTGATGGGCTTTGCCCACTATCTCGAAGCTCTCGATTTCCAGCGTGAAATTGTCAAAATCCACGCTGTCTTTGGCGGTAAAAACCCGCATCCAAACTGGATTGTCGGCGGGATGCCTTGCGCCATTAACATTGACGAAAGCGGCGCGGTCGGGGCGGTCAATATGGAACGCCTGAACCTGGTGCAGTCGATTATCACCCGCACGGCGGATTTCATTAACAACGTGATGATCCCCGACGCCTTAGCCATTGGTCAGTTCAACAAACCGTGGAGCGAAATCGGCACGGGTCTTTCTGATAAATGCGTCCTCAGCTATGGCGCATTCCCGGATATTGCCAACGACTTTGGTGAGAAAAGTCTGCTGATGCCTGGCGGCGCGGTGATTAACGGCGACTTCAACAATGTGCTGCCAGTGGATTTGGTTGATCCGCAGCAGGTGCAGGAGTTTGTCGATCACGCCTGGTATCGTTATCCCAACGATCAGGTTGGGCGTCATCCGTTCGATGGCATCACCGACCCGTGGTACAACCCCGGCGATGTCAAAGGCAGCGATACCAACATTCAGCAGCTGAATGAACAGGAACGCTACTCGTGGATCAAAGCGCCACGCTGGCGCGGTAACGCGATGGAAGTGGGGCCGCTGGCACGCACGTTAATCGCTTATCACAAAGGCGATGCGGCGACCGTTGAGTCGGTCGATCGCATGATGTCAGCGTTGAACCTGCCGCTTTCCGGCATCCAGTCAACGTTGGGCCGCATTTTGTGTCGCGCGCACGAAGCGCAGTGGGCCGCAGGTAAGTTGCAGTATTTCTTCGATAAGCTGATGACCAATCTGAAAAACGGCAATCTCGCCACTGCTTCCACTGAAAAATGGGAACCTACAACCTGGCCGACAGAGTGCCGTGGCGTCGGCTTTACCGAAGCGCCGCGCGGGGCGTTAGGCCACTGGGCTGCCATTCGCGATGGCAAGATTGATCTCTATCAGTGCGTGGTGCCGACCACCTGGAACGCCAGCCCGCGCGATCCTAAAGGGCAAATTGGCGCTTATGAAGCGGCGCTGATGAACACCAAAATGGCGATCCCCGAGCAACCGCTGGAGATCCTGCGTACTCTGCACAGCTTTGATCCGTGCCTCGCCTGTTCAACACACGTGCTGGGCGACGACGGTAGCGAGCTGATCTCCGTGCAGGTGCGTTAACAGCGAAGGAGAATCATCATGCAACAGAAAAGCGACAACGTTGTCAGTCACTATGTCTTTGAAGCACCCGTGCGGATATGGCACTGGCTGACGGTGTTATGCATGGCGGTGTTGATGGTCACCGGTTACTTTATCGGCAAGCCGCTACCTTCCGTCAGCGGCGAGGCGACGTATCTGTTCTATATGGGCTACATCAGGTTAATTCACTTCAGCGCCGGGATGATTTTTACCGTGGTCTTGCTGATGCGGATCTACTGGGCTTTTGTTGGCAATCGTTACTCCCGCGAGCTGTTTATCGTGCCGGTATGGCGTAAAAGCTGGTGGCAGGGCGTGTGGTATGAAATCCGCTGGTATCTGTTTCTGGCAAAACGTCCGAGTGCCGATATAGGCCATAACCCCATCGCCCAGGCGGCGATGTTCGGCTATTTCCTGATGTCAGTTTTTATGATCATCACCGGCTTTGCGCTGTACAGCGAACACAGCCAGTACGCTATTTTTGCGCCGTTCCGTTATGTGGTGGAATTTTTCTACTGGACGGGCGGCAACTCAATGGACATTCACAGCTGGCATCGGCTGGGGATGTGGCTGATTGGCGCGTTTGTGATCGGTCATGTCTACATGGCGCTGCGTGAAGACATCATGTCCGACGACACAGTGATCTCCACCATGGTCAACGGCTACCGTAGCCACAAATTTGGCAAAATAAGTAACAAGGAGCGTTCATGAGCGAGCAACGCGTGGTGGTAATGGGGCTGGGCAATCTGCTGTGGGCCGATGAAGGCTTCGGCGTGCGGGTGGCGGAACGGTTGTATGCCCATTACCACTGGCCCGATGAAGTCGAGATTGTTGATGGCGGCACTCAGGGACTGAACTTGCTGGGGTATGTCGAAAGCGCCAGCCACTTGCTGATTCTCGACGCCATTGATTACGGGTTGGAACCCGGAACGCTGCGAACATATGCCGGAGAACGCATTCCGGCTTATCTCAGCGCGAAGAAAATGAGCCTGCACCAGAACAGCTTCTCCGAAGTGCTGGCGCTGGCGGATATACGTGGTCATTTGCCAGCACATATTGCCCTCGTCGGTCTGCAACCCGCAATGCTCGACGACTACGGCGGTAGCCTGAGCGAACTGGCACGGGAGCGACTGCCCGCAGCGGAACAGGCGGCGCTGGCGCAGCTGGCTGCATGGGGAATTGTGCCGCAACCGGCTAATGAATCGCGCTGTCTCAATTATGACTGTCTGTCGATGGAAAATTATGAAGGCATTCGCTTGCGCCAGTACCGGATGACGCTGGAGGAGCAGAGATGAGCAACGACACGCCATTTGATGCGTTGTGGCAACGAATGCTGGCGCGCGGCTGGACGCCGGTCAGTGAATCCCGTCTTGACGACTGGCTTACGCAAGCGCCAGACGGCGTGGTGTTATTAAGCAGTGACCCGAAACGCACGCCAGAAGTCAGCGATAACCCGGTCATGATTGGCGAATTACTGCGCGAGTTTCCCGACTATACATGGCAGGTAGCGATTGCTGATCTTGAGCAGAGCGAAGCCATCGGCGATCGCTTTGGCGTCTTTCGCTTTCCCGCCACATTAGTGTTTACCGGCGGAAACTATCGCGGCGTGCTGAATGGTATTCACCCGTGGGCGGAACTGATAAACCTGATGCGCGGGCTTGTCGAACCGCAGCAGGAGCGTGCCTCATGAGCGAAACTTTTTTCCATCTGCTGGGGCCAGGAACGCAACCGAACGATGACAGTTTCAGCATGAATCCACTGCCGATCACCTGTCAGGTGAATGGTGAACCGAGTATGGCGGCCCTGGAGCAATGTGCTCACAGCCCGCAGGTGATTGCGCTGTTAAACGAGTTACAACATCAACTAAGCGAACGCCAGCCGCCGCTGGGTGAGGTACTGGCAGTCGATCTGTTAAATCTCAACGCCGACGATCGTCACTTTATCAATACGCTTCTCGGGGAAGGGGAAGTGTCAGTGCGCATTCAGCAGGCTGACGACAGTGAAAGTGAAATACAGGAGGCGATCTTCTGCGGATTATGGCGGGTGCGCAGACGTTGCGGCGAACAGTTGCTGGAGGACAAACTGGAGGCTGGCTGCGCGCCGCTGGCATTGTGGCAGGCGGCAACGCAAAACGTCTTGCCGACAGATTCGCTGTTACCGCCGCCCATTGATGGCCTGATGAATGGCCTACCGTTGGCTCATGAATTACTGGCACATGTACGTAATCCTGACGCGCAGCCGCACAGCATTAATCTGACGCAATTACCTATCAGCGAGGCTGATCGGTTTTTTCTCTCACGTCTCTGTGGGCCGGGAAATATTCAGATTCGTACCATTGGCTATGGCGAGAGCTATATCAACGCCACGGGGTTACGCCATGTCTGGCATTTACGCTGTACGGACACCTTAAAAGGCCCTTTACTGGAAAGTTATGAAATCTGCCCAATACCGGAAGTGGTGCTGGCAGCGCCAGAAGATTTGGTCGACTCTGCGCAGCGGCTTAGCGAGGTATGTCAGTGGCTGGCGGAAGCTGCACCGACGTAAAAAGACGGTAAGTATCGCTTTCAGTCTTATGAATATCGCAATCGGCGAATACCTCTGGTCGTAGAGTTTCAGGATAAAGAGGGAGATCTACCATTATCGGGTTATTTTTCTCTCTTCGCCTACAGGAGTGCGCATGTGGGATGTCATTGATTTATCGCGCTGGCAGTTTGCTCTGACCGCGCTGTATCACTTTTTATTTGTACCCCTTACCCTGGGGCTGATTTTTTTGCTGGCTATCATGGAAACCATTTATGTGGTCACCGGCAAAACGATCTACCGCGATATGACGCGCTTCTGGGGTAAGCTCTTCGGTATCAACTTTGCTCTTGGCGTGGCTACCGGCCTGACCATGGAGTTTCAGTTTGGTACTAACTGGTCATTCTATTCCAACTATGTGGGCGATATTTTTGGCGCACCGCTGGCGATGGAAGCATTAATGGCCTTCTTCCTCGAATCCACCTTTGTCGGGCTGTTCTTCTTCGGCTGGCAACGGCTGAATAAATACCAGCACCTGCTGGTGACGTGGCTGGTGGCGTTCGGTTCAAATCTCTCTGCGTTGTGGATATTGAATGCCAACGGTTGGATGCAATACCCGACCGGTGCGCATTTTGATATCGACACCCTTCGTATGGAAATGACCAGCTTCAGCGAGCTGGTCTTTAACCCGGTCAGCCAGGTGAAATTTGTGCACACCGTAATGGCGGGCTACGTGACCGGGGCCATGTTTATTATGGCGATCAGCGCCTGGTATTTACTGCGCGGACGGGAGCGCGATGTTGCATTACGCTCGTTTGCCATCGGTTCCGTCTTCGGTACTCTGGCGATTATCGGTACGCTGCAACTCGGAGATAGTTCGGCGTATGAAGTCGCGCAAGTACAACCGGTAAAACTGGCGGCAATGGAAGGGGAGTGGCAAACGGAACCTGCACCTGCACCGTTCCATGTGGTTGCCTGGCCGGAACAGGATCAAGAGCGTAACGCCTTTGCCATCAAAATTCCTGCGCTGCTAGGGATCCTCGCCACTCACTCATTAGATAAACCCGTGCCGGGTCTGAAGAATTTGATGGCTGAAACCTACCCACGCTTGCAACGCGGACGTATGGCCTGGCTGTTAATGCAGGAAATATCGCAAGGCAATCGTGAGCCGCATGTGTTGCAGGCATTCCGGGAGCTGGAAGGCGACCTTGGTTACGGCATGTTACTCTCCCGCTATGCGCCGGATATGAATCATGTCACAGCTGCACAGTACCAGGCGGCGATGCGTGGCGCGATACCTCAGGTTGCGCCGGTATTCTGGAGTTTCCGCATCATGGTGGGCTGTGGTTCTCTGCTGCTACTGGTGATGCTGATTGCGCTTGTCCAGACGCTGCGTGGCAAAATTGACCAGCATCGCTGGGTGCTGAAAATGGCGCTCTCGAGTTTGCCGCTGCCGTGGATTGCGATTGAAGCCGGGTGGTTTATGACCGAGTTTGGTCGTCAGCCGTGGGCGATACAGGACATCTTACCGACATACTCCGCGCACTCCGCTTTAACCACAGGACAACTGGCTTTCTCACTGATCATGATCGTAGGGCTTTACACCCTGTTCTTAATCGCCGAAGTCTACCTGATGCAGAAATATGCCCGTCTGGGGCCGAGCGCGATGCAGAGTGAACAACCGACGCAGCAACAGGGGTAAAGGAGAAAATCATGTTTGATTATGAAACATTGCGCTTCATCTGGTGGCTGCTGATTGGCGTGATCCTGGTGGTCTTTATGATCTCCGATGGATTTGACATGGGGATCGGCTGTCTGCTGCCGCTGGTGGCGCGTAATGATGATGAACGCCGGATAGTGATAAACAGCGTTGGCGCGCACTGGGAAGGCAATCAGGTCTGGTTAATCCTCGCAGGTGGGGCATTATTTGCCGCCTGGCCCAGAGTGTATGCAGCGGCGTTTTCCGGCTTTTATGTGGCGATGATTCTGGTGCTGTGCTCGCTGTTCTTCCGCCCGCTGGCCTTCGATTATCGCGGAAAAATCGCCGATGCACGCTGGCGTAAAATGTGGGATGCCGGACTGGTCATCGGCAGTCTGGTACCGCCGGTAGTCTTCGGTATTGCCTTCGGCAACTTGCTGCTCGGCGTGCCGTTTGCCTTCACACCGCAATTACGCGTGGAATATCTCGGCAGCTTTTGGCAACTGCTGACGCCATTCCCTTTATTGTGCGGATTGCTCAGCCTTGGGATGGTGATTTTGCAAGGTGGCGTCTGGTTACAACTAAAAACTGTTGGTGCGATTCATCTGCGTTCACAGCTGGCGACCAAACGCGCCGCACTGCTGGTGATGCTCTGCTTTTTGCTGGCGGGTTACTGGCTGTGGGTCGGTATTGATGGCTTTGTACTGCTCGCCCAGGATGCTAACGGTCCTTCCAATCCGTTAATGAAACTGGTGGCAGTGCTACCTGGTGCCTGGATGAATAATTTCGTCGAATCGCCCGTTCTGTGGATCTTCCCGCTGCTGGGGTTCTTCTGCCCATTGCTGACGGTGATGGCGATTTATCGTGGTCGCCCGGGTTGGGGATTTTTGATGGCGTCATTGATGCAATTTGGCGTGATTTTCACGGCAGGCATCACGCTGTTCCCCTTTGTCATGCCGTCAAGCGTGAGTCCGATCTCCAGCCTGACGTTGTGGGACAGTACTTCCAGTCAGCTGACGCTGAGCATTATGTTGGTAATCGTGCTGATATTTTTGCCCATTGTGTTGCTCTACACTCTCTGGAGCTACTACAAAATGTGGGGGCGCATGACGACAGAAACTCTCCGCCGTAACGAAAACGAGCTGTACTAAGGAGCAGGAACAATGTGGTATTTACTTTGGTTCGTCGGCATTTTGTTGATGTGTTCGCTCTCCACCCTTGTGTTGGTATGGCTGGACCCGCGTCTGAAAAGTTAACGAACGTAAGCCTGATAAGGCGCATTAGCGTCGCATCAGGCAATCAATAATGTCAGATATGAAAAGCGGAAACATATCGATGAAAGCGATCTTGATCCCATTCTTATCTCTTCTGATTCCGTTCACCCCGCAATCTGCATTCGCTCAGAGTGAGCCGGAGCTGAAGCTGGAAAGTGTGGTGATTGTCAGTCGTCATGGTGTGCGTGCCCCAACCAAGGCCACGCAACTGATGCAGGATGTCACCCCAGACGCATGGCCAACATGGCCGGTAAAACTGGGATGGCTGACACCGCGCGGTGGTGAGCTAATCGCCTATCTCGGACATTACCAACGCCAGCGTCTGGTAGCCGATGGATTGCTGGCGAAAAAGGGCTGCCCGCAGTCTGGTCAGGTCGCGATTATTGCTGATGTCGACGAGCGTACCCGTAAAACAGGCGAAGCCTTCGCCGCCGGGCTGGCACCTGACTGTGCAATAACCGTACATACCCAGGCAGATACGTCCAGTCCCGATCCGTTATTTAATCCTCTAAAAACTGGCGTTTGCCAACTGGATAACGCGAACGTGACTGACGCGATCCTCAGCAGGGCAGGAGGGTCAATTGCTGACTTTACCGGGCATCGGCAAACGGCGTTTCGCGAACTGGAACGGGTGCTTAATTTCCCGCAATCAAACTTGTGCCTTAACCGTGAGAAACAGGACAAAAGCTGTTCATTAACGCAGGCATTACCATCGGAACTCAAGGTGAGCGCCGACAATGTCTCATTAACCGGTGCGGTAAGCCTCGCATCAATGCTGACGGAAATATTTCTCCTGCAACAAGCACAGGGAATGCCGGAGCCGGGGTGGGGAAGGATCACCGATTCACACCAGTGGAACACGTTGCTAAGTTTGCATAACGCGCAGTTTTATTTGCTACAACGCACGCCAGAGGTTGCCCGCAGCCGCGCCACCCCGTTGTTGGATTTGATCATGACAGCGTTGACGCCCCATCCACCGCAAAAACAGGCGTATGGTGTAACATTACCCACTTCAGTGCTGTTTATCGCCGGACACGATACTAATCTGGCAAATCTCGGCGGCGCACTGGAGCTCAACTGGACGCTTCCAGGTCAGCCGGATAACACGCCGCCAGGGGGGGAACTGGTGTTTGAACGCTGGCGTCGGCTAAGCGATAACAGCCAGTGGATTCAGGTTTCGCTGGTCTTCCAGACTTTACAGCAGATGCGTGATAAAACGCCGCTGTCATTAAATACGCCGCCCGGAGAGGTGAAACTGACCCTGGCAGGATGTGAAGAGCGAAATGCGCAGGGCATGTGTTCGTTGGCAGGTTTTACGCAAATCGTGAATGAAGCACGCATACCGGCGTGCGCTCTCCATCAAGACAAATAAACATTTGCCGCTGTTGGTCCTCGCAGGCCATTTACGCGGCAAAATTCCACACGTAATCCTGGTATAAGCACTTCTGCGTCGCGGGGAGTGAATGCGGAAATATGGACCTGGACTTCTTTACGACCGTCGGAGGGGATAATGAATCCTTTGCCGCTTTTGCGATCAAAGGTTTTGACAATTCCTGTCATTTTACGGGACAAACAAATTCCTTACTGAAAATACTGCGCTGCACTATACGGGGTTAATAAAATAAAGCCAGCGATATTTAAGACCGCCGGACGGCTAAAATAAAATTTGATTAATCTCAATTATCATGCGTTAATAGCTGCGTCGGTTTGAAAGACAGACAGCATACAAAGTAGTTTACTAAAGCAGTTCTCATTATCAGGCATTATCCCCTTCTTTTGAGTCTCTCTCCTGAACACTAAGTAGTTTCTGTATTAAAGCCCTGTTTGCCAAAAGGCCCAAAATGAAGGAAGTAAAATATGTCTAATAAAATGACTGGTTTAGTAAAATGGTTTAACGCAGATAAAGGTTTTGGCTTTATCACTCCTGATGATGGCAGCAAAGACGTTTTCGTCCATTTCACCGCCATCCAGAGCAATGAATTCCGCACGCTGAACGAAAATCAGAAAGTTGAATTTTCTATTGAGCAGGGGCAACGTGGTCCCGCGGCAGCGAACGTTGTTACGCTCTAAGGTTGCCGTTATTACTCAACATCTCCATTTCCGCTGTCCATGTTGTCATGGTTCACAGTACCGCACATCAGCATTCGATGTGACGGAGCGAAATCCTTTAGGGGCAAAGTGTATTTTTTGTAAATCGACGATGATCACCTTTGATAACGTCGCGCTGCAAATACGCACTGACCATGCGCCGCTGGATTTCACAAAATAATATCAGGCTCCCTCGTGGAGCCTTTTTTATATCAGCCTTATTTTTCTTCAACGCTGTATGTATAGTAAGCGATAACCTGTTGATTATTGAATCTTTCGGGGAGATGGCTTATAACATTTCTTACCTGACCAGGGTACCGGGAACCAACACCTTACTGGCGTGTTGCTGTCTTTTAAGACCAGAAGAGGTTAACAGTGAATATTGAAGAGTTAAAAAAACAAGCCGAAACGGAAATCGCTGACTTTATCGCGCAAAAAATCGCCGAGCTGAACAAGAATACAGGGAAAGAAGTCTCTGAAATTCGCTTCACCGCACGAGAAAAAATGACCGGGCTTGAAAGTTATGATGTCAAAATCAAAATAATGTGATTTTGTGAACATCACCCCGTGCGAGGTGATGTTCCGCTTGTTGCTAATTTAGTGCCCAATCATTGGCGCTTGGGGAATTAAGCGTCGGTACAATTCCTCCGGCACCGGGCTTTGCCATACTCCCGCATACATTGCGTAACCAATCACCGCAAACATAATCCCCAGAACCAGTAGCGTCATTAACCAGCCAGACAACGCAAAGGCTTTTTTATTTGCCGCAGGTTTTTGCAGTGAAAAGGTCAATGTTGAGGCTACCGGACATGACTCTACGCAAGTCATACAACCGGTACATTCCACGGTTCGTACCTGAATTAATTTATCGACCGGGATCCGCGATGGGCAATTTTTTGCGCATTTGCCACAATCGATACAACTTTCGGCATTGCGACGAATCTTAAACGGCGACAATAGCGAAACCACGCCCATCAGCGCGCCATATGGGCAAAGATAACGACACCAGGCATGGCGAATAAACAGACTGACAATCAGCAAAACGGTCACGCTGATTAATGTCGCGGTCCCCATATGACGAAAGAAATCGAGCATTTTAACGTCCATCACCACGCTGTAGGGCGACAACATAAAATAGTGAATCGCCTGAGCGGGCATCAATAACGCGATATAGAGAAAAAAACTCAACAGCAAATACTTCACGCCGCGCAGAGGAATATCCAGCCAGCGGGGAAGGACAAATTGCCGACCAAACAGTTTGTTACCGAGATCGCCGATTAATTCAGAAAGCGTACCAACCGGGCATAACCATGAACAAAAGGCCTTTTTTAGTAATAGACTGATGACGATAAAAGCGACCAATAACAGCATCGCGGCGGCGTGGACGGACGGTAACTGGCCTGTTGCAAGGCTATATTTCAGATTCATCAGACCGGCAATCGGTAGCCAGCCTTCGATGCCTCCTGGCCTGGCGACAAATGTCGTACTACCTGCCGTTTCGTAATAGCGCACCCAATACCAGAACGTGATGGCAATATAAATATTAATTGCCAACAGTAATAATTGCGTCGCTTTACGCCAGGTCGTGGCATTGCGCCAGTCATTCCACGGTAATTTGCCGCCCGTCGTGCCTGGCCGCCGCTGCCAGCGGGTTCTTTTTTTCTCTGCCATGATTTTGCCAGTCCGTTAAGTTGCATACCAAATGCCACTATTCTAGTTGTTCTTAACTGGCTGATATTGATTCAAATCGTGTTCAGGTCTTTCTTATTAACCATGCTTCCAGAGCGGCAACACTGCGTGTAATTTCTTCGTGTGGAAGGGGGGCAGATAATGGCTGCTGCTCCAGTTGTGCGCATAGCTGGCTGGCGCTACGCATTCCCAGACTCGAGCAACTGCTTTTTAGCTGATGCGCGGCACGCTTTATTTTCTCGCTATCCTCACTGGCGCGGGCAATGTCGATGTCATCGAGAAGCGGCAGGGCATGTTGTGTAAATAATACCAGCCATTCGTGGATCTTCTCCGTCCCCATTAACTGAGCATCTTCATTGAGTTGCGATACATCCAGCGGTTGTTCGTTATTAGCTGGCAGTTGGAGATAGTGCGCCAGTAACTGACCGAGCACTTCACGCGGCACCGGTTTAGGGATAATCCCGCGAAATAGCGAACTGGTACGCTGGCGCAACGTTTCGTCGATGACATGGGCGCTAAAGCCAATCAAAACCAGCGACGGATATTGCTGTGCCAGTTGTCGGGCAAGCGTAATGCCGTCGATATCCGGTAGATCAAAATCCACCAGTGCGGCAGCAAACGGTTCGCTATTTTGCAGTGCCTCTAAAGCCTGCGCGGCATTGCCAACAGCAACGACCTGCGCACCACTGTTGTTCAGCATCTCAACGGTAATTCGCTGGGTTAGCGGGTTATCTTCAATTAACAGCAAACGTAAACCGTGCAGACACACCGCCTGATTGACTGTTTTTGGCACGGGGGCAGTGGCAACACGTAACGGCAAGCGTAAACAAAAACAGCTTCCAACCTCCGGTGTGCTGGTGGCGCTCAGTTCGCCGCCCATCGCCTGGGCCAGACGGCTACTGATAGTCAGCCCCAGCCCGGTGCCGCCGCGTTTGCCGCTAACCTGAACAAATGGCTGGAAGATTTCAGCCAGTTTCGTGGGATCAATACCGCAGCCGCTGTCTTCCACTTCGACCAGCCATTGTTCGCCATCAGTGCGACTACGCAGGATAATGTGCCCTTCGTCGGTGAAACGCAGAGCGTTGCTCAACAGGTTGGTAATGACCTGACGAATACGCCGCGGATCGCCCATTAACGCAGTCGGTACATCGTCGGCAATTTCTGTTGCCAGGTGAATCGGGCGACCTTTCACCCGTCCGCTCATTAATTGCAGGGTACTTTCCAGCAGCGGGCGCGGTTCAAAGGGTTCATCGCTGACCGAAACATTCTTGCCGCCTGCTTCGATAGCCGAATAATCGAGAATATCGTTGAGGATGGTCAGCAACGATTCACCAGAGTCAGTAATTGCGCGCAAATCATCGCGCTGGGCGTTAAGTGCGGGGTTATCTGCCAGCAGCTGTGCGGTGCCGAGAATACCGTACAGCGGTGTGCGGATCTCATGGCTCATCGCCGCCAGAAACGCCGATTTTGCCTGGCTGGCTTTTTCTGCTTCCGCCCGTGCCTGTCGGTGTTCTATCACCAGTTCCTGCAATTCAGCTGTACGCGCTTTGACCTGTGCCGCCAGCTGTTCGCGGTGGCGATTCAGTGCATGAACACTGCTGCGAAACGCATCCATCAGCCGCCCGATGGTGTCCAGCTCCCGCACGCCAGCGGTTTCCGGAAAAGGGGAGTCGATATCACCGTCCAGTAAGCGTTGCAGCGCCTGCGTTTGTTCGGCAAGTGGACGCGTGACTGAGCGATAAACCACGCGCCAGAGGATCAGAATCAGTGCGCAAAGTGAAACCATCCCCAGCAATAACAGGCTGTACTGCCCGCGTGCACTGGCTTTTTCCAGATGCGCCAGACCGTGCTGATTACGCAGCTCAATGGTGTCGACCAGTTGACTGACTTCGCTACTAAACTGCGCGAACTGGGCGATGTTATTTTGCGTGAGAGTTTGCAGGCGATGACTGATTTCACTGTCCTGCTGATACAGCGCCAGCAAATCGCTATATTGGCTAACGGAAGTTAACGTTGTTGCAACCTGAGCACGAACTCCCGGATCTTCAATGCGTATTTGCCGACGTTGCAGAATTTTCACCGCATTATTGAGCTGCTTTTCCAGCGTTGGCGCATTTTTCTGGATCTGTTCCAGCCCCAGATTCATCACCATTTGCTGCACCCGCAGGGCGCTAAGGCGCAGTTCATTCATCTGGTTAACATACTCAAGATCGATATCAATCAGCCGATCGAGTGCACTTTCTGCGGCCTGACGCTGATGTTGTTCGATCAAATCGTAAATCCCGGCCTGGGTCGCTCCGGCGGAGGTTGCCGCATTATTCGCCTGATCTTGCGCCAGGCGTGCGATCTCATCGGCGGCGGCGACTATCTGCTGACTGAGTCGCTGTTGTTGCTGGCGCAGTTGCAAACGCTGCCCCACCAGTTCCCCTTGCTGACGTAACGAACGGGAGATCTCCTGCTCCTGTTGTTCAATAGCGGTGGTATCAAAACCTTGTTCCCGTAACGCTTGCAGCAACGCATTAATCTTCAGGCTTTGTGCGGTGAGCATTCGCCCCTGCGCCTGCCACATCTTTTCGTTATCGGCACTGGTCAGGTTCTGCGCGGCGAAAAGTTCCCAGGCGCTGGCTTCGCTCAACTGGCGCGCCATATTCATGGTAGGAATCAATGCCTGAGTGTTGTCTTTTTCCACCTGGCTGATAAAGCGCAGGTTGTACCATCCCACCAGGGTACTGGTCAGGGTTAACAGCGCCATCAGGGCAAAGCCCATCCAGAGTCTTCGGGTCAGGGTTAAATTCACGGTCGGTGCACTTAAGGTGAAAAAGGTTGAGTCGCAAAGTGGAATGCATCTAGCATAAAGCCTTATTATTGATGAGGCTATCATGCGCGTACTGCTATTTTTACTTCTTTCCCTTTTCATGTTGTCGGCATTTTCGGCTGATAACCTGTTGCGCTGGCATGATGCGCAGCATTACACGGTACAAGCCTCTACGCCGCTTAAAGCCAAACGCGCATGGAAACTGTGCGCGCTTTATCCCAGCCTGAAAGATTCATACTGGTTATCGTTGAACTATGGTATGCAGGAGGCTGCTCGCCGCTACGGTGTGGATTTAAAAGTGCTGGAGGCAGGCGGCTACAGCCAGTTGGCTACCCAGCAAGCACAAATCGACCAGTGTAAACAGTGGGGCGCAGAGGCCATTTTGCTCGGTAGTAGCACGACGTCATTTCCCGACCTGCAAAAGCAGGTAGCAAGTCTGCCGGTGATCGAACTGGTAAATGCTATTGATGCTCCCCAGGTGAAAAGCCGCGTTGGTGTACCCTGGTTTCAGATGGGCTATCAACCTGGGCGATATCTGGTGCAATGGGCGCACGGTAAACCACTGAACGTGCTGTTGATGCCCGGACCCGATAACGCCGGGGGCAGTAAGGAGATGGTCGAGGGTTTTCGCGCAGCCATTGCCGGAAGCCCGGTGCGTATTGTTGATATTGCGCTTGGTGATAACGATATTGAAATCCAGCGTAACCTGTTGCAGGAGATGCTGGAGCGCCATCCAGAAATCGACGTCGTTGCCGGAACGGCCATTGCGGCAGAGGCGGCAATGGGGGAAGGGCGTAACCTGAAAACGCCGCTTACCGTGGTATCGTTTTATCTTTCACATCAGGTGTATCGCGGGCTGAAGCGGGGAAGAGTGATTATGGCTGCCAGCGATCAAATGGTCTGGCAGGGGGAACTGGCGGTTGAGCAGGCCATCAGGCAATTACAGGGGCAATCGGTGTCTGATAATGTCAGCCCACCGATTTTAGTTCTGACGCCGAAAAATGCCGACCGCGAACATATCCACCGCTCGCTGTCACCGGGGGGATTTCGTCCGGTCTATTATTATCAGCACACATCAGCGGCTAAGAAATAACCTTCACCATGTTGCGTCACCAGTAAATCCGCGCTGAGTTTATGGCGTAAACGACGAATTAACACATCGACGGTGCGCAGGTCAGGGTTTTCCACCCGACGCGCAGAAAGCATACGCAGCAGACGTTCACGGCTGAGAATTTCGCCCGGATTCGTCACAAATGCCACCAACATTTCATACTCTGCGCGGGTCAGTTTAATTGGCTCGCCATCTCGCTCCAGCGTATGGCGCGACACATTCAGGCAATAACCCGCAAAGCGATAGCAGTTGTCCTGAGTGAGTGGTTGCGCCTGTCGCGCGAGGTCGATTCGCCAGAGCAGATTTTTCACTCGTACCACCAGTTCGCGCAGTTCCAGCGGTTTGGTGACATAATCGTCTGCACCCATTTCCAGCCCAACAATACGGTCAATCCGATCGCTGCGTCCGGTAACCAGAATAATCCCTACCGTTGAGCGTTCTCGCAGGGCGCGAGTTAACATCAGGCCATTTTCATCGGGCAAATTGATATCCAGCAGAATTAAATCCACCGGCTGATTCTGCATAATTTCCCGCAGCCCGGCACCGCTCGCCGTAACGGAAACGGTATACCCCTCCTGAGTGAAGTAGGATTGTAATCGCGCCTGGGTAACCGGCTCATCTTCAACAATAACAATGTGATGTGGCATCAGAGAGTTTTACTCATTCTGTTCATATCTGTTCATATTCTGCCGTAAGCCGTTCATCCTGACCAGTGCCGCTGTTCATATTTACTCATTAAGATCGCTTCACTAAACCATAATTTTACAGGGGCTATTATGCGGAAATTCTGGAACGCGCTACGCCGACCCAGTGCTCGTTGGTCGGTACTGGCGCTGGTCGCTATTGGGATTGTGATTGGCATTGCGCTGATTGTATTGCCACACGTTGGGATCAAAGTCACCAGCACAACCGAATTTTGTGTCAGTTGCCACAGTATGCAACCGGTGTATGAAGAATATAAACAGTCGGTGCATTTCCAGAACGCCTCCGGCGTGCGAGCTGAATGCCATGACTGTCATATCCCGCCGGATATTCCAGGCATGGTGAAGCGCAAACTGGAAGCGAGCAACGATATCTACCAGACCTTTATTGCCCACTCTATTGATACACCTGAAAAATTCGAAGCCAAACGCGCGGAACTTGCCGAGCGTGAATGGGCGCGAATGAAAGAAAACAACTCGGCAACCTGCCGCTCCTGCCATAACTACGACGCGATGGATCATGCGAAGCAGCATCCTGAAGCGGCGCGTCAGATGAAGGTGGCAGCGAAAGATAATCAATCCTGCATCGACTGTCATAAAGGTATTGCCCACCAGTTGCCGGATATGAGTAGCGGCTTCCGTAAGCAGTTCGATGAGCTGCGCGCCAGTGCTAATGGCAGTGGCGACACACTGTACTCCATTGATATTAAGCCGATTTATGCGGCGAAAGGCGATAAAGAAGCCTCTGGTTCTCTGCTGCCTGCCTCGGAAGTGAAAGTCCTTAAACGTGACGGCGACTGGCTGCAAATTGAAATTACCGGCTGGACAGAAAGCGCCGGACGTCAGCGTGTACTCACCCAGTTCCCTGGCAAACGCATCTTTGTTGCCTCGATTCGTGGTGATGTGCAGCAGCAGGTGAAAACGCTGGAGAAAACCACCGTTGCCGACACTGATACCGAGTGGAGCAAGTTGCAGGCCACTGCGTGGATGAAGAAAGGTGACATGGTGAACGATATCAAACCGATCTGGGCTTATGCTGATTCGTTGTACAACGGCACCTGTAACCAGTGCCACGGCGCACCGGAAATCTCTCACTTTGACGCTAACGGTTGGATCGGCACGCTCAACGGCATGATTGGCTTTACCAGCCTCGATAAACGTGAAGAACGCACCTTGTTGAAATATCTGCAAATGAATGCGTCTGACACCGCAGGTAAGGCTCACGGCGATAAGAAGGAAGAAAAATAATGAACAATAACGATCTCTTTCAGGCATCACGTCGGCGTTTTCTGGCACAACTCGGCGGCTTAACCGTCGCCGGGATGCTGGGGCCGTCATTGTTAACGCCGCGCAGTGCGACTGCGGCGCAAGCGGCGACTGAGGCTGTCACCTCGAAAGAGGGCATTCTTACCGGGTCGCACTGGGGGGCTATCCGCGCGACGGTGAAGGAGGGTCGCTTTGTGGCGGCAAAACCGTTCGAACTGGATAAATATCCGTCGAAAATGATCGCCGGATTGCCGGATCACGTACACAACGCGGCGCGTATTCGTTACCCGATGGTACGTGTGGACTGGCTGCGTAAGCGCCATCTGAGCGACACCTCCCAGCGCGGTGATAACCGTTTTGTGCGCGTGAGTTGGGATGAAGCCCTCGACATGTTCTATGAAGAACTGGAACGTGTGCAGAAAACGCACGGGCCGAGTGCCTTGCTGACCGCCAGTGGTTGGCAATCGACGGGGATGTTCCATAACGCTTCGGGGATGCTGGCGAAAGCGATTGCCTTGCATGGTAATAGCGTTGGTACGGGCGGAGATTACTCTACCGGTGCTGCGCAGGTGATCCTGCCGCGCGTAGTCGGTTCGATGGAAGTGTATGAACAGCAAACCTCCTGGCCGCTGGTATTGCAGAACAGCAAAACCATTGTGCTGTGGGGCTCCGATTTGCTGAAAAACCAGCAAGCGAACTGGTGGTGCCCGGATCACGATGTTTATGAATATTACGAGCAGCTAAAAGCGAAAGTCGCCGCCGGTGAAATTGAGGTCATCAGCATCGATCCGGTTGTCACATCCACCCATGAGTATCTGGGGCGCGAGCATGTGAAGCACATAGCGGTTAACCCGCAAACTGACGTGCCGCTGCAACTGGCGCTGGCGTATACGCTGTACAGTGAAAACCTGTACGACAAAAACTTCCTCGCTAACTACTGTGTAGGTTTTGAGCAGTTCCTGCAGTACCTGCTGGGTGAGAAAGACGGTCAGCCGAAAGATGCCGCATGGGCTGAAAAACTGACCGGCATTGATGCCGAAACCATTCGTGGGCTGGCGCGGCAGATGGCGGCGAACAGAACGCAGATTATTGCTGGCTGGTGCGTTCAGCGTATGCAGCACGGTGAACAGTGGGCGTGGATGATTGTCGTTCTGGCGGCGATGCTGGGGCAAATTGGCCTGCCAGGTGGTGGCTTTGGTTTTGGCTGGCACTATAACGGCGCAGGCACGCCGGGGCGTAAAGGCGTTATTCTGAGTGGTTTCTCCGGCTCTTCGTCGATTCCGCCTGTTCACGACAACAGTGATTACAAAGGCTACAGCAGCACCATTCCGATTGCCCGTTTTGTCGATGCGATCCTCGAACCGGGGAAAGTGATCAACTGGAACGGTAAATCGGTAAAACTGCCGCCGCTGAAAATGTGTATTTTTGCCGGAACTAACCCGTTCCATCGCCATCAGCAGATCAACCGCATTATTGAAGGCTGGCGTAAGCTGGAAACGGTTATCGCCATAGATAATCAGTGGACCTCAACCTGCCGCTTTGCCGATATCGTACTGCCTGCGACCACGCAGTTTGAGCGTAACGATCTCGACCAGTACGGCAACCACTCCAACCGTGGCATTATCGCCATGAAACAGGTCGTGCCGCCGCAGTTCGAGGCGCGCAACGACTTCGATATTTTCCGCGAGCTGTGCCGTCGCTTTAATCGCGAAGAAGCCTTTACCGAAGGGCTGGACGAAATGGGCTGGCTGAAACGCATCTGGCAGGAAGGTGTACAACAGGGCAAAGGACGCGGCGTTCATCTGCCAGCGTTTGATGACTTCTGGAATAACAAAGAGTATGTCGAGTTTGACCATCCGCAGATGTTTGTTCGTCACCAGGCATTCCGCGAAGATCCGGATCTCGAACCGCTGGGCACGCCGAGTGGCCTGATTGAGATCTACTCGAAAACTATCGCCGATATGAACTACGACGATTGTCAGGGGCATCCGATGTGGTTTGAGAAAATCGAACGCTCCCACGGTGGGCCTGGCTCGCAGAAGTATCCGTTGCATCTGCAATCTGTGCATCCTGATTTCCGACTTCACTCGCAGTTATGTGAGTCGGAAACGCTGCGTCAGCAATATACGGTAGCGGGCAAAGAGCCAGTGTTCATTAACCCGCAGGATGCCAGCGCACGCGGTATTCGTAACGGTGATGTGGTACGCGTCTTTAACGCTCGCGGTCAGGTGTTGGCAGGGGCAGTGGTTTCTGACCGTTATGCACCCGGCGTGGCGCGAATTCATGAAGGGGCATGGTACGATCCAGATAAAGGCGGCGAGCCTGGTGCGCTGTGCAAATACGGTAACCCCAACGTGTTGACCATCGACATCGGTACTTCTCAGCTGGCGCAGGCGACCAGTGCGCATACCACGCTGGTGGAAATTGAGAAGTACAACGGAACAGTGGAGCAGGTGACGGCGTTTAACGGCCCTGTTGAGATGGTGGCGCAGTGCGAATATGTTCCCGCGTCGCAGGTGAAATCATGACCACGCTGACAGCACAACAGATTGCCTGTGTTTACGCCTGGCTGGCGCAGTTGTTCTCCCGTGAACTGGACGATGAACAACTGACGCAAATCGCCAGTGCGCAGATGGCTGAATGGTTTTCGTTGCTGAAAAGTGAACCGCCGCTCACTGCGGCGGTGAATGAGCTGGAAAACCGTATTGCAGCCCTGACCGTACGTGACGATGCCCGTCTGGAACTGGCCGCTGACTTTTGCGGCCTGTTTCTGATGACCGACAAACAAGCTGCGCTGCCGTATGCATCGGCCTACAAACAGGACGAGCAAGAGATTAAACGTTTGTTAGTTGAGGCAGGGATGGAAACCAGCGGCAATTTCAACGAACCGGCAGATCATCTGGCGATCTATCTCGAGTTGTTGAGTCATCTGCATTTTTCGCTGGGAGAGGGGAGCGTTCCTGCGCGAAGAATCGACGGTTTGCGGGAAAAAACACTGACGGCGCTGTGGCAATGGTTACCAGAGTTTGTTGCGCGTTGTCGTCAGTATGACAGCTTTGGTTTTTACGCGGCACTAAGCCAGTTATTGCTGGTGTTAGTGGAGAGCGACCACCAAAACAGATAACGTCGTTTGTGCGCCTGAAAAGACGCGTTTAGCGTCGCATCAGGCATCAGGGCGCAGTTGCCGGATGCGTCATCACATCCGGCAAACACACATCACGGATGAGCTACAAACCGGGAAAGCCGCTGGCGTAGCAGGCGGTTTTCCTGCTTCAGGTGCGCAATATCATCCATTAACGTCAGCGCCACCGCGATCCCCGGCCAGTCCAGAGCCAGTTCATGACGCAGGCGTACTGCGCGTTGCACCACAATGGCGGCATGGTCGTCAAATACCCAGGTTGTTTCCTGGATCTCACGCGGTTCAACCACTCCCAAACCGACAATTTCATTCAACTCCTCTTCAGAGATGCCGGTATGCAGGCAAAATTCGGTAATAGTAAAAGTCACCGTAACATTAGCCATCATGCTTTCCCCCAATCTTTACGTGGATCAAAAGACGACTGGGCGTCTGCCAGTTGTTGCCACAGCGCGGCAGTGTTTTCATCCGGTTTCGGCGGCATCACGATTTTCAGTACCGCATACAGATCGCCGGTCTGTTTTTTGCTCACCAGACCTTTGCCTTTAACGCGCAATCGTTGCCCGGCCTGACTGCCAGGTGGGATAGTCAGCAAAATGCTTTCTTTCAGTGTTGGAACGGTGACTTTAGCACCCAGCGCCGCTTCCCACGGGCTAACCGGCACCACAATTTCCAGATCCTGGCCGACAATATCGAACAGCGGATGTGGCGCAATATGAATCACCAGCCACAAATCGCCATTTGGACCGCCGTTTTCGCCCGGCGTCCCCTGGCCTTTCAGGCGGATGCGTTGACCATTGCCGACGCCCGCCGGGATCTTCACATTCAGCGTTTTCGGGATTTCCTGTTCGATCATGCCAAAGGCGTTATAAACCGGCAGGTTATAGCTGATGGTACGCTTATGCTCAGTAAGCGTTTCTTCGAGGAATACCGCCACTTCGATTTCAATATCGTGGCCGCGTGTGGCGGGGCGTTGACGGCTCTGGCGGGCATGCTGACCGAAAATTGACGAGAAGATATCGTCAAAATCTTCGGCGTTAAAACTCTGACCGTCGCCATGCTGGAACTGACGGCTAAATTGCGGATCGTTGCGATGTTGCCACATCTGATCATACTCAGCGCGACGTTGTTCATCACTTAACACTTCCCAGGCTTCAGCGACCTCTTTGAAGCGGGCTTCGGCATCCGGTTCTTTGCTGACATCAGGATGGTATTTGCGGGCCAGTCGACGATAGGCGGTCTTGATTGTCTTGAGATCGTCCGTCGGTTTCACGCCCATGATGGCGTAATAATCCTTTAATTCCATAGCGTTATCTCGCGTAAATCAACTCAAATTGAAGGAACCCCTGTAAGGTAACTCCTATAAGTGTAGGGTAATCCTCAAAATTTCATATGCCAACACAGAATATGTTATTGAAATCATCGCGGAGAGGAGGTCGCCTCAAGGTGGGGTGTTGAACATATTTTAAACAGGTGAAAAAGGGTGAGCGATTTTTGATAGTTGAAACAGGCACTTTAAGTTTAACTGGGGCGTCATTATTTATTAAATTTTATAGGCGCTATATATGAGTAGTAATATACATGGAATTAGTTGCACTGCAAATAATTATTTGAAAGAAGCATGGAGCAATATAAAAAATGAGCACGAAAAAAATCAAAAATATTCAATCACGCTTTTTGAAAACACACTTGTGTGTTTTATTCAGTTGTATAAAGAAATCAGACGTCAACAAGCTGAAGACTACATTCCATGCCTGGAATGCGATTCACTAGAAAAAGAATTTGAGGAAATACAGAATGATAATGATTTATCATTATTTATGAAAACATTGCGTACTAATGATAAACAAGTTTATTCAGGGGTTTCAGGAGGTATTACATATACTATACAATATGTTGAAGATGTTAATATTGTTAGAGTGTCCTTACCGGGCAGAGGGGCAGAGTCTATCACAGATTTTAAAGGTTATTATTGGTATGGCTTTATGGAATATATTGAAAACATTACTGCGTGTGATGATGTTTTTTCTGAGTATTGTTTAGATGATAATGAAAATATGAGTATCCAGCCAGAGCGGATAAATACGCCGGGAATATCTGATTTGGATTCTGGCATTGATTTGTCTGGTATATCTTTTATTCAGAGTGAAACTAACCAGGCATTAGGATTAAAATATGCTCCTGTAGATGGCGATGGATATTGTCTGTTAAGAGCTATACTGGTTTTAAAACAACATGATTATTCATGGGCGCTGGTCAGTTATAAGACGCAAAAGGAAGTTTACGACGAATTCATTAAAATGGTTGATAAAAAAACGATCGAGGTTCTTGTTGATACGGCATTCTATAATCTCAGGGAAGATGTAAAGACGTTATTTGGCGTTGATCTACAATCTGACAACAAAATTCAGGGGCGGGGTAGTTTTTTATCATGGAGTTTTTTGTTTTTTAAAAAAGAATTTATTGATAGTTGCTTGAATGACAAAAAATGCATACTGCATTTACCCGAGTTTATATTTAATGATAACAAGACACACCTTGTTTTAGACACCGACCCAGAGAAGAGGATTAATGAGGTGAAAAATTTCCTCACTGCTCTTTCAGATAGCATTTGCTCATTATTTATTGTTAATAGTAATGTGGCATCAATCTCCTTGGGGAATGAATCCTTTTCAACAGATGAAGATCTTGAGTATGGTTATTTGATGAACACTGGCAATCATTATGATGTTTACCTCCCTCCTGAACTTTTTGCTCAGGCTTACAAGTTAAACAATAAGGAAATGAATGCGCAACTCGACTATTTAAATCGTTATGCAATTTACTGACAAGGGCATGTGCTAAAAACCATTGTTATTAGTCTCACACTTTTTTATTGGTAAATATTGCCTCTGTATTGGTAACGCCGCTGATATTCTGTTTAGCCACAGGTGTAATCATCAGCGGCGTGCATGAGGCAGGGGCTAATCAGGTATAGTTTTGCGTCATAACTTGCCTGTTTTTAAAGATGAAGATACAAAAACAGGCGCTCAACAAGCCATTTTGCGAACCTGTTCCCGGAAAAATGTCATATTTCTGTCACACTCTTTAGTGATTGATAACAAAAGAGGTGCCAGGAATGAACAAAACGCTAATCGCCGCAACTGTGGCAGGGATAGTTTTACTCGCTTCAAATGCTCAGGCACAAACCGTACCGGAAGGCTATCAGCTACAGCAAGTGCTCATGATGAGCCGCCATAACTTACGTGCGCCGCTGGCGAACAATGGCAGTGTGCTGGAGCAGTCGACGCCGAATAAATGGCCAGAATGGGACGTCCCCGGTGGGCAACTCACCACCAAAGGTGGCGTGCTCGAAGTGTATATGGGCCATTACATGCGTGAATGGCTGGCAGAGCAGGGGATGGTAAAATCGGGGGAATGCCCGCCGCCGGACACCGTTTATGCCTATGCCAATAGTCTGCAACGTACCGTTGCGACCGCACAGTTCTTTATTACCGGCGCATTCCCCGGCTGTGATATTCCTGTGCATCACCAGGAAAAAATGGGCACCATGGACCCAACCTTTAACCCGGTGATCACCGATGATTCCGCCGCATTCAGTGAACAGGCGGTGGCGGCAATGGAGAAAGAGCTCAGCAAACTCCAGCTTACCGACAGCTACCAGCTACTGGAAAAAATCGTTAACTATAAAGATTCCCCTGCCTGTAAAGAGAAACAACAGTGTTCGCTGGTGGATGGCAAAAATACCTTTAGCGCGAAGTATCAACAAGAACCAGGTGTTTCCGGGCCGCTGAAAGTCGGCAACTCGCTGGTAGATGCGTTTACTTTGCAATATTACGAAGGTTTTCCGATGGATCAGGTGGCCTGGGGAGAAATCAAATCTGACCAGCAGTGGAAGGTGTTGTCGAAGCTGAAAAACGGTTACCAGGACAGCCTGTTTACCTCACCGGAAGTGGCGCGCAATGTTGCGAAACCGCTGGTCAGTTATATCGATAAAGCCCTGGTCACCGATCGCACCAGTGCACCGAAAATCACGGTGTTAGTTGGGCACGACTCCAACATTGCCTCTCTGTTAACTGCGCTGGATTTTAAACCGTATCAGTTGCATGACCAGAACGAACGCACGCCGATTGGCGGCAAAATCGTTTTCCAGCGTTGGCATGACAGCAAAGCCAATCGCGATTTGATGAAAATTGAATATGTTTATCAGAGTGCGGAACAGTTACGTAATGCCGATGCGTTAACCCTTCAGGCACCGGCGCAGCGCGTGACGCTGGAATTAAGCGGTTGCCCGATAGATGCCAACGGTTTCTGTCCGATGGATAAGTTTGATAGCGTATTGAATGAAGCGGTGAAATAACAGAAAACTCCCCCGCGTGAAGCGGGGGAGTCGCGGATTAAACGTTTTTACGTTCGATGGTCTGTTCGCCCCAAAAAAGCGAATCTTTATCGGTTTTAGCAAAGGCTTTGACTAACACTTCATCGCTACCTTCTTCCCAAATCTTTTCCGCCATTTTTTCGTCGTACCCGGCGACTTCGAAAATGGCCTCGGCTATTTCCGGCGACGTATTGCGCAGAGATGCCCATTCACCGACGTGATGAGCTTTCGCTTCTTGAGTTGGCATGCGTATCCTCCTGTTGAAGATTAGCCGTTAAGTTTAACTGCCAGACCTGCGACATATTCCCCTTGATAACGAGCAATAGACAGTTCTTCCTGGCTTGGCTGGCGTGAACCGTCACCGCCTGCGATGGTGGTTGCGCCGTACGGCGTACCGCCGCGAACCTGTGAAACGTCAAATAATTCCTGCGCTGCGTAGCCAATGGGGACAATTACCATGCCGTGATGCGCAAGGGTCGTCCAGGTTGAAGTAATAGTTTGTTCCTGACCGCCGCCAGTACCGGTGGAACTAAAGACGCTCGCCAGTTTTCCGTATAGTGCGCCGGAAGCCCACAGGCCGCCCGTCTGGTCGAGGAAGGTACGCATTTGACCGGACATGTTGCCAAAGCGGGTAGGTGTACCAAAAATAATGGCGTCGTAATCGGCCAGTTCTTGCGGGGTTGCAACCGGTGCAGTTTGCGTTTTACCGCCTGCTTTTTCAAATAATTGCGGCGGCATGGTTTCCGGTACACGCTTAACGACAACTTCTGCGCCATCCACTTTGCTTGCACCCTCAGCGACTGCGCGTGCCATCGTTTCGATATGTCCGTACATGGAATAATAAAGCACCAGAACTTTAGCCATTTCTAACCACTCCTCGTGTTATCTCTATTCCGTAGCGATTCGCTACCACTCTTTTAAAGATAAGACGTCCTTTTCAGAGTGCAAATTTCACAACCACTTATTTGATTTATAACAACTTTCACAAGCGTGTAATTTTGTCGCAAAATGACACATTTTTATCTCATCGCGTTTTTTTAATCATAAGAGCGGCTTATGGATAATTATTGGAGATGATATCTATTCTCGCTAAGAAGCTGTTGCAGGATATTACTAAATGCGGGCCTGACCGTGTCAGTTCACTAAGCTTAGTCCCACGTAGCGAAAATATGGCAGCCGCCATACGCCGCGTTAATTCTATGCAATATGATGTCTATACCCAGACGGAGGTCAGTAATGGCAAACCATCGAGGCGGTTCCGGCAATTTTGCAGAAGACCGCGAAAGAGCATCAGAAGCAGGTAAAAAAGGTGGACAGCACAGCGGGGGTAATTTCAAAAATGACCCGCAGCGCGCATCTGAAGCAGGTAAAAAAGGTGGCAAGAGCAGTCACGGCAAAAGCGACAACTAGCCGGGCTAATCAATGACGAATGTATTTTTGTCTGAAGCTCGTCAAAAAGTCATCACCGCCGGTTACCCCGGCGGTTTTCTATTTATGGCTCCTGATGAACAACTTCTGGCGGTGGAACGTCAACCAACCTTCTGCTTAACAACGCATTGAGTAAAATCGCGCCAAAGGTTGCTGTACCGATCCCTCCCAACGTAAAACCGCCTAGCGTGAGAGCAAAATCACCCGCGCCCAGCACTAAGGTTACTGCGACCATAATCAAATTACCGTTCTGGCTTAAATCGACACGGTTTTGTACCCAGATCCTTGCGCCTGCGACGGCAATCAGCCCGAACACAACAATTGATGCACCACCAATCACCGGTGCTGGAATGGTATGAATCAGCGCGCCAAATTTCGGCGAAAAGCCCAACAGCATGGCGATGACGGCAGCAGCAACAAACACCAGCGTCGAGTAGACTTTTGTCACGGCCATCACACCGATATTTTCAGCATAGGTGGTCACGCCGCTACCGCCGACAGAGCCGGAAAGCATCGTCGCCAGCCCATCGCCCACGAATGCCCGCCCCATATATGGATCCATATTGCGTCCGGTCATCCCGGCGACCGCCTTGAGATGGCCTAAGTTTTCCGCCACCAGAATCACCGCCACGGGCGCAATCAGCATCATTGCCTGACCATTAAAAGCAGGAGTGGAAAAATGTGGCAAACCGAACCAAGCAGCATGGCTGACGAGAGTAAAATCGACGGCTTTTCCCAGCCCTAAAACGTTGGTCATCACGCCATACAGCAGACAGGCGACAATTAATCCTACGAGAATCAATAACCGCTGGATCATGCCACGGGTAAACACCGCTACCAGCCCAATACACAGCACCGTCATTACCGCCATCCAGCTATCAAAGGCCGAAGCCGATACACTTTTCACTGCGATAGGCGCTAAGTTCAGGCCAATCGCCATCACCACCGCACCCGTCACCACTGGCGGCATCAGTCGTTCAATCCAGCGCGTACCGATTTTCATCACCACCAGGCCAATGACGGTATAAACCAGCCCACAGGCGATAATCCCGCCCAGCGCGATGCTGATATTCGGATTAATTCCCTGACCATTAAAGCCCGTCGCGGCAATCACCACGCCGACAAAAGCCGCGCTGGAACCGAGATAACTGGGGACGCGCCCGCCGGTAATAAAGAAAAACAGTAACGTGCCGATCCCCGACATTAAAATGGAAAGGTTGGGATCCAGCCCCATCAGAATCGGCATTAACACCGTCGCGCCAAACATCGCCACCGCGTGTTGAACGCCCATTATTGCCGTCTGAGCAAACGGCAATCGTTCATCCGGCGCGACCACGCCGCTCTCTGTAGAGGTCGATTTTAACTGCCAGTGAGGAAAACCGAACATTGCCATCAGCTGTCTCCTTAAGGAGGTTAACAAGCAGGGCGCATCAGCGCGTGATAACTGCGATCAAACCACACCAGCCCGTAGGGGGTGGCGTGACGATGAATCGCTTCGATGGCGCAAAACAAAATGTCGTGGGTGCCGACGCTCACCACCTGGCTGATACGGCAGTCAAACGAAACCAGTGCTTCTTCCAGTTGCGGGCATCCGGTCACACCAGTCTGCCAGCGGGCGGCGGCAAAGCGGTGTTCCATGGGCGTTTTGCCGCCAAAAAGGTTTGAAAGCGGCTCCTGCCCGGCGCTAAGTGTATTTACACACAGCGTTCGATTTTCATTGAATACCGGCCAGACGGACGCCCCACGATTCAGGCACACCAGTAATGTGGGCGGCGTATCGGTCACGCTGCAGACGGCGCTGGCGGTGAACCCGGCGCGCCCGGCTGGACCGTCCGTGGTGATAATATTGACCGCCGCGCCCATGCAGGACATCGCATCGCGAAAAGTTTGTTGATCGACAATGTTCATAGTTTGCTCCTTACATCAGCCCGCAGGCTTCTTCAAAGGACAGACGTGGCAGGCGCGCATAAAGCTTGCTGCTATCGCCATAGCCGATATTAATCAGCAGATTGCTCTTCAGCGTGCTGCCCGTAAAAAAGGCGTCGTCCACGTGTTGACGGTCAAAGCCGGACATCGGGCCGGTATCCAGCCCCAGCGCCCGGCAGGCGACGATCAGATAGGCCGCCTGCATGGAACTGTTGCGAAACGCTGTTTCTTCGGCAAGTTGTGGGCTGGAGGTAAACCAACTGCGGGCATCGCCGTGAGGAAACAGCTGTGGTAACCGTTCATAAAATTCACTGTCCCAGGCGACGATCGCGGTGACGGGCGCGGTCAGGGTTTTTTGCAGATTGCCGCTGGAAAGTGCCGGGCGCAGACGTTCTTTTCCTTCTGCAGTGCGGATAAACACGATCCGTGCCGGAGAACAGTTAGCTGATGTCTGCCCCCATTTCATCAGGGCATAAATCTCCCGTAACGTCTCATCGCTGACGGGTGTCTCCCGCCAGCCGTTGTGAGTGCGGGCATCGGTGAACAGGGTGCTAAGCGCACCTGGGCTAACGGCTTCGTTCATAGCAATTCCTTACAGGGCGGCTTCACGGTGATGTAACAGGCTGGCAAGCCCGTTGAGTAACAGAGCATTAAACGTTTCGGGATCGGTCACGTTGCAGGCGTGTCCGCCATAGCGCATCACCATTTTCTGGCTATCGGGCAGGGCGGCATGAAGTTCACTGGAACATGCTGTTGGCACCAGCAGATCATCACTGGCGCAGATGATTTGCACCGGGCAGCGGATGCGATCCGCATGGCGACTAAAGTCAGCGCGTTTGAGGGCGTTAAGTCGACGCAGTAAATTATTTTTGCCCTGAAAATGCGCCAGTGCCAGCGCGTCTTCAGCTTCCAGGCGAGGTGCGCGGGCCGCCATCCAGTCGGCGGGATAGAGGAACAATGGCTGAGCTTCCACCCATGCCTGCGCGCCGCCGCTATGTAGTAACTTCTCGCGAACCTGAAAACAGCGGCGCGTATGGGCGTTTATTCGTAGCCAGCCGTTAACGCTGACCAGCATAGTTACCGACGCGGGATAATCCAGCGCCAGCTGCATTCCCACCAGCGCACCGAGCGCATGGCCGACCACCGCGTAACGCTCAATCCCTGCGGCTACCAGCGCCTGATGCAGTTCCGCTGCCATCTGGGCGATACTGTAATCTTCTGCCAGCGTGTCGGGATTATTGCCGGTGCCGCGCTGGTCGTAACAGATTACCTGATACTCCTGCTCCAGCACCGCCAGTTGCGGTAACCAGTAACTGCCGCTACCGCCAAGACCCGAAATCAACACCACTACGGGCGCATCAGCATAAGGGGGAGGTGAGAGTGAAAGTTTCATCGCGGCCTCACTTGGCGATATGCGCAATTGTGGCGATTTCCACCAGCGCGTCAGGTTTTACCAGTCCGCACTGAATGCAGAATCGCGCCGGTTTGTCACCCGGAAAAAACTCGGCGTAGATTTCGTTAATCGCGGCGTAATTTTTCCAGTCGGTAATAAAGATGCTGTTGAAGGTCACGTCCGCCATCGTGCCACCCGCCGTCTCGATCACCTTGCGGATGGTTTCCAGAACGTGGCGGGTTTGCGCCTTTGGGTCATCGGCAAACAGCACGTTATTATGTTGATCAAAAGCCAGCGTACCGGAGACATACACCACGCCATCAGCCAGCGTGCCGGGAACGAAGGGAGCCAGCGGTGCGCTGCTGCCAGCGGGAATAATTACGGATTTTGGCATCGTTAAACTCCTTAAGCGATACGAGCAAAGGACGTGGGAGAAAGCGCGTCGCAGAACGTTTCGACGTCGCTGACCCAGCCAAAAAAGGTTTCGATATTGAATAACGCGGCTTTCTGTGCAAATTCCGGCCCCGCCTGGTGTGTTGCGTCTTCCAACACCACGCCGAAATACTCCAGAAAAAAGCCATCGCGTAGCGTCGATTCGACGCAGACGTTGGTAGCGATACCGGTGAAAACCAGATGGCGTATTCCACGGCTGCGCAAAATGCTGTCCAGCGGTGTATTGAAGAAACCGCTGTAGCGCGGCTTCGGCAGCACAATATCGCCAGGCTGCGGCACCAGTTCATCCACCAGTTGATAATCCCAGGAGCCTTTCGCCAGCAATTTTCCCTGCAGCTGCGGCTGCTTACGCATGGTTTTCAGGGCGTTCGATTTATGAAAATTTGGTGAGCCGGGGCCGCCAGCCTCGACATACTGTTCATCCCAGCCATTTTGAAACCAGATAATCAACATCCCTGCCGCTCGCGCTGCGGTCACGGCGGTTTGAATGTTGGCAATGACCGGGCGAGTGGTTGAGACATCAAACCCGGCGAGATCTAAGTAGCCGCCTGGCGTGGCATAAGCGTTTTGCATATCCACCACGATCAGCGCACTTTGCTGCGGATCGAAGGTAATGGCTTCTGGTCGAGCGGTTAAGGTCGTCATCATGCCACCTCCTGAGTCAGCGCAGGGAGATGGGCGCGGCACTGCATCAGTGGTTGAATGCGCTCGCCGAAGGTTTCGATTCCCGACAGAAAATCATCGAAGGTTAACAGCACGCCTTCGGCACCAGGCACGCTTGCGACTTCATCTAACATGCGCGCGACACTGGCGTAAGAACCGACTAACGTCCCCATGTTGATGTTTACCGCCGAAGTGGGATCGGCCATCTGACGGACGTTGGTGTCAGTACCGGAGCGGGTATCTTTCTGACTTTGTTCGGTTAGCCAGCTTAACGCCTCTTCATCCGCGCCCGGTTTGCTCTGCGGCCTGTTTCATCCGCGCAGCGGTCGGGGCGAAAGCCGTGGGCGTATTTACGCCTTTGCCGAAACAGAAGTTGAAATCGGCATACTGAGCGGAGAACGCCATGCCAGCGTCGCTTTGCCCGGCGCAGATCACTTTCATGGGTACGCTCGGTTGCGGACTGACGCGACAATCATTCATGGTGAAAAAATCGCCTTTAAAATCGCTTTTGCCCGTGCCCCACAGGTCGCGCAGCACCTGAACATATTCGGTGAGATAGTCGTAACGACGGGAGAAATAGTCATCGCCAGGCCAGATACCCATCTGCTCATACTCAGGCTTTTGCCAGCCAGTCACGAGGTTGACGCCAAAACGCCCGCCAGAGATGGAGTCAATGGTTGCGGCCATACGGGCGACGATTGCCGGAGGTAACGTTAAGGTGGCGGCAGTGGCGTAAATCTGAATGCGCGAGGTGACGGCCGCCAGCCCCGCCATCAAGGTGAACGACTCAAGGTTGTGATCCCAGAACTCAGTTTTGCCGCCAAAGCCACGCAGTTTGATCATCGACAGGGCGAAGTCGAAATGGTAGTGCTCCGCTTTTTGCACAATGGCTTTATTCAGTTCAAAGGTCGGCATGTACTGCGGCGCGTGGGTCGAAATGAGCCAGCCGTTGTTGCCAATAGGTACGAATACGCCAATTTTCATCATCAACCTCTCTTCGTCTCGTAAAGTGAAAGTCAGACGGGGCGCTGCATCCTGCATATCCTTTTCAGCCGCGTAATGGTTTGTTTGCAAAGCGGATGCCAGTTTTTAAAAAGTGAATGTTATTAATATGTTAATGTTAAGTTGTCTAAAATATCTGGAAAAAAGTGGACTAAACGGTCAAAACAGTTGCACATAAAACATGCATCCGTGCGCGATGAAAGTGCAGAAGGTCGAGGCCGGGCAGGGGTTTTGCTATCCTGTTGCCAATCTACAAGAGGGGAGAGCGCATGACGCAAGGCGCAGTGAAAACAACGGGTAAACGTTCGCGCGCAGTGAGCGCGAAGAAAAAAGCGATTCTTAGCGCAGCACTGGACACTTTTTCACAATTCGGTTTTCACGGCACAAGGCTGGAGCAGATCGCAGAGTTGGCGGGTGTTTCAAAAACCAATCTGCTGTATTACTTTCCGTCAAAAGAGGCGCTGTATATTGCCGTGCTGCGGCAGATTCTCGATATCTGGCTGGCACCGTTAAAAGCGTTTCGTGAAGATTTCGCCCCGCTGGCGGCGATCAAAGAGTACATCCGTCTGAAGCTGGAAGTCTCACGCGATTATCCGCAGGCTTCGCGCCTGTTCTGTATGGAGATGCTGGCAGGCGCGCCGCTGTTAATGGATGAACTGACGGGCGATTTGAAGGCATTAATTGATGAGAAATCGGCGCTGATTGCCGGTTGGGTAAAAAGCGGCAAACTCGCGCCGATTGACCCGCAGCATTTGATTTTTATGATTTGGGCTTCCACTCAACATTACGCCGATTTCGCCCCTCAGGTGGAGGCGGTGACAGGCGCGACGTTGCGCGATGAGGTATTTTTCAATCAAACGGTTGAAAACGTGCAGCGGATTATTATTGAGGGGATTCGACCACGTTAAAGATGCCGGAGGAGGTTGTAACATCCTCCGGCTTCCTGCTTAACCGATCGTCATTAAACTGGCGTTACCGCCAGCGGCAGCGGTATTCACACTCAGCGAACGCTCGATATACAGCCGTTCCAGCAGGATATTGCTTTCGCCACGGGCAAAACCCTGCACCGAAACAATTGCGCCATCCCGCGCGGCAACTGCTTCACACAATGCGCGAAGCTGATCCGAATCACCGTGGAAGATCACCGCATCAAACGGTTGAGCGGTTATATTTTCCGCTTTCGCCAGTTGAATACGTTCGCTGACTGCCGATGGCAATGCCTTCACTAACTGACGATGCAGCGCGTCATCCGGCCACAGCACCTGGCTGCCCACCGCCAGCACGGCGGCGAGCTGAGTCAGCGCATCCTGCTCATCATCCGCAATACACAACACGCGCTCGCGCGGCAGCAGCGTCCAGGTGTTGCGTTCACCCGTCGGCCCTGGCAGCAATCGTTGTGTTCCTGCCTGCGCCAGCTCGCCATATTGCGTACATAACGCCTGCAATTCTGGACGGTTTGCCGCCCATTCCCGCAGTGCATTTAGCGGCTGAGTCAATGCGGCTTTCAACTGCACATCGACCGGATACTCTGCATCCTGACGCGCGAGCGTCACTGCCAGTGCACTTTCCGGGCGATTCGCCAGCAGACGGTAGAGATAGAGCGGACCACCTGCTTTCGGCCCGGTACCGGACAACCCTTCGCCGCCGAACGGCTGCACACCCACCACTGCGCCCACCATATTACGGTTAACGTACAGGTTACCGACATGCGCCGAGCCAGTGACCTGGGCGATAGTTTCATCAATACGCGTATGAACGCCAAGCGTCAGGCCATAACCGGAAGCGTTAATCTGCTCGATCAGCTCCGGCAGCTGGTTACGGTTGTAACGCACCACATGCAGCACCGGACCAAAGACCTCTTTTTGCAATTCGGCAAAGTCATCCAGTTCGATCAGCGTCGGGGCGACAAAGGTGCCGCTTTGCCATTCACGGGCATCTTCGCTGTTTTCCCGCACCGCCTGGAACACCGGACGGCCTTTGCTACGCATGGTCTGAATATGACGCTCGATATTGGCTTTCGCTTCGCTATCAATCACCGGACCGATATCGGTGGTCAGGCGACCCGGATTACCCATCCGGCATTCGGCCATTGCGCCGCGCAGCATTTTCAACGTGTGGTCGGCAATCTCATCTTGCAGGCACAGCACGCGCAGCGCCGAACAACGCTGACCCGCACTGTCGAACGCCGAGGCCAGTACATCCACGACGACCTGTTCGGTCAGTGCTGAAGAATCGACAATCATCGCGTTCATGCCGCCGGTTTCAGCGATGAGCGGAATAGGGCGACCCTGAGCGTCCAGGCGGCTGGCGATATTGCGTTGCAGTAACGTAGCGACTTCGGTTGAACCGGTAAACATCACCCCGCGCACGCGATCATCACCCGTCAGTTGCGCGCCCACGGTTTCACCCTGACCTGGCAGCAATTGCACCACGCCTGGCGGTACACCCGCTTCCAGCAAAATGGCGATCCCTTGCGCGGCAATCAGCGGCGTTTGTTCTGCCGGTTTTGCCAGTACGCTGTTACCTGCCGCCAGTGCGGCAGCGATCTGCCCGGTGAAAATCGCCAGCGGGAAGTTCCACGGGCTGATACATACCACAGGCCCTAATGGACGGTGGGTTTCGTTAGCGAAATCATCTCGCACCTGTCCGGCGTAGTAGTGGAGAAAATCGACCGCTTCGCGCACTTCGGCAATGGCGTTACTGAAGGTTTTTCCGGCTTCACGCACCAGAATACCAATCAGTTGCTGCATCTGGCTTTCCATCAGCACGGCAGCGCGATGCAAAATTGCCGCGCGTTCAGCCGGAGGCGTGGCAAACCAGATTGGTGCATTATTAACCGCACTTTCCAGCGCCTGTTCTACTTCACTCGGCGTGGCTTCGCGCACATAGCCCACAATATCTTTCGGCTCTGCCGGGTTAATAACGGGCGACATCTCACCAGCCGCGACCGATTGTTCCAGCATTGGCAAGGCCTGCCATTTTTGCAGTGCACTATTGAGCAGGGCAGAAGAGAGCGATGCCAGACGGTGTTCGTTAGCGAGATCCAGCCCTGCCGAGTTGTCGCGCCCGTGACCGTAAAGATCGCGCGGCAGGGGAATTTTCGGATGTGGTAATCCAGTTTGACCTTCCTGTTGCGCCAGTTTTTCTACAGCAGTGACCGGATCGGCAACCAGTTCATCCAGTGGCAAAGAGGTGTCAGCAATACGGTTAACAAACGAGGTGTTAGCACCGTTTTCCAGCAGGCGACGCACCAGATACGCCAGCAGCGTTTCATGGGTACCGACAGGAGCATAAATACGACATGGACGGTTAAGTTTGCCGTCGGCAACTTTCCCGGTGACCTGCTCATACAGTGGCTCGCCCATACCATGCAGGCACTGGAACTCGTACTGACCCGGGTAGTAGTTTTGACCCGCCAGTTGATAAATTGCCGCCAGCGTATGGGCGTTATGCGTTGCGAACTGCGGGTAGATTAAATTCGGCACCGCCAGCAGCTTTTTCGCACAGGCGAGATATGAAACGTCGGTATACACCTTGCGGGTATAAACCGGATAACCTTCAAGGCCGTCCATCTGCGCGCGCTTAATTTCACTATCCCAGTACGCGCCTTTCACCAGGCGAATCATCAGACGGCGACGGCTGCGGGTGGCGAGATCAATCAGGTAATCAATCACCAACGGACAGCGTTTTTGATAAGCCTGAATAACAAAACCGATGCCGTTCCAGCCTGCCAGTTCCGGCTCGAAACAGAGTTTTTCCAGCAGATCGAGGGAGATCTCCAGACGATCGGCCTCTTCGGCATCGATGTTAATACCAATATCGTACTGACGCGCCAGCAGGGTGAGTGATTTCAGACGCGGGTAAAGCTCTTCCATTACCCGGTCATACTGGGCGCGGCTGTAACGCGGATGCAGCGCCGACAGCTTGATTGAAATGCCCGGACCTTCATAGATGCCACGACCATTGGACGCTTTACCAATGGCGTGAATCGCCTGCTGATAGGAAACCATATACGCCTGTGCATCTGCGGCAGTCAGCGCGGCTTCGCCCAGCATATCGTAAGAGTAGCGGAAACCTTTCTCTTCCAGCTTGCGGGCGTTGGCTAACGCTTCCGCAATGGTTTCGCCAGTGACGAACTGCTCTCCCATCAGGCGCATCGCCATATCCACACCTTTGCGGATCAGCGGTTCACCGCTCTTACCGATAATGCGGTTCAGCGAGCGGGAGAGGCTGGCTTCGTTATGGGTGGAAACCAGTTTGCCGGTAAACAGCAGCCCCCAGGTAGCGGCATTAACAAACAGGGACGGGCTACGACCAATGTGTGACTGCCAGTTACCGTTGCTGATTTTGTCGCGAATTAATGCATCCCGGGTGGCTTTGTCGGGAATACGCAACAACGCTTCCGCCAGACACATCAGCGCCACGCCTTCCTGCGATGACAGCGAAAACTCCTGCAATAACCCCTGGACCATACCTGCGCGGCCACTGGCATTTTTTTGATTACGCAGTTTATCGGCCAGTTGATACGCCAGTTTGTGCGCCTGTTCAGCAACTGGCTGCGGCAGGCGAGCTTGTTCCAACAGCATAGAAACCGCTTCGGTTTCCGGGCGGCGATAGGCCGCGGTGATCGCGGCGCGGGAAACCGACTGGGACAATATTTGCTCGGCAAAGTCGAGGAAAGGCTGGTGTGGTTCCTCTGCCGGAGTCGGTGCTTCATCGCTCTCATTGGCCGCGCCAGAAAGCAGCGCAGGTAGCTCCGGCAGAGTATCGCTGTTTTCCAGTTGTTCGAGATAAGAAAAAATCGCCTGCTTAATTAACCAGTGTGGCGTGCGATCGATACGTGTCGCGGCAGACTTAATACGCTCACGCGTCGCGTCGTCCAGCTTAACCCCCATGGTGGTGGTTCCCATGCCATTACTCCTGTTGTTCTGAAAGGTGCAACTTAACGTTATCGTGAAATATCCATGATGTTGCAACTTTGTGCAACCGTGTTAAATGTGACCTACGTAGCAAGCTTAAAAATGAATGAAATGTTAATAAAAGAAATCGATATGACAGGGATTAAAAAAATAACTCAGACTTTTTCTCTGCGGCAGTTAACATTTTTGAAAGGTGCAACCGCAAAAAATGTGAGAGAGTGCAACCTGATGAAAAATAGTGTCGCTGAGCACTAAAATTTAATGTAAATGGTGTGTTAAATCGATTGTGAATAACCAGCGCTTCCGGCAGGATACGGTCGCCCTGGTAAAACATAAACTCTGTTACCCCGTTCCGGTGGCAGATATAACGGCAAGTTTCGACATTGCCGATAATAATTTTTTGGAGACTTTAGATGGCTATTAGCACACCGATGTTGGTGACATTTTGTGTCTATATCTTTGGCATGATATTGATTGGGTTTATCGCCTGGCGATCAACGAAAAACTTCGACGACTATATTCTGGGCGGTCGTAGCCTTGGGCCATTCGTGACGGCATTATCGGCGGGTGCATCGGATATGAGCGGCTGGCTGTTAATGGGGTTGCCGGGCGCGGTTTTTCTTTCCGGGATTTCCGAAAGCTGGATCGCCATTGGCCTGACATTAGGCGCGTGGATTAACTGGAAGCTGGTGGCCGGGCGGTTGCGTGTGCATACCGAATACAACAATAACGCCTTAACATTGCCGGATTATTTCACCGGGCGCTTTGAAGATAAAAGCCGTATTTTGCGCATTATCTCCGCGCTGGTGATTTTGCTGTTCTTCACCATTTATTGCGCTTCGGGCATCGTGGCAGGCGCGCGTCTGTTTGAAAGTACCTTTGGCATGAGCTACGAAACGGCTCTGTGGGCGGGCGCTGCGGCGACGATCCTTTACACCTTTATTGGCGGTTTCCTCGCGGTGAGCTGGACTGACACTGTACAGGCCAGCCTGATGATTTTTGCCCTGATCCTGACGCCGGTTATCGTCATTATCAGTGTCGGTGGCTTTGGTGACTCGCTGGAAGTAATCAAACAAAAGAGCATCGAAAACGTGGATATGCTCAAAGGGCTGAACTTTGTTGCCATTATCTCGCTGATGGGCTGGGGACTGGGTTACTTCGGGCAGCCGCACATCCTGGCGCGTTTTATGGCGGCGGATTCTCACCACAGCATTGTCCATGCGCGTCGTATCAGTATGACCTGGATGATCCTCTGCCTGGCAGGGGCGGTGGCTGTCGGCTTCTTTGGTATTGCTTACTTTAATGAGCACCCGGCGGTAGCAGGTGCGGTAAACCAGAACGCTGAACGCGTGTTTATCGAACTGGCGCAAATTCTGTTTAACCCGTGGATTGCCGGGATTCTGCTGTCGGCGATTCTGGCGGCGGTAATGTCAACGTTAAGTTGCCAGCTGCTGGTATGTTCCAGTGCGATTACCGAAGATTTATACAAAGCGTTTCTGCGTAAACATGCCAGCCAGAAAGAGCTGGTGTGGGTAGGGCGTGTGATGGTGCTGGTGGTGGCGCTGGTGGCGATTGCGCTGGCGGCGAACCCGGAAAACCGCGTGCTTGGCTTAGTGAGCTACGCGTGGGCAGGCTTTGGCGCGGCGTTTGGTCCGGTGGTGCTGTTCTCGGTGATGTGGTCACGCATGACGCGCAACGGTGCGCTGGCGGGGATGATCATCGGTGCGCTGACGGTTATCGTCTGGAAGCAGTTCGGCTGGTTGGGACTGTACGAAATTATTCCGGGCTTTATCTTTGGTAGTATCGGGATTGTAGTGTTTAGTTTGCTGGGTAAAGCGCCGTCAGCGGCGATGCAAAAACGCTTTGCCGAGGCCGATGCGCACTATCATTCGGCTCCGCCGTCACGGTTGCAGGAAGGGTAAGCTGAAGAGCAATAATTTATCTTTTGCTTTTTAATCCGAATGTTCCCTGCCATGCCGTATAAATTGCCTGGCAGGGAGCGTTCGGGGGCAATTGCTATTTGCCACCTGGCTCAGATGAACAAAATTGCCGCTATCGGTACCTTCAGCTTATGTCCTGCGGCTGGTAGGTTGGGCGAGATAGTGTGGATTCGACATATTCCCGCTCTTGTTCAGCCACGCCAGTTTTTTCGCGCCTTGTACCGTCAATCCGCTCAATTTCAGGTAGGATCTGGAAGTAGACCACTGGAAGCCGCGTCCTTTACTCCACTTGTGGGCTCCCCCTGCGCGGTCACGATCCTCCTGGCTCATATTCGCCCATTGCACGATGTCCCCGAAGGTGAAAGAGACACATTTCTGCGGCCCTTTCAGCTTCAACTCACCCAGGGCGGTAAGCCCGTCGTTCTTCAGGTAGTTCCTGGCAGTAGTCCGCGAGAGGTTTCTTTTCTTGCACCACTTTTCTAAATAACCAACCGGTTTTCGCACCTTCTTGTCTAAGGCTGCCCACTGGCGGATATGTTCAAGGGTGAATTTGGCATATTCATGCGGCCCGTTTACCTTTACCTCTCCCGCGTAGTTCAGGCCGTGATCGGTCAGGTAATTCCTGGCATTTTTGATATTAAAATGATTGCGCGTACACCATCCTTGAACTCCCCCTAGATCGTTTCGCGCCTGCTGGTCCATAGCCGCCCATTTTCGCATGTCGTCGACAGTCAATTTAACATATTGCTGTGGCTCGTCCGCCTCTGGCTGGTCCTCGGTGGTCTGCCTGGTGTTGTTTATGTCGTCATTCGCAGTATTTGGTGGGATGTTGCTTGTATTACACGATTGCTGTAATTCCCCATCGTTACGCCACGCCAGCGGGGACATATTTCCAAATTCTCGCATTCCGTTGTTGGTAATGTGTGTTTCTTCTCCTCCGTATTGTTGGGCCGGGGAGTAGCGAGCTGCTTCATGCACCCTGTTTTGACTTTCATCCGTGAGTATTGGCCGTACGGACCAGAGATCAAATGTTCCATACTGACTGCGTGACATCAGTGTTGTGACGATGGAGTGAAACAGCTCAAGAGCAATATTTGTGCTGGTGCATACACCGTTCTTACTGACTGCAATTTTCACGAGAGTGCCCGTGTTGTCATGCTCTTGCGTCTTCGTGAAGGTGATGGTGAAACCGGCAACATCGAAGGTGAACGGTTCAGGAAGTTGCAGATCATTTGCATTTACCACCGGTTGAAACTGATGTCGATGTAGTTCGGTTGTCATCGCAACAGCCAGCAAGTGAACCTCTTCAGGAACCAGTGGAGTAACAGCCATGCCCGTGCTGTAGTCCGCATCCCTTTTGATATAATTATTCATCTGCACCAGAAGCGTCAAAGTTTCCAGACAACTACTCGGGAGTTGCTGCGGTGGAATATAGGTTGCTGCGCTCGTATTAAGGTTGGATATTGGTCTCATGTCATGCTCTCCGTATCCTTACAGGGTTAATGATTCGTATTAAGTCGTAGCCATCCGCATGGCTCCGGGCGATTCAGTCTGCGCACCAGGATGTACACTTCGGATGCGTTCTTGATGTAGTAATCAATCCGATCATTCTGGTGTTAATGGTGTAACTACGAAAGCACCCGTAAAAAGCAGGAGGAATGCCAGTTATTGGCGAATTTACAATGCTGCCATCGGGGTGAGTTTCATGAAGATTGTTATTTTTTTTACGCCTTGAATCATCGCGGTAAATAATAATTTCTTCCTGTGTTTCATAAAGTACGTAGTTACAATTATTCGTGAGCCTTGTTGTTAATTCGATGTTAGCCCTTGGTCAGAGGGAAAATTAACGCGTAAGATTTTCAAATTCATCGACCGAGAAATAGATGGATTATATGCTCGACCCTAATTACAGGGGGCATCTGAAAACAGTGGCGTCTCATCTTATTCCTTCTCTTTCTGTATTCAATACTAGTGGGGTTGTAATAATATAGTAAAAAGTCGTGAGTAAAAAGCTTTGATTAATTATCAGCTTATTGATTTTTATGTGTTAGTGTGTTCGATGATTGATTTTCACGAGAATCTCTTACTTTTGGTTAAGATTTCTATTTTTATTATATGTGACTTTTTTAATTCGCATCCTGCTTCGTTTTATCGTGATGTAGAATTGTATATAGCATTAGCCATAAAATGATATCACTGGAAATATAATAAGGAGGATTATAATTTTTGGGGTTAATTACGCACTATCAAAAATCGCTCATTCCAGGCTTAAATACACGTTTTCTCCTGTTTAGGTTGGGGCGAAAAATTCGATGAGGAGATTAGGTATAATTTTATTCACAACCTTATCACTATCTATTAATAAGCAAAAAACAACGTTCTTTTGTGAAACGACAAAATGAAAATTCAACCCTTCGGGGCACGCTGCAGCGAGTTTGTCGCCACCAACATTCGTGCAAGCTTCATCTGCCGGGCGAAAAGTCAGCTAAATACCTTAAAATAATCGCTTTTATCTCCTGATTTGAACTCCTCGTTTTTACATTCCAACATCATTTTATAAACATTCCGCTTGTATTTTTCTTTACCGTAATGATAATCGCTATCACTGCGATTTACTTTTCTTTGCATAGATTGACTCAGAAAAACGTTTAAGGGTGGGTGGCATGTTTGTTCCGTTTCTCATTATGTTGCGCGAAGGACTTGAAGCCGCGCTGATTGTCAGTTTGATTGCCAGCTATCTTAAGCGTACCCAGCGAGGCCGATGGATTGGTGTGATGTGGATTGGCGTGCTGTTTGCCGCTGCGTTGTGCCTGGGCTTGGGTATCTTCATTAACGAAACCACCGGCGAATTTCCGCAAAAAGAACAGGAACTGTTTGAAGGTATCGTGGCGGTGATCGCCGTGGTGATCCTTACCTGGATGGTTTTCTGGATGCGCAAAGTGTCGCGCAACGTCAAAGTGCAACTGGAACAGGCAGTCGATAGCGCATTGCAGCGTGGAAATCATCATGGCTGGGCGCTGGTGATGATGGTCTTTTTTGCCGTTGCAAGGGAAGGGCTGGAGTCGGTCTTTTTCCTGCTGGCGGCATTTCAACAAGATGTCGGGATCTGGCCGCCGCTGGGTGCAATGCTCGGTCTTGCTACAGCCGTGGTGCTCGGCTTCCTGCTCTACTGGGGCGGTATTCGCCTCAATCTTGGTGCATTTTTTAAATGGACCAGCCTGTTTATTCTCTTCGTCGCCGCAGGGCTGGCAGCTGGTGCTATTCGCGCATTTCATGAAGCCGGATTGTGGAACCACTTTCAGGAAATCGCCTTCGATATGAGTGCGGTGCTGTCAACTCACTCGCTGTTTGGCACGCTGATGGAAGGGATTTTTGGCTATCAGGAAGCGCCAAGTGTCAGCGAAGTCGCCGTCTGGTTTATTTATCTCATCCCGGCGCTGGTGGCATTTGCCCTGCCACCACGCGCAGGGGCGACAGCGTCTCGCTCCGCGTAGCAAATACGACGCAAACTCTTGCTTAGTTACAACATACTTTAAAGGGATAGTCTCGTCATGACCATTAACTTCCGCCGTAACGCATTGCAGTTGAGCGTGGCTGCGCTGTTTTCTTCTGCTTTTATGGCTAACGCCGCTGATGTGCCGCAGGTCAAAGTGACCGTGACGGATAAGCAGTGCGAACCGATGACCATTACGGTTAACGCCGGGAAAACACAGTTCATTATTCAGAACCACAGCCAGAAGGCGCTGGAGTGGGAGATCCTCAAAGGCGTGATGGTGGTGGAAGAGCGGGAAAATATCGCCCCTGGTTTTAGCCAGAAAATGACGGCGAATTTACAGCCTGGTGAATACGATATGACCTGCGGTCTGCTGACTAACCCGAAAGGGAAGTTGATCGTCAAAGGTGAAGCAACGGCGGATGCGGCGCAAAGTGATGCGCTGTTAAGTCTTGGTGATGCAATTACTGCATATAAAGCGTATGTCATGGCGGAAACCACGCAGCTGGTGACCGACACCAAAGCCTTTACCGACGCTATTAAAGCAGGCGATATCGAAAAAGCAAAAGCACTGTATGCGCCGACGCGCCAGCACTATGAGCGCATTGAACCGATTGCTGAACTGTTCTCCGATCTGGATGGCAGCATTGACGCCCGTGAAGATGATTACGAGCAAAAAGCCGCCGATCCGAAATTCACTGGTTTCCACCGTCTGGAAAAAGCATTGTTTGGCGACAACACCACCAAAGGAATGGATCAGTACGCTGACCAGCTTTATAGCGATGTGGTCGATTTGCAAAAACGCATCAGTGAACTGGCTTTCCCTCCGTCAAAAGTGGTCGGCGGCGCAGCCGGACTGATTGAGGAAGTGGCAGCCAGCAAAATCAGCGGTGAAGAAGATCGCTACAGCCACACCGATCTGTGGGATTTTCAGGCTAACGTTGAAGGCTCGCAGAAAATTGTCGATCTGCTGCGTCCACAACTGCAAAAAGCCAACCCGGAACTGTTGGCAAAAGTCGATGCCAACTTCAAAAAGGTCGATACCATTCTGGCGAAATACCGTACTAAAGGCGGTTTTGAAACCTACGACAAATTGACCGATGCCGACCGTAACGCACTGAAAGGGCCGATTACTGCGCTGGCGGAAGATCTGGCGCAACTTCGCGGTGTGCTGGGACTGGATTAAGTGTTATGCAGTATGAAGATGAAAACGGCGTGAATGAACCGTCACGCCGACGTTTACTGAAAGGAATTGGCGCGCTGGCGCTGGCAGGAAGTTGTCCGGTCGCTCATGCACAAAAAACGCAAAGTGCACCGGGGACGCTTTCACCGGATGCACGCAATGAGAAGCAGCCTTTTTATGGTGAGCATCAGGCAGGGATACTGACGCCACAACAGGCTGCAATGATGCTGGTGGCGTTTGATGTGCTTGCCAGCGATAAAGCCGATCTTGAACGGTTGTTTCGCTTATTGACTCAGCGTTTTGCTTTTCTGACTCAGGGCGGAGCGGCACCAGAAACGCCAAATCCGCGCCTGCCACCACTCGATTCCGGCATTCTTGGCGGCTACATTGCGCCCGATAATCTCACCATAACGTTATCGGTGGGCCACTCATTGTTTGATGAGCGCTTTGGCCTTGCGCCACAGATGCCGAAAAAGTTGCAGAAGATGACGCGTTTCCCCAACGACTCGCTAGATGCAGCGTTATGTCATGGTGATGTGTTGCTACAAATTTGCGCCAACACCCAGGATACGGTGATCCATGCGCTGCGCGATATCATCAAACACACGCCGGATTTGCTCAGTGTGCGCTGGAAGCGGGAAGGGTTTATTTCCGATCACGCGGCGCGTAGTAAAGGCAAAGAGACGCCGATAAATTTGCTGGGTTTCAAAGACGGCACTGCCAATCCCGATAGCCAGAATGATAAGTTGATGCAACAAGTGGTGTGGGTGACGGCAGATCAGCAGGAGCCTGCGTGGGCTATCGGCGGCAGCTACCAGGCGGTGCGGTTGATTCAGTTTCGGGTGGAATTTTGGGACAGAACGCCGCTGAAAGAACAGCAGACGATATTTGGGCGTGATAAGCAAACCGGCGCGCCGCTGGGAATGCAGCATGAGCATGATGTGCCTGATTACGCCAGCGATCCGGAGGGGAAGGTGATCGCGCTGGACAGCCATATCCGGCTGGCGAATCCCCGCACGGCGGAGAGTGAGTCCAGCCTGATGCTGCGTCGTGGCTACAGTTATTCACTGGGCGTCACCAACTCCGGACAACTGGATATGGGGCTACTGTTTGTCTGCTATCAACACGATCTGGAAAAAGGCTTCCTGACAGTACAAAAAAGGCTCAATGGCGAAGCGCTGGAGGAATACGTTAAACCTATCGGCGGCGGTTATTTTTTTGCGCTGCCGGGGGTGAAGGACACGAACGATTATCTCGGAAGCGCGTTATTGCGGGTTTAATGTTTTCAGGCGGATAAGGCGTTCGTGCCGCACCAGGCGTTCGTGCGCTGATGCGACGCATGCGCGTCTTATCATGCCTACAATCGGTGCGGGTCGGTAGGCCGGATAAGGCGTTCACGCCGCATCCGGCAAGCTTTTACCAGCCCTGCGAATCCTGCTGAAAGCACACAGTTTTTTTATCACTGTCATCACTCTGTCATCTTTCCAGTAGAAACTAATGTCACTGAAATGATGTTTTATAGTTAAATATAAGTGAATATAATGTTGCAATGAATGCGAGATCTGTTGTAATTATTAAGTAGCAGCGGAAGTTCCCGGCAGTGATAGTCAGTCACTATGGAGATCGCGGATGGTAACGTCCTGTAGTGGACATGTTTTAGATAATCAACGCGCCACCACTCGCGGAGATTTCTCCTCCGGTAGTCATCTCGTCACTTTGCATTTTCAACCTCATCCTTTCTTTTCTTGTGTTACCGACGCCGTAAACGGTGCGCGTAGCCGTTTTTCGGCATTTTATCCAAAAGCAAACTATGGCTTACAAGGAAGCCAACCCTCTGATGTTCGTGCGCATAATCGCGCTGCCAACGGCGCGTGTGATGAATACAAACAACTCAAGGTGCTCTCCATGGGAAGACAAAAAGCAGTGATCAAAGCTCGTCGCGAGGCAAAACGTGTGCTGAGACGGGATTCGTGCAGCCATAAGCAGCGTGAAGAAGAATCGGTCACCTCGCTTGTGCAGATGAGCGGCGTAGAAGCCATTGGTATGGCCCGCGACAGTCGCGATACCTCGCCCATCCTCGCGCGAAATGAAGCGCAATTGCACTATCTGAAGGCTATTGAGAGTAAGCAGCTGATATTCGCCACGGGCGAAGCCGGGTGCGGAAAAACCTGGATCAGCGCAGCAAAAGCGGCAGAGGCCCTGATACATAAGGATGTCGACAGGATTATCGTCACCCGTCCAGTTCTGCAAGCCGATGAAGATCTTGGCTTCTTACCTGGAGATATCGCAGAAAAGTTTGCTCCCTATTTTCGTCCGGTCTACGACGTGCTGGTCCGGCGCTTAGGGGCTTCTTTTATGCAGTACTGCCTGCGACCGGAAATAGGGAAGGTGGAAATTGCGCCGTTCGCCTATATGCGTGGACGTACCTTTGAAAATGCAGTCGTCATTCTTGACGAGGCGCAGAATGTGACTGCCGCGCAAATGAAAATGTTTTTAACCCGCCTCGGGGAGAACGTGACGGTTATCGTCAACGGTGATATCACGCAATGCGATTTGCCTCGCGGCGTGTGCTCCGGATTAAGTGACGCGCTGGAACGTTTCGAAGAAGATGAAATGGTCGGCATCGTCCGATTCGGTAAAGAGGATTGCGTACGTTCGGCACTTTGCCAACGTACGCTACATGCATACAGTTAAGTGTATTATCGGCGCAGAGCCCGGGCGAACCGGGCTTTGTTTTATTTCATTAACAGCAAAGACTTTCACTTCAGGTTAACGTTCAGGGGGGCGACTTTGAGCGTGTTGATAAGCTGAAATGAATTCTGGTTTAGATACTCTTACCAGGCATTTTTCGTCATAGCACCCGACCAGTGTAATGCCGCCAGCGCGGAGAGTTTTTCTTCCAGAAGCCCAAAAAGCGAGTATCTGCCTATCTTTTTCCAGCCATTCAACCTGTACAGGAGGTCTGGTGCCAATTTTGCGTATGAGGTTTAATCAACAATGGGCCAAAATTTGACTGACTGATTAACACCGAATATATTCTCCTGATTTTTTTTAGGGATAATATTAAAAATATAAGGTTAATCTTAATTAATTTTTTGGCTAATATTGTGTGTTGTTATTTTTTGTGGACGGCAAGCCGCAATGGCAAAATAGGGATGGTTGTAATAATCAAAACATGATACTAACTATATATAGATCGTTGAATTGTTGGCATGTAACTCGCTACAGCGAGTAGCGTTAGTAATGAAATATAATCAACATGGATAGGTGAAGATTAATTATGAGCTTTATGGTTTTTGTAACTTGTTTGACAATTGCATTTGTCGCCGGTTTTGCTGTTGCCAGAAAATTGACACTCCGAAAAGTTGCCTCATCGGTAATCATCACTAAATCGCAACCAGTCCCTTCCTCTGCAACTTCCCCTGCTGCTAAGGCGTCGACAAGGAGCTATACACCGCAGAAAACCTATCGTGACTCTCGTTGGCAAGAACGAGATGAGTTATTTCAGGGAATGGTTGCCGAAGGTATTTTATTGGAAGGAAAAGAGTGGTTAATTACGCGTTGTGAAAAAATCTATTTTGATAATCTGGAGAAATGGTTTGGACATTATTGTCATATCCATTGCCAGGTCTCTCTGGGGCGCTTGATCAACTTTCCAGAACAACCCGAGTTTAGCGAAGAAGAAAGAAAGCGTTTCTTTGCAATTTATAATGGAATGGCAATGGATTATGTTCTGGTTTCAAAGAAGAACAACAAAATAGTCTGTGTTATTGAGCTGGATGATCCGAGTCATGAAAGGGCAGATCGCATTATTCGTGACCGTTGGTTGAATACGATTATGACTATTGCACGGGTGCCTTTTGTACGAGCTTCTGTCACTAAATTGGATGAAATCCCTCCGGTCTGGGATACCCGTGACAAAATTCGCCCATTAGCCGTGGCGACAAAGGGTGAACCGTTGCATTAACTAATGTACCCCGGTCGGGGCTTCTCATCCCCCCGGTGTGTGCAATATACGAAAAAAAAAGCCCGTACCTTCGTACGAGCTCTTCTTTAAAGATGGCGGTGAGGGGGACCGCCTGAAATAAATCTGACTTAATCCGGGAGTGTTATATAACCTCATTATAAACAATGTATTACAATTTTTGCTGTCCGATGTTATCTAATGTATTCTTAGTGAAGTGAGAGATTAATGGCATACTGAATGGCATACCAGAGTAACAGGAATTAGCGTATGGCAGTATTGACGGATACTAAAGCAAGGCATATCAAACCTGATGACAAACCATTGCCCCATGGGGGAATTACAGGACTGACTCTTCATCCTTCTTCAGTAAAGGGGCGGGGTAAATGGGTTTTTCGTTATGTAAGTCCGGTGACACAAAAAAGGCGTAATGCTGGATTGGGAACTTACCCTGAGGTCAGTATTGCTGAAGCTGCACGTACTGCCCGGATAATGCGAGAGCAACTTGCTGCAGGTGATGATCCTCTGGAGATTAAAAAGGCTGAAGCTGAAAAGGTTGTTATCCCAACATTTGCCGATGCAGCCCGGCGTGTACATGCAGAATTATCACCGGGATGGGAAAACCCAAAGCATGTCAGGCAGTGGTTGTCGACGCTTGAAAATTACGTGTTTCCTCAACTGGGAGCAAAAACGCTGGATACGATTACGGCTGCGGACGTGGCAGAGACACTGCGTCCAGTCTGGTTGACCTTATCAGAAACGGCAAGCCGGGTTAAACAACGCATTCATGTTGTTATGCAGTGGGGCTGGGCGCATGGTTTTTGTGTGGCGAATCCTGTTGATGTGGTTGATCATTTGCTTCCACAGCAATCAAGAGGACGTGATGAACACCAGCCGGCAATGCCCTGGAGGCAGTTACCGCTTTTTGTGGCGACCAGTGTGTATACAGATGAACCTTATAATGTTACCCGGGCACTGTTATTAATGGTGATACTGACAGCAACCCGCTCGGGCGAAGCAAGGGGAATGCGCTGGGCTGAAATTGATTTTCATAAGCGGATATGGACGATACCCGCAGAAAGAATGAAAGCCAGGATACAGCATCGTGTTCCTTTATCCCGACAGGCCATTCACGTTCTGGAAAATATACGTGGTCTGCATGACGAACTGGTGTTTCCTTCTCCCAGAAAGCAGCAGATCCTTTCAGATATGGTGTTGACGAGTTTTCTACGTAAAAAGAAGGCCATCAGTGATATACCCGGACGAGTGGCTACAGCACATGGTTTTCGTTCAACATTCAGGGACTGGTGTAGCGAACAGGGATATTCGCGGGATTTGGCGGAAAGGGCGCTTGCCCATACGCTGAAAAATAAGGTTGAGGCGGCATATCACCGGACTGATCTGCTGGATCAGCGTATACCGATGATGCAGGCATGGGCGGATTATGTGATGTCTCAGATTATGGAAAACCAGCGATGAAATCACATCTCACAGATTTGCAGATGTAGTCTGGAATCACGAAAAATATACTTATTGAGTTATAATGCTTATTTGTCTGATATTTGCAATGACATAAATGTAAAAATAATACGTAATATTGTAGTTTATAAATTGAATGATAAAAACAATGCCAGTCTGTAAGTGATGTCTGGCATTGTTTCAGATATTCAGGTTGGTAACTGAATGATAAAAGACGGGAACTTTAATTTTTTGTAGTTATGTTCCATATTTTAGTCTGTTCTTCATTTCTGTACTTATTCAGCTTATGGTCCCAACAGACCATAAACATTCCACGCTCCATTATCGGGATGTTTGCCTCATTTGCTAATTCACAAGGTGTAATCGCGTCCCCGATATAAATGATTTTTTGGCCGATTGAATAATCAATTACGATTTTTTTCTGTTCTGCAAGTATATCAAGTGCTTCATCAAGAACACATTTATTCCTGAGAGCATATGGACCATATTGTAGTATATGGCTTTTTTGATATTCGTATCCTTTTACCCGGATGATATTTTCTCTGAGCCATTTATCCAGTTTTTCTGCAGGAGATATTTCCCGAAGCGATTCCAGTTTGGATATAAGATGCTGAAAATAAAAATCAACGAGATAAATAGCACTATTGATACTTTCTCGTGTTATTACTGTACCATGTGGATTGTTCTCCAGCTCCAGAAGTGCGGCTATTCGAACAGCCTGTTCTCTTTTCCTGACGATAATGTCTTCGAAAGTGGTCATACGTGGGTTCTGCCTGACAGCACTCATATTTTCTTCGTGAAAGATTTCCAGATCGTGGGATGCTGCGTTTGATAATGTCATGCAGATGCGTTGCTCACCTTTTGCACGCCTTTCCCGGGACGCTCTCAGAGAGTCTCTGATCTGACTGCCAAAACTTTTCTCATGAAAACAGGTTGCACATTGCTGCGTTACAACAGGAGTGGCAGTATGCGGTTCTGTCGTCATTATTTTATTTGCTCCGGGTTCGCAAAATAGCACCCGGGCCAGAAAGCCATTGCCCCGGATCTGGTCGCCAGTGAGAGTAAAAAACTTATCAAATATTACCGGTTGAGTCAGTATAAGCATAGTGAGACGGGAATCCTTTACCCGGAACCCGGGTCTGGATGCCCGTTCTACGGTGACTGGTTGCCCACTCCATAATGTGTTGTACAGCGCCGATTTGCGTTCGAAACGCTTATCCAGAATAGTTCCTCCTTCATCAGACAGCAACAGAAGAGAAGGTGACTGGCTGAGTTTCAAAGCTATCCCTTCTGGTGTCGCGTCATTCACGATGAGAACCTGTTGTACGGGAGGTACGGGTTTATTTGCTATACACTTTTCAAGCGCTGCTCGTGCAGCAACAGCATTTTCCGGGGATCTTTCCATTTCCTTTTTATATCTCCGCTCCAGGATTTTTTTATCTGTTGTCCACATTTCCATCATGCGATCATAGTTTTTTTTATCGTCGATATATGCCTGATGTAGTTCTTCTTCTGTTTCATGAACAGGGGCGATTAATTTTGTGCAGGCAGAGGTTTTTCCACTGCCTGATGCTGATGAAAGACACATATATATCTGAAGACTGGTACGCTGCCCTCCAGAAAGTTCAACTTCATGCGTATCCTGGACCGAGGCAGCCTTGACCGTCAGCATAACAGACAGCAGTATTTCACGGCTTATTCCCGTTTCTTCATGCATTTCATCAAGTAATGCCTGGCTCCTGTCAGGCAGTTTAGTTATGTCAAGTTCAGGGGGGGATAATTTTGTCATGGCGTACAGTTTTCCTTATTTATCCTTAGTTACGGATTTGGTTGGTGTTGTATGTAAAGTTAACCACTCATCAATGGCAGATGCCCGCCAGCCTACAGCCGAACTCCCAAGCCGGACAGGCCGGGGAAAGGTGGCATCGTAGTATTTTGATGCCGGATTCATTTTTTCGTAGATGGTCGATCTTGATATACCAAGGAGCCGGGTAAGTTCAGCCATACGCAGGATGCGTGAGGGGGTATAAAAATGTCCGGTCTGGGTTGACATATTGTTCTCCATGTGAGTTGAAGGCTATGTCATTAATTTGCTACGTTAAGGCCAGAATGTCCCCTGTGATAAAACGGAAACCAACCGGAGATCAGAGCAGATGCGCATGTTTACAAATCTTTTGTATGATATTTATACAGTTTTTGAGTTGTTTAAGGAAGGAGAGAGTCCGAGGGATAAGCGGAAGAGTACTGATTTTGGAGCGCATCAAAGATTCTGGGATCAACGTTATAATGAGCTCAGTCACATAATTGATGCTGAAGGGGTGTATAGTCTGGAACAACGGCGAATTATATTTTCCCGGTATGAATATTTTTATTACATGATGAATTCTTACCCTGTGTATTCAACATTAAAGTCCGAATATATCCGTAACTATTTTCTGAAAAGCTTTGGAGTTGTTTTTATTGTGCTGGATATATATAACACATATCGTCCGGAGAATGAAACAGGGTTTTATTATCATATCTATAATTTTTTGCAAAAATCATATTGTCCCTGCCTGGATTACTCTGGTACAGAAAGCGATGAGGCTGCCGTTAAACGTTATCTCCGGGAATATCTTGCTGAACTGGGATTTAACAGAGAAGATTTTCGGGAAAACGGAAAAATGTATGAGCTGGGAAAATACCAGGGAACTATTCGAAAAGGGTACGGTAAAAGGAAGAGCCTTATGAAACAATATATAAAGGCCTGTAAGAATGAATACAAGAAGGATTACAGAGAGAAGAAGCTTGATAAGAGTGAGCTGGACAGAATACTCAACAACATTGACAAGTTCTATTATGCATTTTATTCATTAAGTATTTTGCTTGATATGCAACGGAAGGTAAAGATACTTGACAGTATTGCATATTATCTCAGAGTGCTGATAAGAGAAGGGCTTTGGGTACATGGGTTGTATGGTTACGCTGCACGCTATCTTTATGATTTTAATATTTTTGACACAACGCCTTATGCAAGAGCATTACTTGAACGGTTTCATGAGTTTGAGAGTGGCCCCAAAGGAGCATTAACTCGTTATATTGTGTCACTTGATGATAAATCACAAGAATATATCGAATCTTTAAAAGATATGGTGTTTAATCTTTCTGATAAGAAAAGTTATGATGATGTATATCTGGAAAACATTATTAATTGTTTTGAACAGTTGCAGAATGCCCGTGGTTATGTGACCAGGTGCTACATGTTACTGGCCGTTTTTATTTATCTGATTCGGCGGAACAAACTTCACAAAGCTCTTCGGTTTTATGATGAATCCCAAAAATACGAGTTACCTTCTGGGTATCTTCCCGGCGCTTTTTCAGTTCTCAGGATAGCGCTGGAGATCAAATTAAACAGGGAGAAAATAAAGCATGGTTCACTGTTCGAATTACTTGATTATGTAAAAGCTTATCAGGATGCATTTATGGACTTAAGGGTCGTGACGGATCCAGCGTATAATGAAGATGAAATACAATATGATGCGAATAATTTTACTCTGATGCGTGTCATTAAAATGTATAATTCGATGCTTGCAAATATTAGTACAAAGTCAGATATTCAGCCTCCGTATATTACAGGTCTTCTCGATAATGTAGAGAGGGCGTTAGATAAGATAAATATTCTGATAGATAAAGAACGTGTTTACGATGGTGAAACGTTGGCTGAATTAATTACAGAGAACAAAATATTATCCAGTCGTGAAAGTAAAGAAAACCTGATAGGATTATTTACGGGCAGACACAAATATACTTTACTGCAATGTATTGAGAAGCTTGGCGTATTGGTTGATTATGTAATATCACCGGTTGATGATATTAAAAACGTCATGATGTTGTATGGAAATAATGCTGAAAACAAGAACAGACGCAGACTGATCTACAACGCATTAACCATCATTTGTGGTGATGATACTAAAAACAACCAGTCAGACCCTCGATGATATTATCGGAACGTGTTTTTGGCATCCGATGTTTGTATATCCCTGCTATTGTTGCTAGCCGGCTAGCAACAATAGCAGAGAGGGCATGCATGTCTGAAAAAATAAAAAATCGCAACGCATTGATTTTTATGTTGTTTACATTTCGCAAATACTATCTCTCTTTTTTGTGATTAGTGTCATGTTTTATCGTCTCGCGGATAACCGTGAGGAGTGAACAGTAACCCTGATTATATGATGAATTGTTTCTGTATTGTATGTGTGAAATATGCTTCTGGTGATATGAAAACATATCCATAACGTGGTGTTTCACGCTGTATTTTAAAATTTTTTATTGGGGCTGATATTTTATTTTGCGGGTTTTATTTTTTGTCTGTGCAGAAGTACACATTGAACATCCAATACAAAAGTGTATGACCTGAAGAGGTCTGGAGCTATGTTGATTTCCTGTTCAAAAAAGAATTAAGGTTAATTAGTATTATTAGTGGGGGTTTTGTTGTGTTCTTATTATGTTATCTTATGTCTTTATGTTATAATGTCTGCTCGCCACTGTATGCTAACTGTACACTTTATTCTGTAAGTATGTGTACAGCATTATCTCCATACTACTGGTGTGAGAGTTTACCTGTCTGGTGAATTATAGTCTTTGAGAGTACCATAAATGTTGAGAATGTTAATCCTGAGTATGTGTCTGGTGCATAGTTAGTGTTAAGTGTGTACCAAAACGCTATTAGTGTGTTATTACTCTATTGAGGTTCGGTGGTATTAATAAATATTATCTTTTTGTATGGGCTAATCATCTCTGGTGTGGGCGTATCTCTCATATCGTTATTCTTTTGTGCCGCTGATTAAATATTAGTGAGGTTTCCTCACAGAGTCTCTGTTTTTACTTAATGGCAGGATAATATTAATAGCGATGTTACCTGAGGCTGCCTGGTACTGACTTTTGTGAATGTCAGGTTGAGTGAATGGTGTTTTCTTAAACTCAATTCTATGAGGTGGTGTTTTTACCATTGTAATTCGTACTGGTCCTCAGTTTAAGAGCGTCTCACTGTATTCTGAAATATTACCTCATTACAGCAATGCGGTAATACAAAACAGTTTTAACAGGTTGTCTGTACTGCTGGTTATCTCTTTTATTAATGCCGTGGTACGACGTTTCTGTACCCTCAGCATTTACATAATTTCCTCTTCCTGTGAGTTTTATAAAGTAAGGACTATAAAATGTATAATGCTAACCCCAATTACGAAATGAATTTCGCGATTCTGAAAGATGTGAATGAACACATGGAGGGGTTGTTTCAACGTTTTTCTAAACTGTTACCTTTCAGAATTGATTTTGCCTACAGGAAAGACACGCCCAGTTTCGGGCATTCCTGTAAGCACAGTATGTGTATGGAAATATACCGTTTACTTAGCGAAACCCAAACGATGTTGGCAGGATATTACTGGGTTATGGAATATACACCAGACAAAGGGCTTCATATTCATTTTATTGGCTACCTGGATGGGCAACGCCACAAGAACTCTTATCAGATATCTAGGCAACTGGGAGATATCTGGAGGCAGATCACGGAAGGGGAGGGTTATTTTCATCTGTGCCGGGCTAAAGACAAATACCCGGTGCGTATTGATCACGTGATTCACTATAGTGATAAATCTGCGGTAGATGACTTACGTTACGCCCTCAGCTACCTGGCCAAACAGGATCAGAAAGAACACGGTATTATTCTGGGGCGTAGCAGGCTTCCCGAAAAAAGTAACCGCGGCCGACCACGACATAACTGAATTATGGGGGCTTATGTCCGAACTATCGTAAGTTATCGCGTGGATTTGCCTGCGTATTCCGCTCTATTCGATCACGGATTGGCATCGAAGTCCGATCAGCGATTCGCATCCATTCGATCAACCGGGAACTTAACTTTTTCTACCGCTTTTTAACGCGTTTTTTCGCTGCTTTCCACTACCGGGGGATTTTTCCTCAGGGACTCTCCCTGAAGGACCACTCTGTGTGAGTTATGTACCAGTCTGTCCAGGATGGCATCTGCTGTTGTTGGGTTCTCCATCAGACCATGCCATTTATCTACCGGGAACTGGCTTACCACTATCGTGCTGCTTTGTCCGTAACGATCCTCTATGAGCTCCAGAAGGTCATTACACTGGGCGTTACTTAACTGTTCCAACCCCAGATCGTCCAGGATTAGAACCTGTATTTTTTGCAACTGTTTCAGATAATTCAGCCAGCTGCCATCAACACGTCCCTGAGCCAGTTGTTCCAGTAATCGCCCGGTTCTACAGTACCGGACGCTGTGTTTCTGTCGACATGCCTGTTCGCCCAGCGCATTGGCTATCCAGCTCTTGCCACATCCTGTCGGACCGGTTATCAGCAGGTTTTTCCTGTGGGTTATGTAGTGGCCGTTCAGCAGTTCCCTCATCTGTTCAGCCCGCAGACCTCTTGAGGCCGGATAGCGCAGCCCTTCCGGTGTTGCCTGATATTTCAGGCCGGCATTTTTTCTCAACCGTGCCACACGGCTGTTTTCCCTGCTCAGAAGCTCGTCATCAACCAGCAGCGTCAGCCTTTCCTCGAACGACAGTTCGTCGTAGGTCTGAGGCGTTTCCCGCTGCCGTATCAGGCTCCCGGCCATCGCCGGGAGTTTCAGTTGGGTCAGTTTGTTTAACAGGTTATCACTCATACTGTTGTTCCTTCTGTCAGTGGTAGTAGCCCGGACCACGCAGGTTTTCATGCTCTGAAGCATATGCCGGTTGTTGTTCGCCCTGGCGGGATAATGGAAGCTCCAGGTTCTCCCGATGGTGACGCAGCAGATTGTCGATAAAGCGTCTGTCAGGGGCGTTATAGTGCAGGGCAACGTAACAGGCCTTTTCCAGCCGTTCCGGGCCGTATTTTTTCTGAAGTGCCAGCAGCCCCAGAACTGCACGATAAGCCAGTTCCGGATGGGGTTTTGCCTTCAGCATGGATTCAACCACCCGGCCTGTGGACGGGCCCGTACGTTTTCCCTGCTCGATAAGGCGTTCCGGTGTCCATGTCCCGTGCTGCCGGTGGCGCTCTGGCATGTGAAGCGGATTGGTTGTGTGTTTATATTCATGTGTGCTGCGCGGATGTTGTGCCACACACTGCCCCGCCTTCAGTGACAGACGCTGACCGACCAGTTCGTGTGGAACGGAGTACCAGTGACGGGCATATTCAACGTGGTAGTCAGGGCCAACCTTCACGGCTTTGTATTCCGTGTATTCATAAGGCTCCAGAGGCAGCGGAGAGAGTGCTGGTGCATCCAGCATGCGGAAGCGTTCTGCGCGGGTTTGATTACCGTATCCCTTCATTGGTCGGTTATTCATGTCCGTCAGCAACTCCCGAAGGCGTGCATTCAGCGCCCTGAGCGTGTGGAAGGTTTCATTACGGATGCGGGCAAGAAGCCATCGCTCGACGATGAGGACGCCGTTTTCTGCTTTTGGTTTATCTTTAGGTTTGCGCGGGCGGGCCGGGATAATAACCGTGCTATAGTGCTCAGCCAGCGCCTGATAACTGTCGTTGATGACAGGCTCATAGCGATCGGCTTTTTTCACTGCGCTTCTGAGGTTATCGGGGATGAGCAGCTTCGGTACGCCGCCTAAGAAGGTCAGGCAACGGCTGTGGGCATTTAACCATGACATCATGTCCTGACCTTCGCACGCTTCAACATAGGTATAGTTGGACGCCCCCATTACAGCCACGAAGATTGCCACGCGGCGTATCTCTCCGGTGTCCGGATTAATAACAGGAACCGTAGGACCACAGAAGTCGATAAAGAGCTTTTCGCCGGCACGATGCTCCTGTCGCATGGAGAGGCGTCGCGTTTTTTTCCACTTCCGGTAGCAACGGCAGAAGTGTGAGTATCCCATCGCTTTGTCACCCGCCTGTGCCTTGTATTCCATCCACAACAGTTGGCGCGTCACGCCAGGTTTTCTCATTTCCGTATCGAAGTACAGCATGTCAGGCATAACAAGCCCTGACGCAGAGGTGTCTTTGGGCGGGAAAATGAGTTTCTCCAGCGTGTCATGGGATATATCAGCAGGTAATGGCCATGACAGAGAAGAGGCTTTGAAGCGGGCAAGAACCTCAAAAACGGTTGAGGCGCTGATGTGTAACGTCAGTCCGATACAACGGTTAGTCAGCTTCTTATCGAACTTGAGCTGAAGGATCTTAAAACAGGTTTCCATAGTGCTCCTGGATTTTCTCTTTTTGGACATTGACGTCTCCACTGGTTTAAACACGGCAATGGAGACTGTGGTGAAAAGAGTTAATTCCCGGAGTGACTGGCAGAATGCCAATCAATGATCGGAAGTATGCCAAATCGTGATCGATTGTGATGCCAAACTGTGATCGGAGATGGATGCCAAATCATGATCGATTCGAATGCCAAACTGCGATCGATTCAGATGCCATTTTGCATTTGCCTTCACACGAATTTCAGTCGTGGTGCCGCCGGGAGACAGGTACAAGTGATAACGCATATGGTTTATAAATCTGACAGCGATGAACTAGCAGTACTGCGGGCAGAAAATACCCAGCTGGTCTCATTACTTGAAGCTCATGGGATTGAATGGCGACGTAAACCGCAGAGCCCTGTGCAGTGCGTTTTCGTATTATCCACGGATGAGAAAGTTGCGTTATTTCGTCGGTTGTTTCGTGGGCGTGATGATGTATGGGCCCTTCGATGGGAAAGCAAAACCAGCGGAAAGGGTATTCGTCTGCCTGGCTAACGAATGGCTGTTGGGAATATGCAGTAAGCCCTGGATAAAATGTGGGGACTGCGCTCACCGTCAGTTGATTCCTGTATCTGATCTCATCATCTACCTGAGGTAGTGTACAATATGCCGATATCGAACTGATACTTAATTAAAATATCTAGAGTGTGATATATCTCTGAGAACTATCAATACGAATATTAAAAACACTTCCAGAATAACAGCAATACGGGGGGATCTCCATTACCCTCATGTGATTGACAACGGGGATATCATTACCTGTTTCCCTAACCTGATCCCCGGAGAGATATCTCGTTTCCGTAACTCGCTGAATGCGAAAATTAATGCAGATCAACACCGTAAAAAACAACAAGGCAAACGCACCTACGCAACGTCGGTTTGTATTATCTGGGCGAAAGAATATACGCAGTCCTTTAAATGTCATTATCACGTCTGCCTGTTGTTTAACAAAGATGCCTATTACCACCTGGGAAACTATGAGCGCTCTGACACCCTGAGAGGGTTAATTACCGGAGCCTGGTACAGTGCCTTAGGGTTGGAACTGGAAGATCACCAGGGATTAGTTGATTTCCCTGCTAATGGACGTTACATCCTGGATATTAACGATCCTGATTTCCCAGAGCAGTACCAGCGCTTATTGGTACGTCTGGATTATTTGACGAAGTTCGACACTAAAGCATCAGGCCAGCGTAACTTTGGCTACAGCGGTTTTTGACCTATTGTAACTATAAGGTGATTTATTATGTATACAGAATCAAACGTTAAACTTTCCTGTAATGCTTTCTGGCAAAAGTGTGTCCTTACAACTCTGTATCGGGCTGCAGCTACACATCCTAAAATTAAATTATTACAATTTAAATTAATACCTTGCCCTGGTATGAATAAGGCAATTCCTTCTCTGATGGCTGATTTTACTGGTGAACTGCATAGACTAATTTCTGAACATTTGCAGTGCAAGCGACGTAAAGATAAATCTGTTGAGCCCACCCCTTTATATTATCTCTGGAGTAGGGAAGCTGTGGCTAACGATGCCACTCCTTATCTTATGGTGCTGCTACTTAATAACGATGTCTGGTGTAAGAGTCGTGAGGTGGTGGTTCTCAGAAATCTAATTGAGCAGGCGTGGGGAAAAGTATTGGATGAAGATAACTCCGTTACACATCTGGTTGTGTATCCCGAAGTGTTGTCGTTGGTATTTGATGCAGCTAACACATACAACGCTGAGCTTGGTGTACTGGAACAGACGGCCCAGGCTTACATTGAATCGCATGGTGCCATTGAACGTCATCTTGGATGTAGTGACTTTTAACATCAGGTGATGCATAAGGGCCTTTCGCTGAGAGGCCCTGTTTACATAATTAAATACGTCGGGCCCGACTAACAATTTTGGCGTTGACGGCAGGATTATTGAGGGGCAATCAATGTGTTTTTCGGCAGTGATTGCGGTAGTGAACGGCGCTCTACTGTACGGGCTGAGCGGGACCTGCTGTCTGAATGGTATCGATCCGCAAGCGTATCTGCGCCATATCCTGAGTGTACTACTGAAATGGCTAATGGCAGGAAAGAGAGACTTTACGTATATTTGCATAAAGCAGGATTTTACAACTAGTCAGCATTCTTTATAATTCTTCAAGTTCAGAGTGTCTGACATATAGGGTTATGTATTGGGGAGACATTTAATGTTTGGTCATCTGTTACGGTACTTTAGTTTCTGTAAAAAAGATTTATTAGTATTTCATCCTGAATCTGATTATTCAGATAATCTACGTAAAGCCTTCTCTTTTACAAAAAGACTGGGATTTAATGAAGAATGGAATGGAATCATAAAAAACAAAGAGTACGATTATCAGGATGTATTAAGTCATGTCTGTCTGCAGTCTGGTGTGACAGACTTTTCCGCTTCAGCAGGACAATGCTTAAAATGGAGTCATTATTTTCAGCCATATTTTGAGAATATCCTAGAGTGTCAGGTATGGGTTACCGTTGGACAACTCTGGAAACAGGAAAAATTTATTTACAATCCGTCAATTGCGGATTTTCAGCGCTGGTCTGAAAAAGGGATTCAGCCTGAAGATTTCAGACATCACTCGGGGTTTAACTTTCATGCGTGGTTGACAACTGAAAATGGTATGATTGTGGATATTTCCTTAATGAGTACGTTATCGAGGCTATTATCTGAACACCTAGGTGAAGTCAGTGGAGGTGTGATTATTGGCACGCCAGAGACAGTTATTCCTGAGTATAAATATGTCCCCATGATTGTCGGTCAGAGAATTGTTGAGGAAATAGAAAAACGTTCTTTCATTGATTTTCTGGCGCATGACGATATTGATTTATATACAGTGCCTGCAATCCTGGTTCCGGCATGGAAAGAATGTTAAAGCACGGAATAACACTATTCATCTTACTGCTTTCCGGAACTCAGCTTGTTACCCGTGCGGTCAACAGAGCAGTCTTTCAGTATCTGCACTTGGTTGCCACTAAACTGGAGTCATTTATCAGAAGTATATTTTCATGGAAGAATATTGTCAGCGTCAGTGATATAAGACGGTTATGCGGATAGCCGTCCCGCATAAACACCACCCGGGTTTCCTCAACACTGGTCACG
>OBUN01000017.1_pt1 | contig 121498 bp, 114 predicted proteins | sample 1475851 | NCBI WGS metagenome assembly OBUN01 (sample SAMEA2579932, study PRJEB22360) | human gut metagenome | reverse complement strand
CGGGTGGTTTATCTGTTTCGCACCTTCGGAGCGAAACGGACTTAAAGTCACATAAGTAAAAAGAAGCCGTATTAACGACTTCTTCTTAAAGGTACAATTTTTTCATCTTGACTTTCTAATTCTTGAGTCTGAGACAATTCTTCCTCAATAGCTTGAACAATATTATCACGCTTTTCATTAGCAGCGATGTTCAAGACAAAGGCTATCCCAACTGAAGTTACCAAAAGCGAGTTACCACCTTGCGAAAGGAAAGGGAAGGTAACACCTGTTGATGGAATCAGCCCTGAGATTCCTCCGATATTAACAAAGACCTGCATAAGCATAAGAGCCCCTACACCAAGCGCCATCATAGAGTTAAATGGATTTCTAGCCTTAACTCCCACAATCATAATACGAAGAATAAGGAAAAAGAGAAGGGCAAGAATCAAACCTGCTCCAATGAGACCTAACTCTTCAATAACAATTGAAAACACAAAGTCTGTCGTTGCTTCTGGGAGATAACCGGTTTTCTCAATCGAATTTCCGAGACCAAGACCGAACCACCCCCCATTACTCATAGCATAGTAAGAATGAGACAACTGAAGTCCTGAACCTGTTAAATCCTTAAAAGGATTAAAATAAGCTGCAAAACGCTTGGCAACATATCCAAAGACAGGTACCTTAGCCATGTTTTGTACTCCAACCAAAGCAATCAATCCAAGAAAAGCAGACGACAGCCCTACAATACCAGCAAACAGTGCCGTGAACCAGCGATAGCCAACACCAGAAATTGAAAACATGACAACTGTTGTCAATACAATGATAGCCGCATTCCCCAAGTCCGGTTGGATGGCAACTAAGCCAATCATTACCAGCAAATAGTAACGCCAGTCATTAAATTCTTTTTTATTCCTCGGTATCCACCTATTCTTAGTCAAGGCCTGATAGTCATAACGTTCTATAGCAGACTGTTGTTTTGAAAAAGTGTGCGCCAAAAACCAGACAACAATGATCTTAAGGTACTCCGCTGGTTGGAAAGACAAGGGACCGAGCACAATCCAACCATTGGCACCATTAATTTCCCTAGTGAAAAATTTGGCAATGACCAAAAGTAAAATCTCAAAGGCAATAACAACACCCAAAAGCTTATCTTTCCTGAGAAAGTTCAATTTCAGTCGGTAGATGAAAAAAATAGAGAACAAGGATACCAACCAAAAGGCTCCTTGGTTTATAACAGATGCGAAGGGATTGGCTCCCAAGGCTACTAAACGAGCACTTGTTGTTGAATACACTACTATTAAACCAACTATGGATAAGATTAAATAAGGTATCAAGATGGTGTAATCTAAAAGATGCTTCTTTTCAATTTTCATATCTTTAAAAAACTCATACTTTCTATTACGTTACTCTACATTTTCTCTTAAAATATAAAGCTAACAGCTTATATTATAACACTTTGATACCTTAAACTAAAGTAAAAGCTAAATTAACCGTTTTCATTGATGAAACCTTTATTTAATCTTTTATACTCAAATTCATTTGGCAACTAGCTTTCTGTGGCAATATTGCTAGTTCTCATATTTTCTTTAAGGATAAACAAAAAACGAGACTTAGGCCCCGTTTTTTTATCTTATTTTGTACCGACACTGATACGATTAAGTGCTCGACGGAGAGCAACCTGAGCACGTTGAACTTCATCAATACGGTCAGATTTAGTTGCTTCTTCCAAGTCACGTTCGGCACGTTGCTTGGCACGTTCGGCACGAGAAACGTCAATGTCGCGTTCACGTTCTGCTGAATCGGCAACGATAGTAATAAAATCATCTTTAACTTCGATGATACCACCGTTTACGGCAATCCAATCGACGTGACTCTCGTCATCCACACGACGAACCTTGAGTTCATCCACTTCAAGTGGCGCAATCAAGTTAATATGGCCTGGCAAGATACCAATTTGACCATCTTTAGTAACCGCGTGGATAAAGCTGGCATGGTGGTCATATTTCAGACCATCCGGAGTTACCACTTGTACGGTCATTTGTGCCATATCTTCACCTCATTAGTAGCCCATAGCTTTAGCTTTAGCTACTACATCCTCAATTGGGCCTACGCTACGGAAGGCATCTTCTGGAAGATTGTCATATTTACCTTCAAGGATTTCTTTAAAGCTACGAACGGTTTCAGCAACTGGAACATAAGAACCTGGTTGACCTGTAAACTGTTCAGCAACGTTAAAGTTTTGTGACAAGAAAAATTGGATACGACGAGCACGTCCAACCAATGTTTTTTCTTCGTCTGACAATTCATCCATACCAAGGATAGCGATAATATCTTGCAATTCACGGTAACGTTGAAGCACACGTTGAACTTCAGTCGCAACAGCATAGTGTTCTTCACCAACAATTTCAGGTGAAAGGGCACGTGAGCTTGATGCCAACGGGTCAACGGCTGGATAAATACCCATTTGTGTCAACTTACGTTCAAGGTTGGTTGTTGAATCCAAGTGAGCAAATGCTGTAGCTGGCGCTGGGTCAGTATAGTCATCGGCTGGAACGTAGATGGCTTGGATTGATGTAACAGAACCTTTTTTAGTTGATGTGATACGTTCTTGCAATTGACCCATTTCAGTAGCAAGTGTAGGTTGGTAACCAACGGCTGATGGCATACGACCAAGAAGGGCAGAAACCTCAGAACCTGCTTGAGTGAAACGGAAGATATTATCGATGAAAAGAAGCACGTCTTGACCTTCGACATCACGGAAGTATTCCGCAATTGTCAAACCAGTAAGGGCAACACGCATACGTGCTCCAGGTGGTTCGTTCATTTGACCGAAGACCATGGCTGTTTTCTCAATAACGCCAGATTCTTTCATTTCCCAGTAAAGGTCATTACCTTCACGTGTACGTTCACCAACACCTGTAAACACGGAAATACCACCGTGCTCTTGGGCAATGTTGTGAATCAACTCTTGAATAAGAACGGTTTTACCAACACCGGCACCACCGAAGAGTCCAACTTTACCACCCTTAAGGTAAGGGGCTAGCAAATCGATAACTTTAATCCCTGTTTCAAGGATTTCAGTAGATGTTGACAATTCATCGAAAGTTGGTGCTTTTTTGTGAATTGGTTCACGCTCTGCATCGTCAGCAAAAGGTGCTTCCAAGTCAATGGTATCTCCAAGAACGTTAAAGACACGTCCAAGGGTGTCTTTACCAACAGGAACGCTGATTGGACGACCAGTGTCCAGAACTTCTAGTCCACGAGTCAATCCATCAGTAGATTCCATCGCAATGGTACGAACCACACCTTCTCCAAGTTCAAGAGCTACTTCGAGCACGATACGTTTAGACTTTTGTTCATCAGTATAAACGACCAATGCATTGTTAATCTCAGGAAGTTTATCACCAGCTGCAAACGCTACGTCTACAACAGGACCAACAACCTGAGCAATTTTGCCTGAGCTCATTGTTTTCTCCTTATGATAGTTTTCTGGATGACAATCATCCTTTTTTCATGTGTGTCTAATTAAGACAAATCTCTAGCTATTCAAGTGCACTTGCACCACCAACGATTTCAGTAATTTCCTGAGTGATGGCAGCTTGACGTGCACGGTTATATTGGATTGTCAAATCGTTAATCACATTCTTAGCATTATCAGTGGCTGTCTGCATTGCAGTCATACCAGCTGCGTGCTCAGCTGTTTTGGCATCTACGATAGCACCATAGATAAGACTCTCAGCATATTGTGGCAAGAGTTGATCCAAAATAGTGTCACGATCTGGTTCCAATTCAAACTTGGTCAACACATGACCTTCTGATTCATTGGGATCCAAATCAGCGATAGGAAGCATTTGTTCAACACGAACCTCACTAGACAAACTGTTGACATGGTGGTTGTAGCACACATAAAGTTCATCAAAAAGTTCATTTTGATACATTCCTACTGCTTTAGAAATGATTTTTCCGACTTGTTCAAAACTAGGTTGATCCTCAAGACCACGAAGTTCAAAAGCAACATTCATGTTACGAGCCTTGAAGAAATCTGAACCTGTTCCACCAATAGAAATGATAGCATATTCATCTTCAGAATCATGGTCACGTTTAATCATGTCCAACACAGCTTTAAGAATTGTTGAGTTATAACCTCCAACAAGTCCTTTATCTGAAGTAATGACAATGTAACCTGTCTTACGAACTGGGCGTGCATCCAACATTGGATTTGACGAACCATTAATCAATTCTGAATGTAGAAGATCTGTTGTGATCTGTCTAATTTTTGAGGCATAGATTTGGAAATCTTTAGCAGCTTGCTCAGAACGTGTCAACTTTGAGGCAGAAACCATTTGCATGGCTCCTGTGATCTGACTCGTTTTCTTTGTTGAAGCAATTTTTGCTTGGATTTCTCTTAGAGAGCCTGCCATATGCTGTCCTCCCTATTTCTATTTGTATTCTGATTGATCTTTGAAAGCTTGGATAGCTTCATTAAGCACAGATTCCTCAGGAAGATCCTTAGTTGTACGAATAGTTTCAAAGATATCCTCATGGTGACTATCGAAGTAGTCATAGAGTGCTTCTTCAAAATCCAAGATTTGATCAACCGGAACACTATCCAAGAAACCGTGTGTCAAAGCGTAAAGGATAACAACTTGTTTCTCAACTGGAAGTGGTTTATGAAGTGGTTGTTTCAAAACTTCGATTGTACGACGACCACGGTTCAATTTTGCTTGAGTCGCAGCATCCAAATCTGAACCAAATTGCGTAAATGCTTCAAGTTCACGATATGAAGCCAAGTCAAGACGAAGCGTACCTGCAACCTTCTTCATCGCTTTAATTTGCGCTGATCCACCTACACGTGATACGGAAGAACCCGCATCAATGGCTGGACGAATACCTGAGTTAAACAAGTTTTCTTGCAAGAAGATTTGTCCATCTGTGATAGAAATAACGTTTGTTGCGATATAAGCTGAGATATCTCCGGCTTGCGTTTGGATGATTGGCAAGGCAGTAATTGAACCACCACCAAGATCATCTGAAACTTTAGCTGAACGTTCCAAAAGACGTGAGTGGAGATAGAAGACATCCCCTGGGTAGGCTTCACGACCTGGTGGACGACGGAGAAGCAATGAAAGTTCACGGTAGGCCACGGCTTGTTTAGACAAATCATCATAAACAATCAAGACGTGTTTTCCGTTATACATGAACTCTTCAGCCATTGCAACACCAGCGTAAGGTGCGATATAAAGCAATGGTGATGGTTGTGATGCTGAGGCAGTCACAACGATTGTGTAATCAAGAGCACCATGTTTACGGAGAGTTTCTACTTGTGTACGAACTGTTGATTCTTTTTGGCCAATAGCCACATAAATACAGATCATATCTTGCCCTTTTTGGTTCAAGATAGCATCAATGGCTACTGAAGTTTTACCAGTTTGGCGGTCCCCGATGACCAATTCACGTTGACCACGTCCAATTGGAACCAAGGCATCAATCGCCTTAAGACCAGTTTGCAATGGCTCAGAAACTGATTTACGTTGCATAACACCTGGAGCAGGTGTTTCAACTGGACGGAAACCTGTTGTTTCGATGTCACCAAGACCATCAACTGGTTGCCCAAGTGGGTTTACTACACGACCAATAAGGGCTTCACCAACTGGAACTTCCATGATTTTTCCAGTACGTTTAACAATATCGCCTTCACGAATTGCTACGAAATCCCCCAAGATAATGATACCGACATCATTAGTTTCAAGGTTTTGGGCCATACCATAGGCACCATTTTCAAATTCGAGCAACTCACCACTCATGGCATTATCAAGACCACGAGCACGTGCGATACCGTCACCGATATAGGTAACGACACCAGTTTCAGTGACGTCAAAGTTTGGCTGGAAGTTTTCAATTTGCTTTTTAATTAAAGCGCTAATTTCTTGTGCGTTAATTGCCAAAAGTCACACCACTTTCTATTTCAAATTCGTTTTAAAGGTTTGCAATTGACTGCGAATTGACGTGTCAATAACCTTATTTTTTGCTTTGATGACGAATCCTCCGATGAGGTTCTCATCAATTTTTTCTACTAAACGACGTGTCTTAATCTCAAATTTTTGTGAAACAATCGCCAAAAGTCTGGCTTTTTGTTCCTCAGACAAGGGACTTGCTGATGTCACTGTAACATCGTAAGTATTGTCTTCTTGATCAAAGAGCTCAAGGACCAATTTCAACACATCATAGAGAATGTTGGCACGGTCATTGAGTAAGATTACCTCAAGAAAATTGTTCATATACACTGAACAAGACTCTTGAAACAAGCCCAAACTTTCTTTTTTAGCTTCACTTGTCACATTTTCCTGCGACAAGAAGTTTTTTAGATTTGTTTCAGCAAAAACTGTTAGGATTTGCCTTACTTCTTCTTGGATTGTTGACACGGCGTCTTGTTCAAAAGCGACTTCTACCAGGCTTCTGGCATACTGCTCAACAAGAGCTTGTGTTTTCTTATCCATTAAGCATCTCCTAATTGATCAAGATAGCTATCAATCAAGTCAGATTGTGCTTTAGCATCAAGGTTTTGTTTCATAACTTTTTCCGCCAAGAGGACAGTCAAGTCTGCAACTTCACCTTTAACTCCAGCAAGTGCTTCCACACGGCTTTGGGCGATGTCTTGATTTGCTTTTTCTTTCAAGCGTTTAGCTTCATCATGTGCTTCTGCAATGATTTTTGATTCTTGAGTTTTACCAGTTTCCTTGGCTCCATCAATAATTTGAGCTGCCTCAGTGCGAGCACCTGCCAACTCATCTTGACGTTTTTGTGCCAAGCTTTCTGCTTCTTGACGAGCATTTTCAGCACTATCAATATCTGTGGCAATTTTCTTTTCACGAGCAGCAAAGATTCCTGTAATTTGATCCCATGCGAATTTACGGATGAGGTAATACAAGAGAAAAACTGAGCCGAGTGTGATAATGATATTACCAAGTGTCGTACTATTAATCAGTAATGACATTTCATTTCTCCCTTTCTTAATTATTCTTCGTTGACTTTATCACCAATATAGTTTGAACTTAGGATAATAAAGACATAGGCTTGGATGAAGCCGATAAAGGCTGAAAAGGCAACCCAGACAAGGTTCAAAGCAAAGGATACAGGTGCTGCAAAGGCAGACCATGTCACCAATTGAAGAATCAAGCCAGTAAGTACCTCACCAGAATAAATGTTACCAAACAAACGCAAGGCCAATGAAGCAAGGTTGGTTAATTGTTCCAAAATGTTCATTGGGAGCATAGCTGGGTATGGTGAAAGGTAGCCCTTTAGATAGCCTTTAAGCCCTTTTTTACGGATCCCCTCAATATGACTAACGAGGGTAATAATTAAAGAAAGAGTGATAGTAACACCGAAATTCGATGTTGGAGAAGACCAAAAATTGTAATGCTCACTTTTAACAGATACAAGCAGACCTAGGTTGTTTGCTGTAAACACAAAGGTGAAAATTACAAACAAGAGCAAACTATAATTTTTTGTGAATTTTCCAAGACTTTGAGAAATGGTGTTGTTCACAAATTCATAGATGAACTCGAGTACATTTTGTTTTCCCTTTGGTTTAATGGTCATATCACGACTTGACCAAAAAACCACTCCAAAAACGATAATTACTGTCAAGAGAGACATGGCAAGGATCGTCAAGTCAAAATCAATCCCAAATAATGAGACGGTTGGATTACTTGTAGTTTCCACTGCTCATCCCTCCTTCATCTTTTATTTGTCTATTAGACAATGTAGCTAAGGGCAAACAATACGAAGAAGGTACCTTCGATAAAGGCAACACCAGTAAACATCAATGTTTGAAGTTTGCTAAACATCTCAGGTTGGCGAGCTGCAGCTTTAGCGACATTGGCAACGAGGATACCCTCACCAATAGATACACCCATAACGGCCAAACCGAGGCCTAAGATAGTTAAATTCATAGTAGAATTCTCCTTTTTAATTATTTTTACCATGCTATTTTAGTCCTATTTTCCACGAAAGTCAATGAATTGACAGTTTTTTGGACGTTTTCACTGACTTTGCCTAACGTTTTCACTAAATTTGCGTAAGCGTTTACTTTCAATGATAGACATATCTGCTTATTCAAAAAAACAAGCCTAACTATGGTAGGTTAGACTTGTTTGGGAAATTTATGAAAAAAAGAAAGTTTCACTGTCTGACTCAGCGTCAGAGGTGTGAGTTCTACCGAACCATGTTCAGCAATACTTATCAGGATGATTATAGTATAACTTGGGTTGCTTAAAGAAGGCTGAAGGGGTATTGTTTTAGAAAAAGTAAACTTCCCATAAGTACACCCATAAAATCAGCTAGAACTTCTTCCTGCCAAGCCACATGAACATCAAAACTATCCAAATACATAGTTTGATAATATAAGTGATATGCTGATGTAAGTACCTATCACTTCATTGACATACACCACTCTGAAGTCAATGGTCTGTTCAAATTCCAATTCAGTCTCCCCAAAAGCTGAGAAAGGTAGCAAACTTGTACTTCTATTGGTTCGAACTTACAGAATTTGTCATGAAGCTAACTGCTTGCTAAAATGTTTAATCGTCACTCAATTTACTAGGATCAATTTTAGTATCATCTTTTTTATAATCTGATACGTCTACAAAGTTTTTAGAAAGATATCCTAAATAATCTCCAAAATCTGGAAATAATGTGTGTGAAAAATAACCATATTCTCCCAACTTACGAATTAACTCTTCTTGTATTACTTTATAATATTTTTCTTCAAATTTTTTGGCTTCCAGACTTTTTTTAACAGCTTCGATATTTGCCTTTGAATATTTTTGGGTAGGTGTGAAATTTTCTGATAGTGTCCCTCCCATAATATCATCGAGTGTTGTTTCACCTTTTCTTACTTTTTCAATATCTTCCTTAGAAAAAAAATATCCTTCTTCTTCTTTAACTTTAAAAATTAATTCTTCTTCATTTTTTAAAAGTTCTTCTGTTTCTTTTTTTGAGAACTCTATTGTAATCGACACTCTTGGGATTCTTCGAAACTCGTCACTAATTTTTATTTCATCTTTAGTAAAGTGAGTATATTTACTCAATTTATCATAATTTATGAATGCACCATGTTGAGCTCTAATTCTTTGATTATCATGTCCTTTTCTAACAAATGTTAACAAACTGCTCTTAGAATGTTCCTCTATACTCATTTTAAACGCTTCAAATTTTGGTTTTTTAATAATTCTATTTCCAGAATTTGATAAAAACAATAGAGCAACGAATGGGTTATCTGTAATATCCAAAAGGCTGGTTGGAAGTTCATAATGTTGTAATTTAGCCAACTGATCTGCTCTAACATCCAAATCTTCATCGATAGAATGATATTCGACTCTATCGGGATATTCTTGACTCACTTGCTTATATAATTGCTCAAAGAGTTCATAATAGAACTTACTGTCCTTATTGACTTTTTTTCTAAATAAGGCAGGAATAGTCGGCCACGACTCAGTCTGACCCCTAAAAAAATTATACTCACACTGCTCAAATTTAGAAATCAGTTCTTTAAGTAAATAAAAAATTGACCAGTGATTTCCTTTTTCATTGTAACCAGCATTAGTACCTGATTTTTTTAATTTTGTATTCAACTCTGACACAAAACTATTAATCTTTTCATCTACTCCCTCAGAATTTAATGAAACAATCTTATAGCAAAATGGGCCATACTTAGAATCTTCATTTTGATTATCTATAGAATTCGTTGCACCAAGTTTTATAGTTATATCAGTGTCATCATAAATCTGAGTATTTAGCTTTTTTATAGTATCTTCCGTACTTTTCCCACAAAAGAATGAACCCAAACTATCATAAAACATTTGATTATTACTTGTCATCATTTAGTATGTAATTACTCCCAAATTTTGTAAACGAAATGTTGTAGCTTGTTTTGATGTTCTCATCATTGATGACAAGCTGTCGATAAATTCATCAATATTGGCATTTGCCAACTGTTCATCGGTCAGGTTGTTGTCTTGTTTAAATTTAGTAATACAACGAGCAATTAGTTTTTTAGGCATTAGTAATTCAGCAGCAAATTGATTCGCAGAACGTTCCTTGGCAATATCCACAGTAGCAATATCTTCTGGATTCTTTAATCTATTGGATATCCCACTGTGATTTAAAGCATAATGTCCAATTTCGTGTGCAATCGTGAATCTTTGTCGAACATCTATTTCCAACGAATTGAGGTAAATAACTCTATTCTCACTATCAATTTGACCAGAATGATCATTATAGAATCCTTTTTGTACACTAATATTCAGTGCCTTTAAAATCTTATCTAAATCAATAAAATAATCATCTTCACTAATTTCAATGCTTTTCATAGCTGTTTTTTCATTTTCACTCAAACCAATTAAATCTGTTTCAAAAAAATCTCTTGGAAACAATTCTTCTAATCTTTTTATTCCCATTACATTATATCTCCAAGTCAATGTCTTATTAAACCCTTTCTACATTTCTTACTATATACAATATATTCGTAAAACACATAGAAAATTAGCTTACTTCTCATTATATCAAAAAACACGGCATTCTACCGTGTCTCTTTGTTTATTTCACCAATTTCTTCATTTCTTCAATACGTACAACTGTAGCATCGTATTTAGCTTGGTAATCTTCTTGTTTGTCGCGTTCTTTTTGGACGACTTCTGGTTTGGCATTGGCTACGAAGCGTTCATTGCTAAGTTTCTTACCAACCATGTCGAGTTCTTTTTGCCATTTAGCCAATTCTTTTTCAAGACGGGCTAATTCTTCTTCGACATTGAGAAGGTCAGCGAGTGGCAAGTAAATTTCTGCACCTGTGATGATGCTTGACATAACCAAGTCAGGCACTTCGACATCTGCTGCAATTTCCAAGTGTTCTGGATTTGTGAAGCGTTTGATGTAGTTGACATTGTCATTGAAGAAGGCATCGAGCTTGCTATCACTAGTCTTGATCAAGATAGTGATTGGTTTGCTTGGAGCTACGTTTACTTCTGCACGTGAGTTACGGACTGAACGAATCACGTCTTTAAGAGCTTCAACACCCGCTGCTGCTTCTTCGTTTTCAAACTCTGGACGAACCACTGGATATTCAGCAGTCACGATTGTTCCTTCAGAGATTTGGTCATAGATTTCTTCAGTTACGAATGGCATGATTGGGTGAAGGAGACGCAAGATTTGGTCCAAAGTATATAGAAGGACAGAACGAGTGATGACTTTTTCGTCCTCATTGTCGCTATAAAGCACTTCCTTAGTCAACTCAACGTACCAATCCGCAAACTCATCCCAGATAAAGTTGTAGAGGATGTGACCAGCCACACCGAATTCAAACTTGTCAAAGTTTTCAGTGACTTTACCGATTGTTTCGTTGAGGTTGTGGAGAATCCAACGGTCTGTAACGTTACCTGCTTGGCCAGCAGCCACCTTGGCTACATTTTCACGTGCCGCATCCAAGGTCAAACCTTCATTGTTCATGAGGATGTAGCGAGAGATGTTCCAAATCTTGTTAATGAAGTTCCAAGACGCATCCATTTTCTCGTAAGAGAAGCGCACGTCTTGACCTGGTGCAGAACCGTTTGAAAGGAACCAACGAAGAGCATCGGCACCGTATTTCTCGATAACATCCATTGGGTCAATACCGTTACCGAGAGATTTAGACATCTTGCGTCCTTGCTCGTCACGGATAAGACCGTGGATAAGGACATTCTTAAATGGTTGGCGTCCTGTGAATTCCAATGATTGGAAGATCATACGAGACACCCAGAAGAAGATGATATCGTAACCTGTTACCAAGGTTGAAGTTGGGAAGTAACGTTTGAAGTCTTCTGCTTCAACGTCAGGCCAACCCATAGTTGAGAATGGCCAGAGGGCAGAACTGAACCAAGTATCCAAGACATCTTCGTCTTGTTTCCATCCGTCACCTTCTGGTGCTTCTTCGCCAACGTACATTTCACCCTCAGCATTGTACCAAGCAGGGATTTGGTGACCCCACCATAGCTGACGAGAGATTACCCAGTCGTGGACATTTTCCATCCATTGAAGGAAGGTATCGTTGAAACGAGGTGGGTAGAAATCAACCTTATCATCTGTGTCTTGGTTGGCAATGGCATTCTTAGCTAATTGGTCCATCTTGACGAACCATTGTGTAGACAAACGTGGTTCAACAGGCACACCTGTACGTTCTGAGTGACCAACTGAGTGAGTCATTTTTTCAATTTCGACAAGGGCACCGATTTCTTCCAATTTCTTAACAACAGCCTTACGTGCTTCAAAGCGGTCCATACCGTTGAATTCGCCAGCCAATTCATTCATGGTACCATCATCATTCATGACATTGACTTGTGGCAAGTTATGGCGTTGACCAACTAAGAAGTCGTTAGGATCATGAGCAGGAGTGATTTTAACCACACCAGTACCAAATTCAGGGTCTGCATGTTCATCTCCAACGATTGGGATTGGCTTGTTCAAGATTGGCAAGATAACATTTTTACCAATCAAGTCTTTATAACGATCGTCATTTGGGTTAACCGCTACGGCTGTATCCCCAAACATGGTTTCAGGACGTGTTGTTGCCACTTCAAGGGCACGTGAACCGTCTTCCAACATGTAGTTCATGTGGTAGAAGGCACCTTCGACATCCTTGTGAATAACCTCGATATCAGAAAGGGCTGTACGAGCTTTTGGATCCCAATTGATGATAAATTCACCACGGTAGATCCAGCCCTTCTTGTAGAGCTCTACAAAGACCTTACGAACAGCTTTTGATAGACCTTCGTCAAGGGTGAAACGCTCACGAGAATAGTCTACAGAGAGCCCCATCTTGCCCCATTGTTGCTTGATAGTTGAGGCATACTCGTCTTTCCATTCCCAGACTTTATCAAGGAATTTTTCACGGCCAAGGTCATAACGAGAGATGCCGTCTTCAGCCAAACGCGCTTCAACCTTAGCTTGAGTGGCAATACCTGCGTGGTCCATACCTGGAAGCCAAAGTGTATCAAAACCTTGCATCCGTTTTTGACGGATAATGATATCTTGCAAAGTTGTATCCCAAGCGTGACCAAGGTGAAGTTTACCGGTTACATTTGGTGGTGGGATGACGATTGAATAAGGCTTAGCCTTTTTATCGCCTGAGGGCTTGAAAACATCTTCGTCAAGCCATTTTTGGTAACGACCAGCCTCAACCTCGGCTGGATTGTATTTAGGTGAAAGTTCTTTAGACATATGTGTGTCCTTTCTAGTTATTTCTATTTTTAATGTTGGTCTTGTACTTCCCATTCACTCTTCAGCAATCCATATATCAGACTGTCACAACGGTTGCCTTGCACATCTTTGCGGTCTCGGATACGAGCTTCAAGGGTAAAACCAAGTTTCTCAGCGACACGTTGACTTTGGACATTGTAGCCAAAACAAATCAGTTCAATCTTGTGAAGACCTAAATCCTTAAAACCTAAGTCAATTAAAGCACGCGCTGCTTCTGGCACATAGCCTCGTCCCCAATAGTATGGATGCAAGGTATAGCCAATCTCCAATACATCGTCTTCGTGGCGATGGTTGAAATCAACAGATCCGATAACTTTATCAGTCCCTTTGACCACAATACCGTAGCCAGCTGGGAGATTGTCCTTTTGATTACGCTCAGGAAGGATATGCTCTAGGTAATAAATCTCGTCTTCCAAGGTCTTGACGGGTGGAAAGCCTGCTGGGTAAGAAGCTTCTGGAAGACTGGCGTAAGCATGGATATCTTCTGCATCCGCCACTGTTCGGACTCGTAAAAGAAGATGCTCCGTTTCGATTCGTTCTGGCAATTCAGCTCTTGTCATCCTTCTTCCTCGCTTTCTTGATGAAGCTTCCCATGGGGTCGACTCGGTCATCTAGATATCGATAGACACGCTTATGACCATCACCCATAAAGTAAGTCGGTGCAAAGCGGTCATTTTTAAAATGTCCCTTGTCATCTAGCAAACCAGGGTCAGCCAGACGGTCTAGAATCTTAGCAAAGATATGACAGATACCATCTTCCTCTATAATTCTGTCAACCTTACAATCCAGAACGACTGGGCAGGCATCCAAGATAGGTGCTTGTGTCAATTTAGAAGATTGGAAATCTAAGCCGAGTTTAGCAATTTTTTCACGGTGACTAATAAATCCAGCCTGCTCCATTTCTAGCATAAAACTTTCATTAGGAATATTCACAGTGAACTTCTGATAATGTTTAATCTGGTCTGCCGCATTTTCCTCGCTACCTACCCCGATGACAAGCCAATCTCCTAAACTGTAGGAAGAGCTACAAGTCGTCACATTATAACCGTAGGTCTGATCCTGATAACCCAAGATAAAAATAGGAAAACCATAATACAATTTACTAGTCTCAAAAGATTGCTTCATGTCACCCTCCTTTGATAGCAATGTAGACCTCACTTTCGCTCCGACTGCATCAATATCTTTAAATTCACCTGCGACCTTCGGTCTTGGTTCTTTAAAAGCTATAGAAAAACCCTGCCATAAACATGACAGGGACGAATATGTATCCGCGGTACCACCCAGTTTTGAGTGGCAACCACTCACAGCTTTCTTGATTCAATTTGACCATCAGCAACCAGCTTTGACATTTGTGCGGATTTCTCAGTACCACCGCTTCCTGTGACAAATAGGCTTCAAAGCACCTCTGAATGGTCTTATTCTATCACATTTTTAATCTCAAGACAAATGAAATTGTGGGGACCTGAATTTGCAAATAAGGTTAGACTTCCGATTTTACCTTGAAAGATGAATCCAATCCCTCATTTTATTCTCATTAGAAAAGCCTTGTCTGTCGACAAGGATCTCATCTTATTTTTCTTCCTTAGCTCTTTCTTCTTCTAGCCATTGTTCATAACTTTCAAGTAGATTTATAGCCATTTGGGTTGCCAAAGCAACTGAAAAGGCTTCCGTACCTTCAGTTGTTTCATTTTGGGCTTCCAATTTACTTTTTTCGTAAATGGCTTTGAGAGCCGTATTGCTAAGCGTATCTTTAAATGCTTGGAATTCTTTCATGGTCAAAACCTCCTTGATTCTACGGTACTCTCTAAAATCACTGTTACCGTTTTCACTTTAAGTTTACACCATTTCAGAGAAATTGCAAGGTTTCTCCTTAATAAACAAGGAGAACTTTCCCACTATCTACGACCTATTGCGCAGCTGCAGTAGCTCCTGTGAGATACTCTGTCGTATAGGCTACAATAGCTCCTGAATCAGCATTTACCGCGTATTTATAACGTAAACCACTAGCAGCATAATCAAAACTGATATTGTAGACTTTACCGTCTCCTTCAGTCTTCAAATCCGTTTTCAAGTTTGTCACAGATCCTTCAGTTAAGCCAGCATGGTTAAGAGCTGTTGTTTGTGCAGTTTCCTTGGACACCGCTGTCTCGTCCTTACTTTCGCTAGCTTGAGTCTCGTCTTTAGACTCTTCACCTTTTTGAGCATCGTCCTCATCTTTAGACATTGGATGGTCACTCTTATGTTTCAAAATAGACCCTGACAGACCGTCAATCGTATACTCAAAACGATTGTCTGACGTTGTGAAACTAATCTCATAACTTCCATGGAATCCAGAACGTGATTTTGAGACTGTTGATTGAGATATCTCAGAAGTTTTGACACCTGCATTTTTGTAAGCAATGTCTGCAGCATCTTGTTCTGACAAGCGATAACCTGAGCCGTTAAAAACAAACAAGGCTGCAGCGATGGCAACTGGGATAGCGAGCAGAATCAGATAGCCCACTAGTTTTTTTATTTTTCGCATAAAATTCTCCGCTATTTTAATCTGATACTACTATTATATCTTAAAGTTCTAAAATTGTCAGAAAAACTTGGTCCGTTTTTAGGATGATGTCATAAAAAGTCTCTGACAGATATCAAGAACTCTTACGAAGATTTAAAATTTGGCCAGTTACAAAGACTAGGATGGCTACCCAGATAAAGAGGAAACCTTTCAATTCTCCAAAGCTAACCGTCTCACCAAAAATGAGAATGGCTACGAGCAGTTGAATCGTAGGGTTGAGGTACTGGATAAACCCGATAAGGTTAAGCGGTGCCCTTTTGACTGCTTCTGAGAAGCAAAGCAAGGGAACAGCCGTCACTATACCTGAGATGGCTAGGAGAAACATTTCCATGCTCGAATAGGAAGAAAATGCTTCTGGAGAAAAGAAAACGAGATAGATAGCTACAAAAGGTAGTAGCAAGCCACTTTCTACTAGCATGGCTACGTCACTGGAGAGCCTAACCCCTTTTTTGATTAGACCATAGAAACCAAAGCTCAGAGCTAACCCCAATGAAACCATGGGAAGTTTTCCTGTATTGGCCACAAGAACCAGTACTCCTATGAAGGCCAATACTACTGCTGCCCACATACTTCTGCTCAATGATTCACGGAGAAAAACAAGAGCAAATAAGATAGACACAATGGGCATAATGTAATAGCCCAAACTGGCTTGTGTCGCTTGACCATGACCTACAGCATAGATATAAATCAACCAATTAGCTGCTATGAGAAAGCTGGCAAGCAGCATGCGAAGCAAGGCCTTCTTATCCTGCCAAAGTCCCACAAGTTCCCCTTTAAAACGTGTAGTTTGATTAGCTATTAGCGCGTAAACCAGCATGGTCACTACAGTAAAGACAATCCGCCATGAAAAGGTGTTATAGGCTGAAACACCTGCTAAAAGCTTCCAAAAAAGGGATAAAAATCCCCATTGAATATAGCTTGCAAGTCCAAAGAGCAACCCTTGATTCTTTCTAGTCAACGATAACACCTGCTTTGTCTACAGATAGGATGAAGGTTTCACCGTCTAATCCAAGACCATCGATAGCCGTTTTAAGAGCCTCAGACTGATCATGTGGTGTTAAGGTCATAACTGTTGGACCAGCACCTGAGAGATAGGTTGCATAGGCACCGTATTGGCCTGACAATTCCTTAACGGTCGCAAATTCCTTGACCAATTTTTGGCGGTAGCGTTCGTGGAACATGTCTCCTTGGATAGCACGTCCCGCCTTGACCAAATCCCCTGCAAAAAGAGCTGCAATGGCAACGTTGGCAATAGATGATGCAGCCACAGCATCTTTGTAAGACAGGTCACTTGGAAGAACTCCACGTGAATCAGACGTCTTAAGCTCATAGCTCGGAATGAAGGCGACAAAAGCACACTCTGGAAACTCTGTAACGATGCTATTAACATGTTCATCCACATAAGAGGCTACAACGAGATTCCCAAAGATAGCTGGGGCAACATTGTCCGGGTGACCTTCAATCTTGGTTGCAATATCAAGTTTATCGTCATCTGAGAGCTTAAGGTCTGCCAATTGATTGGCTAACTCAATCCCTGCGACAATAACTGAGCTAGAAGAACCAAGCCCACGCGCCAAGGGAATATCTGATGTCATAACCAGTTTATGGGGTTGCAAATCAGACTTAACTTGCAAAGCTGTTGAAATAAGTAGGTTATTTTCATCTGAAGGAATATCTCCCAAATCATGTTCGATATGCCATGCATCTGCTGATTCAAGCACCTCGATTGTCAAATATTTAGAAACGGCAACACCCACAGAGTCAAAACCTGGACCAATATTGGCAGATGTTGCTGGAACAGTAATTTTCATAATAACACACCAAAAGGAGGAAAGCCATTAGTGACTTTTCTCCTTGAATACCTTTCTTATACGCACCAGTATGGGCTTATCAATTAGTTAGACAAAACTTTCAATGTGTTGACAACAGCGAAGTCTTCCGCTGCTTCAAGTTTTTCAGTAACAGCTTGGAGTTGCGTCTTAGACATAGCGTGTGTAATCACAACAATACGAGCTGTTGTGCCATTTGCTTTTTGTTGCAAAACTTGCTCAAATGAAATATCTTCTGAGTTGAAGATTTCAGACAAGTGAAGGATTTTACCTTTTTCGTCTGGCGTATCAAGGGCAAAGTAGTAATTGCTCTTAACGTCCGCTGGATTAGCCAATGGCAAGTCACGACGGAACTCATTGAATGGTTTACCAACATTGCCATCTGAAAGACGACGAGCAATACGGATAATGTCAGCCAAAACAGATGTTGCTGTTGGTTTTTGACCAGCACCTGGGCCGTAGTACATAGATTCACCGATACCGATAGACTCAACAAAGACTGCATTCATAACATCGTTGACGCTAGCAAGTGGGTGATTTTTTGGCAAGAATGTTGGTGATACTTCTGCTGAGATACCTGATTCTACTTCACGCACATCACCAACCAATTTGATAACATAACCCAATTCTTGAGCAACAGCCACATCATCTGTAGAGATGTTAGTAATCCCTTTGTGAGAAACGTCGTCAAAATCAATTGTAGCACCAAAACCAAATTGACTAAGGATAACGGCTTTATAAGCTGCATCAATCCCTTCAACGTCGTTGGTTGGATCACTTTCAGCATAACCAAGTTCTTGAGCAGTCTTGAGGGCGTCCTCATATGACCAACCTTCATCAACCATCTTAGTCATCATAAAGTTAGATGTACCGTTAAGCACACCAAGGATACGAGTCACCTTGTCAGATGTCAAAGAGTTAGCCAAAGTACGCAAAATTGGAATACCACCAGCAACAGCAGCTTCATAGTAGAAAGCCACACCCTTATCTTGAGCAAGAGCAATCAACTCTTTTCCATGAGTAGCAATCAAGTCCTTATTGGCAGAGACAACGTTTTTACCTGCTTCAAGTGCTTTTGTGATGAAGGTACGAGCTGGCTCGATACGGCCCATCAATTCGACAACGATTTGAATCTCGTCATCGTTAAGGATTTCATCAACATTTGTGACAAAATTATAGTCGTTTCCAGCAGCGATAAGACGATTTTTTTCCTCGTCATCTTTGACCAAAACCTTCGCAATTTCGAGTTGGTCACGTGAGGCTTCAAGAACCTTTTCACCATTTTCCTTCAAAAGGAAAGGAATACCGCTAGCTACTGTACCAAAGCCAAGCAATCCAATTTTAATAGACATTTACGATTTCTCCTTAAAAACATACATTTTTTTAATTGTACCATATTTCTGTCGGAATTGACAGAATATTTCTGCCATTTAAGGAGACAAGTATTCTTTTTTTACTGAAAATTCTGTGCATTTTTACCCCATTTTTGTTAGAATAATAGCTAGACCTATTTGAAAGGGGATACAATGACTTCTCAAGCTCAAAAATCAAACAAACCTAAACAAAAGAAGATGAATCTTCTTCTACTTGTCATCAATCTAGTGCTTCTGGGTATCCTGGCTGTTTTTATGTTAAACCGTCCGAACCAGTCGAAAAGCAACCAACAACAATCTCAGACCAGTCAGTCTAAGACGGCAGCTAAGTGGAAAACCTATGACGAGCCTGTCCAAATCCCTATCCTCATGTACCATGCTGTTCACGTTATGGATCCATCTGAGGCCTCTAACGCCAACCTGATTGTTGCTCCGGACAATTTTGAAGCACAAATCAAGGCCATGGTAGATGCGGGTTACTATTTCCTAACTCCCGAAGAAGCCTACAAAGCCTTCACTGAAAACGCCCTACCTGCTAAGAAGGTTGTCTGGCTGACCTTTGACGATGGTAACGAAGATTTCTATACTATTGCCTATCCTATTCTCAAAAAATACAAGGCTAAGGCAACCAATAATATTATCACTGGCTTTGTTAAGAAGGGAAATGCCGGAAATCTTACCGTCAAGCAGATGAAAGAAATGATGGCACACGGCATGAGCTTCCAGTCTCATACGGTTAACCACCCTGATTTATCAGCCACTGACAAGGCGACACAAAAGGTTGAATTAACGGATTCTATCGACTTCCTTGAAAATAAACTCAATACAAAGGTCAATACCATTGCTTACCCATCAGGTCGCTACAATCAAACGACACTGGACCTAGCTAAGAAAACATACAAGTTAGGACTAACAACCAACGAAGGTCTAGCCAGTGCCAAGGATGGTCTCCTCTCACTTAATCGTGTCCGTATTCTGCCAACAACAACAGCTAAAGGACTTCTAAGCGAGATTACTACTGACAATAAGTAAAAGAAATCACTTGACTGTAAATCAAGTGATTTTTATTGTCTAGTCAAATATTTCTGATAGGGTAGCCACCCCTTTTTCGATTTCAGCATCACTTAGAATGATTGGAGGCAGAAGACGGATAACGTTTGTCCCTGCAGTTAAGACAATCAATCCCTTATCTCTGGCTGCTTGGACCAATTCTCCTAGATTGCCAGTGGTCTCAATTCCAATCATGTAGCCCAAGCCACGCACAGTAGTCACTGTCTCTTTATCAGACAAGACCTCTTGCAATTTTGCTTGTAGCTTGTTCCCATTTTCAAGGGCAGTATCCAGAAAAGCTGGAGCCAACATAACTTCAAGCGTAGCCTTGGCCGCCGCCATGGCCAGTTTATTTCCTCCAAAGGTAGAGCCGTGACTTCCGTAAGAAAAAGCCTCTCCAAGAGATGACTTGGCAAGCATGGCACCAACTGGCACACCGTTTGCCAAGCCCTTGGCCAGAGTAAAGATATCTGGTTCAATATCATAGTGCTCATAAGCAAAGAGTTTGCCAGTACGACCAATTCCTGTCTGAACCTCATCTACAATGAGGTAAATACCTGTCTCTTTACAAAAATCAGACAAAGCCTTAACGAAGTCTTTATTCGCAGGTTGCACGCCTGATTCCCCTTGAACCAACTCCAGCATAATAGCCGCAGTTCCTTCACTGGCTAGGGATTTGACACTGTCTATGTCATTGAAAATAGCATAGCTAAAGTGGGGCACACCTTCACCGAAACCTTGTTTGATTTTATCCTGACCAGTGGCAGACATGGATCCAAAGGTTCGACCATGGAAGGAATTTTGGAAGGTAATGATTTCTTGTTTACCCGATGCCTTACGGGCGATTTTTATAGCAGCCTCATTGGCCTCTGCACCACTGTTACAAAAAAAGGCTAGATAATCCTTGTCTCCAATTAAAAGGTCAGCAACATCTTCTTGCAACTGATTGTAATAGAGATTGGGCTGGTGCAAAATCTTGCCCACCTGCTCTGTCAAAGCCTGATTGACAGAGGGATGATAGCCCAGATTGGTTACCCCGATACCTGATGAAAAATCCAAGTAGGTCTTGCCAGTTGTATCTGTCAAATAATTGCCCTGTGCCGAAGTAAAATCAATCGCTGCCCGCTTATAATTTGAAAATAGTTTTGTCATCTCTTACTCCTTGATTATGGTACCGTCTGTCAGGTTATCACCAATAACGACCTGCTCGACACCGGCTTGAACTGTCTGAACAGCACTTTGAATTTTAGGAATCATGCCTCCAGTTATCACACCTGAATCTATTTTTTTCTGAACATCTACAATATTCAAATGATTCAAAACCCGTCCATTCTCTAAAATACCCTTGACATCCGTCATGAGGATAAGTTTTTTGGCCCCCAGACTAATAGCGACCGCCCTTGCAAGATAATCGGCGTTGATGTTGAGTAAATCACCTTGCTCACTGTAACCCAAGCTAGGAATCAAGGGAATCTTACCTTGAGCAAGGAGTGCTACTAGGGTCTGATTGGTGATGTTTTTGACTTCACCCACAAAGCCATAAACCTCTTGGTTCAAAAAATCAGCATGAACAAGGTCTGACAGCTCATCTACAAGCTGATAGGCTGGCAAACCTGCAGTTGTCAACTCACCTGCTAAGTTTTTCCCAACTATGTCAACTAAGGCTTCTTTGATCAAGGCCATATCTGACTGACCCGTCACACGAAGACCATTAACCTTGTGAATTGGAATATGATGTACCTCCATTAGCTGATTAATAGCGAAACCGCCCCCATGGACGATAACAATTTTTTGACCAGCCTGCTGCCATTCGGACAGTTTAGCCAATATCTCAGGAGTTAGCTGCTTACTGGCTACTCCACCAATCTTGATTACAATATATTCAGTAGTCATCAGTTAACTCCTTTGTCATAGATAACTTAAGTATGGTAGAGGGCATTAATCTTAACGTAATCGTAGGAAAGATCACACCCCCATGCGGTTCCTTTTTCATGTCCAGCATGAAGATCTACCGTAATGGTGACTTCATCGACATGCATGACGTCTTTCATTTCCTCATCATCAAAGGCAACAGGACTAGAAGATAGCATAACTGGCAGTCCGCCAATCATAATATCAACATTATCCACAGGCACATCCACTCCAGCATAGCCAACAGCAGCTAAAATACGTCCCCAATTAGGATCTTCACCAAAGATAGCTGTTTTAACTAAGCTTGAACCGACAACAGATTTGGCCATCATACGTGCATCAAGGGCATTAGGGGCATTGACCACATCAACTTGGATGAGTTTATTGGCACCTTCACCATCCTTGGCAATTTTCTTAGCTAACTCTTGCATCACGAAATTCAACATTTTTGAAAATTTATCAAATTCTAGTGTATCTGGCAGAATCTCTTCATTGAGCGTGCAACCATTTGACATGACAAGAACCATATCATTGGTCGAAGTATCCCCATCAACTGTAATCTGATTAAAGGTCTTTTCCACATTTTGACTCAAGGCCAATTGAAGGGTATCACTAGAAATATTGGCATCACAAGTAATAAATCCAAGCATGGTCGCCATATTAGGGTGAATCATGCCTGAACCCTTAGCGACACCAGACATAGTAACCACATCACGTCCAAAGGTCTCCGTCACAGCAATAGTCTTAGTCGCTGTATCCGTCGTCAAAATCGCTTTGGCAAAATCATCAGCATTACCATTAACCACCAACTTGGAAAGACCATTTTTCAAGGTATCCAATGGGAGCAACTCTCCGATAATCCCTGTAGAAGCTACACCAACCAAATCTGGTTCAACACCTAGCTTTTCAGCAGTCCACTCCTGCATAGTGTAAGCATCCTCCAAACCTTGAGTCCCTGTACAAGAATTGGCTACACCTGAGTTAACAACGATAGCCTTCATTTTTCCAGCCTTTTTAACTGAGGTCTTGGTCACAATTAGAGGAGCTGCAATAACCTTATTGGTTGTGTAAACACCTGCAACACTGGCTGGTTTTTCAGAGACAATCCAACCAAAATCCATTTTTCTCTTTTTAAATCCTGCATGTAGCCCATCTGCTGAGAATCCCAGTGGACTAGCAATCGTTCCATCGATGACTTTCATATTTTTTCTCCTAACTCTATGCTTACATCTACAAGTATGACGGTGTCATAAGCAAACCTTCCGTCTCATCCCACCCCTGCATGAGGTTGAGATTTTGCACTGCCTGTCCAGCAGCTCCTTTAAGCAGATTATCAATGACTGAAATGACTGTCAGAACATTGGTTTTTTCATTATAGGCAAATCCAATATCTGTAAAATTCGATCCGATAACGTTGTGCAGTTCTGGCAAGCTGTCTTGAACACGCACAAAAGGTTTATCATCGTATGCTTTTGCAAAGGCTGAAGCGACATCAGAGATATCTACGTCCTTCTTCAACTTACAATAAACCGTAGCCATGATTCCGCGATTAACTGGTAACAGCGACGTTGAAAACTGAATCTCAGGCATTTCCGGATTAAAGGTCTGCAAGGTTTGAACAATTTCAGGAATATGCTGATGATGATTGAGTTTATAAGTCACGTAATTATCGTGAACATTGACAAAATGACTAGACTCACTCAAAGCCTTACCCGCACCAGTTAAACCAGACTTGGCATCCACAATGACACTATCCGTCTCAATCAGACCAGTAGCGACCAAAGGAAGCAAGGCCAACTCCGTCGCTGTTGCATAACATCCAGGATTGGCAATAAATTTCTTATCCTTCACATCTGTATATTCTGATAATGCGTATGTAAATTTATTCAAAACACTCTGCTTAGCAGGTGATTTTTTATACCATTCTTGATAAACACCTGCTGGCAAGCGATGATCGCCAGACAAATCAATAATAGGAAAATCAGCCAGAACAAATTCCTCTGCTAGCGAACTAGCGACTCCTGAAGGTGTAGCAAAGAAAACCAAATCCGCCTTTTGCATAATCTTTTCCGCATTGTAAGCTTCAATTTCTAAATCACAAACACCTGTCAAATAGGGATACACATCAGACAATCGTCGGCCCACTTCCTTGGTTGCGTGAATAGAAACAAGTTCCACTTTTTTATGATTATTCAAAATTTTAACTAACTCTAAACCACTATAACCAGTGATACCAACGATTGAAACTTTCATTTATGTACTCCTTTTGAATAAATATGTAATCAGTTTATTGCATTTTTATTCATTTGTCAAGAAAAATGTAATTAATATAAAAAACAAGCAGTCTTTTTCAACTACTTGTTTTCATGATCACTATCTAGTTATTAAATAAATGCAAGTTGGCAATACGATCAACCGCTTCGACCAGACGCTCTGGCTCTACCAAAAGCCCAATACGAACATAAGCATCACCCGCAGGACCAAATCCTTTACCTGGTGCAACAGCAACATGGGCCTTCTCAAGCAAAAGATCTGCAAAACTCTCACTGGTATAGCCCTCAGGTACAGGCATCCAAGCATAGAAGGAACCTTTAGATGGAAAGGCCTGCCAGCCAATCTTAGCAGCTGATTGCGTAAAAGCATCTCGACGGCTATCATAAACCGCATTTAGTTGGGCCACTGCCTCCTCAGATTTAGGATCTAAGAGGGCTGCAATCCCAGCCTCCTGCAAAGCGGGAAAAATTCCCACAAAAAGATGGTCTTGAATCAGATTCAAGGCTTCAATCATCCGAGCATTTCCAGCTGCAAAGGCTAAACGCCAACCAGCCATATTAAAAGTTTTCGAGAAAGTATAGAACTCAATCCCCACATCTTTAGCACCAGGCGTTGATAAAAAGCTAGGATTCTCATATCCCCTATAACCCAAAGCTCCATAGGCTAAATCACTCACCACTCCTACTTCGTAGGTCTTAGCCCAAGCAACTAACTTTTCATAAAAAGCCTTAGTCGCCACAGCCCCCGTAGGATTATTCGGATAATTGATATAGATAAACTTAGCCCGGCGAGCTGTCTCCTCAGGAATGGCATCTAGATCTGGTAAGAAATCATTTTTAGCCGTCAAAAGAAAGGTCTCATAGGCTACACGTCCTAGGCTCACTCCTGATAAATAATCTGGATAACCTGGGTCAGGCAAGAGCAGGAGGTCACCAGGATTCATCAAAGCTAGAGGCAATTCCACTAGTCCAATTTTAGCTCCACCCATGACACAAATCTCACGCTCTGCATCCAAATTGACCCCATAATGTTTTTCGTAAAAACTAGCAGCTGCTTCTTTAAAGGGACGATTGCCTCGAAACTGTGAATACTTATGGCTAGCAGGATTTTTCGCTGAAAGACACAGCGACTCAACAATATGGTCATAGGTCGGTTGGTCGGGATTGCCCTGACCGAGATTGATAACATCTGCGCCTTCCGCTACCTTAGCATTAACTTTAGCAACCAAACCTGCAAAAAACTGTTCTGGCAATGCCTTCAATAAATCCGATTCTTCAAATAACATAAACGCTCCTTAATGATACAAGTCCGTGCGACGATCCTCAAAAACAGGAATCTGACCTCGAACCTTATCTACCTCTTCAAGATTAATATCGGCCGTAAAAATGCCTTCCTCATGCTCCTTGGATTGTAAGACCACATTTCCAAGTGGATCTATAACCATAGAATGTCCTGAAAAGACATCGTCTGGTCCTGTTCCGACACGATTAACAGCAACTACAAAAGCTTGATTTTCAACCGCACGCGCCTTTAACAAAATCTCCCATTGCTGCACACGAGGTTCTGGCCACTGCGCTACCACAAAAAGTACCTTGGCTCCTTGTGCCATCTGTGTTCGCACCCATTCAGGAAAACGAATATCATAACAAATGACACTAGCAGCTGTCACACCATCAAGCTCAAAAACAGACTCACCCGACCCAGCAGACATGTACTGGTCCTCTGCCATAAGGCCAAAGAGATGGACCTTGCTATAGGTATTGATTAAGTCCCCAGACTTATTGTAGACATAGGTCGTGTTGTAGAATTTGCCGTCCTTCTCAATAGCAACAGACCCTCCGATAATAGCCACAGCATGTTTCCTAGCAAAATGAGACAAGAGTTCTTGAGAGTCCAAACCATCCTTATCTGCAAGCCCATCCAGTTCATCTAAAGCATAGCCTGTATTCCACATTTCAGGAAGTACAATGACATCAGGATTGTCATCAAGCGCCCTTTCCAACATTTTTTTCACATGCTTTTTATTTTCCACAGGCTGCCCGTGTGCAACATCCATCTGTACCAATGCGATTTTCATAGTAACCTCGATTCTATATTAACCATTATAGCACTCCAAAAGACGTCACAAAAATTGAAAAATCCAATCTCATGATAAAGAAAGCCTATCAAAAAAGGCTGGACACATTGTCCAACCTGATTCATTACTTCATTAAGCAATGTCAACGTAACGACGAGCACCACTTGCTGTCACGTATGAAAGCCATTGACGGCCATCGGCTGTCAGAACCTTATCGTAGTTGACACTCATACCCTTGTCATAGTAGGTCAACTCTGGACTTGCAACCTTGGCTTCTGCCTTGATTGACGCACGACCTGTGAAAGTATAACGACCTGACTCTGGGAGACTTGGTTTAGCAACTGGTTTGACTTCTGGTTTAGCTGTGGCAATGTCAACATAACGACGAGCACCACTTGCTGCTACGTATGAAATCCATTGACGGCCATCAGCTGTCAGAACCTTATCGTAGTTGACACTCATACCTTTGTCATAGTAGGCCAATTCTGGGCTTGAAACCTTGGCTTCCGCCTTGATTGACGCACGACCTATGAAGGTATAACGGCCTGACTCTGGGAGACTTGGTTTATCCGCTGGTTTAGCAACTGGTTTGACTTCTGGCTTAGCCTCTGCTTTAGCTGCGGCAATGTCAACATAACGACGAGCACCACTTGCTGCTACGTATGAAAGCCATTGACGGCCATCAGCTGTCAGAACCTTATCATAGTTAACACTCATACCTTTGTCATAGTAGGCCAATTCTGGGCTTGAAACCTTGGCTTCCGCCTTGATTGACGCACGACCTGTAAAGCTATAAGTTCCTGTCGCTGGAAGATTGATGGCACCTGTAGTGGCTGGTTTGCTTTCAGCAGGTTCGCTGCTAGTAGCATAATCACCACCTTGGATACCGAAGTATTCTTCCAAACTCAAGCCTGAATCGTGAATATCTTTAGCTTCTTTACCCACATAGCGGATGTGCCATGCTTCTGGCATGTAGCCAGTTGAAGCTTCTTTACCTGCTTGGAAACGAACGATAAAGCCATAGTTATGTGCATTGTCTTTAAGCCATTGGCTAGCACGTGAATCTTCAAGCAAATTACCAGATTTATCGGTCAAATCAAAGACTAATCCAGTTTGGTGTTCGCTATATCCAGGACGAGCTGAGTAACGGTCCGCAGCTGCCTGACCATCACGGCTAACATAGTTGTCGTAAAGAGTCTTTTGATAGTTATAAGAACGGAAACCACTGTATGAACGTCCAACATTCAAACCTTGGTTAATCATATCGTCACGAAGGCGAACAAAGGCTGCCTTAGCTGTAGGATTTTCACCTGGGTTATAGTCCTTAGAAAGACCATGTTTCTTATTGACAATGATAATATCATCGTATTTACCATGAACACTATAGTAAGAACCGTTATTTGTCAATTTTCCTGTAACTTTAGTTTCAGTGACTTGAGGGACTGTGGCTTTAGTTTCTGTAATATAAGTTCTCTTACCATTTAACATATAGTAAAGATGCACAGAATAGGTACCAGCATCGCCTTTATGGCTAGCTGTATCGACATGAACCTTGTAGCTTCCATCTGATTGTTTGTCGGCATGGTACCATGTAAGGTCATCTTGGCCATTCTTATCTGACCAGATTGGAACACGCACTTCTTGAACTGTCTTGCCACCACCTGAAACATTGGTAACGACTACATCAAAGCCATTAGACGTTTGATTGTTGATAGTCAATTTTCCTGTTACTTGAGATTCAGGCACTGTAGCTTTGGTTTCTGTAATATAAGTTCTCTTACCATTTAACATATAGTAAAGATGCACAGAATAGGTACCAGCATCACCCTTATGGCTAGCTGTGTCTACATGAACCTTGTAACTTCCGTCTGATTGTTTGTCAGCATGATACCAAGTGAGATCATCTTGACCATTCTTATCTGACCAAATTGGAACACGCACTTCTTGGACTGTCTTGCCACCGCCTGAAACATTGGTTACGACTACATCAAAGCCATTAGACGTTTGATTGCTGATGGTCAATTTCCCTGTTACTTGAGATTCAGGGACTGTAGCTTTAGTTTCTGTGATATAGGTTCTATTACCATTCAACATATAGTAAAGATGCACAGAATAGGTACCAGCATCACCCTTATGGCTAGCTGTGTCTACATGAACCTTGTAACTTCCGTCTGATTGTTTGTCAGCATGATACCAAGCAAGGTCATCTTGGCCATTCTTATCTGACCAGATTGGAACACGCACTTCTTGGACTTCCTTGCCACCACCTGAAACATTGGTTACGACTACATCAAAGCCATTAGACGTTTGGTTGTTAATAGTCAATTTCCCTGTTACTTGAGATTCCGTAGCTTGAGGAACTGTAGCTTTAGTTTCTGTGATATAGGTTCTCTTACCATCTAACATATAGTAAAGATGCACAGAATAGGCACCAGCATCGCACTTATGACTAGCTGTGTCTACATGAACCTTGTAGCTTCCATCTGATTGTTCGTCGGCATGGTACCATGTAAGATCGTCTTGACCATTCTTATCTGACCAAATTGGAACACGCACTTCTTGAACTATCTTGCCACCACCTGAAACATTGGTAACGACAACATCAAAGCCATTAGACGTTTGATTGTTGATAGTCAATTTCCCTGTTACTTGAGATTCAGGGACTGTGGCTTTAGTTTCTGTAATATAAGTTCTCTTACCATTTAACATATAGTAAAGATGCACAGAATAGGTACCAGCATCGCCTTTATGGCTAGCTGTATCGACATGAACCTTGTAGCTTCCATCTGATTGTTTGTCGGCATGGTACCATGTAAGGTCATCTTGGCCATTCTTATCTGACCAGATTGGAACACGCACTTCTTGAACTGTCTTGCCACCACCTAAAACATTGGTTACGACTACATCAAAACCATTAGACGTTTGATTGTTGATAGTAAGGTTACCAGAAACACGGTTTTCTTGTGGCTTAGACTCAGTAGTTTTCAAGGTCGCAATATCCACATAACGACGTGTACCACTATAACTAATGTAAGAAATCCATTGGTGGTTATCCGCAGTCAAGACCTTGTCATAGTTCACTTTGTAGCCTTTTTCCAAGGTATAAAGTGTTTCTGCAGAAGCCTTAGGTTCATTTTTAACATTCAAGCTACGTGTCACATTATAAGTACCACTTGCTGGAAGCTTTTCAGCACCAGTAGTTTCTGGTTTTGCTTGATTAGTCTCTGTTGGTTTAACAGTTGGTGTTTCAGCTTTGGCAGGTGTCAAAGTCGCAATATCTGCATAGTAGCGAACATAGTCATAACCAAGGTAAGAAATCCATTGGTGATTATCAGCTGTCAAAACTTTATCATAGATGACATGGTCACCCTTACCGAAAACAAAAGTGGGTTTGAGGTCTGCTTTTGGTTCTTTCTTAATATCTGTGTTACGTGTAAAGTAGAAAGTTCCTGTCGCTGGGATATCCAGAGCACCTGTTGTAGCTTGAGCGCCATTAGAAGGTTTACCATCCCCATTACCACTATTACCGTTACCACTATTACCGTTACCACTACCAGCTGCCACTGGTTTCACTGGCGCATAACGACGCACACCAGAGTATGATTTGTAGCTAATCCATTGGTAGCCATCAGCTGTCACAACTTGATCGTAAAAGACGCTATCCCCTGGATTTACATAAAATTCAGCCTTGGCAGACACCTTGGGTTGATTCTTGATCTCTGTACGTTCCTTGTAGACATAAGTTCCTTGGCTTGGAAGATCGCTTGCTGTAGTTGTATCCGGTTGGCTCACCAAACTAGTATTGACAGCTGCTCTCATTAAGGCAGATACATCAAAGTTAGTGGCTGTTTCAGATGAAGTATTTGTACCACTTGCTGCTTCTAAGCTGGCAACTGTTGATTCAGATGTTTTATCTGCTGCCTGTGAGATACCAGCACTCACTTCACTTGTAGCCTCGCTAGTAGCAGTTTCACTAGTGGTTTGGCTAATTGTTGAGACTTGGCTAACTTTCTCACTTGACACTACCCCATCTGTTGCTACACCACTGAAAATATCAGCTGCTATCACAGCATCACTATCTGAAGTCGCACGCAAAGTGGCATCTGAGGTTGTTGCTACTTCGTGGTGTTCGTCAGCCAAAGCTTGGCCCGCAAAGACCAAACTAGCTCCTAAAAGAACTGACGCAGCCCCAAATGAATATTTACGAATGGAAAAACGTTGTTGTTCGTGTAAAAATTTTTCTCGTTTCATATCAATTATCCTCTTTATCGAATTGATGTTACAGATTGATTGTAACACTAAGCGACAAATGTTACAAGTATTTTACAAAATGTTACTAAATATTTCTCACTTGTCCACTAGTATACCAAATTTTTTGACTTGTTCCCACTTAAATCATAAACGATCCGATTTTCGTCATAATCGAAAAAATGACCAACATATACTTACATTTTCGTTGTTTTTCCAATAAAAGCAAAAGTAAAAAGATTACTAAATAAATAGCAATCTTTTTTCATGTCAATTACGATAAAATGGATAATTTTCTGCATCATCACTTTGACCAATAACAAGATGGTCTAAATCACCATTACCAGTTCCAGGAATAGCCCAAAAAGCTGCGCTATCACCATCAGAAGCAATTGTTCCTGAAAAATTTCCATTATTTAAACGTCCAGAATAGAGATGATAAGTATAACCACGCCCATTTTGTACTGTACCATCTGGTGAAATTGTGACAAATTCTCCTCGAGAGTTGGTCCAAGTACCAGCGATTGAACTAAAGTCACCTGAACTTAGTTGCTTCCCATTAATCGATGAAGAAGCCTGTGTTTCTTCTCCTGTTTTTTCTTTTGTAGTCTCAGAAACTCCTCCTGAAGATAAGACTGTTTCATCAGTGTCTTTAGTTGCAGAGTCTTTGGCAACAGAAGACCCACTAACCGCAATGGTTGCATCTTCTGTGTCTTCATTTTTTACATGCGGGTTTGAATTTTTCTTATCGCTCTTAGTAGATTTACTTGAGCTTGAAGATGACTTCTTAACCGTTTTGACTGGACTGCTACTTGTGCTAACACGAGCTGATTCATGGCTGTTGAATTTAGTCACCAAAAAGACAGCAAGGATAACTACGATAAGAGCTAATACTAAACCAATAATTTTACTTGTAATTTTCATGAGTGATGTTCCTTTTCTGATAATTTACTCGATTATTATAACACAAAAACAACTAAATTTTTCATTGAAGTCATAGATGAATTAGCTACTTATAGAACGAATCCTATACTTTCATCTTGATTCTACAACTTTCTCTAATTTACGGCAAATATTTTCAAAATATATTCAATAGTATATTGATTCAATTGCTAAAGTGCAAACACCACCCTCAAAAGAGAGTGATGTTACGAATCTTAAGAAATGTCCACATAGCGTCTCGCACCACTATAAGTTACATAAGACAACCAGGTGTGACCATCAGCTGTTAGGACCTTGTCATAGCGAACGGACATGCCTTTATCATAGTAGGCTAACTCTGGGCTAGCAACACTTGGTTGAGCCTTAATAGAGCTAGGTTTTGTAAAGGTATAGGTGCCAGTTGCCGCTAGGCTTGGGCTTGCTGGTTGAGCAACTGCTGTTACCTTACCATCAATAGCAATGTAACGGCGATTCCCCCCATAGCTGACATAAGAGAGCCATGTATGACCATCTGCAGTCACCAATTTGTCATAGTTAACAGACATACCAGCATCATAGTAGGCCAACTCTGGACTTGCCATACTTGGTTCTGCTTTAATACTAGAACGTTCTTTAAAAGTATAGGTACCAGATGAAGATGTGTTTGGTTGGACTGGTTGTTCTACGGGTTTAGTCACACTCGTTGGTGCGATAGCCACATAGAAACGATGTCCTGAATAGCTGAGATAAGAAAGCCATGTATAGCCGTCATTATTGACAACCTTGTCATAGTTGACTGACATACCAGCATCGTAGTAGCTAACATCTGGGTTAGCTAACAAAGGTTGAGTCTTAATGCCAGTTCGAGCGGTAAAGGTATATGAACCTGAAGCTGGAAGGTTATGGCGGGTTGCACTTTGTACTGGAACAGTTGTGCTAGTGCCTCCAATGCCTACCATCTTACCATCTTGAACATAGTAGAGATGGACAATGTATTCGCCTGCTTCAGCCTTATGGTCAGTAACATTGATGCGAACCTTGTAGCTACCATCACTTTGTCTGTCAGCTTGGTACCATACAAGATCATCTTGGCCGTTCTTAGCTGTCCAAACCGGAACACTTACACCTTGAATAGCTTTGTCCCCACTAGAAACATTAGTAATATGAACGTCGAAACCGAGGTTAGAGAGATTTTCAATATTGATAGTACCACTTGGTTTGCTTTCTTGTTGAGCAAGTTTAGCCACAGCTACATAACGGCGGTTGCCACTGTAGCTGAGGTAAGAAAGCCATTGATAACCATCACCACTGACAATCTTGTCGTAGTTGACTGACATGCCAGTATCATAGTAGGCCAACTCTGGACTTGCCACACGAGGTTCTGCCTTAATGCTAGAGCGTTCTTTGAAGGTATAAGTTCCTGAGTCAGGAAGGCTATAGCTAGCAGTTGTATGAGTTCCTTCAACCTTGGCAGGAACTGTGTAAGTTGTGCCACTTACACCAACTAATTTACCATTAGTTTCAACATAGTAAAGATGAACATTGTAGAGACCACGTTCATTCTTGTGGTCACTTAGACTGACATTAACCTTGTAGTTACCATTGTTAAGACGAGTCGCATTGTACCAGATAATGTCATCTTGCCCATTCTTTTCAGACCAGATTGGAACAGACACTCCGAGGACACCGTTTTGATCTGCTACATTACTGATAACCACGCTAAAGCCACCATTATCATGGCTTTCAATAGCGATATTTCCTGTTGGTTTAGCCAGAGACTCTGCGACAATACCTAGGTCGACATAACGACGAGTACCATTGTATGACACATAAGAAATCCAACGGTGGTTGTCAGCAAGCAAAGATCTATCGTAGTTGACTGACATACCAGGATCAAAATTAAACTCAGTCTTGGCAGTAAAGCTAGGTTGATTCTTCACATCTGCAGGCTTAGTGAAATAATAAGTACCACGTTCAGGGATGGTTTCATCTCTAGTCACTTCAGTGGTGCTACTAGTGCTTTCAGCCTTCAAAGTTGCGATATCAGCGTAGTAGCGTTCAGAGTCGTAACCAATGTAAGAAATCCATTGGTGGCTATCCCTCTTCAAGACCTTGTCATAGATAACATGGTCGCCTGCACTAAAGACAAAAGTAGGTTTGATATCCATGATAGGCGCTGTACGAATTTCAGTTGTGCGACGGAAATAGAAAGTACCGTTTGATGGGATATCAAGAGAACCATCAGCAGTCACTGGACCATCTACACCAGGCTGACTAGCATTAGTTAAGACAGTCCGAAGACTAGTATCGACAGCTTCACGGTCAGTAGGTCTAGCTTCAGCAACTTCTGAAGTCGCTGAACGGTCAGTCTCACTTGCTGCTTCAGAGCTAGCTACTAATGACACTTCAGAACGTGGACTAGCCACTTCTGATCTAGAAACAGTAGCAACAACAGATGCAGAATGGGCAACCTCTGCCGGTACTTCCAAAGAAGCAGCCTCGCTAGCTACTATACTACTAGTTTCAGAAGAAGCAACTTCACTGTTAGCAAGCTTAGGTCTCGGCGCTTCAGATCTTGAAGCTGGTTGATTGAGGACATCGGTAACAGCTTCTGGAGTTGCCTGGTCAACTTGAAGTGCTTCAGAATTATTTACAATAACTTCATTATCCTTGTTGGAATTTACGCTATTGGCTTGTTCCTGAGCCAAAGCATGTCCACCAAGCATCAAGCTAGCACCAATCAAGACTGATGCAGCTCCAAAAGAATATTTACGTATTGAGTAACGTTGACGTTCCTTAAAAACATATGCCTTTCTCATTTTGATCACTCTCACTTTCTAGGCTGTTTGATAAAAAATAGGAACCGTTTTCACACTTTTATTATACCCCTTTGAAATATTTTTTACAATTATTTCAATATTATTACTAATTTTTTTAAGAAAAAAGATAGGATTTTCATCCTACCTTTTTAAGTTTCTTTTATTGTATCACTTCTTAAAACTGTTCTGCTACCGCTGAGAGAAGATCTTGGATACCGTTAGCATCGCTACCACCGGCCATGGCCATATCTGGTTTACCACCACCACGACCTGATACGATTGGTGCAAGGACCTTGATAACATTACCTGCGTGAACACCCTTAGATTTGCTTGCTACAAGGACATTAACTTTTTCACCAATGTGAGCTGCAAGGACAAGGACGTCAGAGTAGTCTGCTTGTTTCCATTGGTCAGCAAAGGTACGAAGGGCACCTGCATCAGAAACTTCCACTTGGCTAGCAATATAACGAACACCGTTAGCTTCTTTAACGTCTTTGAAGACATCACCAGCTGCTGCTGCTGCTGCTTTTTCTTTAAGTGCAGCATTTTCTTTTTGAAGGGCATGCAACTGCTCTTGAAGACTAGCAACCTTGTTAGGTACTTCTTTCAATTGTGGTGCCTTAAGTGTTGCTGCGATTGCTTTGAGGGCATCTTCTTCTTCACGGTAAGCAAGGTAAGCTTCACGTGATGTCACTGCCAAGATACGACGTGTTCCTGAACCGATACCTTCTTCTTTGACAATCTTGAACATACCGATTTCAGCAGTGTTGGCAACGTGTGTACCACCACAAAGCTCAACAGAGTAATCACCGATTGAAACAACACGAACATTCTTACCATATTTTTCACCGAAGAGGGCCATAGCTCCCATTGATTTAGCAGTGTCAATGTCTGTTTCAATAGTTGTTACTGAAGTTGCTTTCCAGATTTCTTCGTTGACTTGTTCTTCGATAGCACGCAATTCTTCTGGAGTTACAGCCTCAAAGTGAGTGAAGTCGAAACGCAAGAATTCTTGTTCATTAAGAGAACCGGCTTGAACTGCGTGATCACCAACGATATTATGAAGAGCAGCATGCAAGAGGTGAGTCGCTGTGTGGTTTTTCATCACACGGTGACGACGTGTGTGGTCAATTTCAAGTTTGTAGTTAGCACCTACAACAAGTTCACCTTCAACTTCAACAGTGTGAAGGGCTTGTCCATTTGGTGCACGTTGAACGTCAACAACACGCGCAACGACTGTACCAGCTGCATCTGAGATAGTACCGTGGTCTGCTACTTGTCCACCCATTTCAGCGTAGAATGGTGTTTGTTCAAAGACAAGGAGTGCTTGACCAGAGTTAACACTATCATGACGAGCATCATCAGCAACGATCACGCTCAAATGGCTTTCAGCAGTTTCCGCTTCATACAAGAACTCAGATGGTTCAGTGATGTTGGCGAGGGTTTCATTTTGCATACCCATAGAACCACCTTTAACCACGCTAGCACGCGCACGTTCTTGTTGTTCTTTCATGGCAGCTTTGAAACCTTCATGGTCAATCTTGAAGCCTTCATCCTCAGCCAACTCTTCTGTCAATTCCACTGGGAATCCATAAGTATCGTAAAGTTTAAAGATATCTTTACCTTCAAGCGTACCTTTACCAGATTTCTTAAGGTTAGCAAGAAGCTCGTCAAGCATACTTGAACCTGCATCGATGGTACGTGCAAAGGTTTCTTCTTCACGTTTAACAATTTTTTCGATAAAGTCTTTCTTCTCAAGAACTTCTGGGTAATAGCTTTCCATGATTTGACCAACAGTTGGAACAAGTTTGTACAAGAAAGCATCAGAAATGCCGAGACGACGGCCGTGCATTACGGCACGACGGAGAAGACGACGAAGGACATAACCACGACCTTCATTACCTGGAAGGGCACCATCACCGATGGCAAATGCCAATGAACGAATGTGGTCAGCGATGACCTTGAAGCTCATTGTGTCACCATCTGGATCATAAGTTTTACCAGACATTTTTTCGATTTCACGAATGATAGGCATGAAGAGGTCTGTTTCAAAGTTTGTTTTAGCCCCTTGCATTACGGCTACAAGACGTTCAAGACCTGCGCCCGTATCAATGTTTTTATTAGGAAGTTCTTTGTATTCTGAACGTGGAACAGCTGGATCTGCATTGAATTGTGACAAAACGATGTTCCAAATTTCAATGTAACGGTCGTTTTCAATATCCTCTTCAAGCAAGCGAATACCAATATTGTCCGGGTCAAAGTCTTCGCCACGGTCAAAGAAGATTTCAGTATCTGGTCCTGAAGGTCCAGCACCGATTTCCCAGAAGTTATCTTCAATTGGAATCAAATGACTTGGTTCAACGCCGCAGGCAATCCAACGGTTGTATGAATCTTTATCATCTGGATAGTAAGTCATGTAAAGCTTGTCTTTTGGAAAATCAAACCACTCTGGGCTTGTCAAAAGCTCATAACCCCATTCGATAGCTTCATCACGGAAGTAGTCACCAACTGAGAAGTTACCAAGCATTTCAAACATTGTGTGGTGACGAGCTGTCTTACCAACGTTTTCGATATCGTTAGTACGGATAGCCTTTTGTGAGTTAGTAATACGTGGATTTTCAGGAATCACAGAGCCATCAAAATATTTTTTCAAAGTGGCAACCCCTGAGTTAATCCAAAGAAGAGTTGGATCGTTAACCGGAACCAAGTTAGCTGATGGTTCAACAGCGTGACCTTTTGATTTCCAGAAATCAAGCCACATTTGACGAATTTGTGCTGAAGTAAGTTGTTTCATTGTTTCTCCCTAATTATTTCTTAATTTATACCATTTAGAAAATACTAAAAGAATAAAAGACAAGACCACTAAACGAAGGGCGACGTGAACCGCGGTACCACCTTCATTCAATGACCTTGTCATTCTTATTTTTCTTAAATTGTAAACTTTGAGTAGCAAGTAATCCCATCCGTCCATGGCTCGCAGCAACCGCCATTTTTCTGTATCCGAAGCAATGATTACCTTTCTCAAAGGGCAGACTCAGAGTTTCCTAACATTAAAACTCTTTGTTACTTTCCATTTTAACGTGTTTTAGGTCTTAGGTCAAGTTGATAACAACATTATCAACTTTATCTTATGATTTATTTGCTAGAGCTTGATGTTGAACTTGATGAAGCTCCAGAACCAGTCGCATACTGGTCAAGAATTGCACTAAAGGCTTTATCTACAACCTTAACATTGTATTTTTTAAGAACCTTGGCAATTACTGAGTTAGTGAAGTTAGTATCAGCTTTCTTACCATTGATGATAACCTTAGTCAAATCATCCTTATAGTTTTTCCAATCTGCATTTTTCTCAGATTTTGAAACAGTTTTGACGATATAGTAAGTTGCAGCACCAGTTGAGCTGTTTGAAACAGTCACTACGTCAGAAACGGCATTAGCATCTTGTTTGAAGGCCGCTGTCAAAACATCTGTTGGGAAGTCTTGAGAAGCTGAGTTAACTGTCTTAGAAGTCACTTCCAAGCTGTTATCTTTAGCAACTTGTGAGAAGTCTGCTCCTTCTGCTTTAGCTTCAGAGTCTACTTTATCTGCCACTGCTTTATCAGTAGTTGAAACTACTTGCACCTCTGTATTTGGTGTGTAGTTATCATAGGCAGCCTTGTAATTTGCTTCCGTCAAATCTTTTTGTGCGGCTTGGTTAACAGCGTACTCAACCAATTTTTGTGTGCGGATTTGAGTGCGGTATGACTCTTCTGTTTGACCATAGGCTGCAAGCACTTGTGAGAATTGGTCTCCGTATTGTTCTAAAGATTTTTTATAGGCTTTGTCAACATCTTCTTTGCTGACCTTGCTACCGTATTCTTTTTCAAGAGCCTTTTGCAACGTTGCACTCAAAACACTTTGTTGTGTTTGGTTGCTACCTTTAAGTGAATCAAAGACATCCCCAACAGTAACAGTATCACCTTTCATAGATACCAAGGTTGTTTCTTCAGTCGTTTTGTTCCCCAGAGAAACATACATAGCACCAGCACCAACAAGGGCTGAAACAGCTACAAGGGCAAGACCTCCGAGGAAACGGCCACCTGAACTTGGTTTACCAGCATCACGTGTCTTTTTCGTTTTAGCACGTTTAGCTTTTTCTTTCGCTTTTTCACTAGCGAGGGCGATGCTTTCCTCTTCTTCTTTTTGGCGATCAAGATGCTCTTGTTCTGCGTCTTTGTCTGCTACAACCTCTTCAACAGTTTCTTCTGTCGACTCAAGATTTTCATTTTCTTTAGCCATTCTATCTACTCCTTAAATTGTCAATATCTTTGTTATTATACCACACTTACTTAAATAATGCTTAATCTGGCAAGATAATATTTTCAGAATTTTTCCGAAGCATAAGAAGCCCGTCACTCATAGGTACCAAACTAGCAGTCAAACCCGGGTTATCTAAGGTCGCATCAAAAAGGCGATGCAAGCCACGATAGATCGTCCGCTGACCACGACGAACCTCCATGATGTCTTTGGCAATATCCCCCCCTTGGAAAATATCATCAAAGACGATGACCCCACCAACCTTAAGACGTTTTAAGATTTCAGGTAGAAAGACGATATATTTAGACTTGGCTGAGTCCATAAAGACAAAATCATAATCTGTGTCTAAGTCTTGCAATACCTCAGCAGCATCTCCTTCCACCAAGGTAATTTGTTTGCGACTGTCACACTTGGCTAGATTTTCCTTGGCAAAGCCAATCATTTCTTCATTACGATCAACCGTCGTAATCTGAGCATCAGGGGCGTACTCAGCCATAAGAAGAGCTGAAAAACCAATAGCCGTTCCTACCTCAAGGATTTTCTTAGGCTGTAAGGTCTGTAACAAAAATCGGAAATAAGCAACAACTTCGTGCTGAATAATTGGAATATTTTCCTTACGAGCAAAGGCCTCCAGCTCAGCCAAATGCCCTTTATTTTCCTGAAGATGCGTTCGCATGTAATCCACGATATCCTTGTTTACTACTGGGCGACGCATGTTGTGATTTGCGTTTTTACTATATGATTTAACCATGTGTTTTATTATATAAAAAATCCCTAGCAAGTGCTAGAGATTTTTCTTATCTATGACTCAAATCCTCATCATTAGACTACTTTGACGAATAACCTTCTTTTTCAAGAGGTAAGCAATAACTAAAGCTACCACGTAAAGAGCAATGAAAACAAGCAAGGTCATCTGGTAAGATTTTGTCAATTCATAGGTTACCGACAGGAGCATTGGTCCCACCAAGGCTGCCATAGCCCAGGCAGTCAGAATATAACCATGAAGGGTAGCCAATTCCTTTGCCCCAAAGATATCGCTAAGGTATGGTGGAATCAAAGAGAAACCTGCCCCGTAGCAAGTCATCAGAACAGCCATCGCAACCACAAAGACAAGTGGAACTTGCAGGACAATTAGGAGGATGGCCATAACGATATTAACCACAAAGAGGAGGATAAAGGTCTTCGGACGCCCAATATAATCCGACAAGCCTGCCCACAGAAGGCGACCAAAACCATTAAAGATTCCCATAACACCGACAACAACTGCTGCTGATTCCGCTGACATCCCAACCATATCTTGAGCCATTGGAGAAATAGCAGAGACAAGGGCTAAGCCGCATGAAATATTGATAAACAAGATAAGCCATAACCAGTAGAAAGTTGACGATTTCAGAGCTTCATTAGCCGTAACCTCTTTGCTCAAATCAGCAGCCTGACGGTTTGGACTCTTGTCAGCCAACAGTTGTGCTTCCTCTACACTTGGTCGTTTAATAAATTGTGAAACAAAAAGCATAACAACAAAATAAACGACTCCCAAGATATAAAAGGTCTGCTCAACACCACGTGCCTGAATCAGATATTGGGCAATTGGACTAGTCAAGAGCGAGGCAAAGCCAAAGCCCATAATGGCAAGGCCAGTCGCAAGGCCACGCTTATCAGGAAACCACTTAATGATGGTTGAAACAGGCGTAATATACCCCACACCCAGTCCTAGACCACCAAGAATACCGTAACCAAGATAAAGTATCCACAGCTCTCCCTGAGCAATGGCAACTCCTGTTAGAATGTTACCTCCGGCATAGAGAACAGCCGACATACTTCCAGTCACTCTAGGACCAAATTTTTCAACCAAGCGTCCCATGAAGGCTGCAGAAAGACCAAGACAAAAGATGGCCAATGAAAAGGCAAAAGAAACTGAAGATTGATCCCAGCCAGTCTGGACCATAATAGGATTACGATAGATACTCCAAGCATAGGTAGACCCCAACATAAGATGGAGTAAGACACCACACGTTGCTACAAGATAACGATTGGTTGTTTTCACAAAAACCTACTTTCTATTTCTGAACATTGTTCACTTATAAAGCATAAAACGTTAGGTTTTTAGTCTATCACAAATATAAACCATGAGCTAAAAATATGCTCATCGGTAATTTTCCGTATCAATTATAGCTTTAACACTGTAAACGTTCGTTTTTTTAGATGTAAAAAGAACCACTCTTATCCAGAATGATTCTCTCATATAGTATAATGACTTTTTTAAGAAAGGTGAACACCTTTTTCAACCAAGGTTTCCAATTCAACGAGACGGTCTTCAAAAACTTTGAAGGCAGCATCCAAGTAGTCGGTATTGGTCATATCAACACCAGCTTTCTTGATAACTTCCAAAGGATAATCTGAGCTTCCCGCCTTAAGGTAAGTAAGGTAAGCTTCTTTATCCTCCTCAGTACCGTGAACAATTTTTTCAGCCAAGTAGCTTGCTGCTGCAAACCCTGTAGCGTATTGGTAGACATAGTAATTCATGTAGAAATGCGGAATACGTTCCCACTCAAACTGAATTTCGTAGTTATCTTCAGCTTTAAGGTTGTAGTATTTCTCATTGAGGTCTGCATAAATCTTATTCATGAATTCTGCTGTCAAGATTTGACCAGATGCATCTGCTTCATGAATAGCATGTTCAAACTCAGCAAATTGTGTTTGACGGAAGACAGTTCCCTTGAAACCATCCAAATAGTGATTAAGAATAGCAAAACGTGTCTTGTCATCTTTAACTTCTTTAAGAAGCGTTTCCGTCAAGATATTCTCATTGGTTGTAGACGCAATTTCCGCCAAGAAAATTGGGTAATCTCCGTAAACATATGGTTGAGTCTGACGTGTAAAAGTTGAATGCAAACTGTGGCCAGTCTCGTGAACCAAGGTAAAGAGATTGTCCAAAGTGTCTTGCCAGTTCAAAAGCATGAAAGCATTGGTATCATAGGCACCACCTGAGTAGGCCCCTGAACGTTTTCCTTTGTTAGGGTGAACGTCAATCCAACGTTCCGTAAAGGCTGCATGAACCCCTTTACTATACTCTTCACCAAAGATTGCCAAGACTTCTTCTGCTTTCTTGAGGGATTCTTCATAAGTAAGAGCAGTTTCAGTCTCAGAAAGTGGTGTATAAACGTCATACATCTTAAGCTCGTCAAGCCCCAAGACCTTCTTACGCAAATCAAGGTAACGGTGCAAAAGTGGCAAATGCTTGTTCACTGATTCCAAGAGAGAGTCATAAACACTTTCTGGAATAAAGTTAGCCGCAAGTGCTGCATGACGTGCCGAATTATAGTGACGAACTTTGGCTTGGTAATTGTGAACCTTAACAACACCTTGGAGTGTTTGTGCATAGGTATGTTGGAACTGCTCGTAAGTACCGTACATCGCTTCATAAGCTCCCTTACGAATGTCACGGTCCTTAGATTCCATGAGGGTGATAAAATTACCATGTGTCAACTCAATCACATCCCCTTGACCATCCGATACCCATGGGAAGAGGATATCAGCATTATCCAAGACGTTGAAGGTATCCGTTGGACCATTGAAAATATCACCAGCTGCTGCCAAGAGTTCTTCTGCTTCTTGAGAAAGAACGTGGTCCTTGTTTGCCAAAAGACGTTCGAAATAGTGGTCATAAAGCCCAAGACCTGGCTCTTGTTCTTTAAATTCAGCTAATTTCTTAGCATCCAAGGCCATAAATTCAGGCTCAAAGTAAGCAAAGGCTCCACTCAACTGTGAGTAAAGGTTTGAGGCTTTGGCTTGGTATTCTTGGTAAAGACCTACCGTTGTATCTTGGTCATTTTTCATTGACGCATAAACGTATATTTTCTCCAAACGACGCATAAGGCTCATATAAAGTTCTGTTGCCTCAAGCAAGTTCTTAGCAGAATCCAAGAGATGACCTGCATAAGCACTAACCTTCTTCAAATCCTGAACAGTGCTTTCATATTCAGTTTCCCAATCTGCATCTGTCGCAAAAATGGTCGTCAAATCCCATGTGTATTTCTCGTCTAAATGAGTACGATTGTCTGACATAATATTCTCCTTAATTGTGTCTATTCTTTACTATTTTAGCATAAAAGGTGGGAGGGTAGAGGGTTTGCTTGTAAGAAAAATGTCTTTTTCGATAATATTGCATGAAAAGCTTTTTAAAATCATCAATAGATAATCTAATTTGGACAAATCCTTGCTTAGATTCAGGAAATCTCACTTGTGGAAAAAAATCCTGATCAGATAGACATAACAAATTCATTCCCTTAAGATAGGCTTCTTCCTGCCTTCTCAGCCACCTTGGATTTTTCCCCATTAATTCTCGTTGAATCACATGTGAGACCTTCTTTCGCTGAGTAACTTTATAGGTCTCACCCTTCTCTACTTGATAAGGAAAACGTAGAACTGTCATGAGATTTTCGGTTAACGGCCAGGCCTTAGTTAAATAATAGACTTTCCCAAAAATATCCTCATAGATGAGATACTTAAGTCTAATTTCCTCTCGCTTCCAATCAAGCTCCCACAGGTGAAATCCTATCTTAGCCGTAAAATAGAGAAAGTCCCGCTGTAAATCTGTTAAACGACCATTCAACCAGAGTTCCTCACCCAAAAGCCAACGCACTTCGTAACCTGCTTGGTGATAGGCACATGTCCTTTCTCTCAAACGTTGCTGGGATAACCGAGAACACTGAACTTCCAAGGCTAAGGAATCTCCAACAAATAAATCTGCAATTTGCCCCATCTCGAACAAAACCTTTTCAATACTTACTTTTTCACCATGATTAACCAAAGATTTATATAAGGCTGCCTTAAGGGATAAATGTTGGGCCGATTCATTCTCTGAGAAGAACTGACAATCTTGCAAAGACTTGTGAGCAAAATGTGGACACATTACCTGGCCATGCCTCAATAGGACAACTCCCTGGCAACCAGGACAGCTATAGGGTTCTTTACGTTGCAAACTGGTTTCTAGAGCTGAAACCAATTTTCCTTCCGTATTTTTTGCAATTAACATGACTCTCTCCTTCGTGTACTCTCTTACTTATTCGTAAAAGAATTCACAAAATAAAAAAACATCTAGATTACTCTAGATTCTTCCCCCATTTAAACTGAAACTTGCTCCCTGCTGTATGGAAACTTAGGTTTATAGGTGTATTGCTTACCTTGGGATCCAAGTGACGCTCAATCCTTTGATCTCTTTTCAACAATCTCGATTTCTCAGGAAAAATCCCCCAATCCACCCTGAAATTAAAAGCCAAAAACAGTCTCTATCCCATACAACCATTGAAAATAGTCAATGTAGCATAGACAGATGCTCTCACAAACACCTAGTCAAATTCCGTCTCTGAAACACCATCCCAATATGTTTCTTACCCTCTAGTTCCTAACTCTCATCAAGGACTTACTTCCTTTAGTCAATAACAAGATAAAACAATTTTTAGATTTGGATAATTACCATCCAAAATCCTTATTTACTAACATTGAACCACCATTTCCCTAGGTACAGTTCAATACCAACAAATACAAAACCGTGTTGATCCAAAATGGTCTCTAGATTCAAAGTATCCCGAGATTAATAGTCAGTTAATCTAATAAAGCTTTCACTCTCGCTTTTTGTGCAAAACGTCACACTGCGTACAAAATACTATTTTCTAGAAGAGTAGCAGCTAAGATAGCCACTCTCAAAACATAACACCTATCAAAAAAGGTTAGTCCACCTTCTGATAGATCTATTTACAGGACTGCTTTATATTCTTTCCCTCTCCATTAAAAAAAGTAGTCTCTATGGACTCCTCCGTAAACTCGCCTTCCAAAATGGTGTTAGATCTTCAAAACATGTTTTAGAAGGCGTCTTCTTATCATCCTTATTTTTTTGATTGGCTCATCTAGAAAATCTCACCCACCAACCTTTAGAAGCAACTTTGGTTCAAGTTTACTATACCTCGGCTATCGGTATATTCTTTGCCACTATTCATCTACGTACTGGCAGCCTCTGATGGACTATTGTTCTGCACTTTTGGGTTATTTTTACTAGTTTTCTTCTGTCACAAGCGACACAGGCTACTCCAGCTACAAGTATCTGGTATTTCATTCTCTGGTTACTACTGATTACCATAGTACTCTTCCTCATTCGACCTAAAAATTGGAAGCCATTAGACGTCTTAGCAACTGACACTTTATACAGCATTCCATCAGTACTCCTATAAGACCTGACTTTATAAAAATTTCATATCAGATCTTCATCTATTCCTATCAGGATTTTACTGATATTAGACTTCTCATTTTGTTATAATATAGGTCACAATCATATTTTAAAAAGGGGATGCTTATGAATTTTCAACAATGTCGCTATGTTCAGACTATCTCTGAAACAGGCTCATTTAGTAAGGCTGCTAAGAAGCTCTTTTTGACACAACCCAATCTTTCAGCATCCATTCGTGATTTAGAGGAAGAACTGGGAGTTCTACTCTTTGAGCGCTCCAATACTGGAGCCAAACTGACTGATGATGGCCATGACTTTCTCAAATACGCCAAACGTATCCTTGGAGAGCTGGATCTACTAGAAGGACGCTATCGCAAGTCCTTTAAGAAATCGTTCACTATTGCCAGTCACCACTATGATTTTTTGTCACTTCCTATGGCTCATATTGCCAAACGCTTTCGTAGTGATTATCAAGAATTTCAATTAATTGAAACAACAACTAGAAAGATTCTCAAAAGCGTAGAGAGTTTCGAAAGTGACTTGGGGATTATTTACCTTGATGAAGACAATGTCCACATCCTGGAGCGCAGTTTCAAACACATGGATTTGACTTTCACATCACTTGGAGACTTTGAAACCAAGATTTTCTTGGGACGCCAACATCCCTTAGCCAAGAAAAAATCTCTAAATCTCAAGGATTTAGAGGGATATCCACAAGTCCGTTTTCGTCAGGAAAGCTCTGGAATTCATTTCGACGAGGATCCGCTGGAGGTCCTGCCTGACCAGCAAGTTATCTACAGTAATGACCGAGGCAGTGTCATGAATCTGCTATGTTCCTCTGATAGTTATGCTTCTGGCCTTGGTATTGTCAACAGTTTTATCAAGGACCAGATTGTCCTAATCCCACTTAAGGATAGTCCCAAGCACACTTTGGGTTTTGTAACCAACAATAAACAAAAACAATCTACAATTATTCAAGCATTTATCGAAGAAATCCGAGATAGCTTACTACCCCACCACTAAGGAGACCTTGATGCTATTAGTAAACTAGACAGATCCCCTAATACCTATGGACCTGATGGAAGCGTAGAACAGATTAAACATTTATTGAAATATAGTGCATAAAAAAACGAGTTCGACTGAACTCGTTTTAATGTTAAAAATATCTTGTTTTGATTACTCTTAGGTGAGTAGGGGGATACGGCGAAATCAAAATAAGGAAAGGAACAGAAGACTTATCATTCAAAATCAATTCGTTTTCCCACTCCCACTTAAGGAAATACTATAAAACAGAATTACTGTTACCCAATCACACTTCCGTTTGGAACAGATGGATCTACTGTCAAGACAGTGAGTTTACCGTCATGTTCAGCAGAAAGAATCATACCTTGGCTGACATATTTCTTCATCATCTTACGTGGTTTGAGGTTCGCCACAACTTGAAGTTTCTTACCGACCAATTCTTGTTCGTTTGGATAGAATTTAGCGATACCTGAGAGGATTTGACGGTCTTCACCATCGCCAGCATCAAGACGGAAGCGAAGTAATTTGTCTGAACCTTCCACTTTTTCGACTTCTTTAACTTCAGCAACACGGATTTCAACCTTGTCAAAGTCTTCAAATTTGATTTGGTCTTTTTCAGATTTAAGTTCGACTTCTTCGGGGTTCCATTCTTTTTCTTGTGGTTTGCCTGCGTTCATTTGAGATTGGATGTAGGCAATTTCTTCGTCCATGTCAAGACGTGGGAAGATTGGAGTTCCTTTTGGAATAACTGTAACATTTTCTGGGAAACCTGAAAGTTCAAGATTTTCAAGGTCAAATACCACTGGCAATCCGAGCTGTTCCATGATGGCATTTGAAGTGGTCATCATGAATGGTTGGACGAGGTGAGCTACCACACGAAGGCTAGCCGCCAAGTGAGCCATCACTGCTGCCAATTGTTCCTTGTCACCATCTTCTTTGGCAAGGACCCAAGGAGCTGTTTCATCAATATACTTATTGGTACGTGAAATGATGTTCCAAACGGCATCCAAGGCACGTGGGAAATCTACAGCATTCATTTGTTTGTGGAACTCTTCAATATTTTCAGCCACAACCTTAGCCAAATCAGCATCAAAGTCTGTAACATTCTCAACATAGACAGGCACTTGACCACCGAAATACTTGTTAATCATAGCAACTGTACGGTTGAGGAGGTTTCCTAGATCATTAGCCAACTCATAGTTGATGCGAGCCACATAGTCTTCTGGTGTGAAGGTACCATCTGAACCAACTGGAAGACTACGCATGAGGTAGTAACGAAGTGGATCAAGACCGAAGCGCTCTACCAACATTTCTGGATAGATGACGTTTCCTTTAGACTTGGACATCTTACCGTCTTTCATGACAAACCAACCATGAGCAACAAGACGTGTAGGTAATGGTAAATCAAGTGCCATCAAGATGATTGGCCAGTAGATTGAGTGGAAACGAAGGATATCCTTACCAATCATGTGGATGATTTCATGGTTTTCATCATTTTGCCAGAAAAGGTCAAAATTACCATGCTCATCCTGCCCATAACCGAGGGCGGTAATATAGTTGATAAGGGCATCAATCCACACATAAACAACATGCTTTGGATCTGATGGTACTTTAACTCCCCAAGTGAAGGTTGTACGTGATACCGCCAAGTCTTCCAAGCCTGGCTCGATGAAGTTTTTAAGCATTTCATTCATACGACCATCAGGTTGGATAAATTCTGGGTGTTCTTTAAAGAAGGCAGTCAAACGGTCTGCGTAGTTACTGAGTTTAAAAAAATAGGATTCTTCAGAAACCAACTCTACTTCATGTCCTGATGGAGCCACACCACCAATGACATTCCCTTGCTCATCACGGTAAACTTCTGCCAACTGACTTTCGGTGAAAAATTCTTCATCTGACACTGAGTACCAACCTGAATATTCACCAAGGTAGATATCCCCTTGTTCCAAGAGACGCTCGAAAACTTGAGCAACAACTTTTTCATGGTAATCATCAGTCGTACGGATGAATTTATCGTATGAGATATCCAAAAGTTGCCAGAGGTCCTTAACACCAACAGCCATACCATCCACATACTCTTGTGGTGTGATTCCTGCTTCTTCAGCTTTTTGTTGAATCTTTTGGCCGTGTTCATCAAGCCCAGTAAGGTAGAAGACATCATAGTTCATCATCCGTTTGTAACGTGCCAAGACGTCACAGGCAATGGTAGTATAGGCAGAACCAATATGCAATTTACCAGATGGATAGTAGATAGGTGTTGTGATGTAGAATGTTTTTGTCATTTTAATTTCCTTTCATGTGTTAACAAATGGGCTAACACTGATGATATAACATCTTATTATAGCACGTTTTAAACACTAAAAAAACCAGACTAGCTGATTTTTGATCTTTTAATATTCACCTAGAAATGAAAGTTTTTTATCGTCCCTATCATCACGCTCATAGTCGTAATCCAGTTTTTTCTCTTCTTTTGTTAGACCTTTAAAGACTTTTTCTTCTGAAAGTTTGCCTTTTTTATCATAGGTAAGGACATTGATTTTATCGGCATTAACCTTATAGTGAACCGTCTCTTTAAGAAATTCCTTATAAGTCTTAATATAGACTTTTTTAGATGCCACAACTGGTGTCACTTATTCAGTTACTGGCTCACTCATCTAAACTTGTGGCTGACTATTCTCTGCCACAGGCTCTGAGGCTATAAATTCGCTGTTCGCTTTGGATTGTTGAATTTCTTCTTCGATTAGTTTGCAATTATTGATTGTTTCGAAATAATCTAACCATTCTGTTTCGTTCATAAAAGTCCCTTTTTTCATTGATACTCCTATTTTAGCAGAAAAATGCCAAAAATCTATTTGACCATTTTCATAAAAAGAAAAAACAGTACCTGACTTTAAGCCTGATACTGCTTTATTAAACTTATGAATGTTAAATTCTATCAACGCTCTTTTTACTGCTACTGCTACCACTAGAGCTTGATTTTGAATCGCTACCATAGTCGTCACTATAGCCATAACCATAATCAAAGTAATCCTTGTAGTTATCATATTGATCACTATAAGACTTCAGCTCTTTCTTATAATCCTTGACAGCGTCTTCATAATCATTCCAACGTTTGTCTGTATCAGATTTACTTAGACGTTTAAAGGTAATACGTGACTCAAGCTTCCCTTTTTCACCATAAGTAGTCAGAGTGTATTCATCACCATGTTTGACATAAGTACGTTTTTCCCTCAAGGTATCTTTATATTCTCTTGTTGTTTTTTTAACGACTTTGTCAGCTGCCTCTTTGGTATAGAACGAATAGTCTTTTCTCATCTTTTTCATGAAGTCTTTTGTGATATCTTCGACTTGGTCCGCATTTAAAGCTTGACTTTGTGTTTTATTCCACGGATCAAATATCTGAGGAATATCTATCTCATAGTCCATCAAACTAACATATGATTTATTGTCACCCTCTACTAAATTGTAGGTTCTAGATTGATTATTCTTTACAACCACAAAAGACTGCAAATCCAAATCTTCGTCCTTGTATTCATTTATGCCATCAACCATCTTGTCTTTATCATCATCGCGATAAGAATAGGCTACTACCTCGTATGTTCCATCCGCAATCTTACCTGATTGGTAACGCCATAGTGAGTAGCCACCAACGATAAGTGAAATCGCTACCAAGGATCCTAAGAACGATGCCAAAATAATCTTAGTTTTCTTAGACATACCTTTTTTAGGGGGAACTACTTGTTGGAAAGTTGCTACTGTTTGGGCAAACTGAGGCTGTTGCGTCATAGCAATCACAGGTTCAGCTGGCTTAATCGGTCTTTGCTCCCTCATTTGTCCATTTGAGCTTAAAACGTTAGGTCGCTCAAGGATAAACTCGCCTGTTGCTTGAGCTTGAGATAACTCTGCCGGAGTTGGTTTACGACCGTTGACTAATTCAAAGTACTCAATCCACTCTTGCTGGTTCATAATAATCTCCTTTTTTATTGGTCTACTATCCTATTGTACTAAAATAAATGGCCAAATAGTATTTGACAATTATCATAAAGACTGTAAGTTTCTTTAATAAATCTTTAGGATATTATTCTCCATAGTAAAAAAACTGCTTGGTCGGTTTACTTATCAGCGCCAGATGAGATAATTTCCATATTGATCTCAGTCCTTATGATGATCCAAGGCATACTTATAATCCCACTCATAACCACTTATGAGCCCTTTAACTTCCTCTGAAGTCAATCGTTTAAAAGTTCTACGCGACTCAATATGTCCATCATTAGCATAAACAATCAGAACGATAGCATTGGGACGCTTTTCATAAGTTCGTTTTTGCGTCAACATTTTTTATAAACATCCACACACCTTCGGACAGATACTTCTTTTACTCTTGAATACTCCTCTCCCTTTTTAGAAAGCTTATCAATATGAGAAATCACTAAGGCTTTATATTCAGAGACTGTTGAATCCTGTTTCAAAGTTCCTGTATGGGGGTCAAAAGTCTGTGGTAGCTTTTCGTCATGCTCAAATAGTAAAACAAAAGGTTCCCCATCCCTATAAGAAAGATAATAAAATTGACATTTCATGTTCTCAACAACTAGAAAATCTTTATACAAGTTATCATTATTTTCTCTCCACTAAGTCAAATTTACCAATTCATTTGAATATGCCTAAGTAGCTTCGTCTTTTACCATCTGCTAGGCACCATCTGGAATATAGCTCTCTTGATACTTTCAAAATCTTTCCCCCATATTAGCCTACTCTTTAGTACTATTTTACCAAAAATAGAGAGAAAATCTGTTACTGGACTAGAAAAGAAAAAAAGAGGTAGAAAACACTTACTCTCAAACCTCTTTTCATCTATTTACTTTTTAACATCCTCAACACCAATGACTGGGTATTCGGTCAATCCTGATGCTTCTTCAACCTCATTAGATTGCTCTGGTTTCGCCTCAAAGTCAACTTTAGGTGCATCTTTTTCATAAGCATTAATGATGTCAGCAACAACTGGGTGACGGACGACATCACTAGCAGTGAAATGAACAAAATCAATGGCCTTGATTCCTTTTAGTTTTTCCATAGCATCAATAAGACCTGACTTTACACGACGTGGAAGGTCAATCTGGCTCATATCTCCATTGACAATCATCTTAGAATTAAAGCCAAGACGCGTTAAGAACATCTTCATCTGCATGATGGTTGTGTTTTGCGCTTCATCAAGGATAACAAAGGCATCTTCAAGAGTACGACCACGCATATAGGCGAGTGGCGCAATTTCAATAATTTCACGTTCCATAAGACGAGTCGTTTGCTCTTTACCAAGAATTTGATAAAGAGCATCATAGACGGGACGAAGGTAAGGATCTACCTTTTCCTTGAGATCACCAGGCAAAAAACCAAGACTTTCACCTGCCTCAACAGCCGGACGTGTTAGAACAATACGTTTCACCTGGCCACGTTTAAGAGCTGTTACTGCAAGAGTGACCGCTAAAAAGGTTTTACCTGTACCAGCTGGACCAATCCCAAAGACCACATCATGGCTTTTAATGCTATCAACATAAACCTTTTGCCCTAGGGTCTTAACTCGAATAGGCTTACCACTGTTGTCCTTGATAATCTCTTCTTCATATAAAGCAACAAACTTATCAATCGAACCATCTTGAGCCATGGTTAAGGCCGTGACAACATCTGAAGTGTTGACTAGCATCCCACGCTCCACTAAAACAAGGAGGGCTTGAATGGTCAAGCGGGCCAATTCGACACTTTCTTCGTCATCCCCAAGGACTTGCACACGCTCTGTTCGGGCATGGATAATAATATTTAGGTTTTCTTCAATGAGTTTTAAATGTCGTTCATTAGTCCCGAAAAGCGACAAGACGTCATCTGGGTGGTTTAGGGTAATTTCAACAGAATACTCTTGCAAATAGAGTTCCTCTTTCTTTCGTATTTTTCTCCATTATATCAAAAAAATCACGCCAGGCGTGACTTTTTGTAATTCTTAATTATGCATTGAATGATACGTGAACGTGGTCATAGTGGTTTTCAGTAACGCTACCACGATCAGGCATTTGGTTCCAAGTATTGGCTGGTCCGTAGATGTTGTTTACTGGTGCATAGAATTTTTGTCTGTAGATGACATATGAGATACCTGCATTTGCGATATTGTCTACAGCATATTGTGCAACCTGATTACCAACTTCTGAACCAACTGGTACCATAACGTCAACGGCAAGTCCTTTACCATGGTCTTGTGGGTCACCTTCACGGTAACCACCGATATCAGTAAGACCAAATTTTGCTGCTACATCTTGACGGAAAGCTTCAGCTTGTGGTTGAAGGTGTGGATCCGTTGGAAGTGTATTTGTTGATGCAGGTTGTGCTGCCGGTGCCTCTGAAGCCGCTGGTGCTTCTGATGCTACTTCTGATGTTGCTGCTGGTTCTACCACTGGCTGTTCTGCTGGCGCCTCTGAAGCTGCTGGTGCTTCTGAGGCAGCTTCTGATGTTGCTGCTGGCTCTGCAACTGGCTGTTCTGCTGGTGCCTCTGAAGTTGCTGGTGCTTCTGAAGACGCTTCTGACGTTGCTGCTGGAGCTTCTTCTTTTACTTCAGGTTGTGCTGGTGTTTCAGCAGCTGGAGTAGTTTCTGCTGACGCAGTTACATGATCAATAGCATCAGCAACTGGTTGTTCAGTTTCTGCGTATGCTGGTGCTTCTGATGCTGATGCGATAGCCTCTGTTACTTCTGAAACAGCTTGTGTTGACTCTTCTTTAGCAGGCTCTTGAGTAGCTGTCGAGCTAACAGTTTCAACTGGAGCTGACAAATCAGCTGCTACTACAGATTGACCATTTACAGTCACTTCGTTAGTTGCCAAGTTAGCTTCTGCTACTACAGATGTGTTAGAAGTTTCTGAAGCTGGAGTTTCAACTTTAACAGAGACTGCTTGATTATCAGAATTGTAAGTTGCTGTCAAGACTGTTCCAGGGTAAATCAAATCAATGTTTGTAATTTGATTGATGTTAGCCAAAACATTCACATCGATTCCCATCGCTTCAGCAATACTACCTAAAGTATCACCATATTGAACAGTGTAAGTTTGTTGATTATCATTTACAGAGATATCTGCCTTGATTTGATCTACTGAACGTGCTGTCCAGTTAGAAGCTTCATCGGCATGTACGTGGCTAGCAGCAAAAAGTGAAAGTGCTGCAGTCGAGTAAAGAAGTGCCTTTGTAGTTTTAGATTTTGATAACATCTATAATTCATCCCTTTTTAACAATTTTAATATCTACAATAATACCACACTTTCCATCAAAAAAGTTGTGACTTACTGCTCTTTAAAGCAATTACTAACTAGTTGTAACAAGCCTAATTTATTGAAAAACATCTGAGATATTTGTAAAAACATGTAACAATTCATCCCAATTCAAATGCTAACCGCTTTATAAAAATTGTAAAAAACGATTACACCTATGGTAAAACCTTATCCCTATCAATGTGCTAGATAGTCTTCCCAAATCTGGTCAAACTGGCCTAGATTGAAAGAGAAACTAGCCTGATCTTCCAAGTAACGACTAACTTCTTCAAAATCATCGGTATGCTTAGGAAAGGTTGAATCTTCAAAAGCCAAATCGGCTAAGATTGCCACTGGTTCATTTGATTTTGGATTACGTTGAGTCATCAGCCAAGTATAAAAGGATTTTCTCATGCCTTCTCCTAACCGATTAATTCTGTTCCAAACTGATCTTGTTTGATTTTTTTTGCCTTCATCAGACCACCCAAAGCTTTTTTGAATTGTCCTTTAGAAATACCAAAGGTCGCCTTGATATCTGCTGGTGATGATTTATCATTAAGAGTCATAAAGCCACCATTGCTCTCTAAATAGGTCAAAATCATCTGAGCATCATTTTCGAGCATTTCAAAAGAACGTGGTTTAAGAGAAAGGTTAAGGGTGCGGTCAACTTCTCTGAAACCAATCACGCGCGCTTCAAGGACTTGACCCAAGCGCGGCTCAGCATAACGTTCTGATGGATGAATAAAGCCAAGCATGTTATTCTCTGGCAGATAGACAAAGGTTCCTGACAGTTTAAGACGGTAGGCAATGGCTGGCCATTTTTGGTTTTGCATATTATCGTAAGCAGGTCCAGCCATGCGTTGAAAGACCTCAGGTTCGGCAGGAAGTCCCCAAATACGGTCTTTTTTGTCAACATCGAGTTTGATGTAGAGTTTATCCCCCTTCTTAGGCCAAAGCTCTTTGAGTTCTGGCAAAACATCGAGAGAGACAACAATCTCCTTATCTGGAATTCCTACGTCTACAAAGACACCTAAATCTTTGCGGACTTCAGTGACCTCTCCCCAATCATAAGAATCGCGAGTTGCCTTGATTTCCTTTTGAGTCAGACGTGATTTTTGCTTACTATCTGTATAGGCGAAGCCTGTCACCATGTCACCAATGGCGTGTTCTCCCTCATCTTTAGACAAGGCAAAAGTCACACCGTCCTTTTGTACAAAGTAAAATTTATCATTTTCATCAGTTACTAGGGCAATAATGATCGTTCCAAGTAATGTATTCATCTTTTTTCCTCTAAAAAGAGAGTCGGACAAGGAAGCTAACATAGTCCATGCTCTTTTGCTTCTGTCCCACTCTCCTTATTTTTCTATTGATTAAACAGTAAGAAGTTCTTTTTCCTTTTCTGCTGTCATGCTGTCAATCTTCTTAACAGCGTCATCAGTTGCTTTTTGGATATCTTTTTCCAAAGCTTTCAATTGATCTTCTGTGATTTCTTTGTCTTTTTCTTGCTTTTTAGCTTCATCCATTGCATCACGACGGATGTTACGGATAGCGATTTTAGCATTTTCGCCGACTTTTTTCACTTCTTTGGCTAACTCTTTACGAGTTTCTTCTGTAAGTGCTGGGATAACCAAGCGGACTACAGAGCCATCGTTAGCTGGGTTGATGCCAAGGTCAGATTCATTAATGGCACGTTCGATATCAGCGATTGATCCTTTATCAAATGGTGAAATCAAAAGAACACGTGCTTCAGGAACAGTGATTGAAGCCAATTGGTTAAGTGGTGTTGGAGCACCATAGTATTCCACAGTGATGCGGTCAAGAAGTGATGCATTGGCACGACCTGCACGGATAGCTCCGAATTCACGGGCCAATGACTCGTGTGAGTGGGCAAAACGTTCTTTTGCTTTTTCAATAATTGCGTTTGTCATGAGTTCTCTCCTTCTTATTTACGTAATTCTGCTTTGTTAGATACAGTTGTCCCAATGTGTTCACCAAAAATAACACGTTTGATATTTCCTGGTTCGTTCATATTAAAGACAACAAGGTCAATGTCATTATCCATTGAAAGGGTAGAAGCTGTGGCATCCATAATTTTCAAACCACGTTTGATAACTTCTACGTGTGTCAATTCGTCAAATTTGACAGCATCAGCGTTTTTACGAGGGTCGTCGTTGTAGACACCATCAACACCATTTTTAGCCATAAGGATGGCATCAGCTTCGATTTCAGCGGCACGAAGAGCTGCCGTTGTATCTGTTGAAAAGTATGGTGAACCAATACCAGCTGCAAAGATAACGATACGCCCTTTTTCAAGGTGACGAAGGGCACGACCACGAATATAAGGCTCTGCCACAGATTTCATATCAATCGCTGTTTGAACACGTGTATCGACACCCAATTGTTTCAAACTGTCAGCCATAACAAGGGCATTCATAACTGTTCCAAGCATTCCCGTATAGTCCGCTTGAACACGATCCATTCCTGCTTCAGCTGCAGGTTCGCCACGCCAAAGGTTACCACCACCGATAACCAAAGCAATTTGAACACCCGATTCTGCGACTTCAGCTATTTCTTTAGCCATTGTCTGTACGGTTGGAAGATCAATCCCAACACCACGCTCACCAGCCAAAGCTTCACCTGAAAGTTTAATGAGGACACGTTTGTATTTTGGTTCTACCATGATTTCTCCCTATTAACTATGTTGTTTTTCTGATTTTATTCTTGGCTCAGATTTATCATCCCTAATCCGTAAATGACCATCGTATTAAGAAGAGGATAAATCTCTTTCCAGATTGACAAATGGTCTCTTTATGACAAAGCGAACACTAAATCTTCATCCTTACTATTTTATCATAAATTAGGATTTTCACCTAGTCAAATATTTTAAAAAAATATGTTTACAAGATAACTGTAAAGGTGATGGTGTCATTTTTATAGGAGGTAAAGATTCGCCCTTTAAATAATTTAACCATGCTTTGCGCCATGGATAGACCTATGCCAAAACCACTGTGCTCTTTGTTATTGTGGGACTCATCAATACGATAAAAGCGCTCAAAAAACTTACTATAATCAACTTCCTTACCTTCTTTATAGGTGTTTGACACTTCTAAACGAGCCCTTTTACGCGTTCTTCCAATCTGACGAAGTCTTACAGTAACCGTCCCTTCCGGATCACAATACTTGTTCGCATTATCCACAAGGAGAGTTACAAGTTCAAAGAGAGACTTCTCCTCAGCCTTTACATGGATATCTGGGGCGATATCCATAACGAAGGATTTGCCATCTCGGACGACAGGTCCCTTAAAGTCCTCGGCTGCATCCTCTGTAATATAGGAAAAATCCACATCTTGAAGAACCATGTCCGGCTGCTCTTCCAGACGAGATAGAGCCACAAGAGAATTGACTAGATTGGTCAAACGTGCCACCTGGTCATTAGTTGACTTAGTCCATTCATTCTCCCCTGTCATGAGTTCCTGTAACTCCGTATTAGCAGAAATAATAGCTAATGGGGTTTTCAATTCATGACCAGCATTAGTGATAAAACGCCGTTGCTTTTCATAGTTTCGAATGAAGGGGCGAATGACAATTCCTGACAAAGCACTGACAATGATTACAAAAAAGATAAAAGCAAACAGTGATAAAAGAATAGAAAGACTGAACAAGGCTTGGGAAGAATTGTAATAAGAAGACGTGTCCAAAAAAACTACAAGGATTTTATCTCTGCTGACTTTGCTAACCTGATAACTCAGATTGATATTTTTTTCTCTAATCGTTCCAAGATTATTGGTCAAGCGACTAACTGTCAGAGCATATCTAGCCGCTTCCTCGTCGTTTATTAGGGACGTATGGCTGGTATCCTGGCTAACAACCTTATCGTCAGACAAGGTCAAACTGAAAAAACGAAAGCTATCTGATGGAATCTCGCGCCCTTGATTAGTCTCAATTTTTTTGATTTTTCCGAAGCTTCCATTATTTTCTGTGAGTGTGTTGAGGACCTTGCTAATTTCCTGCTCCGTCTGAAAGGACCTCACAGTGTTGATGATTCCCACCGTAAAGATCAAGATAAAGAGGATAGCCAAAGAAGTAATCATTATAAACTGAAGTCGTAAACGTCTAAACATGGCTACTCCTTTCTAATCTTGCAGAAGGCAGAAGTCGCCACCCTTTTCACCAAGAATACTGATATCCGCTTGAATGGCTTGCAATTTCTGGCGCAGATAGGAAATATAGACCCAGACAATTGACTCGTCCACATCTTCCTCATCATCCCAGATAGTTTTAAAAAGGTGATCAGTGGTTAATTTCTTAGCAGGGTTGATCATGAAGTGAGCCATTAACTTGGTCTCTCTGCTTGAAAGTCGAATGGCGTTCCCAGCTACCAACTCTTGTTCCTCTTGGTCCAAGCTAACAGAACCAAGGGTCAAAATTTTGGCGGTAAAAGTTTCACTAACACGACGCTCTAGCGACCGTAGACGAGCCAAAAGTTCCTTTAAGGAAATCGGCTTGGTCAAGTAATCATCCGCCCCAGCATCAAGTCCTGTCACGCGATCATCAATTTCAGCCATAGCTGTCAACATAATGACATGCGTCCTGTCCCCAGAGGAGCGAATCTCTTTCAATGCCTCGATACCTGTTTTTATGGGCATCATAATATCCATAATCATTACTTGATAAGCATTCTGTGCAGCTAGGTCTACTGCCTCTTGCCCATTGAATGCTTGATCCACCTCATAACCTTGATGCTCTAGGGCTGCCTTGTAAACTCGGGAAAGAGCCTCTTCATCCTCAGCTAGTAAAATTTTCAAAGCCATTCTAGTCCCCTCCTTCTTGAATTAAGTTACGGATGGTCTGCATGGTCAAATCACATGAAGCTAATTCATCCGCACAGCGCTTAAGCTCACGGGTAATCATTTCTGGATTCTTGATGTCGTGCTTGTACTTCATCTGATGCTCCAAACTGGCCCACGAATCCTGAGCAATGGTCCGAAGCTGAACCTCAACAAAATAGGTCCCTTTATCATTGCCTAGAACATCTGGAAAATCCGTCTCCATTTGCAAAATGAGGTGGTAAGAGCGATAGCCATTTGGCTTGGCATTTAGAATATAATCTTTCTCGTTATAGATAGAAACGTCAGGGATAGCCTTGATGACATCAATAGTTTTGTAAATATCATCGACAAAGCCACAAACAATTCGAATCCCAATACTGTCACGAATTTCCTTGAGAGCAGACCGACTGGTCTCAGGCAAATTTTTCCTACGACACTTTTCACGCATAGAATCGCTTTCTTTAATTCGTGAAATGAAATGCTCATAGAGTTTAAAGCCTGTTTCTTTTTTGCTAGTAATATTAGCCGCAATAATTGGGTCTGTTATTTCTTGTAAAATCTTGGGGAGATACTGAGCATATTCCCCATAGATACTTGGAGTTGACATATAAACCTCCTCTAATAGCGTTTCCTAATTATAGCATAGTTAGGCTTAAAAATAAGGAATGAGCCAGACAAGAAGGACTCTAAAGCTAAGAAAAAAAATCTAGCCGAAGCCAGATTCATTTTGCTTATCTAAGTTAAATAGCACAAGGCTATTCATCAAGAGATTTGACAAAAGGCCAGTTGTCCAATTTGTGTTTCTCGTAAGCCAAGACCTTATAACCACATTGCTTGTAGTCATTCTTCCGGAGTCACTGTCAACATCATCAGGTACCAGTCGTACTCTGCAGAATCTTCCAGGTGTCTTTCAGACTCTTCAACGAAATTAAAATACTTGAACAACCTAGTAATGCTTATAAAACGGAAAAGCTTAGTCGCCCCATTCTGAAGGTTCTTAAGCATAGACTCCGTCTAATGCTGTAAAATAGCTGCTGCAACAATGCGACCATCCTCTTCAGCCATCAAACAAGAGTCCATTTTTATAGCTAAACGGATCTTCTGCAAAGCTAAGACAAACTCATCATACTGTTTAGGATTCTTTAAATTACTAGCATTCATCAAAAGGCAGGGATAATCTTCAAAAGCATCTGCGCACACTTATGCCACTTTTTAAACTTCATCTTGTCTTGCTTTGCGATATTGCATCTTGGTCTCCTAATCTGTCTGTTTTTTCTCAGTATAATATAAAACGCATGACTTACAGTCATACGTTTTATGAAATTTTATTAAATCTTATATTTTTATAAGAATATCCTAGGCCACTTCTTCCGTAAACTGACTATTATAAAGATCAGCATAGAAACCTTCTGCTGCCATGAGCTCATCGTGATTTCCCTGTTCAATAATGTTACCATCTTTCATCACAAGGATAAGGTTGGCATTTCGAATGGTTGATAAGCGATGGGCAATGACAAAGGATGTACGACCCTCCATAAGCTTGTCCATAGCCTTCTGAATCAATTCTTCTGTTCGTGTGTCAACTGATGATGTTGCCTCGTCCAAGATAAGAAGAGGGGCCTCCTTAAGAAGGGCACGCGCAATGGTCAAAAGTTGTTTCTGACCAACTGATAAAGTAACAGAATCATCCAAATAAGTATCATACCCCTTTGGAAGTGTGGTGATGAAGTGGTGAACACCGACAGCCTTGGCTGCAGCAATAACTTGCTCATCAGAAATATTCTCTTGGTTGTAAATCAAATTATCACGAATAGTACCTTCAAAGAGCCAAGTGTCTTGAAGCACCATAGAGAATTGATCATGAACGGTTTCACGTTTCATGTCGTTCGTATTCACACCGTCAATGGTGATACGGCCTTGATCAATATTATAGAATTTCATGAGCAGGTTAACAATGGTTGTCTTACCAGCACCCGTTGGACCAACGATCGCAATCTTTTGACCTGGTTTAGCAAGAGCTGAAAAGTCATGAATAATAGTCTTTTCAGGAGTATAACCAAAGGAAACATGATCAAAGACTACTTGACCTTTAGTATCTGTCAACTCAGCTGCCTTAGCTGACTCGTCGTCCATATCTTTTTCTTCCAAAAATTCAAAGATACGACCAATGGCTGCAATGGATGATTGGAGTTGTGTAATTCCTTGTGCAATTTGAGAAAGAGGTTGTGAGAAGATACGAACATAGGTCATGAAGGCTACCACATCACCGATGGTCAGGCTTCCGTCGATTACCTTAACCGCACCTACCAAGCAGATCATGACGTAACCAAAGTTCCCGATGAAAATCATAAGTGGCATCATAATACCAGAGATAAACTGTGATTGCCACATAGATTTATAGAGCTTATCATTAAGCCCCTTGAAAGCTTGACTGCTTTCTTTAGATGCATTGTAGCTCGTTACAACTGCTTGACCTGTGTAGATTTCTTCAATGTACCCATTAATGTTAGCCAAATTTTCTTGTTGGCGTTTAAAAAGTGGTTGCGAGAAGCCCATGATAAAGGCTACTAGAACAAATCCAATCAAGACAGAACCAATCGCAGTGAAAGCCATAGTGACATTTGAGTAGAACATCATAATAATGGCTGCTACCAAGAGAATACTTGAAGTAATTAGAGTACCCAGACCTTGACTAAGCGATTGTCCCAAAAGGTCAACGTCATTAGTCACACGAGAGAGTGTGTCTCCTTGAGAATGACTGTCGAAATAATTAAGAGGGACACTGTTGATTTTCTTTTGGATAGCTGTACGGAAACGTTGTGAAAAGCGTTGTGTAACCGTCGCAACCGTAAAACTTTGTAAGTAACCAACAATGGCTGAAATAACATATAAAACAGCCAAGGTCATAGCAATACTTGCTACCTTGTCCAAATCAATGCCTGGAATCGTCCCCATTTTTGTAGGTGTGATACCTTCAGTAATAGTATTGGTAATTTCTTTAAGCTTATCTGGTCCAATAACTGTAATGACAGCTGAAATAATTGCTCCAAAAATCGCAAGGACAAACGGAATTTGGAAACCTTTAATATAGGGTTTTAAGCGTTTATAGGATGATGTTTTTGGCTTATTTTCCATTTTCTAACTCCTCCTTAGACAATTGTGAATAGGCAATTTCTTGGTAAACCTCATTGTTAGCCAAGAGTTCCTTGTGGGTTCCTTGACCAACGACCTTACCTTGATCAAGAACCAAGATTTGGTCAGCATCCATAATAGTAGAGATGCGTTGGGCAACAATCAACTTGGTCAAATCTTGTGTTTTTTCAGCCAGTTCTTGACGTAACTTACGATCGGTCTTATAGTCTAAGGCTGAGAAAGAATCATCGAAAATCAAGATTTCAGGCTTACGTGCCAAGGCACGCGTAATAGCCAAACGTTGTTTCTGTCCACCTGAGAAGTTAGACCCCGCTTGGGCAACCTCTGCTTTAAGTTGACCTTCTTTATTTTCAACAAAATCTTTTCCTTGAGCCAATTCGAGAGCTTCCCAAATCTTAGAATCATCAAGGGGACTGTTATTACTCGTTCCCATCGTCATATTTGACGTGATATCACCTGAGAAAAGCACAGCCTTCTGTGGAATATAACCGACTATATTATGCAAGGTTTCATGGTCATAATGTCGCACATCGACACCGTCAACCTTGATCGTTCCTTGTGTGGCATCATAAAAACGTGGGATAAGGTTGACAAGTGTTGATTTACCAGAGCCAGTCGAACCAATAAAGGCCACCGTGTCACCTTTTTTAGCTTTGAAGCTAACATGCTCCAAAACAGGCTCTGAAGTTTCAGAATAACGGAAGGAAACATCATCAAATTCGACAGTACCCACTTCTTTAGGCTTTTCAGAACTATTTTCAGGGTAAGAGACTGAAGATTGGGTATCTAGAACTTCATTGATACGACCAGCTGCTACAACTGCACGTGGAAGAAGGAAGAAAACGACAATCATCATCATGAATCCCATAACAACCTGCATGGCGTAAGATGAGTAAACCACCATGTCTGAGAAGAGATGGACCTTGTTTTCCATGGCACCAGCAATCTTAGTTGGATCTGTTGGAATCTTAACATCTTCAATTAGATGCGCACCAATCCAATAAATAGCCAGTGTCAAACCACTAGATACAGCAGTCATCACCGGTGTCAGTAAGGCAAAAGAACGACCGATAAAGAGATTGTTTTGGGTCAAATCAGTATTGGCCTTTTCAAATTTATCCTCTTGATAACTTTCAGCGTTATAGGCACGCACCACACGAATCCCAGTAAGAGATTCACGCGTTACGCTATTAAGTTTATCTGTCAGAGTTTGAATCAAACGTTGCTTAGGCATGACCATAATCAAGAGGAAGAGCATGAGAATGGCAATTACTGCCACAGCCACAAGCAAGGCAAGAAGCCAATTCCCATTTTTATCAGCAATCTTTGTAATAGCCCAGATTGCCATAATAGGTCCCTGTGTAATAACCTGTAACCCCATGGTCAGTACCATCTGTAATTGTGTAATATCGTTTGTCGTACGGGTCAAAAGACTAGGAATAGAGAATTTCTTAATCTCGGCATCCGAAAAATCTAGAACCTGATGAAAGATATCATCACGAAGACGAGTAGTAAAACTTGCTGCTGTTCTGGCAGCTAGAAAACCAACCACTACAGAAGCCATAAAGCCTGCAAATGACATTAAAAGCATTCGCATCCCTGGGGCATCTGTATTCCAGGCAAAAATATCCGACGCCTTAGTTCCCTTAGTTGATAAGAGTATCGTAATATCAGACATATAGTCTGGAATTTTCAAGTTTAGATAGACGTTCAAGCAAACAAAAATCACCGCTAAGACAATCATGATTAACTCTTTTGTCGTTAAACGTTTAAAGATTTTAAACATAAGTTACTCCTTATTTTTTTCTAAATTCATACGAATTTGGTGAAAGACTCGAAAAGCTGTTTCAGCATCTTCTTTCGAAATACCATCTAACAACTGTTCATGGATAGCCTCTCGGAAATATCCGACATCTTGGGCCTTCTTTTCACCCAAGTCTGTCAGATGAACATACTTGTAGCGTTTGTCCTTGTCAGATGTCACCAATTCAACAAAACCATTTTTCTCCATACGTTTGACCAAATTACTAGCCACTGACTTGGAAATAGATAGTCTTTTCTCAATATCTTTGATAAATATTTCTTTATCTTGATTCTCAAACAAGTACCTGACAGCAAATCCTTGCGGGCCAGCTAAATGCTCAACACCATACGCTTTACCCAACTCTTGCACGCGAGATTCCATAGTATTGATGAATTCTCTGAATTCACTAAAAGGATCTTTCCCATGCATCTCAAGTTCCTCCTTGAATAATTCTCATAGAAACTATTTTAGTTCCCATAAGAACTATTGTCAAGAGAAAAGTTCTTATGAGAACTAAAAAAAGAGCGAGAAAGAAAATTGCTTCCCACTCTCACTCCCGCAACTTTGATTTTTAAGGCTTTGAACTCAATAGCCTAGACCGCTTGGGATAGGCTATCTAAATAATAATCCCCTCCAAATGATCCAATTCATGTTGAATAATTTGGGCTGGCATTCCAGAAAAATTTAACTGTTTAAGCATCCATTGTTCATCTAAATAAGCAACCTCAATCGACTCATAACGTCTAGTTGGACGACTTCCTTCTAAAGACAAACAAGACTCCTCCGTTTGAAAAAGTGACGACTTGCTTACCAAGACAGGATTAAACATAACCAAATTGACAAAACCGATATTAACGATAATAACACGCTTTTTAACTCCAATCATATTGGCAGCCATACCCACACAGGCATCCTTATGAAACTCCAGTGTATCACGTAAATCTTTAGCCAAATAGAGGTCTTCTTTAGTCGCTTCTGTCGATTTTTGTCCAAGGAAAAAGACATCCTTTACGATTGTTTTTATCATCTATTTACTCCCTTTTCATATTAATCACCTTGACCTATTATATCAAAAGGCCTACCATCTAGTAAAACAGACAAAAAAAGAAACCCGCAGGCTTCTTTTCTTATTTTATTGAGAGGCTATCGGTAATAGTCTATCAATTAAACGATACCTTGTGCTGACATAGCATCTGCAACTTTAAGGAATCCAGCAATGTTGGCACCTACAACAAGGTTACCTTCATGACCAAATTCTTTAGCAGCTGCTGCAGCATTTTCGTAGATACCTTTCATGATATCGTAGAGTTTAGCATCAACTTCTTCGAATATCCATGATGTACGTCCACTATTTTGCGCCATTTCAAGAGCTGATACAGCAACACCACCAGCGTTAGCAGCTTTGGCAGGACCAAATGATACACCAGCTTTAAGGAAGACATCAATAGCTCCCAAAGTTGAAGGCATGTTAGCACCTTCTGAAACAGCCAATACACCATTTGCTACAAGTGTTTCTGCATCTGTTTCATCCAATTCATTTTGAGTTGCACATGGGAATGCCAAGTCAGCTTTAACTGACCAAACTGTCTTTTCACCACCAGCAGGTGTGAAGGTTGCATTTGGACGAGCTTCTGCATATTTAACGATACGTTCACGTTTAACTTCTTTGATTTCTTTCAACAAGTCAACGTCGATTCCATCTGGATCATAAACAAAACCAGATGAGTCAGAACATGTTACCGCTTTGGCACCAAGGCTTTGCAATTTTTCGATAGCGTAGATGGCAACGTTACCAGCACCTGAAACAACTGCTGTTTTACCGTTAAAGTTTTCACCACGTGCATTAAGCATTTGTTCTGCAAAGTAAACGGCACCGTAACCAGTTGCTTCTGTACGAGCAAGTGAACCACCCCAGTTCAAACCTTTACCAGTAAGGACACCTGTGTACTCGTTACGAAGGCGTTTGTATTGGCCGTAGAGGTAACCAATTTCACGTCCACCAACACCGATATCACCTGCAGGTACGTCTGTATCTGCACCAATGTGTTTGCTCAATTCAGTCATGAAGCTTTGGCAGAAACGCATGATTTCGTTATCTGATTTACCTTTAGGATCGAAGTTTGATCCACCTTTACCACCACCGATTGGTTGACCAGTTAATGAGTTTTTAAAGATTTGTTCGAAACCAAGGAATTTGATGATTGATTGGTTTACAGATGGGTGGAAACGAAGACCACCTTTGTAAGGACCAATAGCTGATGAGAATTGTACACGGAAACCACGGTTTACTTGTACTTGTCCTTTATCGTCAACCCATGGCACACGGAATGAAACGATACGTTCTGGTTCAACCAAACGTTCCAAAAGGTTTTCTTCAATATATTTAGGATATTTATCGAAGACAGGAACAAGTGAATCGAAAACTTCTTCAACTGCTTGAAGGAACTCAGCCTCATGGCCATTTTGAGCTTTCACTTTTTCAAAAACGCTAGCAACGTACTCTTTACCTGTTGTCATATCAATGTTTCCTTTCAAATAATTACCTTAGTAATTTAATTACATGAATAGTATAAATTTTCAGAATCTTCTTGTCAAGTATTTTTTGTCATTTTTTCGATTTGCATGTTATATTTTATTACATGGATAATTTTTCCTCTTTTGTAAAAACCTATCACGTCAGTAATGTAAGCGCATTACCTTTTTGGGGTGTTCTTTCAAAAATTTTCTCCTTATTTAAAGACTTGAAGCTGAATTTATTTGAAAAAACAATTTAGTTATTTTACTATTTCATCTATTTACATTACCTCGAAACTATGTTACCATTAATATAGTAAATTTACTATATTAAAAAAGGATAAGCCTATGAAAAGAAAACATTTATCAGGAAAGAGTATTGGTATTGTTTTTGGAACCTTTGCACCAATGCATGTAGGACATGTCGACCTCATCACAAAGGCAAAACGCGCTAACGACAACGTCCTTGTCATCGTAAGTGGCGGCAACACACAAAAAGATCGTGGGACACGCACAGGCCTGTCGCTCAACCGACGCTTTCGTTATGTCCGTGAAGTTTTCTACGATGATGAACTAGTCGTTGTGGATAAACTGGACGAAGCTGATATGCCTCCCTATCCAGAAGGTTGGGTGCTATGGGTTAGCCGCGTCAAAGAGCTTATCACTAAGAATACGGATAGTTCTGAAAAGATTACCTTCTATGTTGGAGAGCCAGAGTACGTGATCGAGCTCAATCGCTACTACCCTCAAGCTCAGGTAGAGCTCATCGAACGTTCTATTATCAATATCTCTGCTACTGAGATTCGCGATAATCCTATGGAAAATTGGCGGTTTATCACCAAACCTTTCCGTCGCCACTTTACTCGTAAGATCCTAGTTGTCGGATCTGCCAGTGGAGGAAAAACAACCCTTGTTAAGGATTTGGCTCGCACTTACAACGCCCCTTGCTCACTTGAATATGCCAGAGAATATCAAGAAAAGTATAATGTCCGAGATGACGAGTTAGATACCAATGATTATATTCACCTCTTAACCGATCAATATGCCCAGACAGCTGAGATTATTGACAACGGGCAACACTCAGGGCTTATTTTTGCAGATACCAACTCAACGGTCACTAAGGTATATATCGACTACTATTTAAAAGAAAACATTTCACAAGAAGAGTTCGATATGTTAGATCGACTCTATCAGGTAACCCAAGCTCGTGAAAAGTGGGATTTGATTTTTGTGATACCGCCAAAATCAAACTATGTAGATGATGGTTTTCGTGACATGACTATGGCTGATAACCGAACACGGGATTGGTTTACCAAGCATCTCTTGAACCTACTATCACCATTCAAGGATAAAATCGTTATTTTAGGAGAAAACAGTGATAGTGACAGTTTTTTTGCTGACAACTACCATTACGCCAAGAAGGCAATTAAAGAACGTCTGCATATCGAAATCTAATGGATTGCTTCAGCAAAATCATTTTCACTCAAAATTAACAATATAGACTAGGAGGCTAAAAATATGTCTAAAACCTTCGAAAACTCTGGTATCGAAAAAGACTTCCTGGAAATCTACAGTAGAGAAGAAGTGGATAAGTATGCCAAACCCTCAGTAACTGTAGACTCGGTCATCTTCCGATATTTTGAAGGAAGAGTCCAAACCTTGCTTATCAAACGAAAAAATCATCCCTACATGGGAAAATATGCTCTTAGTGGTGGCTTCGTTCAGGAGCAAGAAGACCTCAATACGGCTGTCTGTCGCGAAGTACGTGAGGAGACATCAGTTCAGCTGAACACTGATCACATCGAGCAACTCGTTACAGTAGGAACACCTTATCGAGATCCTCGTATGTGGACCATTACAATAGCGTACCTCTGTTTCATGACTTTTAATGATATTCAAATGGATAAGGCTGCCGATGATGCCGCATCTACACATTGGTTAGATATCGCTATGGTCAATGGCAAGTTGCAGCTTACTGACGGTGACAAGACGCTGTCACATGATGACCTCGCCTTTGACCACTGGGAAATCCTTTTGATTGCTATGGAACGTATTAAGGGGAGACTTGAATACTACCCAACTATCCTCAACATTATGCCAGAGGAAAGTACCTTGACCACCTACCGTCAACTGTTTGGGACATTTAATGAAACATACCTTAAGATGGACTCCACAAATTTCTTACGCCGCTTTAAGCATCTTTTCCAAAAAACAGGACGCCAAGTAGCTACCAGAACTAAAAAGGCTGCTACCTACACTTATCAGATCCCACCAATCTAAAGTGGGTCTTTGTTTGACAATTTTTACCTTACATAGTAGTATTAAGAAAAATTAATAAGAGGTATCGTATGAAAAGTTTTACATTAATTAGTGGGATTCTCATTACTCTCTTGGGTGTCTTTTTCTTCGCTAATCCTACAAACCTTCTTGCCATTGTTGGTTGGCTTTTTGCTCTAGTGATGCTCATTTCTGGTGTTTCAAGTCTCATGGTTTATTTCAAACGTGATAACGAAAACCGCTCCTTCTTCCAACTGCTTCAGAGTATCATTTCCATTGTTTTTGGGATTATTTTGCTATCGACATCAGCATGGGTACTCTCAGGTGTAGCTGTAACCATTATCGCTTGGTGGCTTCTTGTCTCAGCCTTTACACAAGGCTTTCAAGCTTATCGCCAACGTCAATTCGGCTTCTCAGGACAACCTGCCCTATCAATCGCCTTGATTTGTCTGGTATTCGGTCTCCTACTTTTTAGTGCCCCGTTTTTCTCAGCCTTTCTTATTGGGCGCTTGGTAGCTTCCTTAATTATCTTTGCGGGTGTCTCAGTCCTCTCATTCTCATTCCGCTTGTGGTAGAAAAAAGTTATCTCACTACGTAATAATATAAAAAAGCCTTGCATATGCAGGGCTTTTGTCATACTTTGATTACTAAAGAGCTTATCCTTCTAGCTCACTCAAATACTCATAACGTTCATACTTTTCAAGTAAAGTTTCGTTGGCAGACTCCAAATCACGTTGAAGGGTAGCTAACTGTCCATAATCGCTAGCATTTTCAAGCATGGCTGCTTCAATCTCTTCGATTTTAGCTTCAAGGTCGGCAATCTCATCCTCGATAGTCGCCCACTCTTGTTTTTCAAAGTAACTCATGCGTTTTTTGTCTTCTTTGACTTTCTCAACTTTAACGCTAGCTTGCTTTTTTTCCCTCTCGAGGAGGGCTGATTGCTCTTGTAAGAAGGCTTTTTCATCAAGGTAGTCAGTGTAGTTACCAAAGAACTCTCGCACACCGCCATCTTCAAAGGCTAGAATCTTGTTAGCTACCTTGTCCAAAAAATAGCGGTCGTGACTTACGGTAACGACAGGACCACCAAAACCATTAAGGAAGTTTTCCAAAACCGTCAAAGTTGCAATGTCCAAATCATTTGTCGGCTCATCCAAGAGCAGAACGTTAGGCTTTTCAATCAGAATCTTAAGTAGATAGAGACGTTTCTTTTCCCCACCAGAGAGCTTGGCAATCTGTGTCCCATGAGTAGAACGAGGGAAAAGGAATTGCTCCAAGAGCTCTGTGATACTGGTTGTTCCAACCGTTGTCTTAACTTCATCTGCAACTTCTTGCAAGTAGTTAATGACACGCTTACTCTCATCCATGTCCTTAATTTGCTGTGAGAAATAACCAATACGTACCGTCTCACCAATATCTATAATACCAGCTGAAGGCACAAGATCACCATTAATCAGATTGAGCAAGGTCGATTTCCCGACACCATTATCCCCAACAATACCGATACGATCGCGATTTTGCATGATAAGATTGAAATCACTGAGAATTTGCTTGCCATCTTCATAAGCAAAATCGACATGGCCGAAGTTAACCACCTTCTTACCAATACGGCTGGTCTCAAAGTTAATTTCAAGATCGTCATTATTGACCGTTTGGTGAACCTCACCTTTAAGATCCTTAAAGCGATTGATACGAGCTTGTTGTTTGGTTGCACGTGCCTGTGGTTGCGTTCGCATCCATGCTAACTCCTGCTTATAGAGTTGCTTTTTCTTGTGAAGAGCTGCTGCATCTCGTTCATCTTGTTCGGCCTTTAGACGCACATAGTCTTGATAATTCCCCTGGTATTCAATCAGATTAGCCTGGTCTAGCTCAAAGATACGTGTGGCTACATTGTCCAAGAAATAACGATCATGGGTAATAAAGAGGACCGTTTTTTTGGAAGACTTGAGAAAATTAGTCAACCAAGCAATGGTATCAATATCCAAATGGTTGGTTGGTTCGTCCAAAAGTAAAAGATCAGCATCATTCAAGAGAACCTGAGCCAACTGCACACGACGACGAAGACCACCTGAGAGGTCCCCGACCTTTTGAGAGAGGTCTGACAAACCTAGCTTAGATAAAACTGTCTTAACCTCGCTCTCAATGGACCAAGCATCAAGACTATCCATCTCAGCCATAACCTTTTCTAAACGAGATTGATTATCCTCAGAATAATCCGCCATGAGGGTCTCGTATTCACGAATCAAAGTCATCTCACGAAGGTCTGATGACAAGACCGTATCAAGCACTGTCTTGCTATCATCAAATTCAGGCTCCTGAGTCAAATAAGCAATCTTATAACCATTAGCCTTGGTAAAAGGTGACACGTCACCATCAAAACCAATACGCTCTGATACAACATCTAACAAAGTTGTCTTACCAGTCCCATTGACACCAATAATCCCGATACGATCCAGATCATGGATAATGAATGAAATCTCTTTAAAAACCGTCTTATCACCAACGGACTTGGTTAATTTTTCAACAATAAAATCTGACATCTTACTTCCTTTTTACAAATAACACCGCTACGGATTCTACGCATGCTCTGTAGCGGTGTGTCATTTTTATAACGTCTTTAGACTTATTTCATCGCTTGAACAAAGGCCATGATGGCTTCCTCGGCATTAGCTAGTTGACCATCAACGATGGCATTTTCGATAGCCTTAAGTGCACGACCAAGGTCCGGACCAGGTTTGAATCCTAGCTCCTTCATCAGTGTGCCACCATTCACAACGATTTCGTGCTTATCATGGATGAGCAACTGACCATCCAACTCGGCAATACGCTCATAATCGACGTCCAAGCCCTGAGCCCGTCTCAAGGTTTCAGCCTCCTCTAAGAGTTCCTTACCATACTGATAAACATCTTGCTTAGTCACAGCTCTCTCCAAACGGAAATTGAAAATGTCAACCAAGGACTGAACTGTCTTTTGGAAATTAACAGATGTCTTCCATTTTTTAAGAAAAGAGCGTGGATTATCGTGCTTGAGAGCCAGAAGAGTTGCCGCCCAGGCCTGCTCAGAACTTGTAAATCTAAAGCCCTCCACATAGTCTGCCACAAAATCCTGCCATTCTTCAGCAGTTTCTTGAAAATCTGGAAGGTACTGATAAGCCTTAGTTGCTAGAAGTGCCTTGATCCCTTTCTTCCAATGCGGTGCCAAAAGCAACTTATCGAACTCGATGAAACTTCGCTCAATCGAAATCTTTTCCAAAAGAGGAGCATGGCTGGCCATAGCCTGAAAAGTCTTCTCTTCGATATCAAAGTCTAAACTCGCTGCAAAACGTAGGCCCCGCATGATACGAAGAGCATCCTCGTTAAAGCGTTCCTCAGCCTTACCAACAGCCCTTAAGACACGGTTGTCCAAATCAGCAAGACCATTGAACTTATCAATAATCTCAGCATTTTCATTAAGAGCAAAAGCATTGACTGTAAAATCACGACGCTTAAGATCCTCTTCCAATGAACGCACAAAGGACACGCTAGACGGACGACGGTAATCCACATAGACGTCCTCTGTTCGGAAAGTCGTCACCTCATACTCACCGCCATTTTCCAAGACCAAAACGGTCCCATGCTCAATACCAATGTCTACCGTACGCTCAAAAATCTGTTTAGTTTCCTCAGGATAAGAAGACGAAGCAATATCAACATCGTGAATGGGACGGTTGAGAAGGGCATCTCGCACCGAACCACCAACAAAGTAAGCCTCAAAACCCGCAACCTTAATCTTCTCTAATATTGGTAAAGCCTTCTGAAACTCAGAAGGCAAATAACTTAATTTCATAGTAAATGTTCCAAACCATAAACAAGCTGATCACGTTTAACCACTTCTTTAATACCGAGGTTAACCCCACCCATAAAGGAAATACGGTCATAAGAATCATGACGCAAGGTCAAGCCTTCTCCTTGGGCACCAAAGATAACCTCTTGGTGAGCCACAAGACCTGGCAAACGCACACTGTGAATACGGAAACCATCAAACTCAGCGCCACGTGCTCCAGCAAGTGTTTCCACCTCATCCTCAGCACCTTGACGTTTCGTTTCGCGAACCTCACGAATAAGTTCAGCTGTTTTCACTGCTGTACCTGATGGCGCATCTTTCTTTTTATCGTGGTGAAGCTCAATGATTTCAAGATCTGGGAAATATTTACTAGCTTCTGCCGCAAACTTCATAAGAAGGATAGCACCAATAGCAAAGTTAGGAGCAATCAATCCACCGATAGACTTGTCTTTAGAAAGGTCTGTCAATTCCTGAATTTGTGCTTCAGTAAAGCCTGTTGTTCCTACAACCGGTGCAAAGCCATTTTCCAAGGCAAAACGGGTATTTTCATAAGCAACAGCAGGCATGGTGAAATCTACCCAAACATCTGCATCAAAGCCAACCAAATCAGCTTTATCCGTGAAGACAGGAACACCATCCACTTCTTTTTCTGCCGCAAACGGGTCAAGCAAGGCAGCCAAGGTCAATTCATCATCTCCCTTAACCATTTCAACCGCAGTTGAACCCATTCTTCCTTTAAATCCGGCAACAATAACTTTAATAGACATATCATTTTTCCTCTCTATTGATCTTGCTCATAGGCAAACCTGATTCCAGATGTATCGTACTTATTTGGTAAATTTAGGTGTTAGACCTAGCACCAGCGCTCCCTCGCCCAAGTGCGTCGCAATCACAGCACATAAGGATACCACCGATGAAACAGTAATCCCTTGAGCTTCCAGCTGACTTTTAAGAGCCTCAGCCTTTTCAGGAGCATTAGTATGAAGGATGCTAAGCTCCATTTCACGATTGTCTTCGGCTAGGGCAACCAAGCGTTTCACAGCTTTCTTCTCTGTACGTACCTTTTCAAAAACAACGATTTTGCCTTCAGCATTAAAATGTAAAATGGGTTTGATAGACAAAAGATTCCCCAAAATCGCTGAGCCATTCGACAAGCGGCCACCCTTAACAAGGTGATTAAGATCATCCACAAGAATATAAGCCGTCGTGTTCTCTACTTGCTCCTCGAGCTTCTTCAAAATATTCTCGAATGACATCCCTTGCTCTGACCAATGCAAAACGTTTCTAACCATAGCACCCATAGGAGCTGCCGTGATTTTAGTATCAGGAAAAGCAACCTTCAACTTGGCATGATCTTCAATCAAAAACTGACTATTAGCCCAAAAACCAGAAATCCCCGAAGAAAGGAAAAGCCCAATGACATGGGTATACCCTTTCTCCCCCAACTCCATGAGAAAGTTATCCAAGTCGGCTAGATTAGGTTGTGACGTCTTGAGCAGTTCCTCAGAGTTTGCCATTTTTTCGTAAAACTGATTCACATCCAAGTTCTTTCCTTCAACAAAAGGCTGTTCCTCAATGATAACCGGAATATCTAAAATATAAACATCAGCATGACCCTGAATTTCAGCAGGTAGATTAACCGATGAATCCGTAATAACTGCTAAAGACATCTTAGAACTCCAAGTTAATTCCTGGACGATCCAAGGCGATTTCAGTCACTTCATAAGTCAAACGCTGAAGTGTATCCAATAGCGGTGCTGCCAAAGACTCAGCTTCTTCTTGTGAGAAATCTTTTGGTTTATTGACGATACGGTTTTGAATATGGTTCATTTGAGAAACAATCCCTGAGATAACAAACTCATCACGAACAATCATAAATTGCAAAACAGCTACAACCGACGTATTGCTAGCTTCTTTATCTTTATTGTGCAACTGAAACGTTACTTCAACATTTGTTTTAGGAACACCATTCTCTTTTTCCCACTCATGGTTACGAACATCATAGTGGTAACGGTTAACAAATACTTTTTCGCGAATTAAATCCATTAGTCATTATTCTCCTTGATAAAATTACTCTTTATTATAGCATAAATATGCTTTATTATGGGAATATTATTGACAGAAAAATGAGCATTTAAACTGATTTTGACAGTGATAATAAGAACTAGCAAACTAAAAACTTTGACTTGACCGTCAGACTACTAAAACAGAGCTCCTTCACCAGAAAAGAGCCCTTATATTAATAGCTAACAGTCCCTCAGAGAACGTTTCTGTTGTCCCTGTTCATCAAAATTCTCAGGAGCTAACCAATTCTCAAATCGTTCTTTAAGCCTTGGCCACTCACTATCAATAATCGAGAACCAGTCCGTATCTCGACTACGTCCCTTATAAATAGCATGATTACGAAAACGTCCTTCATAGGTGAAACCAAGTCTCTGAGCTGCAGTCGCAGAAGGACGGTTGAGACTATCACATTTCCACTCATAACGGCGATAGTTAAGATCTTCAAAGACATATTTCATAAGTAGGTATTGAGCTTCTGTAGCTGGTCGAGTCTTTTGTAAAGTAGGTGCCAAAATCACTCGCCCCATCTCAACACTGCGATTTTTGGGTGTAATAGCCATGAGTGAGAAGGTTCCTAGAACTTTACTTGAAGCCTTATCCCTGATGGCAAAGAAATAAGGATTTTGGGATTTCTCATAATCCTCCAAACACTGACGTACAGCTTCTTCAGATTCAAAAGGCTCCGCATACATATAGGTCCAATCAGAGAGAATCTGATTAGTAAAATAAAAGTCTAAAATATCCTTATAATGCTCCGCCACTGTCAAATGTTCAACGCTACAATAACGACCTTCTAATAGGGCAACATCTGGCATCTTACCTGGACTAGCATCCGCTAGACTTGGTCCCACTTCTTGTTGGTAGTGATTTAAAGGCATAGAATTCTCCTTTTTCATAAAGAAAAGCCTACACAAAAGTGCAGACTTTAGCTTAATTATTTAGCAACTGGGTATACAGATACTTGTTTTTTGTCGCGACCTTTACGTTCGAAACGTACAACACCTTCAACTTTAGCGAAGAGTGTATCGTCACCACCACGGCCTACGTTTACACCTGGGTAGATGTGTGTACCGCGTTGACGGTAAAGGATTGATCCACCTGATACAGTTTGTCCATCAGCTGCTTTAGCACCAAGACGTTTAGCTTGTGAATCACGACCATTGGAAGTAGAACCCCCACCTTTTTTGTGGGCGAAAAGTTGCAAGTTTTCAAGAGTTTTCAACATAAGATTGTGTCCTTTCTTAGTGATTAGTTGCTAACTTATGCGTTGATAGCGTTGATAACAACTTTTGTATAAGGTTGACGGTGACCTTGTTTACGGTGGCTACCTTTTTTAGGTTTATATTTGAAAGTGACAACTTTCTTTTGTTTACCTTGTTTTTCGATAGTTCCGACAACAGTAGCTCCCTCAACAACTGGAGTACCTACTACAGTTTTATCACCACCGACAAGAACAACTTCGTTAAAAGTTACTTCTGATCCAGCTTCAGCGTTGATTTTTTCAACGTAGATTGCTTGACCTACTTCAACTTTAACTTGTTTTCCACCAGTTTTGATGATTGCGTATGTGCTCATGATGCACCTCCTATTAAAATTTTTAATGTGTATGAGGTTTCCCTCTGTGAAGACTCGCCTAGTACTGCGGGGACGAACCCACTTGCAAACAGTAGTCGTGCGGTTGCACAGGACGTGCATTTAGTCAACGTTACAATTCTATCATTTTTTCCCTCTAATGACAAGAGAAAAAGTTACTTTGATTATTCTTATTCTGCTCATTGAAGTTTAGCCAAGTAAGGATTAGCCTACTCAACTCTTATAGCATATTTTCCTAAAAAGGTCTTAGCTAGTTCCTGCTCCAAAGCATCTAAGGAGAGACTCCTATCCGTTGTCAAAATTTGATAACGTTCAGTTCCTTCAAAATAGAAATGATTCAATAGCTGATAGCCATTTCGTTCATAAAATGCTAAACGTTGCCCCCGATTAGAGACTTGCTCCTCATCCATAGGTTCAATCGTAAGCACACATGGTCGTCCCCCTGCTTCTTCCTTAACTTGTGCCAAAATTTGACTGCCGTATCCCTGAGACTGTTTACTTTCCTCAACCGCGAGAAAGAGTAGGTAAACCAAGTTGTCAGTATAAATGGTATAGGTCAGACCAATGAAAACTTTCCCATCAAAATATGCCAAGAAAGATTGTCCTCTTTTCAAGCTGTTCCAAGACAATTGCCAAAGTGGTAATCTCTCCTCCACAGGAAAAGCCGCTTCATAAAGCGAAGCGACCTTCTTAAATGTTGCTGTCAGAGGATAAATGTTACGAACCTCTAATGTCATTTTCCTAACCAATAACCTTCTTATAATCTTCTGGTGTTGCTACATGAGCGTGCTCACGTTGGCGATCAAGCAAGTGACTAAGGAAGTCACGGTTGCCCAAGGCTTCTTTAAGGGTTTGCTTAAATTGCCCGGCATTCATTGGTGAGAAGATATTACTTGGCGCGGTATATTCAGGACCATGGCTTGTGTTCGTGAAAGCTAGGATAAGCAGGTTATTTTCAAAGGCAGCACGTGTCGCTGACAAGATTTCATTTTGATGGTTAATATCTAAATAGAAATCAGCCTCTTGATAGAGACGCTTAACCTGTTCTGTTGTAATATTCGGATAAAGGCTAACATTACTATATTTAGCCAAATCCATCAAACGACTTGACATTTCTGTGATTGCCCCAACATGATAATGCATGGTAGGCACTTCACTGACAATGCTTTCCAAATGTTCAATCTGATCTGAGTTAGTCAAGATAAGCGCTTGATTTTGGAAGTTGTTCTGGCGGGCAAATGGATACATGAATCCAAGGAAGGCCACGCGAGAAGCCTGCTCTGGACTAATCAGTCTTAGAAGATTTGTGTAGGCTGCGTATTCTTGCACGACAATCTTAGTTTGACGGTGATTGCTATCAAGAAGGAGACGCATATTCCCAGGAACGGAATCAGTAATCGGTTCTTGCCAGAAGAGGACATCTTGACCAGAATTCGGAAGATTCATAGTTGTCAAGAAAGGTGTCGCCAATGAGTTGTATAGAATACGACTCAAATCATAACCGGCTTCTTTAAGATAGAAGACTACAAATTCAGATTTGTTTTTGAAAATGTAGACCTTGTCTTTCCAATTCAAGATAACGTCTTTAGTCAAATGGTTGATGACGATAACTTCCTTGTTGTCAGGAGTGAAATAGCTCGTAATGGTCGCTTCTTGCTTAACATTATAGGTTGTTTGTGAGAAACGGTAACCCTTGTTATTGTAGCGATCAGTCACGCGCAAGCGACCTGACTCATCATACCAATCCACAGCTTTAACTAGACGTTGGTGAGCAGGATGCGCATAATGAATATGACCACGTTTCTTATCAAAACGGAAGATTTCCGCGTTACTATTCGTTCCTATAATTTCCCAGTAATCAGGCACGGGTACCTGATTAAAGTAAAGTGCAGAACCTTGAACCTTATCAAAACCTGTGAAATAAAGGTAAGGTGAGGTCACATCACTAGGTAAAAAGCCATCATCTGAAAGACAAACTGTTGTATTCACATAGCCAGCGACAATGAGCGAGTAATGGAGATCCCAACTACCTTGACTATAGTTTTCAAATAAATTAATCATGATTAGTCATCTCCTTTACCAAGTTAAGCCACTTCTGCTCAATTTTCTCTGTTAAAAAGCCTTTGGCGATATCGTAAGAAACTTGATGAACATGATCTAAATCTGAACGATTGAAGAAAGCTACAATTTTATCTGCCAAGGCAGCCACAATAGCAGGCTCGTCATCTTTTTCAAATCGAGGGATTAAGTAACCATTTTCATTATCCTTGATAAAAGTTTGATTTCCATAACGAACATCAAAACCAATCATACCAAGGCCTGATCCAACAGCTTCTAGAAGTGTCAATCCAAAACCTTCACTCTTAGAACCTGATAGGTAAAGTTCGTAATCCTTGTAGACTTCTGTTAAATCTTGGTGCCCCTTGAGATGGATATAATCCTGAGCTTGATTCTCCTCAATAATGGCCTTAAGCTTAGCTTCTTCAGCACCTGTACCAAAGATATCAAAGTTCACTTGTGGCAGACTTTCTTTGGCCTTAACAACAGCCTTGGCTAACCAATCCACGTGCTTTTCATTGGCCAAACGTGAAGCTGTGATGATTGAGAATGGTTTACGCTCTCCTTCAGGCTCTCTCAGTTTATCCACACTTCCCACAGGAATCGTTACGATATGAGGTTTAAATGGTGTATATTTGTTGAACTGATCTAGCATAATGCTACGTTGACGTTCTGTCGCTGTGATGAAGAAATCAACCTTATCTGCATTGCTGAATTGGTACTCATAGAAGTTATTCCAAAGAATAGTCTTGTCTGTCACAGCATTTTCACTAAAGTGCTCTGCATGGACAACAACTCCAAGATTAGCTGGTTTAGTATTACGGAAAACAGCCTGTCCCGTACCAGTTGCACGGTCCAAAATGACAATGTCTTGATCAGTTAGACCTAATTGAGACATAAAGTAAGCGATAAACTCATGCTTAGAAGACAAAATCTTATCTGGGAAACGGAAGACACTATCCTTGCCATCAACAATTTCATCATAAGCAATACTGCCATCTTCATTGAAGAAACGGCGTTGGTAGAGGTGGGCCTTATTGTCTACCGGTGTGTAGTACTCTGTAAACATCTTAGTATAAGAATAAAAGTCTTTACGAATTAGGCAACCACGCGATACTTTTTCCACACGATGGACAATATCTTCACCCTCTTTACGCAAATAAGCGGCGTAGAAAATATCTTCCTTGGCACAAAAAAGTTTAACCACTTTGCCATTAATCTCGCGACGCGTGATGTCATAAGGAATTTCCTTTTCCAAATCCTTGATAGTATAGGTCGTTGGGGCAATCTTAAGGTCTGTAAAATAGCTATAAAGCCAGATGATATCTTCATCTGAAAACCCCATGTTACGGGTCAAATCAGAAAGATTGTCCTGCAAGAACATATCCATAAAGACAAACTTAGCCTTAATACCTGTATTTTTGAAAATTCTAGAACGATAGGCCTGAGCATACTCAACACCACTTGATGCCCAACCGATTCCTAAATTGATGTTATAAACAGTCATGCAGTTTCCTTTCTAGGTAAAAGTTTAACATCGACATTTCTTTTTCGATATAGCTAACTCTAATGATACCTGGGCAATACCAAACTGTCACTATATCCTCCTAGACTAAAGTAAGTCTTCAATAAGTGTATCCACTTCGTCTTGCGCTTCTTCAATAGGTGTGATTTCAGTCACCATGATTCCTGCAACCGCACGTTCAACTAAGCTTTCAACATCCATACGACCTTCATATTGTTCAACGTTCTTGATTTTTGGATTAGTTTTTGGACGGTCAGGTGCAAAAATGGTACAGCAATCCTCAAAAGGTTGGATGGAGATATCAAAGGTATCGATTTTTTGTGCCAAATCAATGATTTCCAACTTATCCATAGTGACAACTGGACGAATCACGGGCGTACAGGTTACAGCATTGATAGCCTGCATAGACTCCATCGTCTGACTGGCAACCTGTCCAAGACTCTCACCATTGATGATCACGAGACCACGGCGTTCTTCACGAATTCGGTCTGTAATACGCATCATGAAGCGACGTGTCAAGGTCATCAAATAAGCCTCTGGTGCTTTTTCTTTGATTTCCTCTTGAATCTCAGTAAATGGTACTTCTATGAACTTAATATTACCACCAAACTTGGTCAACTTACGGGTCAAATCTTGAGCCTTTTTAAGTGCACCAGGACTTGTATAAGGTGGGCTTGCAAAGTGGACAGCCTCGATATCCACACCACGTTTAAGGGCTAAATAACCTGCAACAGGCGAATCAATCCCACCTGAAAGCATGAGCATTCCTTTACCAGCAGTCCCTACAGGTAGTCCACCTGCTCCTTTGATTTCCTCATGAGAAATATAAGCTGCCTCAGCACGAATTTCTACCTTCAGATTAACATCTGGCCCCTTCATCTGTGCCTTAATGTCAGGCAATACATCAAATACAGCATTTCCTAAAGTAAGGTTGAGCTCGCGACTATCTAAAACAAAGTCGTGATCACTACGTTTAGCAGTCACCTTAAAGGTAAGTCCGTCACGATAGAGGCCAGTCATAATGTCTTGAACAGCTTTTTTCAATACTTCAACATCTTTTTCAAATTTGTAAACAGGGCTAAAGGCCTGAATCCCGAAAATCTGCTTCAAAGACTCTGCGACTAGTTCGTAGTCTGTGCCATTGAGATAGATGTGTCCACGGTCTCGATCAAAAGTCACTTTAACTTCTGGATAGATAGATAACACATCTTTGATGTTATTTCTGAGTTTATTGATAAAACGCATACGGTTTTTGCCCTTAGTCGACAATTCACCGTAGCGAACCATAATTTCTGAATACGTTAATGTCATTCCTTTTCCCTTTAAACTTGAATTTAGTTTTATTTTTTAATCGATTAAATCTTTCTATCTTACTTTTTGCGTCTTAGCATAGACCTGCTTGAAAATCGTGAGAAACTGTTCTACTTGTCCCATATCATTATCATCATCAAGACTGATACGAACAGCCGTTTGGGCTAACTTGTTTGGAACGCCCATAGAAATGAGGGTCCCCGCTGGTTTCCCCGCCTTAGATGAACATGCTGATGTCGTTGAAATATAGATTTGATGCTCTTCAAAAGCATGGACAACTACTTCACCACGAACTCCCTTAATTCCAAAGGTCAAAATATTGGGCGCAAAGTCTTCACCCTCGCCTGAGAAAATAGTAATATCCTCGTACTTAGCCAATTCGTCAAAGATAATCTTTTTCATCTTAGCAATTTTAGGAAGAGAAAATCCCTCTTTGTCAGTTACCAAACGCAAAGCCTTAGCCATACTCGCAATCCCAGCAACATTTTCAGTCGTTGAACGAAGATCCTTTTCTTGACCACCACCTGTTAAGAACGGCGTAATCTTTTTCCCTGCCTTCTTGTAGACAAAACCGACACCTCGAACGGCATGGAACTTATGACCAGAAAAAGTTGCAAAATCTACACGGTCTGTTAAATAAGCTGATACAGGAATCTTCCCAATAGCCTGAACAGCATCCACATGGAAAGATACGGTCGGCTCATTAGCTAGAAGATCTGAAATTTCTTGGATGGGTTGGATTGAGCCGATTTCATTATTAACGGCCATAACCGAAACCAAAATCGTGTCAGAGCGTAATAATCCAGCAAGAGCTTCAATATCCACAAATCCTTGCTCATTAACGGGTGCATAGGACACTTCAAAACCATGCTCTGAAAGCCATTTGGCAGACTCTTTTACCGCAGGGTGTTCAATATCGGAAACGATGACATGTTTGCCATAAGGCTCTTTTTCGAAGGCCACACCCTTGATAACCCAGTTGTCTCCTTCGGTTCCACCAGACGTAAAGAAAATCTCATCGGCTGATTTTCCAATGAGGTCCGCAACTTGCTTACGAGAAGCCTCCAAAATACGTGTCGCAGATGTTCCTAATTGGTGTAGGCTGGATGGGTTCCCAAAAATTTTAGTAGCCACTTCTTGATAGGTTCTAAGTGCCTCTGGATAAGGCATCGTCGTGGCTGAATTATCAAAATAAATCATGATTTTTCCTCGATTTTTATTTACTATTTATTATAGCATAATTTTTTTAGCAATTTTTGCGAGAAAATCATATAATAGAGAGTACGAAATATTTTTAAGGAGAGCATCATGTCTGAAAATTACTCACGCCGTAACCATTCATCAAAAGAAGAAAAAAAATCTGCACCAATGGTGACCGAACACGTTACAAAAGGCTTCACTGCCTTCCAAAAAGTACTTACTGCTGTCGGGACAATCTTGTCAATCATTGTCGCTTCCATCACTATCATGAATTTCACATCATCTAAGAATAATGACACTTCTGATTCATCATCCAATCAGTCAACTGTAGTCATTAAAGAAGGCAACAATAAGACCCAAGAATCAAGTGTCGCCTCATCTAGCTATGGTAATGCAACTGACTCAGAAACAGAAACAAGCAGCCAAGCTGGTAATAACACCTATTCTTCATCAGCAGACACAACAACTGGTGGAAATACAACTACTTCTTCATCCGCAGCCACTGCAGACACAACAACTGGCAATACGACAACTGGAGACGCCACAACTAGTGGCGCTGTCTCCAACTAAAACAAAGAAAAGGTTAGGAAACCCCTGCCTTTTTTATATAATCCTATGAACTATACAAAAACTCTAAATTTCATCCACTCCTTCAAAGGCAATGGACGTCGCCCTCAACTCGGACGTATGCGTTGGCTCTTGAAGCAGGCAGGAAATCCTCAATCTCACTATCCAACGGTGCATATCGTCGGTACCAACGGTAAGGGATCAACAACTAGCTACCTACAAAATATCCTAACAAAATCAGGCTATCAGGTCGGGACTTTCACCTCCCCTTATATTACTCGCTTTAACGAACGTATTAGTATCAACGGCACAGAGATTCCAGACAAGGATCTAATTAACATTGTTGCGAAAGCTCAGGTTCTTCTCGATGATTTAGAAGAGCACACTGCTTTTGAGCGACCAACAGAATTTGAATTGGTCACCTTACTCATGTTCCTCTACTTTGACCTTAAACAGGTTGATATTGCTATCATTGAAGCAGGGATTGGTGGACGACTTGATTCAACCAATGTCCTTTCTCCAGAGCTTGTCATCTGTACTTCAATCGGCTTTGATCACACTGAAACTTTGGGCAATAGCCTTTTGGACATTGCCAATCATAAGGCAGGCGTCATGCGAGAAAATACACCTATCTTACTTGGTCGTGTCTCTACAGAAGTTGAACATTTCTTCAACAAAAAATCACATGACCTACAAGCTCCTTTAGCCGTCATTGATAGGGAAATTCAGCTGCTTCCAAGGGACAATCAAACGATCCAAGTTTCTTATGACCATTGGGAAAGTCCAAAGCTTAAACTTCCAATGTTAGGACAGCATCAAGAAAACAATGCTGGGCTAGCTGTCACTGCTGCCCATCTCCTAGCTCAAACATTTTCTAAGATTACCGATAAGAGCATCCAAGAGGGAATCGTAGAGACGCATTGGCCTGGTCGTAGTGAGTGGATAGGAGATAACATTTATCTAGATGGTGCTCATAACCCTCAAGGAATTGCCAGCTTAAAACAGGTACTAAAAGATAACTTCGCTAATCGTAGGATACATATCCTCTTTGCAGGACTTAGACGAAAGCCATTGGCAGACTTACTAGAGGAATTGAAAGATTATGATATAACGGTAACCAGCTTTGACTTTTTTGAGGCACTGCCTTTGAATGAATATCCCCAACACTTCAAACCTGTAGCCGACTATAGAGACTGGCTAGCACAAGCTAAATCAGCAAATTCTGACGATCTATTTGTCGTCACTGGATCTCTTTACTTTATTTCAGAATTAAGAAACTACTTAATTAACGAATGAAAGGCCTGAAGGCCTTTTTTATTTAGACAGTCTATAGTTTTACACAGAGTGTAGGCTGCTATTTAAACACAAAGAAAAGCCTGAAACTCTCAGTTAACAGACTTCACTTTTCTATCTCATCGTTACAAACTCTTCTGAGCCGGTTGGATGAATGGCAACCGTATTATCAAAATCAGCCTTAGTTGCTCCCATCTTAATAGCCACAGAGAATCCTTGAATCATCTCATCGACACCATACCCAATACCGTGAAGACCGATGATTTTTTCATCCTCACCTAGCGTTACTAATTTCATGGTTGACGGCTGACGATTATCTCCAAGAGCCGTATACATTGGAGTGAAACTAGATTTATAGACCTTGATATTTTCCGAACCATATTTGGCAATTGCCTTTTCCTCAGTCAACCCAATAGCACCAATAACCGGATGACTAAAGACCACAGTAGCTACATCTGTATAATCAAGTTTAGCATCAACTTTATTATTGAAAAGTCGCTCTGACAATTGGCGACCAGCCTTCACTGCAACTGGAGTCAAATCAAGTTTACCAGTCACATCTCCAAGAGCATAGATACCAGGAACAGATGTATTTTCAAACTCGTCTGAATAAATGTTACCTCGTTCAGTCAACTCAACGCCTGTCTTTTCAAGACCAAAGCCAGAAATATTCGCTGCACGTCCGACAGCCCAGATAAGGCAATCAACTGTAATAGTTTCTTCATTGTCAAAGCTAATAGTCAGAGAATCGTCTGCATTTTTTACTACCTCTGTTGCATTAGCATGCATGTGAAGTGTAGGGCCAGACTTAGCCATCTCGTCAACTAAAACATCGATAATGTCTTTGTCAAAGGTACGCAATGGGCGATCCTTACGAATAAAGAGATGAGTATCACTTCCAAGAGCATTGAGAACACCGGCAACTTCAACTCCAATATAGCCACCACCAATAACAGCTGTACGTTTTGGCACCTCATCTAACTCAAAGAAACCGTCTGAGGTAATTCCATATTCACTGCCTGGAATATTTGGATAAAGAGAATGACCGCCTGTTGCAATTAGGATATGTGGTGCTGTATAAAGTTCACCCGCTACTTCAACCGTATGAGGGTCAACAAATCTTGCATACTCGTAAACACGTTCAACACCATTGCTATCAAAACCGCGCTCATAAGAACCATGGATACGATCGATATAAGCCTGACGATTGGCCTTAAGCGTCGCAAAATCAAATTTATTAAGCGTCACATCAAAACCATACTCTCCTGCGTAACGGTGAAGGGTCTCAGCAACCTGAGCACCATACCACATGACCTTTTTAGGTACACAACCCACATTAACACAGGTACCACCGACCTCTTTTCCTTCAAAGAGAATAACCTTAGCACCATACATAGCGGCACGATTAGCACTAGCAACACCACCAGAACCCCCACCGATGACAATATAATCGTATTCTTTTACCATAATTCACCTCTTATGTTTCTTTATACAGAGCATTAGCTACTAGATAAACCATTTCTGCCTATACTGTATCATAAAATAGGTACCCTGACAAAAATCTGCTACGACACAAAAAACAATCCCGTCACAACGAGATTGTATGATCATATCTTATTTATCAAGTGGTTTACGAAGGAATCCAAAGAGGATACCCGATACCACAGCACCAATCAAGATGAAGAGAAGGTAGAGAAGGGCATTTGATGTGAGGGCGATAACGAAGATACCTCCGTGTGGTGCCATCAATTTAATTCCAGCCATACCTACAAGAGCACCTGTAAGAGCTGAACCAACGATAAAGCTTGGGATAGCGCGTGCTGGGTCAGCTGCACCAAATGGAATTGCACCTTCAGTGATGAATGAGAGTCCCATAACAATGTTTGTCAAACCAGAGTTGCGTTCTTCTTCAGTGAATTTATCTTTAAACAAGAGTGTCGCTACAAATACTGCCAACGGAGGAACCATACCAGCCGCCATAACGGCTGCCATAACAACTGAACCACCTGAAGTTACTGTTGCTGCGAGAGTACCTGTACCAAAGACATAAGCAGCTTTGTTGACTGGTCCACCCATGTCCACTGCCATCATACCACCGACAAGGAGACCAAGGAGCACTGCTGAGCTCCCTGACAAGCTTGACAAGAAGTTATTAAGACCAATATTGATTGCTGCCATTGGGATATTCACTGCCAACATCAAGAAACCTGTAGCAAATACACCAAGAAGTGGCAAGAGCAAGATAGAACGGATTCCTTCAAGGGCACGTGGAATACCTGCCAAGAGTTTACGAAGAACTAGGATAACACCACCTGCAAGGAAACCACCAACAAGAGCTCCAAGGAAACCTGAAGATACGCCAGCAAGGGCAAGGGTTGCTTTACCGCCTGAAGCAAATGGAACACCACCAAAGGCTGCACCACTTGAAGCAATAGCACCAGCTACGAAACCTGATACCAAACCTGGTTTCTCAGCGATAGAGTAAGCAATGTAACCTGCAAGTACTGGAAGCATGAAACCAAAGGCCGCACCACCAATTGCTTTGAATTGAGCAGCAATTTCATGGTAAGAACCAAGTTGTGACAATTGATCTTTAGGAACACCCATAATTTGGTCAAGCAAGAAGGCAAGCGCAATCATGATACCACCACCGATAACGAATGGGAGCATTTGTGATACCCCACTCATCAAGTGTTTATAGAAGGCACCACCGAGGCTCAATTTCTCACTTGATTCTTGAGCAGATCCAGCATTTTCGGCATGGAAGACTTCAGCCTTACCATCCAAGATATTTTGGATTAATTCTTGAGGTTGACGAATACCTGCAGCGACTGGTTTAGAAAGCAATTTTTTACCATCAAAACGTGCTGTTTCAACTGCCTTGTCTGCCGCTACGATAACACCTACAGCCTTACTGATTTCTTCAGCAGTCAATGGTGTTCCGACACCTGAAGCACCGTTAGTTTCAACACGAACATTGACACCCATTTCTTCACCTGTTTTAATTAGTGATTCTTCAGCCATGTAAGTGTGAGCAATACCGGTTGTACAAGCTGTTACGGCTACGATAAGTGGTTTATCGCTTGAAGCTGCTTCTTTAACAGCTTGTGCTTTCTTAGCTTCCTCAGCCTGTGCTTCTTTTTCACCCGTATCAAAAGCAGCAATCACTTCATCTGGAGAAGTTACCTTACGCAAACGATCTGCAAAACCATCTTGCATAAGGTATTTTGACAACTCAGCTAGGGCTGCCAAGTGAGTGTCATTTGCTCCCTCTGGAGCAGCAATCATAAAGAAGAGGTCTGTAGGTTGACCATCAAGTGATTCGTAATCTACACCGTTATTAGATTTAGCAAAAAGTACAGTTGCTTCTTTTACTGCAGCATTTTTACTGTGCGGCATAGCAATTCCATCACCCAAACCAGTTGATGTTTGTGCTTCACGAGCCATAATGCCTGCTTTGAAAACATCAAAGTCAGCCACGACACCATTATCAACCAAGCTGTTAATCATTTCATCGATAGCAGCTTCCTTTGTAGTTGCTTGAAGGTCAAGCAACATGACCTTTTTGTTCAGTAAGTCCTGAATTTTCATAGTTTTTCTACCTCAACTTTATTGTATGTTTCTTTAATAAATTCAATTGTCGCCAAGTCATCTGAGAAAGCAGTAGATGTTCCACAAGCTACTCCCCACTTGAGAGCCTCAATTGGATCACCTGATTTAACAAACTCACCAGTGAAACCAGCAACCATTGAGTCACCCGCACCAACAGAGTTCTTCACTGTTCCCTTGATTGGTTTAGCAAAGTAAGCAGCCTCTGGTGTGACCAGCAGAGCTCCATCACCTGCCATGGAGATGATAACGTTCTGTGCACCCTTAGCAAGGAGTTCACGCGCATATTTTTCAACATCAGCCAAACCATTAAGTTTGACATTGAAAATAGCTTCTAACTCATGGTTATTTGGCTTAACCAAGAGTGGTTGGTAAGCCAAGGAATCAAGCAAGGTTTGACCTTCAAAGTCACAGACAACCTGTGCACCCGTTTCACGCACTAGTGGAATCAATTTGTTATAGACCTTGTTTCCAAGATTGCTTGGTGCTGATCCAGCAAAAACAACCACATCATCGGCACTTACACTTGAAAGGATAGCTTCAAGCTCAGCCAACTGATAATCATTGATGACAGGCCCAGTACCGTTAATTTCAGTTTCTTGATCAGCCTTGATTTTAACATTGATACGTGTATCTTGATCCACAGCTACAAACTTAGTTTTAATGCCTTCTGCATCCAAACCATCTGTCACAAAACGTCCTGTAAAACCACCGATGAAGCCCGTAGCAGTATTGTCAATTCCTAAATGTTGTAAAATACGACTGACATTAATCCCCTTACCGCCAGCGAACTTATCATCACTCTCCATACGGTTAACTTCACCAATCTCTACTTTATCGATACGAACAATGAAGTCGATTGATGGATTTAGCGTTACAGTATAAATCATACTTCAATAACCCTCGTTTTCTCTTTTAATTCTTTTAGGAGCTCTTCTTCCGAAGCATTTGTAATTATGGTTACTTTCTCAACCTCGGCTACCTTAGCATAGGTAATCTGACCAAGTTTAGAGGTATCAGCTAGAACATAGGTTTTTTGCGCATTGGCTATAACCGTCCGTTTGATAACTGCCTCTTCCATGTCTGGTGTGGTGAAATAATTAGCATCAACGCCATTAGCACCAATGAAAGCACAATCAAAATTCAGTTGTCTGATTTGCTCTTGAGCAGTACTTCCAATAGACGCATCCGTTGAATGTTTAACCTTTCCTCCAACAATCCTAGTGCTAACACCAAGATCTACCAGCTTAACCGCATGATGGATAGAATTAGTCACAACCGTTACCTGACGATTAGACAAATGTGGAATCAAAAGTTCATTTGTTGTACTAGCCTCAAGAAAGACGACATCACCTTCCTTAATTAAATCGGCAGCATAACCAGCTAACTGAGCCTTTTCTTTAACGTTTCTAATAGCTTTTTGACTATTGGCAATTTCTTCCTTTAGACCATGAATGCTTTCAGCACCACCATGAACACGTTTAAGTTGGCCATCTGCCGCTAACTCGTCTAAGTCGCGACGAATCGTCGACTCGGAAGTATCACTTAACAAAACAGTTAGGTTTTCCAAAGTGACAAAACCATCTTGTTTCAACTGAGACAAGATAATCTGCTTACGTTCAGACTTTATCATAATCTCTCCTTTTGTAATCGTTTACAATGTCTATTATACTAAATTTTTAATAACTGTCAACTAAAAACAGTCAAAAAAAATCAAAATATTTCATTATAAAACGCAAACCTATCAAAATGAAGCAAGCTGATAAGAAAGTTAATACATTTTTAACACGGTAATCTTTTCAGTTTTACTGCAAAATAAAAAAGCCTTTCGGCTCTCTTATCTTATTTGGCATAATCAACCGCACGGAATTCACGAATGACTGTAACCTTAATATTTCCTGGGTAATCCAAGTTTTTCTCAATTTGTTCACGTACCTTGTGAGACAAGATTGTAACTTCATCATCTGAGATTTTATTTGGATGAACCATAATACGAATTTCACGACCAGCCTGAAGGGCAAAGCTTGTTTGAACACCGTCAAAGCTTGATGCAATCTCTTCCAGATCACGAAGGCGTTTGACATAATTCTCAACGGATTCATTACGAGCTCCTGGGCGAGCCGAACTCAAAGCATCTGCTGCAGCTACAATAACTGCAATCACACTCTCAGGTTCCACATCTCCATGGTGGCTGGCAATGGCATTAACCACGACTGGATGCTCTTTATACTTACGTGCAAACTCAGTACCAATCTCAACGTGACTACCTTCGACTTCTTTGTCAATAGCTTTCCCCATATCATGAAGGAAACCAGCACGACGAGCGAGAGCCACATTTTCACCCAATTCACCAGCCATGATACCTGCTAATTTACCAACTTCAACTGAGTGACGAAGGACATTTTGACCATACGAAGTACGGAACTGCAAGCGTCCCATAATCTTAATCAAATCAGGATGAAGATTCATAGCGCCAATTTCGTAGGCTGCCTCTTCACCATATTCACGGATACGGTTATCCATTTCCTGACGACTCTTCTCAACCAACTCCTCAATCCGAGCTGGGTGGATACGTCCATCTTTAATCAAGGCTTCGAGAGTCATGCGAGCAATCTCACGACGGACTGGATCAAAACCAGAAAGGACAACCACTTCTGGAGTGTCGTCAATAATAACGTCAATACCTGTTAGACTTTCAAGCGTACGGATGTTACGCCCCTCACGTCCAATGATACGACCTTTCATATTATCATCTGGAAGGTGAACAGTGGTTACTGTTTGTTCAGTAACATAATCTCCAGCCAAGCGTTGCATAGCTTGCGCCAACAAGTTTTTGGCCTTCTTATCAACAGTATCTTTGACCTGTGCTTCTGCATCTTTGATACGTGTTGCAATCTCATGAGTCAGATTATTCTCAGTCTCCGTTAAGATTACCTCACGCGCCTCTGCAATGGTCATCTGACCAACACGTTCAAGTTCAGCTTGCTTCTCAGCCTCCAACTGAGTCACATTCTCTTCACGCTCATTAAGATGTTTAGATTTGTCAGCAAGACTCTGCTCTTTTTTCTCGAGGGCGAGTTCTTTACTTGATAGATTTTCATCCTTACGATCAAGGCTGGTTGCACGTTCTGTTAAACGATTCTCCATTTGTTTAAGCTCTTGACGTTCAGATTTGAATTCTTTTTCAATATCTTCTCGATATTTTCTAGCTTCCTCTTTTGCCTCTAACAAGAACTCTTTACGTTGAGCCTTACTTTCGCGTTCAGCAGTTACACGCAGGTGGTCTGCATCATGTTCTGCCTGACTACGAAGGTTCACAGCGTCTTGTTCTGCCTTTAGCAAGGTAGTTTCTGCTTGTTCCTTAGCTTTGCTAAGTTTAATAGAAATTGCTAAATATCCAACGACTAAACCAATGAGTGCAAAGACAACTAAAATTATCATGTTTATCATGTCTTTACCTCAACTTTTCTAAGGTTTTCTTAAAGAAAACCACCTTCTAGTGTATCATATTTGCATCTATTACTCAAATAAATACCGACTCCTTTTTCATAGGTTTTATTAGAGTGATAACAAAGCGATTTTGTGAGCTATTTTAGTAATTCATACCCCATAAGTTGCCGTTTGCTTACCTTGAAAGTTAGCAAAAAGGAAAGCAAAAAAATACCCGTTAGGGTATCAATCAATTTACGAGTTTAGCAGGCAAGAAACTAGCACGGTCAAACGTGCTTTTTATTTTACTCTTTCTTCTGAATAATATGACGAAAATGCCTAGATTTAACGAAGCGCTATACTACTGAAATACTAAGGATTTCATCCTCAAAATATTCTCTAGGAGTTCCATCAACATCTACAAGTAAGGAGTCCATCTCCTCCGCATTGTCAAAGGCGTCACAATAATCCTCTACAAATCCTCTAACTACCACACCATTTTTTAGCGTGATAATTACATTTGTACGGTTAAATTCCCAGAGTTTCATTTGGTTTCCTCCTTTTCAATATTTAGATTGTAAAAACCCTTAGTTTAAACGAAATACTATGAGATTGCTTTAATTGAGATTATCTCACTCTCAAAGAGAGAAATCTCAGTTGGTTCATCAGGGCCAGAATTGTCAATGAGGATAGTGATTTCATCTTGCTCATCATTGTCCATTTCGTCAATAAAATCTGTAACAAGCCCATTTATGATTTTACCACCACTATTTACTACCTGAACCCTTGAGTGTAAGTAGTTCCAAAGTTGCTTACTCATTTACGGTCTCCTTTCCCATAGTGTTTTTTGCAGTGAAAGCGCCTAGAATGTACTAAGCGCTATGTTTTACCAACTGTTTTGCCTTTTCGTAATAAGGCGTTAGGAAATTTATAAATCCTTGCTTATCACTTGGGTCATGTTCTTCTAAAAACATCATCAGCTCAAAATCATTGAGAGCGTCAAACATCTCAGGGTTTTCATTGTCCCAAGCCTCAGCAAAACCCTCATCTTCTCCAAAAAGAGCGTTAAACTTAAAGGAGAAATCCCAAAAATTATCAATCTGACCACTGATCGCTTGCTTTAGCATGTCTAATACTTGTTGACTGTATCTCATAATGGTTTAAATCCTTTCAGTTCTTTACTTTGTACTCATTGTTCTATCTTAATTTTACCATAACTCTCGTACCTCACCAAAACCTTACCATTGTAAAACTCTCGTACCTCACCAAAACCTTACCATTGTAAAACTCCTGTACCTTACCAAAACCTTGCTATTTTGAAGTATGTGACCTTAGCCTAATCTTAGCCTATTTTTAATATTTTTAAATACACAGCCTTGTACTAACCTTGTACTTTTTTGGAACGCTCTACTTACTTAAATCCTTGATATATCTAGCTTTTTAACATTCAAACCGTCTAATATGTAGTATTTGTTCGTTTGGTAAATTGCACACTACTTCATATTGTCCTACAAACTCCAACCATTCAGCCAAAATCTATCCCCTTTTTCAGTATACTTCAAAAACTTCTTATAGTGCTTATAATACTTGTCACGTTTCATATACTTTGGTCTTTCAGGGAAACCATCAAACATATATCCACCACGTCTAGGACTCCACCCCGGTTCTACCTTTCTAGCTTCCCTAAGCGCAAGCTCCCAATAGTATTGGCAATCCGTTTTACTGCGGTTCAAGGTGTGCTTGTGGATCTCTTGGCATGTACCGCAACTAAAATACAAATACCGTTTATAAAGCAACCTGCATCGTCTACCACAATCAGGGCAAAGAAAGAAATAACGATAACCTCCCTTAGTACCTGCTATTCTATCTAATTCAAATGACTCTCCACCAAAATCAATCTCTAAATTATCCAAATCAATCTCTAAACGTTTACCGTCCAACTCTGCTATCCCCTTAGTGATTCCTCTCAGCTTCATTGGTTTAGTGATTGTTTCTATTGCTAACTGCTCCATTATCTCCCCCTATATGGAAAAACCCAAAACTATTGGATAAAGTATCAAAAAGAGGCTTTCACCTCTCTGTTCAATCTTTGGCTAGTATCCCACTGACTGCCATATCTCGGATAAACTGGCTTTCTCTCTCTGCTGGTAGCTCTAACAAATCTAGTAACTCACCTAGTGCCTGTTTGTCTGTGCTGGCAATCATTTTCTTTAAGGTGTTTTCGTATTGCTGTTCTAGATAGTCGTAAAATACCAATCTTTGGGCTTGTGTCGGTGTAGCATTCAAAGCCATATAACAAGCTTCAGTTATCTGTGAGAATAGTTTAGCACGCGCTTCTGGGTGCTTATACAGTTCATAAATGTTCAGACTGGTATCCTCTGCTTGTAACTTTTCAGCTATTTCCATTAGTTTAGGAATACCGCTAGGCTCAATAGGTGTATCATCAGCCATATAATTTAAGCGGTGCTGTTCAAGTTCCAGTCTGTCTTTTTCCGCTTGTTCTAGGTAGTGGTTTTCAGTCATTTTTAGTCTCTCTTTCTTGTTTTAAGATAAATTATGTAAACTTTTGCTATTTGTGACCATCTTTGAAAAAACTTGGTCACACCTTTTTAACTAGTAGTACCAAGGGTTTAGGTGGTGTCAAAATCTTGTGACCGTCTTTTGAAAAATTATTTATATAGAAAAGATGAAATGATTTCCGACTCCTATATATATAAATAAAAAAGATGGTCACACGGTCACATTTATAAAAAATAAAGGGAAAAAGTCATTACTATCAATAGTTTCAGCGTGTGACCGTCTTTTCAAATCTTGGTCACAACTTGGTCACAAACTTTGAACCCTCTTGCTATTCTTTGTCGTATTTTTTCCCGACAGATTATTTTTTTCCGACGGCTGAAACCCCTTGTTATTATTGAGGTTTGACGTTAAATGTCGGAAAGTCGGATTTTTTTAGCCCCACAATTATATAGAGCTATACTCCCTCTACCTATATATCTATATAAAATAAATAGTTTATATAGGATTTTTTCCTACTTTCCGACAAAATAGGGCAAATCCCTTGATATGAAAGGGATTGGCGCTGTCGGATTTTTTTCAAAAAGTCGGAAAAGTGGCGTTTTTGTCGGAAATTACTTTTTAAACCAACCACTGGTGTTTCTATTCCCAAATCTAACACTGCCACTATATTCCCAACCGTCTAAGTTGTTCATATATGTTTTGATTTTAGTTTTTAGACTTCTATCTTTCTCGTCTTGAAATATATCGTTAATGACACCATTCAGTGATAACCTATCTCTCTTAACTGTACCCTTCCATTCAATGGCTTGTGTAGAATGGTCTTTATGTGATACTCCCCCCTCTTCCAAACTAAAATAGAAGTAGTGGCGTGCAGCAGAACTAACGCTTGGGGCATAAAAATCTTCTGGTATAGGGGTGTTTAAATACCACTCTAGGCGTTCAATAACATCGTCTTGAACCCTATATTTCAATCTTTCCTTAGCAATTATTTTCCCCTCTTTACTGTTTTCTTCGTAGTAAAGAGTCTGATTTTCTTTGTAACGGCGGTAGTAATTCCCCCATAAATCTCTTAAATCTTCGTCGGTGATTTGATGCTCGTGTTTATTTGTCTTGGGGTCAACATGAACGGCTAGAAAACGTCTATCCCCAGTCAAATCTTTAAGGTGACCTACCTCGTTAGTAGTTCTAGTGATAACATAATCGACTAGAAAATGCTCTACAATTCTTCCATAAGGTCTACGGATAAGATGTACTGTTGTCGTAACGAAACTTTTAAGCTCTCCAAAACTCATTGCCTTAGAGGCTATCATTTCATCGTCTGTGACTGCCCATAATGACATCATTTTTAAGATATCATCTTTATCTTTAAAGCTGGTAAAGTTTCCTTGAAAGCCCTTAAATACTTCCCTCAAGAAAGTTGTCTTTCCAGTTCCTTGTTTACCCACAAGATCTAAACAGTAATCAAACTGTATACCAGGGTGGAACACCCTTGCAATAGCTCCACGGAAAAATAAATCAAAAACGATACGATTATACTCATCATCCTTGATGTTAAGGTAACGCAAAATAATCGTAAAAGGGTCTTTGAGTTCGGATGATTTAAGCGACTCTTCCAAAAATTCCTTTACAGGATTGTATTTGTTAAGTTGTGCTGAAATATGACAAGCATTATAAATATCTGCATTATTATATTCTACTCTCCAACTATCCGACAAATACCCCCAAAGGGTAACGATTGCATTATCGTTAAGTCTTCCTTTACTTAGAGTATAACCGCTACCTAAGGAAATATCCTTTGTTATTTCGATGTCGTTTATAGCTTCATTATATGCGAAAGCTCTCTTAAAATGTTCATCGCCACCCTTTAATAGTGTGATTAAGTTAGACCTAGTCTTTTTTAAAGCACCGTCGTTATTGTATTGTAGCTTTCCAGCCTCGAGATTAACGACTTTAGGGGTCGCGGTTACCTCATCTAGTTCTTTTTGTAAATCAGTCAACTTATCTTCCATTGACATCTCTCTTTCTTATTTCTGCCTTAACGATACTTTCAAAAGTCCGTTCCAGCTCTTGCTCTGATAATGGGTTATTAGTAACGCTATTTGCTATGGTTGTTAGCTCGTAGGCAGTGGCTACGTCTGCGTTAACCCATTTTGACAACAATAACCCTACAAACTTAGTTACTGCAACATTACGCCCACCCTCGTCACCAAAGCCATGTAATAGGGTATCAAGCACGCGCATGGTAATTGTTTTATTACCGCTTGGACGTGGTGTGTGATAATGTGGTTTCTGACTACCCGTAACTGTTTTTGCTACGGGGTAATCACGCCCTCTATTTACTATCTTTTCATAATCAGCAGGGTCTCCAGTGGTTACTGGTAAACCTTGTAACTGCGACCATGTTAGGCTTGTACTGTCGAAAGGTAGCCCGATTTTACTTGCTATCTCTTGGACAGTTTGCCTATAAGTCTGTTCTGTCATTCCGTCACTAGGCTTCACCACAAGCCTATAACGTGGCTTTTCTTTTGTGTGCTTAATAGTTGGGTAAACTATATAAGAATACCCATGTAAGGCGTTCTCGACCACGCTAGGAAAGTCTATATTAGCCTCTAGCTCGTCATAGTCTAAGAAAATCAAGTCACGGTAAATTAAACTAGCGTTATTGCGTTTGTAGTTGTCGTTCTCGTCTCGTTCTACCCAGCCAGCAATACAGTAGGGGGCTGAATTGCGCTTAAAATCGTCTATATTTGCACCTTGTGGCACTCTCATAGGTCTACGTTCTGCAACATAGTTAAAGGGGGATTTTTTATCGAATAAATGTAAGTCATTCCCAAAGCCCTTGCTTTCGTAAATAGGCATACTTGCACCCTCTTTCTAACTTTCATTCCCCATAAATGCATAAATACTACTTCTAAGGTAATACACTTTGCGTGTCCCCTCTACTGGGGCTTGATAGCGTTTAAGTCCCGCTTCTTCCCAACGTCTTAGGGTGTTATAACTTACCCCTAATTCGTCTTGTACTTTCTGGGCAGATATTAGATCCAACTGTTTGTTATCATGTTTGGAAATGGCTTTAAGAAAGTCTTCAAAACGATTGTCAATGATTCGAAGTAGTTTGTCTTCGAATTCTTCACTTAAAACGTGCATATTATCCCCTTTCTAGTATTTTCTCGTATGCAGTCACGTCTTCGATAGACTTTAAAATGTCTAATCTTTTCTGTTCATTCTTGACTTGGTTTTCAAGAGATCTAAGCCCCTCTAACAGTTCCTCTCTGGTCTCTGCTATATAGTAACCGTTACGAATACCAACCCTAGCACCAATGATAGGAACGCCATAGCGAATAACTAGGTTACTGATTGCACTAGATATTAGACGGGAGTTGTAACCCGTGATAGTAGCTATCTCTCCGCCAGTCGTAGCGTTAGCACACCCTTTCTTTAGGACTGCTAAAACTGCCATTTCTGCCTCTTGTAGTCTATTTCTTTTCATTCATACCTCTTTCTAGTTGTTATACTTGCCTTGAGATTGAATATAAGCCCCGTAGCGTGTGCCTACGTTGCGCGTGGTGTTATCTGTCACGGTATCAGTTTTAGGCTCTATATCGAGCTGAAAATAGCTCTTTTTAAGCCATAAAGCAGTTAAGGCAAGCGTTAAAACGATGACTAGGATAATAAACTGGGTAGCAGATAAATTTAATTCTGTGGCCATGGTTACTCTCCTTTTCCCTATGCCTCGTATGTTCTTAATTCCTCTGGGTTGTCACATTCGAGTAGGTAAAACGCAACTCTATCTAGCTCGTTAGAATAAATTTCTACCATGTCATAGATATGTTCTAAAAACTTGTCCATTTCATATCGTAACACCCCATTATCTGCTCCAGTATTTCTCGCAATCATAAAGAGATTAGCTTGGCTGCGTAAGCCTTGTAACCCAGTCATGATGTTCGTCAATTCACGACCTAGTTTGTTACTTTGTGCGACAGTGATTGTATTTTTGTTTTCAGTTCTCTTTGTCATGTTATTACCTCGATTATGTTTTTTTCTGTGATGTTATTCCATTTTTAAGAGTTGGCGCTCTAAGTAGGGACACAAGACACCAAAATTATGATATAATCATGGTGTATATTTTTAAGATACTAAAACCTCTTTGATAATAGCTTGCCTGCTTTGTTAAATTCGTTTTAGTGTTAGTGTGAAAGGCTCTGCGGTGTGGTTATTGCTAAGCCTTTTTTGTTGAAATCACGCGCTTCTTTGGCGTGTTTTTTTTATTTCTGAATGCCATAGCCTTGATTTCCTGATAACTCATATTCAAGCCAATCATGGCTATTACCATATCCTCAAGTGCTTGGTATTGCTCCAGCTCGTCACTTGTCAAGCTATCAATGCCATTGTAGCCCCCACGGCTTTTTACTAACTGCTTAGCGTTCATGTCAGTTACTGCTTTTAGTAGCAGGTTGTTCATGGTGCTATGCGCGTGCTTGGGTTTTGCCTCCCATGTCTCTATACTGTCATGCAAGGTTTTTCTTTTCGGCTTCTCTAGCGCCCTCTGCATACGAAACTTAGAAAGTTCCTCACGCATTTCAAAGAATGCTTTGACTAGGTTGGTTTTGAAGTTGGCCACTTGCTCGGTGTTCTTTAAGAATGTAACTAACAAGGTCGCTTGTTGTTCGTTCAAAATATAGTCCTTGGTATTCTGGCCACTTTCCATAGCTTGGATTTTAAATCCAACCTTTCCGAACTGTTCAAACCTTACTTGATGTTTGCGGATCGTCTTGGTTATTGTGTGGTGTTGCAATCCCGTGCATTCTGCCACAATACTGCTCAGCGTATAAGGCTCTTTTTTACCGTCCATATAGACTAGTTCCATTGTGGTTCTACCTCCTGCATGAATCGGGTTAGCTTGCTTGTCAGACGGCTCTTCTCGTCCATATTCTGAGCCTCTGCAATGGCTTTGGCTAGTGTATCGATATAATACCTCTCTGCCTCTGCCAACGTGTCAGGGGCTTTTATAGTGCTCTGTGGTTCTTCCACCAGTTCCCCAGCCATGTAGTAGCCTTTTAGTCGGATTTCTTTCAGAATGTGTTTGACAACTTTTTTAAACTCTTTTGCTAGTGGTTTGCGTGACTGCGATAAAACTTCATAGACTCCGAACTCTGTCAGCATATTCATTTCTCTTTTTTGACCTGCCCTAGATATTACATAGGTCAGCTTTTCATCATCATCTACCCGTTTTAGTAAATCTGTGGTGTTTTGGATTTCAATCATCTCAGCAACCTCTACCGCTACAAATAACGGATTTTGAATGTCTCCATAAACATCAAAGTATTTAGATCCGAATCGTTGAGTTGTTACAACTTCCAAAACTTCCTTTTTGTTGTGTGGTTCTCCTTTGGGATAGAAGTTCCCAAAAAAATCACATAAATCTTTTTGCTGTTTTGTCATGTCTCGCTTAACCTCTCTGTATAACTTGTTTAGTCTTTTTCTGATTTCCTTGTTGGGCTTATGTTTGCCCTGCGCCCACTTTCCAACTGTTCGGGGATCTATGCCTATTCGTTGGCCAATAGCTACCAAGTTCAGCCCGTGAGTGGTTCGCATTTCATCGATGACCCTTGTATAGTTCCTCTTCATTGCTTGCCTGCCTTTCTTAATCTTCTGGTGTTAGTAGTTCATCAATAGAAACACCTAGATAGTTAGCAATCTTTAGCAAGGTTTCAATATCTGGGCGCTTAGTACGCTCGTAGTACAAAGCTATCAAAGTGCTTTTTGCGATACTTGTTGCCTTGTGTACGTCTGAAACCTTTTTTCGTTGTTTCGCTAAAAGAACACGAAAATTATTCTTCATATCCCAAGCCCTCCTTTTTTGTATTTTTTGAAAAAATTGAAGCGTTAACGCTAAAATTATATCTCTGGTTATACACTATATTTTTATCGTGTCAAGTAAAATAATAAAAAAACTTGAAAAATTTTAGCGCATAGGCTAAAATATTTTCAAGGAGGAATTTTCTTATGCTTCGTAATAATTTAGCTAAATTGATGATTGATAGAGGTATCTCGGCAACTCAATTATTTAATGACACTGGTATAGCACGCTCTACCATTTCAAAAATTTCAAATAATAATACAGATAAAATAAGCTTACAAACCATTGATAAAATTTGTAATTATCTAGAGGTTAGCCCTTCAGAATTTTTTGATTTTTGGCCTTATGATGTAAAGGTACAGTGTGGTTTTATTAATTTTGATTCTCTAGCGGAAGTAAAAGAGAAATGGAAGGCAATACCAGACTTTAAAGAACCTGCTTTTCTATTAATTGAATTTACTAGAGGTAAAAATATAAAAAAAATTCTTGAGTATAGATTTAATTACGTAGAAGAATATGAACCAGGTATTCCATTTAACAATGGATATTTAGATAGTATTGTTCTCGACAATTCACCGTCAGAAACGAGTATTTTTGATAACATGCCTGTTCAATTTCAAAATGAATTAGTTGAAGAAGTAAAAGAAAAACTATCTGAAACTTTTGAAGTTCTGCCATTTTCACCAACGATAAAGAATTTGGATTTATTCACCCTCAGCGGTCTGTTCTAAACCCACGCGCCACCACTTAATAAAACACACTAAAGGAGAACAACTCAATGAAAAAAGCTCTCATCGCAACTGTCGCAACTCTCGCCATTGGATCGTCAGGGGCGGGATATTATTTTCTTTCCTACGCTCCACATCACGCAGCCGTAAGCAGATTTGAAAAAGCAGCGGGAGTGCTCGACGATGAAAACAAGGAGATTGAAAAGCTGGTGTCAGACGCCGAAAAGCTGGTAAAAGAAAATGCTGAACCATTGGAAGCAGCCACTTTAGAGGAGTTAAAGACAACCCTAGCCGATACAAAAAAAGCGATTCGAAAAGTTCCGAAAATGGGAAGTGATACTTCAGATATTGAAAAACAAGTTGAAGAACTAGCCCAGCCTGTAGACTACTCAAATACTCAGAAAGAACTGGCCGACAAGATGACCGACTATCAAAAGAGTGTGACCCAGCTTAAGCAGATCACCAACCCATCAAGGGAGTTTGTAGAAACACGGCTAAAAGAAATTGATACAATTACAGGCGTTCAATCAGTAACAGAAGCTAATGACCCTAACGGAAACTTGAACAAGCAGGGCGGCTATACTGCTTCAGTCTATTTTTCTGATAGTCAAGTCACGGAAGCAGTGGACGGCTCGGATATTGTAGGAAAAGGAACAGACGGTGGCGGTAGTGTGGAAGTATATAAGACCAAAGAAGAAGCTGAAAAGCGGAACACATACTTATCAGCATTTGATGGCAACGGGATTTTAAATCCAGGTTCTCACTACGTTTACGGGACTGCTATTATCCGTACCTCCCGACATCTAACAGCTAGCCAGCAAACGGCCCTAACTGAAAAAATTTATCAAAAGCTGATTGAAATAAAGTAACACCTCCTGCAAGATATTTTTTCAAGGTTTATCAAATTCTGATACTCCAGAACTTGACAAAACCTGTTTTAGTACTTTCAAAATATCAACCTTTTACTCTTTTTGGGGAGCCGAAAGGGGCGATTTTATAACCAATGCGCGTGCTTCCCTCGTGCTTTAGCAAGTCCGCTGACCTAGTAAAGGTTATACCTATCAATTTTGTTGACGTCAACAAAAGTCAACTCCTCACAATATTTTAGAAAGGACTCTCATGAACGAATTACAATTCTTAATCTATACTGCTGACAACGATAGCGAAACAGCTAGTGTCATTATCAAAGGCGAAACGATTTGGGCTAGTCAGAAAGAAATGGCTAGACTTTTTGGCGTCGGTGTTCCTGCAATCAGTAAACACCTAAAAAATATCTTTGAAGAGGGCGAATTAGAAGAAAAAGCAACTATTTCCAAAATGGAAACAGTTCAAATAGAGGGTAGTCGTGAAGTTGTCCGCCAAGTTGATTTCTACAATCTTGACGCCATCATTTCAGTTGGTTACCGTGTCAATTCCCAAAAAGCTACGAGATTTAGACAGTGGGCTACTTCGGTACTTCGTGAGTACATGATAAAAGGGTTCGCCATGGATGACAACCGTCTGAAACAAGGCGAAAACTTGCTGGAAAAAGACTATTTCCGTGAGCTCTTGGAGCGCGTGCGTTCTATCCGAGCTAGTGAACGCCGTATATGGTTACAGATTACAGATATTTTTGCTGAAATCTCTATCGACTATGACCCACAAAGTACGTTGACTAAGCAATTCTATGCTGATGTACAGAATAAGTTTCATTATGCAATCACTGGCCAAACTGCTGCGGAAATTATCTACACGAAAGCTGACCATACAAAAGACAACATGGGACTTACAACATGGAAAAACTCCCCTAACGGTCGTATACTGCAAGCAGATACCCAAATAGCAAAGAATTACCTTTCAGAAACAGAAATCCGTTCCCTTGAAAGAGGAATATCTAGCTATTTTGATTACCTAGAAAGACAGATAGAACAGCGAAAAGCTCAGACAATGCAACAACTAGCCCAAAGCATTGACCGCTTTTTGACTTTCCAAGAATACGATATTTTAGAAGGTCATGGGAAAATCACTTCCAAGGTTGCGAAAGATAAAGCAAAAGCAGAATACCAACTATTCAACAAAACTCAAAAGATAAACTCGGACTTTGAAAAAACTTTAAAACAGCTAACTGACGATAAAAAACTTTAAATACAGGCCTGTTTACTATAAACAAGCCCATATTAGCCCCCCTATCCGCCGTGTCTCCAACTCTGGTATTATATTTACCGTCTGACTAGTTAAAATCGAAAATAAAGAGGGTTCTCGTAGCCCCTAGCATGATACAAAACCTTTTTGATAATAGCTTGCCTGCTGATGTTTAGAAAGGTTTATCATTATGAAGATTAACGAGATAAAGAAAAAAGACGGGTCAACCGTCTATCGTACTAATATATATCTTGGTGTTGATGTAATCACTGGCAAGAAAGTTACAACCAAAGTAACCGCTAGGACAAAGAAAGAACTCAAGACCAAAGCCCAACAAGCTCATTTTGATTTTAAAGCTAATGGATCAACACGTTACAAAGAAGTAGTAATAGAAACATACGAGGAATTGGCTTCCTCATGGTGGGATAACTACAAAAATACAGTTAAAGTTAATACAAGAAACACACAAAAATCGCTCTTAAACAACCATGTTTTACCGTTGTTTGGTGAGTTTAAACTGAATAAGCTGACAACCCCAGTCATTCAGTCCATGATGAATAAGCTGGCAAACAGTACAAATACTGGTGAAGTTGGCGCTTATCTGCATTACGGCAAAATTCACACCCTTAACAAACGTATATTACAGTATGGAGTGATTTTACAAGTTATTCCAACTAACCCAGCCAATAATGTTGTTTTACCTCGAAACACTCAAAAGGATAAGAAAGCCAAAGTTAAGCATTTCAATAATGATGAGCTTAAACAATTTCTTACCTACCTTGATAGTTTAGACAACTCTAAATATAAAAATTATTATGACATCACGCTATATAAGTTCTTACTTGCCACTGGTTGTCGTATTAACGAGGCTTTGGCTCTCTCATGGTCTGATATTGACCTTGATAATTCGGTTGTCCATATAACAAAGACTTTAAACTGTGATATGAAGTTAAACAGTCCAAAGTCGAAAGCTGGTTACCGAGATATAGACATAGATCAGCAAACCGTAACCATGCTTAAAAGATACCAACGCAAGCAAACTCAAGAGGCTTGGAAACTAGGCAGGACTGAAACAGTGGTATTCTCTGATTTCATCAATGCCTATCCAAATTATAAAGCAGTAGCGGGACGACTTAAAACGCATTTTAAAAAAGCGGGTGTCAATAACATAGGTTTCCACGGTTTTCGACATACTCATGCTAGTTTGCTCCTTAATTCGGGTATTCCTTATAAGGAGTTACAACACCGTCTAGGACATTCTACTCTTTCAATGACTATGGACACATACAGTCACTTATCAAAAGAGAACGCTAAAAAAGCGACGTCATTTTATGAGCAAGCACTAAAATCTATCTAAAAGTAAGCAAAAAGGTAAGCAAATTGAAATTAGAATATGAATTAGCAGTTATAAACCCTTTATTTTCAAGGGGTTTGCTTATTCTAATCAACAACAGTGGTATTACTCAAATAAATACTAGAACTTTAAGTTGATTTTATGGTATGATAACTTTATTAGAATAGGGAGGTATTATCATGCCAAAGGACGTTACTGTTGAAAGTTTTGAACTTGATCACACTATTGTTAAAGCACCTTATGTCCGTCTTATTTCGGAGGAAGTTGGACCTAAAGGAGATATCATTACAAACTTCGATATCCGTTTGATCCAACCTAACGAAAATAGTATCGATACAGGTGGTCTTCATACTATCGAACACCTGCTCGCTAAACTAATTCGTCAACGTATCGATGGACTTATTGATTGCTCACCATTTGGTTGCCGTACAGGTTTCCATATGATTATGTGGGGTAAACAAGATCCTACAGAAATTGCCAAAGTTATCAAATCTAGTCTTGAAGCTATTGCAAACGAAATTACTTGGGAAGATGTTCCAGGAACCACCATTGAATCTTGTGGTAACTATAAGGATCACAGCCTTCATTCGGCTAAGGAATGGGCTAAACTTATCCTTGAACAAGGCATCTCAGACCAAGCCTTCGAACGTCATACCGTCTAAAAAACATTGGGAGTAATACCCCAATGTTTTTAATATTTTCTAAAACGTTGATAACGCGCGTCAAGCAAGTCTTCTTTTGATAATTGGCTTAATTCTGCCAATTCATCTATGATAGCTGTCTTAATCGCTTCAATAATTTCACTAGTAAAATAACCACGTTCTGGGATAACCTTGTCAACGATTCCCATATTGAGTAACTCTCCTGATGTAATCTTCATCAACTCTGCTGCCTCTTCTGAACGTGAGCCATCTTTCCAGAGAATGGTTGCAAACCCTTCAGGACTCAAGATAGAATAGACGGTATTTTCAAGCATCCAAACCTTATCAGCTACTGCCAAAGCAAGAGCACCGCCAGAACCACCTTCACCAATGATAATGGCAATAATTGGCACCTTAAGGTCACTCATTTCCATAAGGTTACGAGCAATAGCCTCACCCTGTCCACGTTCCTCTGCTCCGACACCAGGATAAGCACCTGCAGTATTGATAAAGGTAACAACTGGACGACCAAACTTTTCAGCCTGTTTCATGAGGCGAAGAGCCTTACGGTAGCCCTCTGGATGAGGTTGACCAAAGTTTCGATTGAGATTATCTTGGAGGTTTTTACCTTTTTGGATACCCACTACTGTAACGGCTTGGCCATTTAAGCGACCAATACCACCGATAACGGCACCATCATCACGGAAATTACGGTCACCATGAAGTTCGATGAAATCATCAAAGATTCCTTTGGCAAAATCTAAAGCCGTTAAACGGCCTTGGTCACGTGCTTCTTTTAAAATACGTGCTACGTCACTCATTGAACACCTCCATGGAATGATAAGAGTGTGGCAATAGTATCAGCCAACTCTGTACGTTTGACAATGGCATCAACAAAACCATGTTCCTGAAGGAACTCGGCCTTTTGAAAATCATCTGGCAAAGTTTCTCGAACTGTATTTTCAATGACACGACGACCTGCAAAGCCAATCAAAGTTTGTGGCTCAGCCAAGATGATATCGCCTTCCATGGCAAAACTTGCTGTAACCCCACCAGTGGTTGGATCTGTCAAGACAGTCAAGTACAACAAGCCAGCGTTCGAATGACGTTTTACTGCTGCTGATATCTTAGCCATTTGCATCAAACTCATGATTCCCTCTTGCATACGGGCACCACCAGAAGCTGTAAAAATAACAACTGGAAGTTTTTCAGAAATCGCATGCTCAAAGAGTTTTGTGATTTTTTCACCAACAACAGTTCCCATTGAAGCCATGATAAAGTTAGAATCCATAATGGCCAAGGCTGTTTTTTGCCCCTTGATAGTTGCAACACCAGTCACAACAGCTTCATCAAGACCAGTTTTTTCCTTGGTCGCTGCTAGCTTCTCCATATAACCTGGGAAATTTAATGGGTTTTCAGTTTTAATACCTGTAAACAGTTCTTGGAAGGATCCCTCATCAACTATTAAATCAAGACGTTCTTTTGCTGAAATACGAAAGGTATAAGAACAGTTTGGACAGATTTTAGCTTGTCCCAAGTCCTTTTGATAAATAGCTTGCTTACAGCCAGGACATTTTGCAAAAAGCTCATCTGGTACTTCTGGCACCTGGTGATCAACCCCATTACGTACAGAACGGTTAGGATTGATACGGATATACTTTTCTTTTCGATCAAATAATCCCATAAACTCTATTCCTCACGATTCTGATATTCTGGTAGGAAAGTTTCCATCAAGAATGATGTGTCATAATCTCCAGCGATAACGCTACGGTCTGAAATCAAATCCAACTGGAAGTCAGCATTTGTCACAACTCCATCGATTTCAAGCTCGTAAAGAGCACGTTGCATCTTCATGAGTGCCTCAAATCGATTTTCTCCATGAACAATGATTTTTGCAATCATTGAATCATAGTAAGGTGGAATGGTATATCCTGGATAGACAGCACTGTCCACACGAAGGCCAACACCACCACTAGGCAGGTAGAGATTGCTAATTTTCCCTGGGCTAGGAGCAAAGTTGAACTTAGGATTTTCCGCATTGATACGACACTCAATGGCATGTCCCTTAATTTCAATGTCGTCTTGAGTCACAGATAATTTTTCACCTGCAGCAATACGGATTTGTTCTTTAACAATATCCACACCACTTACAAATTCAGTAACTGGGTGCTCAACTTGAACACGGGTATTCATTTCCATAAAGTAAAACTGACCTGATTTTTCATCAAGAAGAAACTCGATAGTACCCGCATTTTCATAATTAACAGCCTTAGCGGCACGGACAGCCGCTGAACCAATTTCGTGACGAAGTGTCTTACCAATAGCAACTGAAGGTGATTCTTCCAAAACCTTTTGGTTATTACGTTGAAGAGAGCAATCACGTTCACCTAGGTGAACAATGTTACCATAGCTATCTCCCAAAATTTGAACCTCAATATGACGAGCTGGGTAAATAACTTTCTCGATATACATTGCCCCATTACCAAAGGCTGCTTTAGCTTCCTGTGACGCAGATTCGAAGGCCGGAGCCAATTCTTCTTCAGTGTTGACCTTACGAATTCCTTTACCGCCACCACCTGCAGAAGCCTTAAGCATCACTGGGTAACCAAGGCGTTTGGCAACTTCTAAAGCCTCTTCAGCCGTAAAGACTTCACCATCTGAACCAGGGATTACAGGGACATTGGCCCTAATCATTTCAGCACGAGCATTGATTTTGTCACCCATCTTGTCCATGACTTTGCCTGAGGGACCAATAAACTTGATGTTCATTTCTTCACAGAGAGTGGAAAATTTAGAGTTTTCACTCAAGAAACCAAACCCTGGGTGAATAGCTTGAGCCTCAGTCACAATAGCAGCTGATAGGACACGATTCATATTCAAATAAGAATCAGTTGATTTTGCTGGACCAATACAGATAGCTTCATCAGCAAGCATAGTATGGAGAGAATCCCTATCCGCTTCAGAATAGATAGCAACTGTTTGGATTCCCAATTCACGCGCTGCACGGATAATACGAACTGCAATTTCACCACGATTGGCAATCAATAATTTTTTAAACATAAAACAAGATAACATCAGACATCTTTATGAGAGTCTGTGTTGATTTCCTTTCTATGTGATAGACCAATGTCTAAAGAAAAATCCTTTCCGACTGTCGCCAGAAGGATTTTCACAAAACATCAGCTTCCAATAGCAAAAGTCAAAGTACCTGATGCAGCAAGTTTACCATCGACTTCCGCTTTAGCTTCAACAACAGCAATTGTTCCACGACGTTTTACAAACTTAGCTGTCATAACAAGTTGGTCCCCTGGGACAACCTGTTTTTTAAATTTAACCTTATCCATACCTGCGTAAAAGACTAACTTACCTTTATTTTCAGGTTTTGACAATTCAAGAACACCAGCAGTTTGCGCAAGTGCTTCCATGATGAGAACACCTGGCATAACTGGGTATTGAGGAAAATGTCCATTGAAGAAAGGTTCATTGATAGTTACATTTTTAATAGCTGTGATTTCATCTTCTGAAACTTCTAAAACACGGTCAACCAAAAGCATTGGGTAACGGTGTGGCAAAGCCTCACGAATAGCATTAATATCAATTGTCATTTGATGCGTACCAATCCCTTTCCGTAGTCAACAACTTCTTCGTTTGTTACCAAGATTTCAGTGATAACACCATCTTTAGGTGCTGGCACTTCATTCATGACCTTCATAGCTTCAACAATAAGAAGCGTTTGACCTTTCTTAACAGTATCACCAACAGAAACAAAGGCTGGTTTTTCAGGTGATGGAGACAAGTAAGCCACACCAACAAGTGGACTTTCAACCACTTCACCTTCAGCAGCTTGAGCAGGAGCAGAAGCTTCTTCAACTGGTGTTGCTGGAGTTTCAACAGCGGCAGGTGCTGCTACTGGAGCAACTGGAGCTTGAGGAGCTGGCGCAACTACTTCAACTGTAGGAGCTACTGGAGTAGCTGTTACTGAACTTGTTTGATTTTTGCTCAAGTTCAATTCTTCACCGTTATTTTTGTATGAAAATTCACGTAAAGTTGATGCATCAAATTGAGCCAACAAATCTTTGATTTCAGAAATATTCATAGATTAGTCCTCCCAACGTTTGAAGGCAAGAACAGCATTGTGTCCACCGAAACCAAAAGTATTTGAGATGGCATACTTGATATCAGCTTCTTGACCTTGACCGTAGACAACATTCGCTTCGATGTAGTCAGACAATTCTTTGGTACCAGCAGTTTTCGGTACATAGCTATGACGAATAGCTTCGATTGTTGCAATCGCTTCAACGGCACCAGCAGCACCAAGCAAGTGTCCTGTAAATGATTTAGTAGATGAAACTGGAACATCTTTACCAAGTACAGACACAATAGCACCACTTTCTCCTTTTTCGTTGGCAGGTGTTGAGGTACCGTGAGCATTGACATAATCAACATCTTCAGGTTTGATACCAGCTTCATTGATAGCCAATTTAATTGCTTTAGCAGCTCCTGAACCGTCTGGGGTTGGCGTTGTCATATGGTAGGCATCACAGTTTGATCCGTAACCAACAATCTCAGCCAAGATGTTGGCACCACGTTTTTGCGCATGTTCCAAGCTTTCAATAACAAGAACCCCAGCACCTTCACCCATAACAAAACCATTACGGTCTTTATCAAATGGAATTGAAGAACGTTCTGGATCTTCTGTTGTTGAAAGGGCTGTAAGAGCGTTAAAGCCACCAATACCAATTTTAGTGATTGAAGCTTCAGCACCACCAGCCAAGACAACATCGTGCAAACCAAATTTAATTTCGCGGAAGGCTTCACCGATAGCATCATTGGCAGAGGCACAGGCAGTTGTCACTGATTTACATACCCCTTGAGCACCAATCTTAAGAGCAATGTTCCCTGCACCCATGTTTGAGAGAGCTTTAGGAATAAACATTGGCTTGATACGTCTCATACCACGTTCATGCATGCGGATAATTTGATCTTCAAGTTCTTGCAAACCACCGATACCAGATGACACGATAACACCAACGCGATCACGATTTACTTCTTCCATGTTAAGTCCTGAATTTTCAAGAGCTTCCATAGCAGCATAAATCGCATAAAGTGAATAAGTGTCCATACGGTTAGTATCTTTTTTCACAAAATACTTGTCGAATGGGAAGTCTTGGATTTCACCAGCGTTAAAGACCGGGATTTCAGAAGCATCAAACTTAGTGATTGGCTTAATACCAATCTTACCGTCATGAAGACTGTTCCAAAATTCTTCTGGTGTATTACCGATTGGCGAGGTTACACCGTAACCTGTAACAACAACACGATTTGTAGACATATATATTCTCCTTTTGTCGGATGGATATTCTAGTAAATGATTTTTTGATATTGAAAATCAATTATTGCATGGTCATACCACCATCAATAGCGATTGTTTGACCTGTGAGATATTCTTGACTAGCCAAGAATGCTGCAACTTCAGCTACTTCTTCTGCTTGACCAATACGTTTCATTGGTACTTGAGCAATCATAGCATCTTTCATTTTCTCTGGAATAGCGTCAGTCATATCTGATTCAATGAAACCAGGAGCGATAGCATTGACACGGACACCACGGGCCGCAACTTCACGAGCTACTGATTTAGTGAAACCAATCAAACCAGCTTTTGAAGCTGCATAGTTAGCTTGACCAATATTCCCCATGATACCTACAACAGATGACATATTGATGATGGCACCTTGACGAGCCTTAGACATTGGTTTTAAGACAGCCTGTGTCATATTGAAAGCACCAGTCAAGTTGATTTTCAAGACACGTTCAAAATCTTCTTCACTCATCTTCAACATCAACTTATCGTTAGTGATACCAGCATTATTAACTAGCACATCAACACTACCAAGATTTTCAATAGCTTCAGCTACCATACGTTTAGCATCTTCACCGTTAGAAATATCACCTGAGATACCTACAACAGTTACACCATAATCTGCAAACTGTGCAAGCAAGTCCTCAGAGATTTCAGAACGTCCATTTAGAACAACATTGGCACCAAGACTAGCAAATTTGTGTGCCACAGCTAATCCAATTCCACGTGTTGAACCTGTTACAAAAACATTTTTATTCTTAAGTTCCATGTTTACCTCGTTTTAAGCATTAAGAAGGGCATCAAGACTAGCTTGATCTTCAACATTATGAGTTGGTAGGGTTTTATCAATTTTCTTCAAGAAACCTGACAAAACTTTTCCTGGACCAATCTCAATTACTTCATCTACACCAAATTCTTGGATAGTGGCAATCGAATCATAAAAACGTACAGGTTCCATCACCTGACGAGCCAAAAGAGTTTTGACGTCTTCTGACTTCATAATTTGAGCCTCAGTATTACCTACCAAAGGGAGAGCAAAGTCATTAAATGACACTTTCTCCAGTTCTTCTGCCAATTTTTGACTAGCTGATTCAAGTAAAGCTGTATGGAATGGACCTGATACATTAAGAGGAATCAAGCGTTTTGCACCAGCTTCTTTAAGCAATTCCACAGCATAATCAACAGCCTCAACTTCACCACCAATAACAATTTGTGCTGGAGTATTATAGTTAGCAGGCGTTACTACACCCTTTTCAGATGCTTTTTGACAGATTTCTTCAATCAAACTTGAATCTGTATTCATGACAGCAACCATTTTCCCACTTCCAGCAGGAGCCGCTGTTTCCATGAATTCTCCACGTTTAGCAACCAAAGCTACTGCATCCTCAAATGAGAGGGCACCAGCCGCAACTAGGGCAGAATATTCACCCAAAGACAGGCCAGCAACAATATCAGGAGTGATTCCATTTTCTGTCAAGAGACAATAAATGGCTACTGACGTTGTCAAAATAGCTGGTTGAGTATAGCGTGTCTGATTAAGTTTTTCTTCGTTAGAATCAATCAATTCACGCAAATCATAACCTAGAATACGACTAGCCGTATCAAATGTCTCTTTGACAACGGGATAAGTCGCATACAAATCGCTCGCCATGCCCAATTTCTGAGCCCCTTGACCAGCAAATAAGAACGCACGTTTTGTCACTATCCTAATCCTTTCGACGTTTTTAGACGTTTACATCTGCCCAACGAGCAGCTTCTTCTTTAATCACCTTAGCAGCACCTGTGTACAAATCTTCCAAGATTTCTGCACACGTTTCTTCTTTACGAACAAGACCTGCAATTTGTCCAGCCATAACTGAACCATATTCCACATCTCCATCAACAACGGCATTACGAAGTGCACCTGCACCAAGCTCTTCAATTTCCTCTTGAGTTTTCTTGCCAGCTAAGAAATCTTTTTCAGCCTGATTGTACTCTGTAGCCAACTTATTCTTAATGGCACGAACAGGGTGTCCTACAACAGAAGCAGAAATCACAGTATCGATATCTTTAGCCTTCAAAATCTTATCCTTGAAGTTTTGGTGAGCGTTAGATTCCTTGGCAACAGCGAAACGCGTACCAACCTGCACAGCTTCTGCTCCAAGCATGAGAACAGCAGCCATACCACGTCCATCAGCAACACCACCAGCCCCAACAACCGGGATAGATACCGCATCTGCAACTTGTCGAACAAGAGCCATAGTTGTCAATTTACCGATATGGCCACCAGCTTCCATACCTTCTGCGACAACAGCATCCGCTCCCAATTTTTCCATACGTTTAGCGAGTGCAACCGATGGAACAACCGGGATTACTGTAATTCCAGCTTCGTGAAAACGTTCCATATATTTACCTGGGTTTCCTGCACCAGTTGTAACAACTTTTACACCTTCTTCAATAACAAGGTCAACAACATCGTCAACAAATGGCGACAAAAGCATAATATTAACACCGAATGGCTTGTCAGTGATTTGTTTTACTCTGTCAATATTAGCTTTTACCACTTCTTTAGGGGCATTACCGCCACCAATAATTCCGAGTCCACCAGCATTTGAAACAGCTCCAGCCAAGTCACCATCAGCAACCCAGGCCATACCACCTTGGAAGATTGGATATTTAATTCCTAACAGTTCTGTAATACGAGATTTCATTTTTCACCTTTTTTCGATTTTCTAATCAAATAAATAGTTTAATAATCAAAGTAATTGTATAAACAAAGGAGAATATCCCTAATAAGAATATTCTCTATGACCTGCTTATTTAGTTTTCTCTTCTACGTAAGCAACAAGGTCACCAACAGTGTTAAGACCTTCTTCAGTTTCGATTTGAATATCGAATTCATCTTCGATTTCTGAAATAACTTGGAATACATCAAGTGAATCAGCATCAAGTTCGTCAAAAGTAGTTTCTACTTTTACTTCTTCTGCATCTTTCCCAAGTTCTTCAACAATGATTTCTTGTACTTTTTCAAATACTGCCATTTTATTTTCTCCTTTAAGATAAATATATTTCTTATAATCTATGCTGGTGCATAATTTATATAACTAGATTTTAACAATTAGACTGCCCCATGTCAAACCCCCGCCAAAACCTGAGAGAAGAATTGTTTGATCACTGCCTAATTGAAGAGTCCCATTCGCCACATTTTCAGAAAGCAAGATTGGAATACTTGCCGCACTGGTATTACCATAAGACATCATGTTAGCCAGAAATTTATCACGACTGACATCAATTTTCTTAGCCATAATATCCAAAATACGAATATTAGCTTGATGAAGAAGGAAGTAATCGGGATCACCTTTTTCTTCAACCAATGCTTTAATACTCTTCGAAACAGTCTTCACAGCAAAATCAAAGATTGCTTTACCATCCATTTGCATATAGGGATTAGGCTGCTCAGTACCATCAGAATAAGGCGAAATAACTGCAGAAGCTCCTGACTCAAGACCGCCCTTGCTACCGTCGGTATTTAAAGATTCACCAAAAAAATGTTCTTCTTCAGATTCTTCTAATAAAACACCGCCAGCACCATCTCCAAAAAGAACTGCTGTTGTACGATCAGACCAGTCTAAAGTTTTTGAAAGAACTTCAGCACCAATGACTAAACCTTTTTTGTAAGCGCCTGACTTTATCAATTTTTCTGCGGTTGCCAAAGCAAAGACAAAACCACTACATGCCGCAGTAATATCAAAAGCGAAGGCATTAACTGCTCCAATTGTTCCTTGAACACGTGCTGCCACTGACGGCATGGAGTTATCAGGAGAAATCGTTGCAACTAAAACAAAGTCTAGCTCTTCGGGAGATAATCCCGACTTTTCCAACAGCTGATAAGCAACATTGGTAGCTAAATCACTGGTATTCTCATTTAATGAAATGCGACGTTCTTGAATCCCTGTACGTGAGCGAATCCACTCATCACTGGTATCCATGATTTTAGATAGGTCATCATTGGTCACGACCTGAGCAGGTGCATAATGGGCAACCTGACTAATTTTTGCAAATGCCATTATTTTAACTCCTCAAGAAAGGCATGGAGATTTTCCAAGCCCTTGCTCATAACCTTTAACTCCTCGTCGTTAAAGCCTTCTGTAATCCGCATCACCATTGATTTATGGAAACCACGGTGAAGACGATATACCAGACGACCTTTTTTAGAAAGTGATAGATGGACCACACGACGATCAACAGATGATCGCGTACGAATAATATATCCTTTCTTTTCAAGTTTATTGAGAGAAGTTGTTACAGTACCAAGGGTTAACATAAGCTCTCTAGCAACTGCACTTGGTGTCGTATCTGGATGTGTACCAATCACATCAATGGTATGCATTTCCTTGAGGGAAACATCATTAAACTTTGAATTTTTCAAACTTGCTTCTTCGATAATAACGACGTTATTAAAAATATCAACAAGATAGCCATTAATTTTATCGTAATTCACACCAGACTCCTTTCAATAAGATTTGATTGTCAAATTATATCAGACTCAAACTAATTTAGCAAGTCCAATTTGAAAACTTTAGTTTTAATTTCTGAAAACAAGTTTATTTCCCTTGGAATTTAGGACGGCGACGCTCACTATAAGCACGTACACCTTCTTTAAAGTCCTCTGTAAATGCAAGAGATTTCTGCAAATCAAGCTCCAGCTTAGCATATTTTTCCCAACCTGCAAATTCAGATTCCCAAACCATTTCTTTAATTGCTTTGAATGAATTAACTGAAGAACGATTTAATTTCTTAATTAACTGACTCACTGTTTTCTCAAGCTTTTCTGAATCGACTACCTTGTAAGCAATTCCCCAATCTAAAGCTTTCTCAGCTGACACAGGCTCTCCTGTCATGGTAATTTGAGTAGCACGATTAATACCAATTGAACGAGTCAAAAGGTAAAGACCACCAGCATCAGGGGCCAAACCAACACCTACGAAAGCTTGAATAAATTTAGCTTTTTCAGATGCAATTGTAAAATCTGCTGCAACTGCTAAGTTAGCAGCAGCACCTGCACAGGGGCCATCAACAACCATGATGACTGGCTTAGGCAATTTTTTAAGAGCAAAAGAAATTTCATTCACTTGCTCAGCAATACGAACCAAAGATTGTACATCATCTACAGCAACAGCTTTTTTCATTTGATCAAGGTCTCCACCGACAGAAAAGACTTTCCCATTAGCATTGATAACCAAGAACTTCACAGATGCATCTTGCCCTGCTTCCTCGATTGCAGCCATAATCTCATCACAAACTGGAATGTTAAATCCATTTTGCACTTCAGGGCGATTGAGAGTTAATGTTGCCACTCCCTCCTCAACACTATAAAGAATCGTTTCGTAAGCCATTTTAGCACTCCTTCCGATAACTAGTTACTATATCAAAACCGCATCTTATTTGATTTCTTATCATAATTTCATTTGACTAATAGATAATTTGATAATCAAATCATTTATCGTTATTTCCTAGTATACCATAGTCCACCTAAAGGTCAACATAAACTTAGATTTTTTTAATTTCACACATCAAAACACCGAGAAGAAAAGCTCGGTGTTGTTTTCTATTTTATTAAGTCTAAAACATCTGTAAGACTATCCAATAAACCTTTTGCAGCACTTTGATCCATACCAAACCGATTATCTTTAATCGCCCAGACCTCTACACCTGCAGCTACTCCAGCGGCAATTCCTTTTTCACTATCTTCAATGATAAGAGCACGATTTGCTTGCACGTTTAATTGCTTTAATGCTGTCAAATAAATCTCTGGATTGGGTTTACTCTCTTTGAATTTCTCTCCTGAGAGAACAACATCAAAGAAACCTTGCAAACGATTTTCCTCCAAAGCTCTAAAGATATCTGCTTTCACTGAGCTAGAGGCTAAGCCTATTTTCAACCCTTGAGATTTCACTTCATTTAAAACCTTTAAAACATCAGGAAAAATTAATTCTTTATAGGGTAAGGGATTATTTTGTTTATAAGTATTGTACTCTTCTTGTAAAGTTGACACATCCCACTTATCATAATCATCTCTGAGAATATTTTCCCAAACCTGCTTAGTATTTCCACCTATAAAGAAAGACGGGGGTAAATGATCTATTGAAATACCTTTTTGGCCTAAAAAACTTGCCCGTCGATCATAATAATATTTTTCAGTGTCAAAAAGGACACCATCCATATCAAAAATAATTGCCTCTACCACGGGATATCCTCCTTTTCTTCCTTTATTGTATCATAATCAGACTAAATCTTAGTCGTTTTTAAAAACAATGTGACAAATTGTCAGAATTTTGCTATAATTGTAGAGTAATTTATAATTTTTTGGAGTAACTATGAAAGTCATCAAATTTGGCGGAAGCTCACTCGCTTCAGCTACACAATTAGAAAAAGTCTTAAACATTGTAAAATCTGACCCTGAACGCCGCTTTGTCGTTGTCTCTGCCCCTGGTAAACGTAACGATGAGGATACTAAAGTTACAGACGCCCTAATTAAATACTACAAACACTATATAAAGGGTGCTGATGTTAAAGCTGACCAAGAATGGATTATTAACCGCTACCAAGCTATGGTTGATGAACTAGGTTTCAAATCAAAAGAGATGGTAAACATTGCTAAAGCTATTACTGACCTCGCTACGCTTCCTATCGAAGATAACAATTTCCTCTATGATACCTTTCTAGCTGCTGGAGAGGACAATAATGCAAAATTAATTGCTGAATATTTCCGCAATAACGATATTGAAGCACGCTACATTCATCCTCGCGAAGCTGGTATCTTGGTCTCAAGTGAGCCAGGCAACGCCCGTATTCTTCCAGGTTCATATGATAAGTTAGAAGAACTTCGTGAATCAGATGAGGTTCTAATTATCCCTGGATTCTTTGGGGTCACGTCTGATAATCAAATTTGTACATTCTCACGAGGAGGCTCTGATATCACAGGCTCTATCGTAGCTGCAGGTGTTAAAGCTGACCTATATGAAAACTTTACAGATGTAGATGGTATTTTCGCAGCCCACCCAGGTGTAGTACATGAACCGCACTCTATTCCAGAGTTGACTTACAAAGAAATGCGTGAGTTGGCATATGCTGGATTCTCGGTTCTTCATGATGAAGCTCTCCTCCCAGCATATCGTGGTAAGATTCCATTAGTTATCAAGAACACCAATAATCCGGACCACCCAGGCACACGTATTATTCTTGAACACCAGGGAGCAACCGTTCCAGTTGTTGGTATTGCTAGCGATGACAAGTTTGTCAGCATCAATATGAGTAAATACCTCATGAACCGCGAGGTAGGTTTCGGACGTAAGGTGCTACAAATCTTGGAAGATTTAAACATCCGTTGGGAACACATGCCTTCTGGAATTGATGACCTTTCAATCATCATTCGAGAACGTGAACTTACCCCAATCAAAGAACAAGAAATTCTCTCTTACTTGACGCGTGAACTTGGTGTTGATGAAGTTGAAATTGAACATGGCCTTTCTATCCTCGTGATTGTTGGTGAAAATATGAGAGACCACATCGGTGTTACAGCGACAGCGGCCAAAGCACTCTCTGAAAAACACATTAACCTTGAAATGATTTCTCAGGGATCAAGTGAAGTTTCTGTCATGTTTGTAATTGAAACTGAACAAGAGAAAGAAGCCGTTAGAGCGCTCTATGACGCATTTTTCCGTAGCAACAACTAATTTTATAACCTATCTCCTACAAGGGATAGGTTTTTCTTTATAATGAAAATATATTCAACTCTCACGATACCTAGTCCAATAACACATTTTCTAATCAATAATGCACAATTTATTCCAAATTAAAAAGCACTAACTTTCGTTAGTACTCTTTTTACAAGATATTTTCGTAAGTTTCACGAACGGCATCTGGCCAAACTGAAGTTTGAACCTCACCGATATGTTTCTTACGTAGCAAGAACATAGCCATACGTGATTGACCAATACCACCACCAATTGTTAGTGGGAATAGGCCATGTAACAAGGCTTGGTGCCAATCCAATTTCAAACGATCTTGGTCGCCAGTAATTTCAACCTGACGTTTAAGTGCATCTTCATCAACACGAATCCCCATTGATGATAACTCAAAAGCATGTCCTAATTGCTCATTCCAAACCAAAATATCTCCATTCAAACCATGATAACCGTTCTCAGACTCAGTTGTCCAGTCATCATAGTCAGGTGCACGACCATCATGCGGTTTCCCGTCAGGAAGTACACCACCAATACCAATCAAGAATACAGCACCATATTCTTTAGTAATAGCATCTTCACGCTCTTTTGGTGTCAAATCAGGGTACTTCTCAACAAGCTCTTCTGAATGGATGAAGGTAATTTTCTTAGGTAAGATGGCTTCAATATCGTAACGTGCCTCAACAGCAAGCTCAGTCAAACGAATGACTTTGTAGATTGTCTCGACGGTTTCCTTCAAATACGCAATATTACGATGTCCATCAGGAATAACCTTTTCCCAATCCCATTGGTCAACATAAACAGAGTGCGTTGCATCCAATGAGTCTTCATCTGGACGAAGAGCCTTCATATTAACCACAAGCCCTTCACCTTCATTAAAACCAAAACGAGCCAAAGTGTGGCGTTTCCATTTTGCTAATGAGTGAACAACTTCGTATGTCGCGTCAGGAATCTGAAGTACATTAACAGTTACAGGATTTTCAATACCACTTAAATTATCCTGCATACCATCCCCGACCTTACTCAAAATAGGCCCTTGCACTTCAACGACGTCAAGTTTATCAATTAAATACCGTGTGAAAGTATTTTTAACAAAAGAAATTTCCTTTTGTTGATGAATGAAGCTCTTCTTCATACGCTCCTCCTTAAAAAAATCGATAAGCCTATTATACTCCTATTTTTTAGAAAAATAAAGAAATTTTCCAACAATTTTGAAAATTTCTTGTTTTTTATGTTAGGTTTTGTCACATTTTCTTAGTTAGCTTCACAACTGCTTCTGTCCGAGCAGTATGAGGAAACATATCTACCGACTGAATATAGTTCACATCATAAACCTTAGCTAAAGAAACCAGATCTCTAGCTAAAGTAGACACATTACATGAAACATATACCATTTTTTTAGGAGTATATTCCAGTATAGTTTTGAGTAACTTATCATCCAAACCCGTTCTCGGTGGATCTACAATAAGAGCATCTGCTCGATAGCCTTCCTTATACCAACGTGGAATGATATCTTCTGCTTTCCCCACCTCATAGTAAGTATTTTCTAGGCCAAGTGATTTGGCATTCTTCCTAGCATCCTCAATAGCCTCAGGAATGATATCCATACCGCGAATACTCTTTACCTTATTTGCAAAAGCAAGTCCAATAGTACCAACCCCACAATAAGCATCAATAAGATGTTCATCCTTATCCACATCTAAAGCTTCGACGGCCTGACCATAGAGTACCTCTGTTTGTTGAGGATTCAACTGGTAAAATGCACGAGGAGAGAGAGCGAAGTTATAGTCCAGCACCTCTTCTTGGATTGTATCTTGACCCCAGATAATTTCCGTCTCTTGGCCATAAATCTCACTGGATTTCGAATAGTTATAATTGATAGCAACTGTTACAATTTCAGGATAACTTAAAATTAACTCCTTCACCAACTTAGTCAAAGAAACAGACTTAGATGTTACAAAAATTAGCTGGACCTGATTAGACCCTAAAGCACGTCGTATCATAACTGTGCGAATCCCAGAAATTTTGCGCTCATTATAAATCGGTAACTTGTATTTATCTAGCAAACTTGTAACCTTATTCATCATCGCTTGCGTTAACTCATCTTGAACCAAGCAATCATCAATATTAATTAGTCGATGACTTCCTTCCGCAAATAAGCCTGCTTTAACTGAGCCACCAAAAGAACGTGTTTGAAATTGTAGTTTAGCACGATAATGTTGTGGTTGCTCCATCCCAATTGTTTGACGAATCTCATAAGACTCAAAATTAGCCGGTTTGAACTTTTTCAAGGCTTGTCCTAATAGATCCGTTTTAAACTCTAATTGTTTATCATAACGAAGATGCATCAACTGGCAACCACCACACTCTTCATAGACACCACATTTAGGTTCAACACGAAACTTGGAAGCTTTATTAATCTTTAATAGTTTTGCCTGAACAAAGTTTCTCTTAACCGAAACAATCTGACAAAATACCTCTTCCCCCTTCAAAGCTCCAGGAACAAAAACCAATGTTTTTTTATAAAAACCAATGCCCTCACCATTGATCCCCATGCGTTTAATCTTAAGTGGGATACGTTGTTTCACTTGTAAATTCATACTACCATTCTAACATTTTGATATAATAATAACTATGAAAATCACAAAAATCGAAAAGAAAAAAAAACTCTATCTCGTCGAGATAGACCAAAAAGAGAGTCTCTATGTTACAGAAGACACCGTCGTCAAGTACATGTTAACAAAAGAAAAGACACTAAGTAAAAATCAGCTAGAAGATATTAAAAACTTTGCGCAGTTCTCATATGGTAAAAATCTGGCCCTCTATTTTATTTCCTTTAAACAACGTACGGAAAAAGAAGTAAGAGATTATCTTTTTAAACATGAAATAAATCCACATATAATTCCCCAAATCATTGATAATCTAAAGAAAGACCATTGGATTGATGATTATAAACTTCTAGAAAGCCTAGCTCAACAGAATTTAAATTCCGGAGATAAAGGTGCCTATGTCTTGAAGCAAAAATGGCTACAAAAAGGCTGTGAGAAACAAGTCATTGACGAGGTATTAACCCAGTTTGATTTCTCGGAAGTAGCAATTAAAGTAGCTTCAAAATTATTAAGAAAATATCAAGGAAAATTACCAACCAAATCTCTAAAGGATAAATTGACTCAGAACCTCATTAATAAAGGCTTTGCATTCCAAGAAAGTAAGCAAGCTATTGACCAACTAGAACTAGAAGCCGATGAAGAAAATGAACAAACTCTCCTTTATAAAGAAATAGAAAAGCAATATCAAAAATTTAGTAAAAAATACGACGGTTATGAACTCAAGCAACGCCTAACACAATCTTTGGCCCGAAAAGGTTATGACTTTGATGCCATAGCATCCGCTCTAAGAGAATATTTATAGGAATTTCCCCTCTTTTCACAAAATTATGATACAATAGTGGGGATAACCCTTATTGTAGAAAGAGGACGCCATGAAATTACCAAAAGAAGGCGACTTTATCACAATTCAAAGTTATAAGCATGATGGTAGTTTGCACCGTACTTGGCGCGATACTATGGTACTAAAGACAACTGAGAATGCTGTTATTGGCGTTAACGACCACACCCTCGTTACTGAAGCAGACGGAAGACGATGGGTAACACGTGAACCTGCTATTGTTTATTTCCACAAAAAATACTGGTTTAATATTATAGCCATGATTAGGGATAACGGCATTTCCTACTACTGCAATTTAGCCAGTCCCTATGTTTTGGACCAAGAAGCGCTAAAATATATTGACTATGACCTAGATGTCAAAGTCTTCGCTGATGGTGAAAAAAAATTGCTAGATGTAGATGAGTATGAAACACATAAAAAAGAAATGCATTACTCTCCTGATATTGACTATATCTTAAAGGAACATGTTAAAATCTTAGTAGATTGGATTAACAATGGTAAAGGGCCATTTTCACAATCTTATGTTAACATCTGGTACAAACGTTATCTTGAACTAAGGAATCGTTAAAGTTGTCATAAAAAAGACTAGTAATAAAACTAGTCTTTTTTTGCACTAAAAACTAATGCTTCAGAATCTAAGTCCATATTCAAAAGATAACGACCTTCTTCTACTTGAATAAGATACCCTAATAATTCTAAAGCATCAACAAAAATATTCCTCCTTTTTTGAAGTGCATATTCCTTCCTAACGTATTTTAAAAGAAAAGTCGTAACATGTTTTAAAAAATATTCAGGATTAACATCCCCTAATATATCATATAATCTATTCTGCTCTTCCGATAATGGTAGATTTTCTCTTAATTTATAGAAATAGTTTGAAATTGTAAGATCATCTCTCGTGATACTCGTTTGTTCAATAATGACAACTTCATTAGTAGAATTACTTATCTCAGTAACAAATCTACGATTTAATAGTTCTAAATAACAAGTAGAATCATCATTAATAAAAAAATGCTGATCTAAATCAACTTTAGAAGAATCTGACACGAGACTAATTAATAAACGATAACGTTTCTCGAAACGTTCAATATAGCCTGCTTTTACAAACTCCTCAATTAATTTATCGATATTCTTTTGAAAAGGAAACTGCCTTTTTATTGCTCTCAGCGTCACAGGCTGATTAAGATATAGATAATTCACTATTTCCATAAAAAAAGCTTGCTTACATAGTTTGTTTGGGTTAAATTGTATTATCATAAGAAGTATTATACCATTATTCAGACCACTAAAAAAAGGCCTGACGGCCTAATTTTATGGGCTCTATAATTTCTGTAGTGGGTAAAACCACTGTAGAGATTATAGAGCTTTTTTAAGTGTACACAAAAAGTCCCATAAGAACTATAATGAAAAGCAACCAAACCATCATTAGGAAGAACTTATGAGACTTATTAAGAATACCACAGAACTAATCGGAATTAAAGACCAAAATATCATTATTTCACTTGTTTTTGAAACTGACACTCATATCGAGATTCAAGCAAAACT